>Ga0302122_10000965_pt1 | contig 18100 bp, 12 predicted proteins | sample CB21_SCM_MG_FD_203115 | JGI IMG/M metagenome (GOLD analysis project Ga0302122, IMG submission 203115) | Marine microbial communities from Western Arctic Ocean, Canada - CB21_SCM | ecosystem: Environmental > Aquatic > Marine > Oceanic | place: Canada: Western Arctic Ocean | collected 2017-09-28
CCATCTTTGGGTCCGGGGGTGTGCTTGGGTCCTTTGTAGCGTCCAGGCGGGGCAACTCTCCTGTCGATAAAACGCAGTGCTGGCGTCCAATCGCTAAAACGCCGCGCATTCAAATATCACAGGTGCAGGAAGGGGTGGATCCGTGACGGGGGGGGCGAGGGAGCCCTGCGAGCCCTGGGGAACTTCGAGTGACGCAATTCTCTGACTAGCCTGCGGCTGTACGGCCCAGTGCAAACTCTTCGGCTCGCATTGGCATAGAACAGAGGAGTTGCGCTCGAAAACCGGGCCGCCCGGCTGTGAACAGTCCACCTGTCCGCAACTGCCTCACTTCCGCCGAAAAAAGGCAAGCACGTCGCACTTTGGCACTCCTCTCTACAGGCAGGAGATATTTAGCACGCTAGACGAGCCAATTGCGAAGAGGAGCAAGGCATGGGCTGCCTCGTCTCCACGCAGGCGCCTAAGCAAACACTGGCCGAACGCGTTACGGCCAAAGTGAGAATAGAGCACTACGGCGTCCTCGGCAGCAAACGCGTAGGGAACGGGGAAGTCCCAGTGGCCGAGAAGCCCGACGGCGACACGGTCCTCATCGACCCGTGCAACGCGGACTTCGTGCACCGCAGCGGGCCGCGGCATGCGGGCGGCGCCGCCGGTGCCATCTACGACTTCCTCAACATTAGAACCGACGCGGCCTTCCCCCAGTCGGTCAAGGCCGAAATTAAAGGAGAAGGGAACTGCGCCTACCACCGCTACGGCTACCCGCATTCGCACCACGTGATCCACGCCGTGGGCTACGACTTCCGGACCTACAGCCAGCGGCACGGCGAACTAGACGATGAGGGTGCTGTGGAGCTCCTCGGCGGCCTGTACGCGAAGATCCTGGCGTTGGCGTCCAAGTACGGCCGCAAGAAATTGAGGTTGGTGCCCATTTCCGCCGGGATCTTCTCCGGACCCTTACAGGCGCGGATGCCCGAGCTGACGGCGCGGGCGCTCCGCTCGGCGATCGACCGCACCTTCGGTGAGGCCGCTTCTAGTGATGCCCATCGGGCCACGTACGTCGACATGATCGAGTACGTGGAGATGTGCATCTACATGGAGAGCGACTTCCGGTTGTATAGGGAGGCCTGGGCGCGCGCGGTCGACCCCCAAGCGGAACTGGACCGCGCGGCCGCGCGCCTGCAGGCCATCACCCGCGGAAATTCATGCCAGCGAATTGCCTCGGGCCACGCCGTCGGCGACGCGAAGGTCGTCGACGCGGCGCAGTCCGTGCGGGAGCGGGACGCCGACCCCATGGCGCCGCCGCGGTCCGTCGCTTCGGCCTCGGACCCCGCGCTGGGGACCGTGATCGGCGACGCGCACTAGCCTCCCTCGCTTCCCCCGGATAGGTTTTTGTCACGGTGCTACGACTCGTCACGACTCGTCTTAAAAAAGTAAAACCGCGACGGGTTTTTCAAGCACAATTTGCGAAAAAACACAGGAGATTCCGCTGCAGTGCAGCGCCAGGAGCGTGCACGACGGTGTATCTACGCCGGAGTTTTAATTTACAGCGCTGTGTATGCACGCACCAGATTTGGTACGAAACCGGACCACCAGCCCTACAGATAGCACCTGGGTCTGTGTGCCACCACGGTGTCGAACGGTGCGACATCACGCCATCGAGCAGACCCAGCTCCAGCGGCATGGCGGCTCTCACTGCTCGCTTCAGAGTCATGCAGTACAACGTGCTCGCCAAGCGCTACGCGCGGAACATGGAGCCGTGGTTTTTGTACGACGGCCTGCGACCGGACGGCGACGAGGAGCGGGCCCAGGCGATGATCAAACGCCACGGGGCGCGGCGGCCCGACGGCTCTTACGCCTACGCCGGCTGGCCCAAATACGCCGAGGGCATTCTGTCTCAGGACGAGCTCGAAGCCGTCGAGCGCCGAGACGCCAGAGACTTCCCTTTCGAAAAGCGGGCGCCGAGACTCCTAGACGTCATTCGCGACGCGGACGCGGACGTCATCTCGTTGGTCGAGTGCGACATGTACGACGAGTTCTGGCGGGGCCGCCTGCAGGAACTCGGGTACGGCTCCGTGTGGCACAAGCGGCCGCGCGCCTCGGCGCCGGACGGCTGCTGCCTGGGGTACCGCGAGAAGGACTGGGCGCTTGACGCCCATCAGGCCGTGTCCTACGACGAGCACGACCGCGGCGCGCTCATGGGCGTGCTGCGGCGGAAAGAGACGGGCGAGCGGTTTGTTTTTGTCTCGACGCATCTCGCGAGAAATCCCGAATCGCTGAGGCAACAAGGCGTGCGGCTCCGGCAGGTCGCGCAGCTCATGCGCGAGCTGCACCGCTTCTACAAGCTCCACGAGTTGGACACGGAGGACGTGCCGGCTATCGTCGCCGGCGACCTTAATGCGGAGTCGCTCGCGGAGGTGACGGCCGTCGCGGCGGCCGTGTGCGGGTTACGAGATTTTGATGTCCATCCCCTGCTGTTCGGCGCCGCCGACGTTCCCTCGCTGGTCACCTCTCAGACCATGCGGCGGAAGTCGAGGATCGAATACGTCGCGTTTTCCGATAATGGTCTGTTGGAGCGCGTCGACGATGAGAAGGCGCCCCTGCCCCTGCACGAGGACGCCTGCATTCCGGACCGAGAGCACCCCTCCGACCACCTGCCCGTGATCGGCTCGTTTTGCTTCGCGGATCGAGCCTCCCGTGCTGTGTTCTGCGCGTGACGCGTCTGCCGGGACCTCCTCGGCGCAAGCGCGCCGCGGCCGCTGCTGTGCGGGGAAGTCGAGTTGGCTTTTGAGGCGCTGGGAGGTCGCACGGCCGAGGAGACGGCACAGAACGCTCATCTCAAGGGCTTTTGTGAGGCGCGCGACGTCGACAAGTTGCGCGACGCCCTCGACATCCCGCGGGGCGACGGCGAGCGACGACACCACTTCCTCCACGATGCGCATATGCAAGCTTTGGAACGCGGCGAAGACGACGATGCGGCGCACCTCGCGTTCCAATTCTTCGACCGCGACGACGACGGCTTCGTGGCCCGCGACGAGCTCGGCAAAACGCTCGAGGCTATTTTGCCGTCTGATGTATATTCGCAAGCGGCCGCGGACCGCATCTTCGCGGCCGTTGATAAAGATGGGGACGGCAGAATATCCCCAGACGAGTTCTCGAAAGCGTTGCGGCACGCGGCGGGAGAGCGCGAGCGCCGCGAAGCCGTGAGTCGGCGCGACCGGCGCGGGCGCCTCGGGACCGCCTGATGCCCGTTAACATATCCCGTCGACGGGATATGTTATACGCCACTCCCAGATAGGAGGCCAACTACGGCACTTCCACACGGAGGTCAAATCCGGCACTCGTGAGATTAACCCGTTTAATAAGACCCGCACAAATCCCTGTCTCGTTCATTTTAATACGACGTCGACAAATCCAGATGAGCGGGGCGAAAGAGTGACATTAGATTTTGATAAAGAGCACTGGATTCAACCCGACGGCGGGATTTATACGCTAAAAAAAATGGCGAGAAAGGGAGAGTTAGCTACGGTGACTCTTTGTTTATGAAATAACACATTAGGATCAAAGAACAGTCGCATGTATTAGTTCCAATCTACGTTTTGGTGCTCTTTAGCTACTTCCCGCACTTGGACTGGAAACCCTTCTGTCGTTCTTCGTCATGTATCGATCACGTCTTGCAGGTCCATCGCCCAGAACGACCTGCCCGACGCGCCAGCAGACGCGCTGACAGAAGAAGGCGACGACGACGACGATCCGTATGATGACTACTCCGAAAGTCACGACGACCCGTATCACGAATGGTAGTCACCCTCTCCGCCGTGTAATTTTTACTATTGTTAGTCCAGGCTCAAACCAAGACTACACTTGAACACACACAAAGTCACCTTACACTCGTTGTTCGGCTGCCACCCGCCGCGCGATGTCCAGGTTCGCCGCGTGCGCGTCCGACTGAGGGTTCAGCGCGCACGCCCGCGCGAAGAACGCGACGGCCGCTGCGGCGTCCCCTTTATTGATGGCGTTGGCCCCCGCGTTCTGCAGCGCCAGCTCGTGGCGCGGCGCGCACGCCAGCGCCGCGTCGTACCGCTGGGCCGCCTCCAGCAACTCGCCGCGCTCGCCGTGGAACACGCCCAGATTGTAGTGGGCGTCGGCGGCGTGGCCGCCGCAGGTCGGCGTACTTTCTAAATAGGCGCGCCAGGATAAAGCCGCCGCGTCGACCTCGCCGGCCTTGTGGAGGGCGATGCCTCGGGTGAAGGATTCCCGTCCCACAATTGATTCGCTTCCACTCAGTAAAGCCTCGAGGCGTGCGGTGTGGCAGTTTGCCAGGAGCTTCTTGCCGTCGCCCGCGTTGCCGTGCGTCGCGAGCGGCGCCTTACCATCCACTGTTAATTGACCGCGCCGATCGACCTTGAGCTCCCGTAATTCTCCGTGCAGCGTGTGGAAGAGCTCCTCCTTGGCATCAATGCGCATGGTTAGACCATCCACGCCCTCCAAATAGGCCCGGTGGAAGGCCCGCTGGTCGTCGGGACCGCACGTCGTCACAGGGCCATATTCGGCAACAGCCTTCAGCAGCAGTGTAAGCGACGCCGCCGAGCCTACTAAAGTCCCGGAGTTCACGTAGCGCTTCCCCTCCGTCGTCGGGTACAGCGTGGCCAGCGCCTCGTCGGGATAGCAGTGCGCGTCGCCTCCAAAAACAATATCGGCGTCCATGCCCAGGAACCGCGCTTCCAACTCGCGCATCGCGGGCCAGAGGAGGACGTCGTAGCCGTCCACGAAGAGCACCAACGCGTCCGGCTCCATACCCGCCACGAAGTCGTGCCAGAGCCTTAGCTTTTCCTCGTGGCCGGAATACGAAGAGCCCATCCCTAACACCTCGAGCTCGACGCCCGCGTCACGGGCCGACTCGCGCAGCGCTAGTAGTCCTTGGGTCTCCTGCGTGGCGACGCATGCGACCCGCACGGGGCCGTTTGTTTTGGGTCGTTGGCGGTGCTGTACGAGTATGCGCGGCGTGAGGCCCAGGGTGGCCGCGGCTTGCGTATCGCCGTCCAGCCATTGCAAAGCGGCACGACCATACCTAGCAATACCCGACCAGTCGCCTGATGCCTCAACCATGGCTTGATAGAGCTCGGCCCGCGCCGACCGGTTGAGTTGTTTGGCGGGCGGCGCCTCGCCCAAAAACCAGCGGCTCAGCTCGCGGTAGGGGTCGCAGCAGTTCGCGGATGACGCTCCTTCCAGGAGGCGGTAGGCGTTCGCCGCGGCGCCTCCGGTCCACAGATCGAGGGCTCGTCGCGTGTCGCGGGCGGCGGCCTCGGGGCACGGGCGCCGCGCGTCGGGCGCCCCCGCGGGCACCCAGTCATCGACGGGGGTTTCCTCCTCGTCGTGGAGCAACTCCGGCGGGCACTGGGTCTTCGCCTGCGCGGGCGCATATATTACGGCCTCCACGTCACATCGGAAGGGACGCGGCCGGCGCGCTCTTAGATAAGCCACGGGCGACCCGCCCAGCTGCCAAAGGAGCAAAGGTGCCTCGCACGCGTACAATAAAGCGCGGTGCTCGAAGCCCCGCGCGGGTTCTTTGAGGGCGGCGGCGTAACGCACGCTCGCCAGGGCGTCCGCCATTCGATCGTCCCGCCTGAAGAGGTGCGCCAGCGCGACCGGCGCCTCGGCGCGCCGCGGGTCGAGCTCCCGGGCGGCGCGCAAAGTCTCCTCCGCGCCGGAAATGTCCCGCAGCGCGGCCAGCGTCGTACCGGACCGCACGAGCGCGGCGTACGTCGTTTCGGACGTGCCGTCGAGCGCCACGTGCTTCCGCAGGTGCTTGAGGCCGCTCCGTAACGCCTTCTCTTTAGCGGTGCCCCGGCGGACCGCCGCCAATTCCAAATATGCTACGCCCACAGAGTAGCGCGTCCGCGCGTCCGTGCTGTTTTCTTGGAGATCCAGCTTCAGCATGTCCAGAGCAGTAACAACGCGCGCCTCGGAGAGTGGACTGACCTCGTGCACGGTCCAGTTCAGCACGGTGGCCCGATGCGCGTCGACCTGTAACTGCTCGCGCCACCGGTACGTGAAGTGCGCACTCGCATCGAGCCGGAAGCACCGCTCCAGAAGCCGTTCCGTGCCGCTCCTTAACACCCGAATTGAGAAGACCGTCGCCGGTGACGGCGGGAGGGGGGCCACGTTTAGAGGAAGCCAGTCCGGATCGACCATCAACGCGTGCGTCGCGTCGGGGTAGCGGTGCCGGCACTCGCCGATCAACTGCGTGCGCGCGGGGCCCAGCCCCGCGAACGCAAAGCGGTACGCGAAGCGCCGCGGGTCCGCGCCGTTGAGTGACACGTGCTCGGTCGCGGCAAGGAACGCCTGGTCCGACTTGTCCCGGGACCGCTCGTCGATGGCCGCAATAGTGCAGTACGGCTGGACGCGGTCGAGCCAGAGCGGCAGGTGGGCTCGGAGGAGCGGCTCCTCGTCGCGTATGAGCATGAGCAGGGCCAGCTTTATTTCCTGCGGTTGTGCCGCTCCTACGAGCAGCAGCACCAGCGGTAGCAGCCGCATTATGCGCTATGGCTACCTATGGCTGCCCTAGTGCGACGACGACATTGCTGCCCAGTGCAGCCGCCATCGATGCTGCGATCACACATAATCGTGCGGGTTCTTATGCACGGGTTTTGATCAAATTTCAAGCGCTCTTTGAGCCCTTTTCAGTAGTTTTGTCGGTGCGGCCAGTCGTGTAGCCGCGAGTCGTCCTGTATTGCATCGCTGCGGCATGTACGCAAACGAGGGTGAGCACTCCGGCATACTCATGGAGCGCCGCCGCTGCGCCCGCAAGGGCGGCGGCAGCCAGCCGCAGTGGTCGAACCGACGCCCGTTGATCGAGATCGAGCGCGTGCGGCGACGGGCCACGGAGGATTCAGGCGGCTTCATTTTAGCCCACGCGGACGAGCAGGCGCGTAAGAAGCAGCGGGTCGCGCCCGCCGCAGCCCCACCGGACGATGATGAGGACTGGTTCGACCCCGATTCGTTGCCGAACGACGCCGAGGTGGCGCTGGACTTCCTGCGCCCGAAGCAGGCGCCGCGGCTAGTCCTAGTGCACCACGTGCCCGGGGTCCTCAAGGACCGGGGCGCGGCCGAGCGGGAGCTGCGGGCGCTCGCGGCACAGGGCAAGGTCACATACTTGCAGCTGCCCACAGCGTCCTCCGACGTGGCAGTGCTTGGTGGCGACGAGTACCGCGACCTCCTGGCGTCCCGGCCGGCCTTCGCGGCCTTCGCCCTGGCCCACGCGGCCAAGCTCTACTGCAGCCGCGAGGAACTCGAGAAGGCCGGTTGTTTAGAGGGAGACTCGGAGCGAGTGAAGCGCGCCGCGCTGGACGACCTCCGCCGCCTCGGTTTTTTGCGGCCGCGGCGCGGCGGCCAGGGCCAGGACGCCTACTGGTTCGCCGTGCCCCAGGGCGGCGACTTCGCGCGCGACGTCCTCGCGGGCCGGGCGGCGCTGGCGAACGCCCTGGCCTGCGCCAAGTACAAGGAGGTCGACGTGTCGCGAGCCGTGCCTTCGTTAGACCGGTCGCCGCTCGGCCAGGCCTTCCACGTGCGCGACCTGGTGGGGCGCGGCGACGCGGACTTGTTGGAACGGCCCGCGGGGCGCTTCCTTCGGCTGCGGCGGCGGTAGGAGCGGCTGGTCGACGGCGTGAAGGTGGCGTGTGTTGTTAAGTTTTTGTTTTCAGGTTACTTTCTTAGTATAGATACGCGCCTACGCCACTGGGGTCTCGGCGTCCTGGACGGCCCGGCTCGCCGCGCGCGCCGCCCGCGCGCGGAAAAGCTTGAGCAGGAGCTTCGCCCGGTCCAGGAACGTCTGTAGTTGCACGGTGCCTGGGTAATTTGCTCCGTAACGTTGCCGGGAAAATTGTACTAACCCGCCAAGCATCGCCTCCGCCTCGAGCAAATCGTCTTCCGTGGCTTCCGGGTCTTTGTATAACAATTGCGCGGAGGTCTCGCGGAGCCTTAGTGAAGTATAGTGCTCATCTCCGTGCTCGCAAATACATTCTTTAAGCGACTTGTACAGGAGAGTCTTCGCCTCTGAGTAAAGGCCCAAATTAATGAGGCTACAAGCGAGATTGTTGGCATGAGTAAAAGTGGTGCTGGCTGAGTCACCATATTCTTCAATGCTCAACTTATAAGCCCGTCGGTCCACTTCCAGAGCGTTACTGTGCATTCCTAGCTTGGAGAGGCAGTTTGATTGGATGGTATAAATGTCAATAGTTTCGTCAATGTCTTCTGACTCTGGATATCTTCTACACGTGTCAAGGTACACCTCACAGACCTCGAGTGCACCCTTGCAGTTCTTTACTTTGAGTAGGCCATCCGCAAGCAGGCTCATCGCCAAACCCAGAACCTGATCCGTCTCCGGCCGCCCCAAGTACGTCTTCCAGCACGCCCATCCGAGTGCGCACCTCACGACGCCGTGGTACCCTTGCTCGCACAGGTTACACGCGAACCATAGCTCCCACCTCTCATCCATTGCTTTGTCGTCCAAATTGTTCTCCTCGGCCTCAGCGACCAAAATCTTCGCCTGCTCAAGCAGGCATGACACGTGCACGAAGCCTTCCGTCGTGTGACACGCGCACCCACGCACGAGGCCCTCCTTTGTTTTCCAGTGGACGGCCTCCGTGCAGATGTAGCACGTCTGACCTTCATGTCCTCCGCGCATTCCTCGACTGCGACCGCGACGGCCTCCTTTATATTTGTTGTCGGCGTGGTATTGTTCCGCGCCACCGCCTCGCTTGATTCTTCTGCAGTGATCCTCGTGGCCGCGGCGCCAGTGGTCGTGTTGGCATGTGGCATTACAATATCTGGTCTTGCACCGCACACATCGCGGGGCGTCGTGGGCCAGTGGCGCGGCGCAGGCGGCGCAGTTTGTGAGGATCATGTTTGGCAGTGATCTATTTTGATGCGCGCGAGGCACGCGGAGGCACCTGAGGAGGCGACCCGTGCCCTGACCTGACCTGACGGGTTTTACTCTCGATCGGCCCGGGTTTTAACGTTCGGGTTTTGTTCCGATCGTTCGACGGAGATCTTTTAATTTAATATTAGTCCACCGCCCCGTCCGGCGCCCGGATGACCATCTCCCGCTCCGCGAACGGGTTCGCGTGGACCGTCACACGGTCGATGGTCACCTCGGTGACGGGCCGGTGCTTCGCGCCCACGGGCAGTTTCTCCAGCGCGTCTAGCGTGTCGAAACCATCCACGAGGTGCCCGAAGACCGAGTACTTGTCGTTGAGGTGCGGCTGCGGCGCGAAGGTCAGGAAGAACTGCGCCCGATTGGTGTCCGGCCCCTTGTTCGCCATCGACAGAATTCCGCGAACATCATGAGAATTCTCGAGGTGGAACTCGTCCGCAAAATTACCACCCCACACGCTCTCGCCGCCCTTGCCGCTGACCCCGGGGGCGCCGGCCTGGGCCATGAAGCCTGGCATGAGGCGGTGGAAACAAGTGCCGTCGTACTTCCCCGAGGCCGCGAGGCACAAGAAGTTGAACGAGCAGCGCGGGGCCGTGTCGCACCGCAGCTCCACCTTCAGGTCGCCCAACTGCGTGTGGAGCGTGACGGCCATCTCGGATCGTCGGCGCTGAGTGCTGGGAGGTGCCTGGCGCGGCGCGGGCGGCTCTGGATTGATGCGGCTGCGTGAATCTGCAGGTCGGCTATATATGAATGCTGCAACGAGACGTGTACGCACGGGCGCCGTGTCGCTGTGCCGCCGCGCGGACGCGTGCGGGTTTTCTCAGCCATAAAACGGGTTTCAAAAGAGGCAAAAAAGTCGGAGCGCCGCCGCTATCGGACGCGTGAGGCCTCCCCGTGCCGAGTCACATACGCGTCGTAGTAGCTGCGAGCCCAGCGATCTCCTGACAGCGACCGCCGACGCCGCGCATCTCTCAACCGCCCGCAGCGCCTCCCAACCGCAAAGCGGCGCTTTTCCAGTCGACGCCCCCCCAAGAGGGTTTCAGCAACAGGAAAATGTCCGACGGCAAGAAGAAGCCCCGCCGGAACCGCGGCAAGAAGAACCCCAGGCCGCCGACGCCGCCTGCCGCCGCCGCCGAGCCCCCGCAAGAGCGCCAACAAACCAAGGACGAGCGCATCGAGGAGCTCGAGCGCGAGAACGAGGACGCCCGCCGGGCCGAGAAGGCGGCGCTGGCCAAGGTCCACGAGCTCTCGGCGCGCGGCGACGCGGACGCCAATTCGTTGGATGATCAGCTTGAGAAAGTGACCCGAGCCCACCAGGCCACCGTCGCGTCGTTAAATGAGGAGCTCGAGGCGGCGCGGTCTGAGGGCGCGGCGCCGCTCCAGGCTGAGTTACGAAGGCTCCAAGACGCGTTGGATCACGCGGAAACTGCAAAAGCCAAAGCGCTGGCCGAGGCCTCCGAGGGCTTAGAAACCTTCAAGCAGAGCGCTGAAGTAAGGGAAAAGGAGCTGCGCGACGCGGCCCACGCGGACATCATGCGCGAGCGCGAGACGGCGACGGCGGCGCCCGACGCGGCCCAGATCAAGGCGGTGATAGTAGAGGAGATGAAGGGCAAATTGAAAGCGAAGGAGGCCAAGTTACTACTCCAGTTCGAGGCCAAATCAAAGGCGGCTTCGGACTTGGTCGCCAAGGCGGAAACAAGTGCAGAGGAGGCGCGGCACCACCTCCAACGCGCCGACGAGCGCGAGCAGGAAGCGGTGGCGCGAGCGGAGACGCTGCGGGCCGCGGCCGACGCCGCGCAGGCCGGGGCCAAGGCCCTAGAGGCGCGCGTCCGCACGCTGGAAGGGGGCTCGGCGACGCTGCAAGCGGCGGTGGAGGAGAGGGACCGGGCACAAAATGAAGTTACTACCTTAGAGAAGCGTCTCAAAGCGTTAGAAGGCGGCGGCTCTGAGGCTCTGAAGGCTGCTGTGGACGCCAAGGAGGCCGAGGTCCGCGAGCACCTCATTGGAAAGCTGAAGGAAAAGGTCCAAAAGGCGAAGCTCGACGCGCAAAAAGACGCCGAGGCGTCGGCGGTGCTGCGGGAGCAGAAAGCTCGGGCGGAAGGTTTGGAACCGGTCAAGGTTCTGGAGGGGCAGCTGGCGGACGTCAGAAGACACTTCGAAGCATTCGAAGTGTCTTCTGAAAAAGAGAAGGCGGAGGCCACCACCGTGTTCGAGGGGTTGCTCGCGGAGAAGGACGACCGGCTCAAGGCCTTTGAGCGGGACTTTGAGAAGGCGTGCGCCGAGGAGAGCGCGGCCAAGGCCTCAAAGGCCGCCGAGGAGGCCTCGCAGAGGACGCGGGAGGAGCTGCTGGGCAAGCTCAAGGACAAGGTCGCCAAGGCGACGGCGGAGGCGCTGCAGGAAGGTAAACGCGAAGCGGAGGCCCTCGTGGCGACGGCAATAGAGAACGAGCATGAGCAGGCCGAACGAGTAATGAAACTTGCCATCGAGGCGCAAGTTGGGATCGCGACCCGCGACGCGCGGGCCGACGCGTCCCAGCGCATTACGGACCTCGAGGCGCGCGTGGCCACGGCATCAAAGGCGCAGGAGGAGGCCGTGGCTCATGCTGTCACCGACGCCTCCGCAAAGATCAAGGAGTTTGAAACCACCCTCGCCAAAAGTAAACAAGCCCGGGACCAGGCTGTGCTGGACGCGCTGGCCGAGGCGAACGACCTTTCCGCGAAGGCCGTGAGCGACGCGGAACGACGCGTCGCGGCCGTCGAGGACACGTTAGCCTCCGCGGGCGACCTGTTTGCCACGGAGAAGCGCGAGGCCCTGGAGGATGCCGCCAAGGCGAGTGCGGAAAGCTTGGCGGAGGTGGAGCGGAAGGTCGTCGCGGCGCGCGCGGACGCCGAGGCCGCACAAAGAACTTTGAAGGAGGCCACAGAGGCGCACGCCGAGGCGCTGGGCGCGGCCGCCGACCAGGCGGAGGCGGCCGTGACTCAAGCCTTGGAGAAGGCGTCCCAGGCACACGAGGAAGCGCAAACCGAGGCGGCCCGGGCCGCGGTCGCGGCCGCGGCCGAGGCCGCGGTTGCTGCAAGAGCCGACCTGACGAGTACCTTGGAAACGGCGCAGCGCCAGGCTTTAGAGGAGCAGGCGGAGCGCCTACAAAGTGAGCACGAGGCACAAACAAGAAAGCTGGAGGCGCGCCACGACGAGGCTCTGGACAAAGCAAAGCGCGACGCCGACGCGCTATCATCCAAAGTGGACCGCAGCGACGCCGCCCGGCAGACCTCGGAGGCCCGCGGCAACGACCTGGAGGCCAAACTCAAACAGGCGACGGACGCGCACGCCCGCGAGCTCCGGTCGACGCGCGAGGACCTGGAGCTGCGGCACCGCGCGGACAAGGAGACCGCGGTCCTGCAGGCGAAGTGGGGCGCCGCGCCGGCGCCTGTCCAGCAGCCGCGGGCGGCGCCCGTCCAAGACCGCCGGGCCAAGGAATTGGCGGCGGCGCACGCCATCGAATTGAGAAGGGCGCAATCCGAAGCGGAGCACCTGCGCCAGCAGGTGCGCGCGTTGGAGCAGTCCAACGCGTACATGCAGACCCGGCCGGGGGGCGGGTGCGCGACGGACGTCGTGCCCCAGGCGTCCTTCATGGCGCGCGGCTGCATGGCGTCCGTGTCGAACAACCTCGACCGGCTGATGAATGTGGAGCTGCCCTTCAATAGGGCGTCGTAAGGGGGGGTCTGCCTGTCTAATAGGAGTCCGCAGTAAGGAGGAGTCTGCTTGTCTTTGTTCGCGGTCGAATTTTTTAGAGGCGTGGTTTTGCGAGCTCGACAAGTGTCCCGAACCTTCGACCTTATCCAAGATGCGCGCAGGCGTGTGCCGGCGTTTGCGCGGGTTGCGAAATGCGGGAGCTTTCCAAACGAGTTTCGTGTGCTCATCGCTCGGTACGGGCGACGCGGAGCTCCTGAGATCCAGCGCCGTTCACAAAAGCCTCACACAACTAAAACAGACCTGGCGCGCGCTTGCCGCCTTTGAAACTGCGCCAGGAAACAATGGACCTTCAACCGGCCTCCTCCTCGGCCTCGATGACCCAGCCGCCTCCGATCGACGCCGCGGCGATGCCGCCTCCGATCGACGCCGCGGCGATGTTACAGACCCTCATGGAGGCCGCGGCGGCGCGCGGGAACCAGCGGCCGGCCGAGGCCGGCGCCGTGAGTCGGCCCGTGACGCCCGCAGTCACGCCGCCGGGCACGCCGCCTGTCTCGGCGCAGCCGACCCCGAAGCACTCGCGCGCACCGAGCGACGACGAGGGCGTGGGCCCGCCCCCGAAACTCGCCCGGGCCGAAGACGGCCTCGCCGGCCTCGCCGGCCTGCTGGCTTGCTATGCGGACGAGCAGGCGCAGCCGCCGAAAGTAGCGCCGCCGGCGGTGGCGACCTGGCCGGCGCCGACCGCGTCGCCGCTCCCGGCCGTCCCGCGGGCGGGCCTCCGGCTCGCCGCGGGCGAAACGTGCGGCGCGCGCTACGACTGGCACGGCGACGACCGCAGCGGTGCCCTGTGCGTCGTGAGCTACGTCGACACCGAGGCCGAGGCGCGGTGCCGCGACGGCGGCGCCGTCCCGGGCGCGTGCATCCGGGACATCGACGGCGTTATGCTCCGGGGCTACTGCTTCCCCGCGGTGCAGGCGGCGCTCAAGGCGACGCACCACCTGCCGCGCACGCTCGGCTTCCTCGCGCCGGGCGAGGTTCATGCCGTCGTGCCGGTGACCCCGAACGGGTACGTGCAAGTGGCGAGGCACCACCAGGCGGGTGCGACGTGGGTGCGACGGTCCGACACCTACAACCCACGCGTACGCCTGCCCAAGAGCCTCCTGCCGCGCCGCGCCGCCAAGGGCCTCGAGGCCATCGCATTGGCGGCGTTGGGGGGCCTGGGCAACGCGGTCTAATCCTATCACTACACTTACTTATCCACAAACAATGCCCCTTCTATCTCTCTCGGATGAAAGAGAAGAACGCGGGGTCGATTCCAGCGCGCTCGCAGAAGACGTCGTCCTTCTCGTTGAGGCATGAGAGGACGTACGCGTCGTCGACGCCGGCGGCGCGACACGCGGCAAGGCGCGGGCGGAGTCGCTTCCCGAGGCCTGCACCAAGAATTCGTCCATCCTTCACGACCCGGTTTCTCAGTTCCCGTCGAGTGAGGCCGACCTCCTGCTCCAGAAATGCGAGTGTCGGCAATAGATTATTGGCGAGGCTTAGACTGAGTAGAGATGGTTACCCCACGACCATCGTCCTGAGCTGCGTCGCGTCCAGGTCGAGGTACGAGGTTAAATAGTCGAGCTTCGGCGCCATGTTGTCCTCGACGCTGAGGCCCATAAACGACGGGAACGTCCGGGCTACCTTGTTCAACTGCTCCGCGTCCAGGCCCAGGCGCGACCGCAGCCACGCGAGCTTCGAGTCCAGCGCGTCGATGCCCAGGTGAAGCAATGACGGCAAACGTAGGATCACTTTCCGTAGCCCCGCGTCGTCCACGTTAAGAAGCGATTGCAGCCAGTCGAGTTTTGGCCCAATATTCGCTTCGATGCTATATGACAGCAACGTTGGGCTCCTCAAAAGTAACTTTTTTAACTGCTCCGCGTCCAGGTCAAGGCGCTTCTTCCACCAATCAAGCTTCGGCGCGAGGGATTCGACCGACAATCCCAGGCATGCTGGGATGACGAGGACGACCTTCCTCAGCTCCGCGGGACTCAGGTCGAGCACCGACTGCAGCCAGCCGCAGACCGCCGCGGCTTTCGCGCGAGGCATGCTCTCGGCAATCCGCGGCAACAGCCGTCGCTCGGCCTTGGCGGCCTGGTCCGGCGTGCAGCCCAGCTCGACGCAGTAGTCGGCGGCGACCCCTGGCCGCGCCACCGGACTCGGCAGACGGGCAACCGGCGGCACCAGCGCGGCCGCGGTGGCCAGCGTCTGCCACAATACCAATGCATGCCTCATTGCTGCAGCATAGGTTCAATCGATTATGAATCAACTGTGCAGCACACAACTGCTGCAGTATCTTGCCTGCAGTGCTATCCGCTATATCACATTTTGCTGCGAAACCCGAATATAATTTTAAAAGAGAGATCCCCTCCCCAGCCAATCAGGCAGCCAGCCGCAACCCCTGAGACTCCTCTCAGGACCTGGCCTCGGCACCGGCCAAGATCAGCGGGGCATCGTTGTGTTGGGGAGCGCAGGCCACAACATGGTGGCCAGCCCCGCCGCTTGGCGCAGGGCTGCCTTCGAGCGCCTCGAAGCAACCCCCAACCCGCGCCGCAAGACGCACGCCCAGGCGACGCGCCGGGAGGTGGAGAGGGCTTCGGCCTACTTCGCACTGCATGAGGCGGCCATCCCGGGCGGCCTCGTCGCGGCGCGCCGGCGGCCCAAGGTCTCGGCGCCGACGCGGGCGCCGGTGCCGCGGCGCGAGCGCCGAAAGGTCCCGATGCTCGCGGTGACGCCGGCGGCGCGCCAAATCGACAACACCACGCCGCCGCCGGAACCGCCGCGGACGATCTGGCGCCCCCCCACGGGCGCGACGCCGCGGCCGCCGCCCGACGCCCGGCGCCAACCTAAGTCCGGCGCGCCCTGCTACCTCTCCGTGGCGCCGGCCGACGCGTTCCTTGTCGCGCTCGAGTTCCTCGACCCGGACGTGACCCGCGTGCTCCAGATCACGACGGCGCTCTCGCACGACGTCACGGCCTGGCTCGCGCCGGCGGCCGAGGGCCTGTGGCGGTCGCTGTGCAGCGACGACGGGTGCGATGTGGCGCCCGATGGACGAAGCGCCACGCCCTGCAAGGACGCGTACCGGCTCGCGGTCGATTTGCGGGACCGGGGGTTGGTCGTAGAAATTGGCATGGGCGGCGTGCGCGCCGGTTGCGCGACGGCCGCGACACCGCACCACATCCCCCTAAACTTCGACGCCCTGCGGTCCACGCTGGACGTCGAAATATGCGACACGACGACGCTGCCGCCGCCGTCCGTCCAGCGCCAGGCGCTATTACTCGCGGACCCGTCCGTGCTCCGGCGTCTTATTAAGGCCGCGAGTGAAAGCGTGGGCTTGTTCTCGTTGAAAGGCGTGTCCGTGGTGCTCGTTCGGCCGCCGGCGTGCGAGCGGCAGGGGTTCGCACGGGCCTGTGCGTTGGCCCTGGACGACGCCCGGCGGTACGTGGTCGTGGATCCGTTGCTGAACGCCGACGTGGTGCTGGACGTGGGCTTGTTCCGCACCACCGCCGCGACGAAACGTAGAACCGCGCACCAGCGCCTCGCGGGCGCGGCGCTGACGCGCTTCGTCCAGTTGAGCGACGGCGACCCCTACGCCTCATCGGCCAAGGCCGAGGCGCTGAAGTTTTCCGGCGAATGTCCGGCGTGCGTCTCAATACTACTGGAGCCCATGCGCGGCGGCGACGCCTTGGAAGCCGCGCTCGGCGAGGCGCCGGCGAATCTGAAGGGTCTTGTGGAACTCGCGGCCAGCGTCGCGCCGCAACGCGAGACCACGACCGTCGCGCTGACCGGCGCATCGAGCATGCTCCCCGGCCTGCGCCAGGCGCTCGCGCGGGCGCTTCCAGAAAATTGGCGGCTCCAGCCCCCCGAGGGCGCCGCGGCGACGCGCGCGTGGCGGGGCGTCGCGGCGCGGGCGGCGGCGCGCGACATCGCGTGGGCGGACCTGGACGCGCCTAATTTTGTCCGATGATATCTAATTTTCAACGGGAAGCATCGCCGCTGGCGCGCCCGCGGCACCGAACTACGAAGCAACTCATTACAGGGGGGAGGGAACACACGTACTCAGTCGTCGTCCGACGCGCCGTCCATGCCGTCGTCGTTCGTGAACGTCGCCGAGCACCGCACGATGGCCCGCCCGATGGCCCCGATCCAGTCGTCCTTCTCCTTTTCGGAGTCCGCGCACAATAGGTAGGTCGTGTCCTGGGTGGACACCTCGAGCGAGTGGCGCCGCTTCGCCTTGTACTCGGCGCTCTTCACGGTCATGCACCTTGCTAAATCGATCATGCCGTGGGGCTGGGAGCCCTCGTGCTTGCTGAAGAAGAGCTTGGACTGCTTGAGGACGAAGTGGCGCCGCCGCCAGTCCCGTAACCAGGCGCTCTGTTTCGTGAGCCAGCCGCTGTGGTCCGGGTTCGAGGTGTCGTACCGAATGCCCGTGGCCGGGTCCGTGTAGAGGGCCATGGCGTTGGAGAGTCTTCCCGCCCCAATTAAGACCGTTTTGGGATGTGTGGCTGATTAGGCTTTTTTACCGGGCAGCTGCGATGGCGTATTTGCCAGCGCCCGTGCCAGCGTCCTGCGCAGTGATTTGAAACTTGCGGAAGGTCTGCGTGTTCCACGGCGGCCAGCACTTGGATTAAGGGCTAAAAAGTGACTTTCACTGAGATGAAAAAACCCGTTTTACCCGAAAAAGAATGCGAGGGAACGGCGGGGCTCTGCAAGGCTCGTCGCGGGACTGATCTACCCGACCAGGGGTATAGCGGTCGCTCCCTGCGAACCCGAACGCCAGCCTACGGCGAGACATCGAGAGGCATTGACCATACGGCGCCTGCAGCACTGACGGCCCGGCTGAACACACGTGCGCTATCCCTCGCCAACAACAACTGGCGCAGGCGGGGGACACGCAATAGAGCGCCGCGCGCCGCGCGAGGCACCAAGGTCAGCTGCAGCCAAATAAGCGTGTGCGATGAGCGGCGTCCGCAGCCCGCCGCGCAAGTCCTTCGCGAGCCGCAACCTGAACAGCGCCACGCGCAAGCCCGAGCAGAGCCGGCCGCAGCGCGCCTATGGCGGCGGCGGCCGGCTCCTCGTGCTGGGCAAGCGGCCCGAGCCGACGGCGGCGAGCAAGGCCACGGGCGTCATGGCGCCCGTGCCCATGAACACGCCGAGCATGCGCAAGGAGTCGGGCGGCCAGGACGTGACCGTTAAATTGGTGCCGAGCGGCGGCGGGGGCTGGGAGAAGCCGCCCCCGGAGCCCGAGCCCGAGGTCCGGCGCCTGGCGCCCCCGAAGAGCCAGGCGGCCATCGCGCCCTGGGCCAAGCAGGCCATCGTCGACGCGGCCAAGCCCCCGGAGGAGCGGTCCTGGGCCCCCGTCGAGGAGCCACCTGCGCAACAACCGCAGCCCTGGGCGCGGTCCCAGGAGCAACAGCCGCCGGCGCCGCCGGCGTCGCC
>Ga0302122_10000967_pt1 | contig 18091 bp, 15 predicted proteins | sample CB21_SCM_MG_FD_203115 | JGI IMG/M metagenome (GOLD analysis project Ga0302122, IMG submission 203115) | Marine microbial communities from Western Arctic Ocean, Canada - CB21_SCM | ecosystem: Environmental > Aquatic > Marine > Oceanic | place: Canada: Western Arctic Ocean | collected 2017-09-28
GCCTAGTCTCTCTACTAGACAGAATCTTAACGCTTCCTATGGTGGGTCGATCCATGGATATCGAGCAGATTCGAAGTTATTTTAACGATCCTAAAACGGTCGATCATTATGTGAGAGCAGTGGCAAATGTCGGTCTGTGGGAATCGGAGCGTCTATTGATGGAGAAGTGGTTTCGTCAAGATGGTTTGATTCTCGATCTCGGATGCGGCGCTGGACGGCTCGGTCTTGGCCTATGGAAAATGGGATTTCGCAGGCTTTGGGGAGCTGACTTGTCGGAAGAAATGGTGAGGGAGGCTCGAGGGATTTCGGAATGCCTAGGGGCGGAGATCGCTTATCAGCGGGAAGACGCGACGAAAATGAGCTTCGAAACGGACTTTTTCAAATCGGTGGTTTACGGATTTAATGGTTTGATGCAAATTCCGCTCAGAGAGAATCGCCGAAAGGCGTTGAAGGAGATTTTGCGTATAACGAATCCAGGGGGCGTTTTTATTTTCACGACCTTGGATCGTGAAGATCGTTTGTACGAAGTGGTTTTCAGGGATTCATCGGACTTCGACCATGATCCCGTTAGAAACCCGAAAGTATTAGAAGAAGGGGATCGCCATTTCAAAACGAAACACGGGATGACCTTCATGCATGTTCCACGTCGTAACGAAGTGCTTGCCGACTTAGAAACGACTGGATGGATCTGGGAGGAGGATCATATGCGAAGCGAAGTAGCCAGCGAATCTGCCGATGTATTGGAATTTTCGGAAGACTGTCGGTTCTGGATAGCAAAAAAGCCGACGTCGTAACGTCGGCTTTCGAAAAATTTGCGAATGCGTTTTTTTAAAAACTAGTTTTAAGCCTAGTTGGAACGCAGAATATACGACGGTTGGAGTCGATTCGTATTTGTTTTCTGAATGAAGATCTTAGGAGTAGAGGATTTGTTCTCGGCACGTTCTTTAGAAACGACCTCGGTCATAGCCATTTGTCCTTTCGCGGCGGCCCGGGCTTCCATTTCTTTGATGGCTTGTTTTCTAGCTTGATCGCGAGCGGCTACGATGTCGCGGCGATTTTGAACTTTTGCTTTTGCGAGAGCGTCTTCGGCAGCTTTGAGTTTCGCGGCTGCTCCGGCATTTTCCGATTTGCGCAGCGCTTGGAGGCGATTGCTTTCGGCTTCAAGTCTTTGGCCTTCAGCCGTAAGGCGAGCGGTTTCCTTTTCCGCTGCGGCTCTGGCTTCCTGAGCGGCTATACGAGCTAGATTTTCTCTAGTCTTAAGAGCGTCGATTTCGGCTAGGCGAGCTTTATCGCTCAGAGCATCTTTAGCGGCTTTTGCTTCGGCTAAGCGGCGCGCTTCCTCGGCCCGGGCGGCTTTACTTGCTTCTTGCTGAGCCAGGCGGTCTTTTTCTTGAAGGGCCAATTCGAGTTCCTCGACTCTAGCTGCTTCGGCTTCGGCTACCTTGTTCGCGTTAACGTACTTGAAGGCAAAGAACCCTGTTAAGAGAAGGGCGAGGATTAGAACGATGATTAGAGGTTTTTTATTTTCCATTGCGAAGAAGAGTAGCGATTTTGATGTTTCTATGTTTACTAGGGATCTTGTTGAAGGACGTAAAGATCCTAAACGAAAAAAACGGATTTGTGCGCTTCGAAAATAAGTGGATTTTAGTTCTTGATCTCCGTTTTTAGTTAACCACTGTTCCCACTCAGTTTACCGGAGAGATGGCTGAGTGGTCGAAAGCAACGGTTTGCTAAATCGTCGTAGGGGTTAAACTCTACCGCGGGTTCGAATCCCGCTCTCTCCGCCACTACTGATTAAGATCGCTCCCGAACAAAGGGAGCTTTTTTGCGTTCGGAAGTCTCCATACGGGATGAAGAACCCGCAGGGTGTCAGGCCTTCTCGCTTCGCTCGTGAACGACGTAAGGAGCGCAGCGACTGGAGATGGGGCATGCGAAGCATGAGTCTGCAGGACTTGGGCAGCGCCCAACCAATCCCGCTTTTTTCTGTCAAAATCTCGGGCCCAATACTCTTCTGGTACGGAGCGAAATTTCCGCTTTTTGGGATTCCTTCTGGTTTCGAGCTGTATAGGGTGCGCGGTAGTGAAGCTTTTCTTTTTAGGGACCGGGACCTCGCAAGGGGTGCCTGTTATTGGTTGCTCTTGCAGAACGTGCGTTTCTAGCGATCCGCGAGATACGCGTTTTCGGACGCATGTCCATGTAGAGATGGGCGATTTGAATATTCAGATCGATGCGGCCCCGGAGTTTCGGATACAGGCGCTGAAGCATTCGATTCCGAAAGTCGACTTGGTTGTCCTGACACATGGACATTCGGATCATATCCTTGGGATGGATGATATGCGACGGTATTGCGATCTGAGAAAAGGAGAGGCACTTCCGGTTTACACGAACGATGAAGGGGAATCCCGGATGCGAAGCATTTTCGGGTATGCGATTGGCGAACGTCCTAAGGTGCCTGGTTATCCGGCGTTTTTGCCGCAGCGCATGCCGGAGGTTTTGGAAGTCGCTGGCGGAGTTATTCGCTCAACGGTTCAAAGTCATGGGAGTTTCGATACCTTGGGCGTGGTTTTGGAGGAAGTGCGATCCGGAAGGAAATTGGCTTACTTTACCGATTGCGATTCGGTTAGTGGTGAAGCGGTGGAGTTGGCGAAAGGCGCAGATGTGGTGGTGTTGGATGCGCTGCGTATGAAGTCGCATCGTTCTCATATGAGTATTGAGGAAGCGGTTGCTGCAGCTAGTCGAATTGGGGCTAAGCAGACGTATTTGATTCACATGACGCATGAGATTGAACATGAGGTTGTGGATGCTTCGTTGCCGGCAGGAGTGAACCTTGCTTACGACAATTTGGTAGTGGAGGTGTAGGGGGCTTGTTGCTGCGGCCTCGGCGATGCCGCCCTACCTTTTGGTCTGCCTATGTAGATTCCGCTTTTTAGGCGTGAATATTGGGCAGGTTTTACAGACCGAGAGGGGCAAAAAAGAAGCGCCGAGAGAATCGGCGCTTTTCGTTGTTTGGAGGATTGGGCATCCTCTCGGTGCGTAAGTAAATACTGGTCGATCAGTTAACCGTGATCGGTACGACGACTTCCGAGTATCCAGGGATCTCGATAAACAGGCTGCCTTGTCCTGGCCCTCCACCTTGTACGGATACGCTCGCGGAGCGTTGTCCTGCTTGGATTGAAACTCGATCCATTATGATGCTTTGCGGAATGTCGGTGGTCACTCGGATTTGGAGGCCTCCTGGAGGAGCTGCTTCGGGGATACTCAATAATAGAGTTGTACTTTGGCCTTGAGAAATCGCTGAGGGCGTGAGTCTGGCACTGACCGTCGATGTATCGACTCGCAGGGTTCCAGCAAAGATTTCGCCAGCGATGCCGAGGACTTTCACAGCGTAACCGCGACCTTCGGGAAGCGAAGGTACGTAGAAGGAGAGCGATGTGGAGCTATCGAAGCGCGTCGCGGCAGGTATTTCACCGACCATGATTTTGTCTTCTCTTGTGAAACCGCGGCCAAGGACGGCGACTCGGGTTCCGATGGGGGCTCGATTTACTTCGAGCTCCACTGAGTAGCGGTTCTCGATCGAAAAGCTGTTGAGTTCGGTAACGATTTCCTTGGAAGCCGATCCGTTCTCGGTTTTGCGTTGGTATTGAACGAGAATATAGTAGGTCGCATCGGAGCGGCCTATTGGCATGCGGAAATCGTATTCGTAGAGATTGCCTGAGCCGGGCGCCTGGCTCATCGGGTGGGCTTGGCCATCGATGATTACTTCAGGACGAAGCGTCTCTTTGACGATCGCCGAGTTCTTCACGTTTATTTGAGCCGTGATCGTGTAAACGTTCGACGGATTTGCCCTTATGCTTGAAGGCGTCAAATCGGTGACGTTAATATTGCAGCCTGTAATGAATAGCGCGATTGGCGCTAGCAGGCAAAGGGACCAGTTTCTCTGGGTGGACTTGGACGCGGAAGTATCCATGATATTGTGTCGTAGACTAAATTAGGACTTGAATTACAATCAAATAAAAGGCTGTGAGTGAAAGAAATAATTCATGCAAGGTAACTTAAAGGCAACCGTCGAGGGGAAAAAAAACAATTTAGGGAAGGAATTCCAGCCTAAATGGTGGGGGGACACACTTGGATTGTATGTTCATGTGCCATTTTGCGCGACTGCGTGCGATTTTTGCGCGTTTTATCAGGTGCAAAGCGACCGAGAAGGAATTCGTCGTTACTTGGATGGAATGCAAGACGAGGCAGAGGCGATTTCCTTGAATCAGGGCATCGATACCTGCTTCTGGGGAGGTGGAACGCCGGGTCTGCTGAAGGCCGAGGATTTGGATAGGCTTTGCGATGTGGTGATAAATAGATTTGGCCGTCCGAAAACTGAATGGTCGGTGGAGATGGCTCCATCGACGGTTAAGGCGGACAAATTGAAGGTATTGAAAGAGCGGGGAGTCACCCGCATTTCGATTGGCGTGCAGAGCTTTGATGATGGCTTGCTTGACAAGTTGGGACGGCAACACAGTCAAAAGCAGGTACTGAAGGCCTATGATTTGATTCGCGAATTCGATTTCGATTCAGTGAATCTGGATTTGATTTTCGCTATTCCGGGTCAGGACGAGGAACGCTTGAAGGCCGATATTAGAACTGCAGCGGCATTGGAGCCCGATCATTTGTCGACGTATTGTCTGACTTTCGAAGAGGATACGGCGTTATTCGTTCAATTGTCAGAGGGTAAAGTGAGCATCGACCAGGAGATGGAGTCGCGTTTGTACCGGACGAGCTGGGAGATGATGGCGGAATTGGGCTATGAGCAGTACGAGGTTTCAAATTACGCGCGACCAGGGAAACGATGCGCTCATAACGTTAATACGTGGAATATGGATCAGTGGATTGGCTTGGGGCCTTCTGGCGCTAGTCAGTTCCGTGGTCGGCGCTACGCGAATGTTCCGGATCTTGCGAAATGGCTAGAGGCTCGCGATGGGCCGGAGTCGGGTCGAGTAGACGAGTCGGATTTGACGCCAGAGCTTCTAATGGACGATTGTTTGATTTTTGGCTTACGAATGAATGACGGAGTAGACTTGGGTGCGCTTGAAGCGCGGTTCGATACGGGAGTGACGGAAAGGCAAGCGTCCATCTTGAGCCAACTTGAGGAGGAAGGAAAACTCATTCGCGAAGGAAGTATTATCCGCCTAACCGACGACGGTCGAATGATCGCCGATGCGATCGGTGCGGAATTAATGGAGTGAATAACTACGGGATTAGGTGTTTAGCGCTTGCGCTAGAGGGGTGCGCTTGGCTTATGAATGCAGTGATGTCGAGGGATCTAAAAGGTGGAAACGAAATGCGACGAAACGGGGTTGCGTACGTAAAGGTCGTACTTGGTTTGGCATTGGCGAGCCTTGGATTTCTTTTTTCCGGTTGCAGTACGACAAGTGGGATAAGCCCCGAGGATACAATGCTGGCTCGCTTCGTCGTAGAGTCCGATCAGGGGGTAGTAGTGTCCATGCCGGTAAGCGGGGCGCGGATACGAGTGAATCCGAAGGCGATATTGACAGAGTATGATTTATTGGATGTGTCAGTGGTGGAACTCGACTTGGGGCTTTGCCTTCAGTTTTCATTGAGCCACCAGGCGTCGCGGGCTTTTTACCAAACCAGCGCGAGTAATCAGGGTCGACGACTTGTCTTATTGGTGAACGGCAAGGCACTTGGATTGCGCCGGATCGATCGCCCGGTTTCGAATGGGGTGATTTACGTTTTCATAGAAATGCCGGATGGGGACTTGCCTGAACTAGCGAAGAATTTAAGAGAAACGAGCATTGAAATTCAGAAGAAGATTAGGGGTTAGCGGAATTGCCATTTGGGTATTTCTTGGGGGAGCGAACGGAGCGAGTCGAATTGGGGAACATTTTTGGCCGACTCCGAATGATGCGTTCGTGAAGGAACGAGGGCTTTCGCATTTTGCTCAGCCGACTGTGTCAGGCCGTTTGGAATCAGCGCTCTGGGGGTGCGTCCGCAATGGCGGTAGCCGGTTTCACGAAGGCATCGATTTGAAGGCCCTCAATAAAGACCGACGTGGTGAAGCGACGGATGGCATTTATGCATTTGACGATGGTGTGGTTCGCTATGTGAATTTGAATCCTAGCAAGAGTAGCTACGGGCGCTACATCGTGGTTGAGCATCCACAGTGGATGCCAGGTATGGTGACGCTCTACGCGCATTTGAGCGCGGTGCCGGATCGAATCGCTGCGGGTGTCTCAGTGCGAGGTGGCGAAACGATCGCGACTATGGGACGATCAGCGAGTTACACGATCCCTCGAAAACGGGCTCACTTGCACTTTGAAATAGGAATGTGGCTCGGGCCGCAGTTTCAGAATTGGTATGATCAACAGGGCTTTGATACGCCAAATGATCATCAGGCTTACAATGGTATGAATATTGTGGGGACGAACGTTTGGGCGCTCTTGCAGTCGCTTCGAAGCGGTGAAGTGCGAAACGTGCTAGAGTACTTTGCGATGCAGCAAACGGCTGTGTTGGTGACTGTCTGGGATGACGGTATTCCAGATATTCTCCGTGTGAATCCTGAATTGATGACCAATAATATTCTGCCGGCAGGTCATGCGGGATGGCGTATCGCTTTTTCGGCAAGTGGATTGCCGCTTCGGTTCGAGGCTATCTCGGCGTCGGAACGCTCGGGGCCGAAACGCGTGACCGTTGAGGTCGTCGACGAGCGTCTTGCAAAGGCGGATGCTTGCGTTTCGATGATGCAATCGAGGTCCAGCGGGTCTCCAAGCAACCGCTTGAGTTCCCTTTTGAATCGGTTGTTTACTAACTGAGCCGACTTCGGAGAGTTTGTTAGTAGCCTTGGAACAGTTTCATGGGAAACGGGATGGTCTTTTCAAAAAAAGGCATTGAATGTCCTAACTCCTTAATCAGTTCGAAATACAATTATGAAACCGCCCCTTCTTTTTATTGTTTCCCTATTTGTCCTGGCAAGTTCTACGTCCCTTCAAGCGGACGATGGTCCGTATCTGGCAAATGGAATTAAAATCGGCGAAGTCGATCAGCATTCTGCTATTGTGTGGGTTCGTCTTACTCGAGACGCGACCTATAATCTAAGTGGTGAAGCGTGGAGTTCCAAGGCTGAGTCAGTGCCGGTCGGGAAATCGATTGGAGACATGGAGTACAGCGCGGTCGGAGCGGCAGGCGAAGCTCGAGTTACGTATTGGTCGAATGCGAGTGATAAGGTTGTTCTCGATTGGATGCCAGTGGATCCGAAACGTAACTTCACGACAGCAATTCAGCTAGAAGGTTTGTCGCCATGGACTGAGTACGATTTGAAAGTGGAAACGAGAGCTCCCGGCGGTTCGAAGCCGGTTAATGAGATTCGAGGAAAACTGAAAACGGCTCCTTTGAGAAAGGATGCGGAGGCGGTCACTTTTGCCGTGGTGACGTGTCAGGACTTTCCGCGTAGAGATGATTTGGTGAATGGCCATCGCGTGTATCCATCGATTCTGAACAGTGTGAATCCTGACTTTATGGTCCATGCTGGCGATATCGAATATTATGATAAACCAGGTCCGTACGCGAAGACCGAAGAGCTGGCTCATTACAAATGGAACCGAATTTTCGGTTTACCGAATTTTCGCGATTTTTACCGTCAGGTACCGACGTATTTCATGAAGGATGATCATGACTTGCTCAGGAACGATTGTTCTCCAGGCGATACTTATGGCGAGATGACATGGGATCGCGGGATCGAGATTTTCAATGATAACTTTCCGATGGGCGATTTACCGTTTCGGACGGTTCGTTGGGGCAAGGATTTGCAGATTTGGATGATGGAAGGGCGTGACTATCGGAGTCGGAACGATGCTCCAAATGGTCCGGATAAAACGATTTGGGGGAAGGCCCAGAAAGAGTGGTTCTTCAAGACGTTTTCGGAGTCGGATGCGGCATTTCGAATCTTGATAAATCCAGACCCGGTTGTCGGTCCAGATCGCGAGAACAAAAAAGACAATCATGCGAACACGATCTTCGCCGATGAAGGTCAGGAGATCCGCGACTACATGGGTAAGCAGAAGAATGCCTACATGATTAACGGCGATCGCCATTGGCAGTATGTAACGGTCGATGACGAGACGGGCGCTCGTGAGTACTCTTGCGGCGCGGGGTCGGATATGCATGCGAGCGGATTCAAAATGTCACTACGCACGGATGAACATCAGTTTTTGCGGATCAAAGGCGGCTTTTTGAGCGTATCCGTTGATCGTCAGAATGGAAAACCACGGATCGCTCTAAGGCATCACGATGTGTACGGCGATGTCGTGAACGAAGATCTTTTCTTGGGCGAGTAGTATATCGTACTAGGAGGTAGATGATTTTTTGCCCACGAATCTCACGAATAGACACGAATTGTTTTTTTAAATTATAAGGAGTTTATTCGTGGGAATTCGTGAGATTCGTGGGTAAACCCGTGTAACTTACTCCTCGAAGCAGAAGAGGTGTTGGTCGCTGCGGAGGAGGAGCTTGTCGTTTGCGGCGACTGGCGAGGCGATAATCGTTTCCAATAGGGAGTTCTCGACGATATCGGTTAGCCCGGTTGGAGTGATTCGCACAGTAAATACAACGCCGTATTCACCTGGGATCACGAGTGAGTCTCCCGCTAGGATTGACGATGCGTAGAAGATCTTAGCGTTTTGCGACGTTGACGATGCGCGTTACGAATGATCGCGATGCCAATAAGTATCTGGAAAGTCAGTACGACTATAAGGAAGAATTTCTACCTGCTTAGCCGCTAGAATCGAATCGAACCATTTTCAGCCGGGAATCGCAGCAATGCGGCTCCCGGTTTTTTTGATCGGTTCAACCTCTAGGGAGTATTCGATGAGTTTATGTAGGAGCGGGTTTATCCCGCGATAGTGTAGAACTAGATAAGAAAGAACAGGAGGAATCGCGGGATAAACCCGCTCCTACAGCTTCGGTAGTTTGATTTTTGATTTGTTGAACACGCTTGATCTTCAGCCGGAATTCGGCAGGGTGCCGGTTTTTACGATTGAGAGTCTTGATATTGGTCGTGGTTTGTTTTCTGCCCTATTCTCCTTTTTATGAAGCTACGCATTGGTTTATTGATAGTTTGTTTGGTCATGAGTGTTTCGCTCGGTTTGCTGTTGTCGAATAGCGGTTCTAGCGGAAGCGAAACGGCGGCGCGTGAAGGAAAAATTCGAATTGGATTTTCGATGGATGAAGTTCGCGGAGTTCGTTGGCATAAGGATCGCGATAGTCTCAAAAAGCGAGCGGCCGAGCTCGGATGCGAAGCGAACTGGGTGACGCTAACTCAGGAGCGTCCGCTTGATAAGCCATTCTTCTTTTGGTTCGCTTCCAACGATGCGCATCGGAGCTGGGATAACCAATGGGAACGCGCCTATGGCCCGAAAACACGGGCTGAAGATGCGGTTGCGCCTCCATTTCTTATGGATCCGCTTGGGACGCACGAGGATCTTGCTTCTTATTATAATGAGATTACGCGATTCGTTTAGAGGTGAAACGCCGGGCGAGTCGAATGATGCGTCGGATATCGATCGGGTCCGCGTTAAGGTTTATAAGAGTCCAATAATTTCACGTCTGGAGATAGATAGAGTACGATGATCAAAATATTTTCAAAAATTGCGGTTTGCCTTTTGGTGGGGACTGGTTTTTCCGCCCCGCCGTATGTGGAGCGTGGTGGATCGCCCCTTTATACTGAGTTTCTGGATACCGAGTTTCCATTTATTGAGGCGACGGTGGATATGCGTGGATTAGCTCCAGCGGGTACCGAAGAGAATTTGGTGCCTCGAGCAGTGATACTTCCGTTGGAGCATGACGTTTATGTATGCTTCGATACAGAGCTGCTTCGCGTTGCGGGTATTTGGCAGGGCGGTTTTATTACGCCAAGAGGTTTGGCAATGCTCTCCTATGATGTGCCGCTCAAAAAAATGGGGAGTGGACAAAAGGATTTGCCCAAGCCGATTGGCGAGGTGGCATTTTCAACGGGCTTGTATCCAGGGTGGCAGCGCCCTGAGAATTATGCATTTGAGGACCCGCGTTCGAAGTGGGTTGATGAAAATGAATTGGGTAGAGGTCCGTTGGATTCGTCGATTGGCGAATGGCTGGGCATGGAAGATCTAGGCTCTGCAGCGGAATTGAGATACACCTTGTTTGGCGGAGAGGCGCGGGAGCGTTTTGCGGCTCGTATGGTTGACGGGGAAGTTATGGTGACTCGCTCGATTCGGTTTGATGGAGTCGAAGGTAAGGTTAGTTTGATTGCTAGCGATCTGGGTAAGGAAGAACGAAAGAATTCAACTTCTAAAAAGAATTTGGATTTGTTTAAAGAACGGTACTCGGTCTACGAGTTCGAAGGGTTGAGCTCCTTAGCTCTCGACTACGAAATAGGCGAGGGAGTGGTATCGTTGAAGGGCGAAACTTCGGGGGATGCCCATGGGTTTGACGTTGCGTCGAAGTCCTCTGCTCATTGGCCCATTACAGCGGCGTCGACGATCGAGATGGGGAAACCACAAGGATCCTATGCGGTCGACGAAGCAGTGATACCGTATCCAAATCCATGGGAACGTCGGATTCGTCCGGTTTCAATCGACTTTCTGCCAAATGGGGATGCGTTCGTTTTGACCTTCGATGGCGATGTGTATCGCGTAACGGGATTGGGAAGCGCGGATAATTCAATGACTTGGCGACGCATCGCTGCGGGATTCAATGAACCGCAGACTCTGCGGATTCGTGGGGATGAATTGTTTGTCTTTAGTCGTTTGGGCGTAACGCGTCTAGTCGATCGCGACGGGGATGGGGAAACGGATTTTTACGAGATGTTCTGCAATCGTTTTACCCAGAGCGCGGATACGCGGGATTATCCGTTGAGCTTGGCTCTTAGGCCGAATGGTAGCTTTGTCGTTTCCAAGGGAGGTCAGCAAAACACGGCGGATTCGCCCCACAGTGGACGGGCGCTTTCGATTTCAGCTGATGGAGAGGATGTTGATTTTTTTGCATTCGGATTGCGCAATGGTTACCTGTCGGGTCATCCGACGCGGGACTTGATTACAGCAAGCGACCAGCAGGGTAATTGGGTGCCTTCGACGCCGTTTCATATCGTGCGTCCGGATCGTTTTCTTGGGTACGAGCCAGGAGCTCCGGCGAAGGAAGCGGAAACTCAATCGCCAGCTCTGTGGATACCTCACCGTGTAGCGCAATCGGGTATTGAGCAAGTATGGGTGACCGATAAGCGGATGGGCGCGTTGGCGGGTTCGATCCTTTATATCGAATACAAGAAGCCGAGTCTCTTTCGGATCTATGCTGACGAAACCGATCGCTTGATTCAAACAGGCGGCACGCAGCTTCCTGTCGAGTTTGAGACGCCGTTGTTAAAGGGCGCTATGAATCCCTCTGACGGGCGACCCTATTTTGTTGGGTTTCAGATATGGGATTCGACGGCGAAGCGTTTGGAAGGACTGTGCCGACTGCGGGTTATAGATGAAGTTGATGGCCTTCCCGAAAGCATTGAGGTTTTGCGCGATGGAGTGCGTTTGACCTTTTCTGGAAAACTGGATCCGGAAAAGGCTTCGAACCCAGCCAATTATCAAGCGAGTAGTTGGGAGTACGTTCGGACGCCAGATTACGGGTCAGCCCAATATAAAACAGGCGGGGTGCCAGGCGTTGACCCATGGTTCGTGCATTCGGTTCTGATGTCGGAGGATAGGCGATCGGTCTTTCTGGCGATCGACGGCGTTCGCGAAACGATGCAGTTGGAAGTTCAATACAATCTCTTCGATAAATGGACGCCGGTATACTTCACTGTAAACGAGATCAGGTACGAGAAGCTTTCGAAGCACGGTTTTCAAAATGTGAATTTCAAGAAACTTTTTGCAAGTGAACCAATGCCGCGCGAAATTGTAGCTGAGCAGTCAATCGTATCGATTGTCCGGGGACAGGAATTGTACGTTCAAATGGGTTGTGTGGGATGTCACTCGACCGATGGGACTACGGAAGGGCGTAGCGGCCCGACATGGTTTCGAGCGTTCAAAAGCAAGCGAACCCTAGAGGATGGTTCGACGGTCAAGGTGGACGAAGAATACTTGAGGACTTCGATCCTCGATCCAGCGGCGGTCATCACAAAAGGCTACGATGGAGCAGAAGCCGGAATGCCATCCTATAGCGGCATACTGAAAGACGAAGATGTGGAGTCTCTCGTGATGTTCATTCGCTCCCTTCGATAAGGAACGAGTTTATCCTTTCGGGTAAATATCTCGAAGTTTGTCGAAGCCCCCGACTTGTCGGTGGCTTCGTTGCCGAATTTGGTAGCGGCCGATCTCCGAGCGGCCATTGTGTTGAAGGTGCCACCGGCAATTCGGGGAGAATGTCTGGACGAATACATCGTTCAGTGGCCGCTCGGAGATCGGCCGCTACCTTTTGAATCGCTCGGGGTTCGGTCCTCCGTTTTGGATTGGAAGAGGGCCGGCTCTGGACTGGGCCTCCCTACCTTCAAGAATGCCCCGCTTGCCCGAAACGCAAGTCGACCGCTTGCTGCGGGGGTCTCTTCTGTCAAGATATGCTCGAGAGTGTCGACATGCTAGATTTCTCCTTAAGGGACATCGTAGACGGTACTTTGGGTTGATCCTTGCTCGCAAGCGCGCAAGCCTCGTCCTGTTTTCCGATTATTCCCCTCACTTCGACGATCCCTCCTCAATGATAGCAAGACGACTAAGTACCTGAAGTATGCGTTCGGAGACGTTCTGCTAGTGGTTGCGAAGCTCTGTAGCGAAGCAGGGCCAATAGGGCCGGATACAGCGATAACCCCATATTAACCTATATAGTTTAATGAACAGTCGATTTGGAAAAGACATATCAATCCAGCTCCCAGAGCTGCGCGAGCTGGTGTTTCAATACTTGGATGAAGCGGATCAGCCGCTGGACAAGGTTTTGCTGCTGCCGCCTGATCATACTCGATTGAATTCAATGGCGGGGACGATAACGGCCATGGTTTACGGAAAGTTAGTGGGCGAGGGGAGCGAAGTTGATATTCTTCCCGCTCTTGGAACCCACAATCCAATGACTGAAGCGCAATTGCGTATGATGTTTGGCGATACGATTCCGCTTGAAGTTTTCAAGGTCCATGACTGGCGCAATGAGGTGGTTTGCAAGGGAACGATTGGAGGGGATGCGCTTTCCGAGCTTTCCGACGGTAAACTAGACTACGCAGTGGACGTGGAAGTGAACAAGCGATTGTTCGAGGGCTATGATATGATTCTGTCGATCGGACAGGTCGTGCCGCATGAGGTGGTTGGCATGGCCAATTATACCAAGAACATCGTTGTTGGGGTCGGTGGTTCGGACCTCATAAACAAGTCGCATTTTCTTGGAGCGGTGAGCGGGATCGAAGCTACTATGGGCCGGACCGATACGCCTGTGCGCAAACTGTTCAACCGAGCGGCGGACACCTGTCTCTCTGAATTGCCGATCCACTACATCCTAACCGTGATGGAACTGGACTACGAATCTGGTGAAATACACCAACGCGGATTCTACGCCGGCGAAGACGTCTCGGTTTTCGAGGAGGCTTGTAAGTTGTCGCGGGCAGTGAATATTACGCTGCTTGATCGAGAGCCGAAGAAAGTGGTGGTCTATCTTGATCCGCATGAGTTTCAGAGCACCTGGTTGGGCAATAAATCGGTCTACCGGACCCGCATGGCAATTGCAGACGACGGAGATTTGATAGTGTTGGCTCCGGCTTTGAATGAATTTGGCGAAGATCCGGTCATTGATCGATTGATACGCAAGTTTGGCTATTGCGGGACGACTGGTGCCCTTAAAGCGGTAGAGGAGGACGAAGAACTGCGCGATAATCTTGGTGCGGCCGCTCACTTGATGGCTGGCTCTTCGGATGGGCGTTTCAGGATAACCTATTGTCCAGGCGAGGGTGGTGTGACGCTTAATGAGATACGCTCCGTTGGGTATGAGGCAGAGCCCTATGATGAAGTCGTAAAGCGCTATGATCCAAAATTGCTAAAAGATGGTTTCAATATCTTGCCTGATGGGGAGGAGATATTCTTTGTCAGCAATCCCGCCTTGGGCCTTTGGGCTTTCAAGGAAAAATTCAAGGAAGCCGAATGATGGGCCTTACGATAGCCTTGAGCTAACTAGCTAACTAATCGTCAGATTCACAAATACATAGCTACCTATGATTGGATTTCAATCGTAGTGTTCATTCCGATTTATTTATCAGTCTCTGAGATGCCTGGCCTTCTCGCCCACTCGTGAACGATTCGCGGTGTAGGGTGAAGACTGAATTTCGCCGTATTGAGTTATTGTTTTTTAACCATTTGACTGAAGTCTTCGCTTCAGCGCAAACTTCGGAATGATCATCGATTTCCAAGAACTGGATTTTCGCCCGACTCCGATCGGCGATCTTGTGTTGCGACGACGTCGGATCCCCCAATTGCCGGATCGCGATATCTATGAAGTGAAACTTGGCGACGATTTCTTGATGTCGAGTTTGTTTCACGAAGCGGAACGTCAACTGGCGAAACTGGGCTTGGCTGCTTTGGAGGGAGAAGAACTCGACGTAGTCGTAGGCGGCCTCGGCTTGGGATACACCGCCGTTTCCGCTTTGGAGGATACTCGGGTATCTTCTCTCGTCGTCGTGGAATACCTCGAAGGCGTGATCGCGTGGCATCGGGATGGACTGGTTCCTCTAGGCGAGACATTGTCGAGCGATTCTCGCTGCCGCTTGGAACAAGCTGATTTTTTCGCATTGGCTCGCAATATAGAGCAAAGTTTCGATCCGAAGTATCCAGATAAAAAGTACGATGCCATTTTGTTGGACATCGATCACACGCCAACGAATGTGCTGTGTCAGACCAATGCCCGCTTCTACACTGAGCAGGGACTGGCGGAACTTGCCCGGCATTTGAAACCTAAGGGCGTTTTCGCCATCTGGGCGGACGGCCTGCCCGAAGCGTTTTTCACCGATCGCTTGGCCAAGGTATTCGCCGGTGCCGAATCTCACATCATTGAATTTGATAACCCCATAACTGGCGGTACATCTACCGGCGCAGTCTACGTGGCTCGAATGAACGGATAAGATTGTGGGGCAAGATATTTCGGAGCCCGACAAGGACGGTTTTTCCAATTTCTTCGAATACGCCTTGGACTTGAATCCGTGGGTTAGCAGCGCCAATCCCGTGGAAATAGAGATTATCGAAAACTAGAGCCTGTTTAATAAGTCCAATTTCTTCGAACAAATCAACTGTAGGGCGGGTCGCTGACCCGCCAGCAGACGAAAAAGTGTCGCCTCAGCGAGACGACCTACAAAACTGAATTGTTCAGAAACCACCGTATTGGGTTTCAATTGTAGTATTCATTCCGATCTATTTAATAGTCTTTTTGATCTGGTCAGAGTGCGCTTCCCATGGGCCAAGGAAATGACCGATGTGTAGTACGTCGTTCAGATCTCATCCGACTTGCTTGCATGGACAGGCTTGTTCACCGAACGTGTCGATTCCGTCGACAATGGTACCCATGATTTGATTACAGTAGAAGCGCTATCGATCCTGCCCTAACAGACTGCCTCCTATTTGGATGCGACCAAGGAAGACCCCGCCTACAGCCGAATTGAAATGCTTTCCGAAACAATCCTAATTGGAACGCAGCGAAGGGGAATCCCAAATACAACGCTGGCGGCGTATCCGAGAGAACCGTATTCATGCTAGAACCCTTAAACGGTTCGCAGATCTAAGGATTCCTATTCGATTGGCCAAATCGCGACGAAGGAAGCGTGCAATCCTTCAGCCTTTGCTCAGTGTCCGCCCTCGAGCTTCGCTCTGTAGCGAGACTGTGGCTCGTGTTGCGAGGTTTATCTCGGCACAGTCCGCAGGACGGCGGCGGATGGAGTAGGGGCGCAATGGGCTACTCCTCTAATCCCACAACTGCGAGATGGTAGGGTTCGTTGTCCCTAACGAACCGTGGAGGTTGAGCTTTCAAGCACAGATTCCACGCCGAGGTCTCGTCGTAGCTACGTCGCAAGGCGGCGTGGTTTCAGATGCAACACTCGCATGCGCTTTCAAATAAATATCAGTGTTAATCAGTGTCATCAGTGGTTGATTTAAGTCTTAAGCCTTCTCCGGGTGATTATCAATATGATTTCTCCTACCGCATACTTGAGATACTTCAGGGTTTTGTTCTCATCGAGAAGCTTCATGCGGGAAATATGCTAAGGAAAGACAAGCCCATTGCGAATTTGTGAAAAACTCTCGAAATTGACTATTGTCCCCTGACTCTTTGGTTTCTTTCCGCAATGCTCGCATATGCTTTTGGCGGTCTGATATCAGCGTAACCGATGTCTCTGGTCAGACTGTTCGTGGCGTAACTGCGACTGAGGGTTGCACTTTTCGTACAGCCCTGAAGGGTATGGGAAAACCAGTCCTAAAAATATGTCAGAACAAGCGAATATCGAGAGTGGGGAAGTTATTGTTGAACGGATACGGTCGGCGCGGGCGCAGATTTTTGCCGAATTGCACAAGGTTATCATTGGTCAGGACGAGGTGCTTGAGCAGATGGTCATTGGCTTGTTGAGCGGGGGGCATTGTTTGCTTACGGGGGTTCCTGGCTTGGGGAAGACGCTGCTGGTGCGCAGTATCGCTGAAACGTTTTCGCTGGCTTTTAAGCGTATCCAATTTACGCCGGACTTGATGCCGGCGGATATCATCGGTTCGGAAATCGTGGATGAGGATCCGGTGACGGGTAAGAGGACGTTTCGTTTCGTCGAGGGGCCTGTTTTTGCGAATATCGTGCTGGCGGATGAGATCAATCGAACCCCGCCTAAGACGCAGGCAGCGTTACTGGAGGCGATGGAGGAGCGCCAGTTGACGGCTGCAGGGGAAACGCATTCGTTGCCGCCCCCGTTTTTCGTGTTGGCGACTCAGAACCCTATCGAGTTGGAGGGCACCTATCCATTGCCGGAGGCTCAGCTGGACCGCTTTTTGTTGAATGTCTACATGGATTATCTGCCGAAGGAGGACGAGGTCACTATGGTCGCTTCGACTACGTCCTTGAAAAGGGAGCGGCCTCAAGCGGTTTTCTCTGGGGAGGAGATTATTGAGCTGCAGAAACTGACCTTGCAGGTGCCAGTGGCGATGGAAGTGGTTCGCTATGCGGTGAATCTGGTTTCGGCGACACGTCCTACGCTCGCGGATGCGAGTCCTTTGGCTAAGGAGAAGATCAAGTGGGGCGCGGGTTCACGAGCGTCTCAGGCTTTGGTGTTGGCGGCGAAAGCTCGGGCTTTGCTGGAGGGGCGGTACACGGTGGCGATCGAAGATATTCAGGCTTTGGCTTTGCCGGTTTTGCGTCATCGAATTATCCCGAGCTTTAATGCGGTGGCCGAAGGAATCACTTCGAAGGAGATTGTCGAGGAGTTGCTGACGTTGGTGAAGGTGTAATTTTATCATGGCCGTTCCCCCAAAGGACTTACTGAATCCAGCTTACTTGGCGTCTTTGAATGACTTTCAATTGATGTCGCGGGTGGCCGTGGAGGGTTTTATGGCGGGGATTCACCGCAGCATTACCCATGGATCGGGCATGGAGTTCCTGCAGTACCGAAACTATTCTCAAGGCGAAGACTTGAAATACCTGGATTGGAAGGTGCTGGCGAAGTCGGACAAGCTCTACACGAAGGTCTTTCAGGAAGAGACCAATATGAATTGCTACATCGTTTTGGATACAAGCGCGTCGATGCATTATCAAGGAAGTCGAGCGGCGTGCTCGAAACATTACTATGCCTGTATGGTGGCGGCTTGTATTGCAAAATCGGCCTCGAGGCAGGGGGATAATGTCGGGCTTTTCGCGTACAGCGATCACTTGAGCGAAAGTGTCGAAATCGGGGGGCGTTTGGGTCAGGCTGATCGTATTTCGCAGGCACTGACGCGTTTGAAGCCAAGCGGGAAGGCGCAGCACGAATCGATGCTGCAGATGTTTCTGCACCATTTCAAAACCCGAGGGACGGTGATCTATATCTCTGACATGTTGGAGGGAGAGGCCGTTCTGCCGAAGTTGTTGAGGAACT
>Ga0302122_10000969_pt1 | contig 18086 bp, 14 predicted proteins | sample CB21_SCM_MG_FD_203115 | JGI IMG/M metagenome (GOLD analysis project Ga0302122, IMG submission 203115) | Marine microbial communities from Western Arctic Ocean, Canada - CB21_SCM | ecosystem: Environmental > Aquatic > Marine > Oceanic | place: Canada: Western Arctic Ocean | collected 2017-09-28
GATTCCGCAACGGACCGTAACCTTCACTGGCTGGTGCGTCCGGCGACAATTCGGTTTCTATGGTTTGGCGGCTGCGCAATTCTGGCTGTCTTGGTGCTGGCGGACTTCCTGGTTCGTGGACATCCATATTTTGGACTTGATGGCACCTTTGGATTTTATGCCTGGTACGGATTTGCGACCTGTGGCGCCATGGTGATCCTGGCGAAAGGACTCGGTGTTTTTCTCAAGCGCCGGGATACCTACTATGACGATTGATACCATCCCCCCGGGGATCATTCTGATCGCCGTCGGTCTGTTGCTGCCACTGGTTTCTGGGGTCGTTCGCGGCGCGTTGGTGCTTTTGGCGCCGTTGACCGTGTTAGCCATGGTTTGGGCGGTGCCGGATGGACCGGTCCTGACCCTGTCGTTCCTTGGTTTGGATATCACGCCACTGCAAGGCGATAATCTGAGCCGACTGTTCGCCATCATCTTCTCGATCATGGCATTTGGCGGCGGGCTCTATGCCCTGAACCAGTCGCGGGTCGTCGAACTATCGGCTGCCTTCGTCTATGCCGGATCGGCCATAGGAGTCGTCCTGGCGGGTGACTTGATTACCGTGTTGATCTTTTGGGAAGTCATGGCCGTTGGTTCAACCGTCGTCGTTTGGGCCGCAGGATCGGAACTCGCTTACAAATCGGCGCAACGCTATCTGATGGTGCACCTTCTCGGTGGCGTCGTGCTGATGGCGGGCGTCATTTTTCATGTCAGCGAGACCGGCACCGCGGCCTTTGTCGCCATGCAACCCGATTCCCTGGGAACCTGGTTGATCCTTGTCGGGTTCCTGGTCAATGCCGGTGCACCGCCGCTGTCTGCCTGGCTTCCCGATGCCTATCCCGAAGGCTCATACAGCGGCACGGTATTCCTGTCGGCCTTTACCACCAAGGCGGCGGTTTACGTGTTGCTGCGCGGCTTTCCCGGAGCTGAGATCCTGATCTTTGTCGGTCTCTACATGGTGTTCTACGGGATCATCTACGCCCTGCTGGAAAATGACATGCGGCGCATCCTCGCCTACAGCATCGTCAATCAGGTTGGCTTCATGGTCACCGGCATTGGTATCGGCACCGAGATGGCGCTAAATGGCGCCGCCGCCCATGCGTTTGCCCACATTATATACAAGGCTCTTTTGCTGATGTCGGCGGGCGCCGTTCTTTACATGACCGGCAAACGCAAATGTACGGACCTTGGCGGATTGTTCAGGACCATGCCGCTGACCATGATCTGTGGCGTCATTGGTGCGCTTGCCATTTCAGCCTTTCCATGGACATCGGGCTTCGTCACCAAATCGATGATCAATCAGGCGGCGGCCGATCAGCATTTGGTTTGGGCTTGGTTCCTGCTCGTTGCCGCATCCGCCGGTGTCTTCCTGCATGCCGGCATCAAGTTTCCATGGTTTGTATTTTTCCAGAAAGATTCCGGGCTGCGGCCGCCGGAACCGCCGTGGAACATGCGTGCCGCCATGATCCTGTTTGCGGCGATCTGTATCGGCCTCGGGGTCTATCCGGCGCCGCTTTACGCCATACTACCCTACCCTGTGGATTACGCGCCATACACAGCCGCGCACGTTCTTAACATGCTCCAATTATTGTTGTTCGCCGGGTTGGCCTTTTTTGTCATGCTGCCGCTTATGAAGCGCACGCTGACCATTAGTCTAGACTGGGACTGGCTGTATCGACGGCTCGGTTCGTGGATCGTGGATGCGGTTGGTCAAGCCATCACGGGCACCGACAGAATTTTCCGTTACGGCTGTTTGAGGATCGTTCGACACGGACTGTCATGGGTACGCCTGCACAGCGGACCAGAAGGCGCACTGGCTCGCACGCGATCGGTGGGCGGCATGGTTCCATGGGTCATCGGACTTCTAGGAATATCTCTAATTCTCAACTTTCTGTAGTGCCGCGGTTCGAAGTCAGGATCTACCTAGGTGTTCGTAATGGGGGGCCAGCTTGTGGCTAACCTTGTTTGCTTCCTACCCTGAATATAGGGTTTAAACAATTTCGTAACTAAGTACGGAGGGAGAACCTGAGCATGGAAATTACCGGAGAATACCGGATTCCAGCGACCCGCGAAGCCGTTTGGAAAGGTCTGAATGACCCGGAAATTTTGCGTCAATCTATTCCTGGCTGCGAAATTTTGGATAAAGTATCTGACTTTCAATTCAGTGGCACAGTTACAGCGAAAGTGGGGCCGGTAAAGGCTAAGTTTCGAGGGGGTGTTACACTCTCCGACCTTAACCCACCCAAAGGTTATGTCCTTAGTGGGGAAGGCAAAGGCGCTGCGGCGGGTTTTGCTAAGGGATCTGCCAAAGTTGATCTTGAAGAAGACGGCGATGCGACCATTCTGCAGTATAGCGTGGATGCCCAGGTTGGTGGAAAATTAGCCCAGGTAGGATCGCGGTTGATTGAGGGTACTGTTAAAAAACTATCGGCAGAATTTTTCCAGAACTTCAGCAATATACTCGCCTCACAATGTGATCCCGTTGATGGGCCAGCGCCCAATTCTACGAGCTCCGGATCATCGGAAGAAGCTGTCAGCTCTGCGCCACAGTTAACCGAAATGCAAACCCCCCGTGATACGAGCGGAAGTATCCCCCTGGCCATCTGGGCGGTCGGAGTCATCGTGATTGTCAGCGTAATATTATGGATATTTGCTGGAAACTAAGTGGACCTGGCCTACGAATACCGATGGAAATTTTTATGTATGGCTGAAAACGTAAAGGTGCTGAAAAAGGCCATTGAATGGCTTAGTAACGGCAAGGGCGTTTCCCTTGCCGTGGTGGTCGGGACATGGGGTTCTTCGCCACGTCCAGCGGGCAGCCTATTGGCAGTGGCCGAAGGTGGCGAGTTTGTTGGTTCCGTGTCCGGCGGATGCGTTGAAGGTGCCGTTGTTGAACATGGCTTGGGCATTATTCGCGGTGGCCCCAATCAACTTCTTGATTTCGGAATTAGCGATGAAAAAGCCTGGGAAGTGGGGCTAGCCTGCGGTGGTGAAATGAAGGTTTTCGTCGGAGCTTCCCCGCCGATTGAAGAATTGGTGCTTATGCTGAAGGAGCGACCAATTGCTATGGTTACTGACTTGAACAGTGGCGCTCGAGTATTGGTATCGTCGAATTCAGTAGAAGGCTCGCTGAGTCTCACTAGCGCGGAAACGGTTATCGCGCGACAGGCCTTGAGGGAGAATCGAGGGCAGATGATGGCTGGCGAGCGGCGTCTCTTTGTTGCCGTTTATAACCTGCCGCTACGCATAGTTATCGTTGGCGCGGTCCATGTCGCCCAGACCCTTGCACCGATGGCGGTATTGGCGGGCTTTGACGTAATGGTTATTGACCCGCGTCATTCCTTCGCAACGGAAGCTCGTTTTCCGGGGCTCGCTCTATTGAATGATTGGCCGGACGATGCGATGGCTAAGATCGGGCTAAATTCAAGCTCGGCCGTTGTCACCCTGACCCATGACCCCAAACTCGACGATCCGGCCCTGGTGGCGGCGTTAAGATCAGACTCATTTTACGTTGGTGCATTGGGAAGCCGGCGAACACATGCTAAACGGATCGACAGGCTGAAAGAATCTGGTCTGGACGATGCAGCGATATTGCGTATCCATTCACCTATTGGACTGCCGCTTGGTGGGCGCAATGCTCCGGAAATTGCAGTTTCCATTCTCGCTGAGATTATCGGTTCTTGTTACGGGGCTGATGTCAGCAGAAAAAATTGAACAATGCTCAAGAAGCGATATCGACGATTTTTTTTGTGATATTTCTTTGGTAACAAATAGTATTTTTGCCGCGGTACTTTAGCCTACTTGTGTACAGAATTGCCTATTTCAAAATTCAGAGATGATGGCAGCGCAGGCGCTAGCTACAATTAAAATCATGATTACCACGCGCTGCTAGGCTCCCCATTTACAAACAAAAATTCACCTTACTTACGCTGGCTTAGATCAGGGAACTAACCTTTTTTCTTAAATATTTTTTTCTAAAATTTAAGAGGGGGCTAGCAACGATAGCGATCGCAAAGCGGCGCAAGAAAAAATATTCTAGAATGTCTTTACCTAAAAATACTGCCTACTTTTCATAGGTTTCTACCATGCACCTGCCAGAACATGAACGGCCTTCATAATTATCACCTACGACGATACCTGCACTCAGCGGGCAAGAAGGTGGGGCAGAAGCAAGGTTATTCCAGGTAAGGTGATTAAAGCGGCGACTCGGATGGCATCAGTGATGAGGAACGGTGTGACGCCGATAAAACTTTCGCGCATCGGCACACCATCTGCCATTGAATTTATAATAAAAACATTGAGCCCGACTGGTGGGGTAATCAATCCAATTTCTACCACTATCAACGCAATAATGCAGAACCAGGCCCTGAGATCATCCACCTCCATGCCAAAGTCGAGCCCCAGGATTATCGGCCAGAATATGGGCAGTAGAAGCAAGATCATAGAGAGACTATCCATCAAGCAGCCAAGCATCACGAAGATGGCAATCATGATCAGTAGTACGAGCATCGGGGAGACGCTGCTGTCAGATATGAACGATGCCACCAACCTGGGTGTTCCAGTATAACCAAGAAAGCTGTTCAATACGCCGGCGCCGAAAAGGACGAGAAAAATCATTGCCGTTGTAGAGGCAGTTCCTAGCAAGGATTCGACAAAGCCCTTTAACCGCATGCCGCCAAGAATAAATGCTGTTAGGCCTGTTCCTGCCGCACCGACCGCGGCACCCTGGGTTGGGGTGAAAATTCCTGCATAAATACCGCCAATTACAATGATGAAAATCATCAAAACCGGCCAGATTTTTAATAGGCTATGAATGCGTTCCTCGCTTGACGACCGCTTACCGGCGGGACCTTCCGTAGGCCAAATACGTACATAAATTGCGATGGCCAGGATGTACCCAAGAGCAGCCATGATGCCGGGTATCAGGGCGGCTTGAAATAAGGTTTCAATGTTACCTTCGGTGAGTACAGCGGCAATGACGAGAATTATGGATGGAGGAATGAGGATGCCAAGGGTGCCGCCAGCGGCCAACGCACCGGTTGCCAAAGCTCCAGAGTAATTGTGGCGTTTGAGCTCTGGAAGCGCAACTTGCGCCATGGCCGCTGCGGTTGCCAACGACGAACCGCAAATTGCGCCGAAACCAGCACATCCGCCAACCGCCGCCATGGCTATGCCACCCTTGCGATGGCCAAGAAATGCGTTGGCTGCCTTGAACAAGGCAGTCGAAAAACCTGCCTTGGAGGCGAACTGCCCCATCAGCAAGAACAAGGGAATTACCGACAAATCATAATTGAGATACTGATAGAACATTTGGTTCTTCAGCATGTTCAACATGATCTTAGGACTGCCGACGAATAGCAGGCCGCCGAGGCCAACGACAATCATCGCCAATGCGATCGGCATGCGAATAGCTAGCAAAAACAAGAGAACGGTGAACCCGGCGAACCCGGCCTCTACGCCGCTCATGATGCCCTCTCCGAAATTTTCTTCCAGGTGGTGTAGATGCAAATGGGAATTAGTAAAGAAAAGCAGCTTAGAGCTACCGGAAAGGTCCACCAGTATTCCAATTTGAGCGCCGCGGTAGTTTGCTGACGGGTCATCATCTCGCTCATGCCAATCGCCATGCGCCACATGAGCAAGATCCAGAAAGCGGCAAATACAAGGCTAGATAGGGCATCAAAGATGGCGCGGAGCCGTGGTGGCGCCTTGATGGTAAATACATCGACGATTACGTTGCCACCGACCATCTGGCAGTAAGGCATGAACAGATAGACGGTTAATACCATGCCAAATGATACCACCTCAAACTCGCCCACGAAGGCAATGCCAAGGAATTGTATAAGGATAATGGTGATGACGGTGGTTAGGCCAAGGCCGCAGAGAAGAATACCGCCGGCAATTGCCAAGAAGCGGGAAATATATAGTAGGAGTTTACCGATGGGGTCCGTTGGGCCTCTCCAATCTTGGATTAATTCAGGCAATGCTGCTTATCCAAATTCTTTTAAGAGAAAGGCTCGTCCCTTACCTCGCGTGTTTTTCGAGCAAGTCCTTGGCATCAACAACAAGTGCGGCGCCATCAAATCTATCCTTGTTTACCATCGTCCAGAGACTGATGACCCGTTCGTTAAGTGCTTCGAGAATTGGCATATCTGAAGCCGGAAATTCAATTGCTTCATTGCCTCGATCCTTGGCTATTTTAATGCCTGGATTCTCGGAACCAGTCCACACTTCGCCCGCAAATTTGGTAATATTGTTTCGTGAATGATCGTTGATGACCTTTTTTAGGTCCACGGGTAAAGCAGAATATGCATCTTTACTCATAGCTAGCAGGAAGACCGAAGTATGGATACGCCCGTCGTTATTTAAAGTGGTGGTATATTTGGTCAGTTCAGCAACCTTGTAAGATGGTGCTACTTCAAAAGGAATCATAACCGCATCGACAACGTTCTTAGACAGCATCTGCGGAATTTCCGGTATAGGGCTCTGGACAGGTATAGCCCCGGCTTCCTCTAGCCACATGGTGCCAGTATTCCCTGGTGTGCGTATTTTCATGCCTTTGAGGTCTGCCAGGGTACGGATCGGGTTGATGCTATGAAACGCTTGGCCAGCGTGCACATGGAGCAGGAGGACATGCATCTCCTTGTACTCGTCTTGCAGGTGCTTATCGTAAAATTCCATAAGGGCGGCATTGGTCGTGACGGGATTGGCGTTTACGCCCGGGAGCTCAAACGTTTCAGTTTTGGGAAACCGTCCTGGCGTGTAGGACGGCAAGGTCCAGATCATCTCAACAGAACCATCAGCCACTTGATCAGCAAGTTGGGGCGGCTTGCCGCCGAGTCCCATAGAAGGAATAATCTCAATGGAGATACGACCTCCAGATGCTTTCATGACCTGTTTAGCCCAGGGTGCCAGGAAGTTCTTGTGGGTTGATGATACTGGCGGCAAAAAGTGGTGAAGTCGCAAGCTTACCTCAGCCGCACCTTGGGTGGGTGTGAATATTCCTGAGTAAATGCCACCAATAAGGAGGAGAGGTGCTATCAGGGCAGCACCAACAATGGCGGCCCACTTTGCGGTCGATCGCATGACCTGTCGATCCTATTTTGTTAGACTGAGTATTTAACGCCGTTCTAGACCGTTACTCTATCGGAAACAAACTTCTACCGAAAAACCAGTCTTACCATGGTCGAAACATAGAACCCCATTACATGTTGCGATAGGCCTTCTAGACAAAAAATATATCAGTAGACAACAACCGTGCGAATTGACTCACCACTGTGCATCAGTTTGAAACCTTCGTTGATCTTCTCAAGTGGCAGGGTATGTGTGATCAGGTCGTCTATGTTAATCTTTCCATCCATGTACAAGTCGACAATCTTTGGCACGTCCGTCCGCCCCTTGGCGCCGCCAAATGCCGTGCCGCGCCATACACGGCCTGTGACGAGCTGGAATGGCCGCGTAGTGATTTCTTTACCGGCCCCGGCGACGCCGATTATGACACTTTCGCCCCAACCCTTGTGGCAGCATTCAAGCGCTTGGCGCATGACGTCAACATTACCGATACATTCGAAGCTATAATCTGCCCCGCCCTTGGTTAATTCGACGAGATAGGGTACCAGATCGCCTTGCACGTCATTTGGATTAACGAAATGGGTCATGCCAAATTTCTCGGCAAGAGGCTTTTTTAAGGCGTTAATATCGACGCCAATGATCATGTTGGCGCCTGCCAAACGGGCTCCCTGAATGACGTTGAGACCTATGCCGCCGAGGCCAAAAATAACTACATTCGCGCCCGGTTCCACCTTGGCCGTGTTGATGACCGCCCCAATACCCGTGGTAACCCCACAACCAATATAACAAATTTTGTCAAATGGTGCATCTTTACGGATTTTTGCCAACGCTATCTCGGGCAGGACGGTGTAGTTGGAGAATGTCGAGCAGCCCATGTAATGAAAAATAGGTGTGCCATTACGGGAGAAACGGCTGGAGCCGTCCGGCATTACGCCACGCCCCTGTGTTTCGCGGATAGCCTGGCAGAGATTAGTCTTACCAGAAGTGCAGTAGTTACACTGGCGGCATTCCGGGGTGTACAGGGGAATCACATGATCCCCCTTTTTCAAGGAACGAACTTCAGGACCGACATCAACTACAACGCCTGCGCCTTCATGCCCAAGAATGGCCGGAAATAGGCCTTCTGGATCGGCGCCGGACAGGGTGAACTCATCGGTGTGGCAAATGCCGGTTGCTTTAATCTCAATTAGGACTTCCCCTTCTCTCGGGCCTTCCAAGCTAACTGTTTCGATCGTCAATGGTTTGCCGGCCTGATTGGCCACGGCCGCTCTTACTTCCATTGGTTTCGTGCTCCCGTTCTTGTAATTTTTTTTCTAGGATTAATCGGAGAGGCCGACGAATCTACCATGCTTCCTAAAGCCAAAACTAAAGTAAACGAGGCTGGAGACAGGGGGTGCTCTCTAATAAACTATGGAACAAGAGGGTCCTGCTTTGCCTCGACAGGGCCTGCCCCCCCCATCTGACTTGACCCACGAGTGAGTACAATGCAGAGGAGTGTTAAGGGTGCCTAAATCAGGTTAAGAAAATTCTGTGTCATGAGCATGAAGGCAGGAAAGATCACTGCCCCTCTATAATTGGCGCAACGCCAGCAACAGATCGCAGATTTCTCTCACCGCTGCATCACCGCCGCGGCGGTTAGTTACGTAGATCGCAGCCTCGCGGGCTTCGGCGACAGCATCAGCTACGCTAATTGGGCAACCGACGGCCTGCATAACTGGAATATCATTCACGTCATCGCCGATATGGGCGACGGAGGAAAGGCTTGTTCCGACCAAAGCGCAAATGTCGCGTAGTTCGGATAATTTGTCCGTGACGCCGGTCCGTGTATGGACGATTCCGAGCATGGAAGCACGTTGCTCAACAGCAGCGCAGTGTCCAGCGCTGATGATCGCTACTTCTATGCCCGCGTCACGCACCCGCTGCATGCCCATACCATCTTTGACGTTAAATTTACGCAACTGGCTGCCATTATCCCCGATGTAAATACCACCATCGGTAAGCACACCGTCGACATCTAGAGATAACAGCCGAACATCGCAGAGTCGTGACTTGAACAGAGCTGACATTTCAACTTTTAATTCAATGCTCATACGAACGTTTCCCGGCTGTCCTCGCAACGTTTCGTCTAAAGTAACCGTTGTCGCCCGTGACACATTTATTGATGGCAGGTGACCGCGCGCCTCGGCTTTTATCAGATCGTATGTTCACCGCATTAGCGCTGTGTTAGCCGAAACTCAATCCGGTGGTTACGTCTATGGGCGATCTCATCGTTACCGGGGTCTCGCGGTTGATAGTCGCCAAAGGCGACTGCTCCCAATTGGTTTGGGCTGATTCCACTACTGATAAGAAACTTCATCACTGCCATCGACCGGGCTGCGGAAAAGTCCAGGTTTGATTTAAAATGGCTTTGTTGACGCAGATCCTTGCCTGTATGACCATCAATTCGCAGTATCCATTTTAGATCAGCCGGAATGGTCTTGGCAACGGCAAGAAGGCTTTCGGACAGGTATCGCAATGCCTGTGTGCCCCGGTTTATTATGACCTCTGATCCTTGCTCAAACAGGGCGTCCGACTGAAAAATATAGTGTTCCTCCTCGGCGCGAAAGAAGGGGCTGACGCCTACTACCTTTTTAAGCTTTGCAACAAAGGCCCGCCGGTAGCGGCTCAAGCCGGCCGGCTCGGGTTCTGCATCCTCGATACGAGACTGGAAGTCGGCGAGTTGCTTTGAGAGTTTGTTATTATCTGCCAGGGAAAAGTCCAGACTTTGGATATGGATATCCTGGGCCTCCTTCAACAATTGAAGGTTTGCATCCCGTTCCGCAAGTTCATTTTCTTGCTGCCGATGTAGCGATTCCAATTCCTTTTCGACAGCGGCTCGTCGCTCAATGCTCTCCGATAACGATTTTGCCAAGGACTGACGCTCGGCCTTGAGGATACCGGTAGTCTGAACTTCTAGAGATTGGAAGTCGGCGAGCTTCTTTGAGAGGTTATTATTTTCCTCCAGAGCAAAATCTAGACTTTGGATATGAATATCCTTAGCCTCCTCTAACAATTGAAGGTTTGCATCCCGTTCTGCGAGTTCATTTTCTTGCTGCCGATGTAGCAAATCCAATTCCCTTTCGACAGCGGCTCGTCGCTCAATGCTCTCCGATAACGATTTTGCCAAGGACTGACGCTTGGCCTTGAGGATATCGGTGGTCTGACGTTCTAGAGATAGGAACTTGGCGACGGTACCAAGTTCCTTGCGAAGTTCATTGGCCGAGATATTTTTATTTGCGGAAAACCGGTAAAGTTCCACATCGGTAGCACCCTGAGGGGAACTATCCAGAGAGCTTGCAGCGGTTGGCTCAGATTCTAAGTCCCCTCCTATTTGTTCAATCGCATCGCCAACTGCACTGTTAAGAAAATCAAGCTCATGGGCGCGCTCGCCGGATACGGCATCAAGCCGTTTTAGTCGTGCCTGCATGCGCTCGATCATTGCTTCCGTTTCGTCAAATAGTTCCTGAAAATCCTTTGTTGAGTCATTAATATCAGTTCCCATCACCGGCTCTGCAGCCGGCGGCATATGAGTATTTTCTGGTAACTGCTGGGCTAATGCGGAGAAACATAAAAATATCGCAGCAAACATCCCCGCCGCCAAGCGAACAGCAATCCCATCAGACATGGCCTTTGTCCTCTCGCAGGTGCTGATAATTTTTATCACAAGGAAATATATTTTGCGACCGCCATCAGAGAAAGGCAGGAGGCAGAGCGGGCAACGTTAATAGAAATTTAGTGTAAACCTAAGAATGAATTCTTTGGGCACATCGGAAAGCATTAGCGGAGTAGGCCGAACGGAGTTGGCCATAGCTATGGTCTATCTATGCAATGCTGTCAGAACGGAATTTCGTCGTCAAGGTCTCCGCCACTGGGGGTGCGACTTGAGCCCACGCTTCCACTGGAGGAACCGCTCTTCTCGTTACTGGAAACGCTGCCACCAGAATAGCTGTCCTCAGCGGGGGCGTCGAAGTTGCCCCCCCCTTCGCCACCACCACGGGTATCGAGCATTGTCAGTTCGCCGCGGAACTTTTGTAAGACAACTTCGGTGGTATAGCGTTCCTGGCCATCTTTATCCGTCCATTTTCGCGACTGTAACGCGCCTTCTATATAAACTTTAGAGCCCTTGCGCAGATATCGTTCAGCCACCTCGCCCAGGCGGTCGTTGAAGATAACAACACGGTGCCATTCAGTTTTTTCGCGGCGTTCACCTGATTGTTTATCGCGCCACGATTCTGAAGTAGCCACGGGAAAATTTATGATTTTAGTCCCGTCCTGGGTAGTTCGCACCTCGACATCCCGGCCAAGATTGCCGACCAAAATAACTTTGTTGATACTGCCTGCCATGATCGGCACCCTCATTCTTCATATTAGGGAAGTTATTATAACGAAATAGCCCGCCCCGACCAGCCGCATATAAGGGGAATTTGGGAACAGGGACTCGCCTTTCCGACCAGGCCGAGCCATATAGTTATGTACTGGCACGATTTCCGCCCTGGCTTCCATTTACACAGTAGATCAATGCAAAAAAATATACATGTGCGCGGCGCGCGTGAACATAATCTAAAAAATGTAGAGGTGGAGATTCCGCGCGACAGCCTGACGGTTATTACCGGCTTGTCGGGGTCGGGAAAGTCTTCGTTAGCCTTTGATACGATTTATGCCGAAGGCCAGCGCCGTTATGTTGAATCCCTTTCGGCGTATGCCCGGCAATTCCTCGAACTGATGCAGAAACCGGACGTTGATTCTATCGATGGTCTGTCCCCCGCAATTTCCATTGAGCAGAAAACTACGTCGCGCAACCCCCGCTCGACGGTAGGGACGGTTACAGAAATTTATGACTATATGCGCCTACTATGGGCGCGGGTCGGCGTGCCGCATTCACCGGCTACCGGGTTACCTATTGAAAGTCAGACTGTCAGCGAGATGGTCGACAAGGTTATAGCCATGTCGGACGGTACCCGGCTTTACTTGCTTGCCCCAATGGTGCGCGGCCGCAAGGGCGAGTACCGCAAGGAACTGACCGATCTTGCCAGGCGTGGTTTTCAGCGGGTGAAGATAGATGGAGCCCTTTATGAGATTGACGATGCACCTGCTCTAAAGAAGAACCTGAAACACGATATCGATGTGGTCGTCGACCGGGTCGTCGTCCGCGGCGATATACAAAGTCGACTTGCTGATAGCTTCGAAACGGCCCTGGCATTGTCCGATGGGCTTGCTTTTACTGAGGACGCCAATTCCGGCGAACGCCAGATATTCTCGGCTAAGTTCTCCTGTCCTGTCTCCGGGTTTACAATTGATGAAATAGAGCCACGCCTATTTTCGTTCAACAATCCCTATGGAGCCTGTTCGGCATGCGGTGGTCTGGGCACCGAAATGTATTTCGATCCTCAACTAGTGGTTCCCGATGAGCGGCGGTCCCTAGAAGAAGGTGCACTGGCACCCTGGGCTCATTCCTCTTCACAGTATTATGCTCAGACACTGGCCAGTTTGGCTGCGCACTATCACTTTGAGGTTTCTGCCTCGTGGAAAAAGCTATCGGAAGATACCCGTAAAGCCATTCTTTATGGCTCTGGCGGAGAGGTAGTTGCCATGCGCTACGATGACGGCCAGCGGGCTTACGACATCGCTAAACCATTTGAGGGCGTTATTCCTAATATGGAAAGGCGCTGGAAAGATACTGATTCCGCCTGGGTTCGGGATGAGATGTCCAAGTACCAGACCATTACCGCCTGTGGCGTTTGCTTGGGACGGCGCCTTAAGCCTGAGGCCCTCGCCGTGAAAATCGCCGGGGCCGATGTTAGTGATGTAGCAAACTTGTCAATTGACCATGCAGCTGACTGGTTTGACAGAGTCGAATCATCGCTGACTCCGCAACGCAAGGAGATCGCGCGACGTATCTTGAGAGAAATTAACGAGCGCCTAAAATTTCTTAAAAACGTTGGATTGGAATACCTATCCTTGTCGCGTGCGTCGGCCACGCTGTCGGGGGGTGAGAGCCAGCGTATTCGGCTGGCATCACAGATAGGTTCTGGGCTTACGGGTGTCCTCTATGTACTCGACGAGCCATCTATTGGCCTTCATCAACGAGATAACGTGCGCTTGCTGGAAACCCTCAGGCGGCTGCGCGATCTTGGCAATACGGTGATTGTCGTCGAGCACGACGAGGATTCTATTCGTAGCGCTGATTATCTGGTCGACATGGGACCCGGTGCCGGTATTCACGGCGGGCATATCGTTGCCCGCGGCACCCCAAATGAAGTAATGCTAAACCCCGAGTCTCTAACCGGTCAGTACATGACGGGTGGCCGGGAAATTCCCATCCCGACCCAGCGCCGATCCGGCCGGTCCAAGCAAAAAATTACGGTTGTTGGTGCCTGCTCTAACAACCTAAAAAACCTTACCGTAAAATTCCCTCTTGGTACCTTTATGTGCGTCACCGGGGTCTCGGGTAGCGGAAAATCAACACTGGTTATTGACACACTTTATAAAGGATTATCTCGTAAACTTAATTCATCACGCGAACAACCAGGGAAGCACACTCGTATTGACGGTATTGAGTTCATCGACAAGGTCGTGGACATCGATCAATCGCCGATAGGACGGACACCACGCTCCAACCCTGCCACTTATACCGGCGCATTCACACCCATCCGTGACTGGTTCTCCGGGCTGCCTGAAGCGAAGGCACGAGGCTATAAATCAGGGCGCTTCTCGTTCAACGTTAAGGGTGGCCGTTGCGAATCCTGTCAGGGCGACGGCCTTATCAAGATCGAGATGCACTTTTTACCTGATGTCTATGTCGAGTGCGACGTATGCAAAGGTAAGCGTTATAACCGGGAAACGCTCGACATATCCTTCCGCGGAAAATCCATCGCCGACGTGCTGGATATGACAGTTGACGAGGGGCTTGAATTCTTCAAAGCAATACCGACATTGCGCAACAAGCTCGAAACCTTGCAGCGTGTAGGGTTGGGTTACATCCATCTGGGTCAGCAGGCAACAACCCTATCAGGCGGCGAGGCACAGAGGGTAAAGCTGGCCAAAGAACTATCCAAGCGGGCAACCGGGCGAACCTTCTATATCCTCGATGAACCGACTACGGGACTGCATTTCGAGGACGTTCGAAAGTTACTCGAGGTCTTGCATACCCTTGTCAATAAAGGCAATACCGTTGTCGTCATCGAGCACAACCTTGAAGTAATCAAGACTGCGGACTGGATTATCGACCTGGGCCCCGAAGGCGGATCAAAGGGTGGGGATCTTATTATCACTGGGACACCAGAACGTGTGGCGGCGACTGAGGAAAGCTACACGGGACAATATCTGGCCGCGTATTTGAAACCTAAGATCGGAGCCTGAAAACGGCGCTTAGTCGCCGTTGTCGTTCCCTTACGGCAAGGAGCCAAAACCGAAGACCCGCTCAGCAAACGTCGGGTATGTTTTGGCAATTTCTTGACAGATGACGCTTCGCAACCTCGATAAGCAATCAGCATCAGGCAACGGCGTCACGGGTACATTCTCGGGAATATCAAACTCAAAGCCGGTATTATCACAAATTTCCTCGACCGTATGTCCGGGATGAACGCTCTCCAGCCTAAATAACCGGCGCTGCCGGTCGAATGACATTAGGGCAAGATTCGTAACTAGTGCCTGAGGACCGCCGGGGCGGTAAACGTCATCCGGACTGGTCCCTGGAGCACTGATAAAATCAACTTTTGGCACCAGAACACGGCGGGTGTGCTCCTCACGAAAGAGAATGACCTTGGGGACAACAAAGTACATGTAGGCGGACCCAAAGGAGCCAGGAAATCGAACCTTTAAGTTTGGATAACTCCCAACCCCAACCAAATTAATGTTCGCCTCACCATCAATTTGACCGCCGCCAAGAAAAAATACGTCGATGCGGCCTTGGCCAGCACAATCGAAAAGCTCCCGCCCGCCGTCACTGAAGGGGTTATTCGCTTGACCGTGGATTAGTGATACTCGTGTATTCCCGCCTGACAGCTCTCGCTGAAGCAATGCGGCGGACCCTGGAATCGGCGAAGCGGCGCCGACAGCAATGTGTCCAACTCCGCTAATTAGGCGTGCAATTGTGCAAATTAGGAACTCTTCGGAGCTGTAGGTCACGAGGATATTATTTCCATAAGCTGCTCCTCGCCCAGTACATGCTTCGACATATAGTCCTGGAATCCATCTTTGCTTTTGGCCTGTAGCGCGTAGGCAACGATATGTTTTGTATTAGGAATCTTATAACCTGGAAGCCCAATGGGCCATGCTCCATTGGGGGCGACGCCAATCTGTTCGACATAAAGTGCCGGCAACGTGCCGCCCGCCGTAGATTCATCCGCCAACAAGTTTCCCGGACGAATTTCCTCAACAGTTACCAATGTCCGCTTGGCCGCGTGGGCCATGGTTGCCAACTCCCGGCGCCGGCCAATCCAGACATTACCCTCGCTATCTGCGAACGGACTGTGGAAAATGGCAACGTCAGGATGGATCGCAGGCAGTAGAACTATGCGGCCGTTACCGGCTCTCAACGGGTCATCTATAACCGTCCATTCCGGTCTGTTAGCTAGAATATCACTACCAATCAAGCCGCTTAACGGCATGAATGGTACGCCTTTCTCGCTTGCCTGTAAGGCTGAATGGATGGCCGGACAGGTGCTGTCGCGCATAACAATAGCGCCATTAAGAACTGCCTTGGTGAATTGGGGGGCGGGGCCCGCCTCTCCCAAACTAACGGCGGCGGCTTCCAGTTCAGCGACACAGCCAGAGCCGATCAGCATATCAATACCCATGCCCCCAATGGGTACCGCCAGCAGACGCAATCCTCGAGCCTGACGGCGAATTAGGGCACGGGTGAGCCCCATAGGCACAAAACTATAATCGGGAGGGTATGCAACTAGAGCGCCGTCGGGAATAGCAGCAGCAAGATCATCAAGAGTTGGTTGTGCTTGCATGAATGGTTTTCCGGTGCGAAAGGGCCAACCTTATCATAGACTAACACGTCGTGGAATTCGATGTTGCCGCTTGGTCCGCTACAGCCTATCTGTGGGTCATGAATGAGAGCCCAATGAAACATGTTCACGTTATTGGTGGCGGCCTCGCCGGTGCTGAGGCGTCTTGGCATGTTGCCCAAGCAGGTATACCGGTCATCCTTCACGAGATGAGGCCGGTACGAACGACAAATGCTCATCAGACGTCAAATCTAGCGGAACTGGTTTGTTCAAACTCGTTCCGATCGGACGATCCTGAGGGCAATGCAGTCGGACTATTACATGAGGAGATGCGCCGCTGCGGCTCGCTAATTTTACAGACCGCCGATAAGCACCGTCTACCGGCAGGTAGTGCTCTGGCTGTCGATCGCCACGGTTTTAGTGCGGCTGTTCAGGCCGCTCTAGAATCCCACCCCAAGGTTACTATTCAGCGCGAAGAAGTAGCAGGTCTGCCGCCCGAATCATGGGACTCGGTCATTATAGCGACAGGCCCCCTCACCTCTCCCGATCTAGCCACGGCGGTGCGCGAGCTAACCGGGCAAGACTCCCTAGCTTTCTTCGATGCCATTGCCCCAATTGTTAACCGTGAATCGATTGACTTTGATACTGCCTGGTTTCAATCCCGCTATGACAAGGGGGATGGTGCCGATTATATCAACTGCCCGTTGTCCGAGGTCCAATACGAGGCCTTCATTGATGCATTACTTGCCGGAGAAAAAACCCCCTTCAAAGACTGGGAGCAGGATACACCATACTTTAATGGCTGTTTACCAATCGAAGTCATGGCCGAACGGGGCCGCCGGACGCTTTCCTTTGGGCCAATGAAGCCTGTTGGCCTAACTAACCCCCACAAGCCCGATCAGCAACCATACGCCGTGGTACAGCTACGCCAAGATAATGCTCTAGGTAGCTTGTTTAACATTGTGGGTTTCCAGACTAAGTTAAAACATGGGGAGCAGACACGCATCTTCCGCACAATCCCCGGATTAGAGAATGCGGAATTTGCACGCCTGGGCGGAATTCACCGGAATACCTTCATAAATAGCCCCCGATTGCTCGATGGTGTTCTCCGCCTAAACCAACGGCCGTCCTTACGATTCGCCGGTCAGATTACCGGCTGTGAAGGATATGTAGAAAGTGCTGCCATCGGCTTGCTTGCCGGTCGTTTTGCTGCCGCTGAACGGCTTGGTCTATCACCACCCCTGCCGCCAGAGAACACTGCACTGGGCTCCCTTCTTCGCCATATAACAGGCGGTGCAGTGACTGAAACATTTCAGCCCATGAATATAAACTTCGGTCTGTTTCCGCCTCTTGCAGATCACGACAGCCGTGGCCGCCTGCGGGGGCGCAACCGTAAGGCAGCACTAAGCCAGCGTGCGTTGGCAGATCTTGATTTATGGGTCACTCAGTCGACCCTTGAATCACCTGTTTCCGCTTGACCGGGAGAAAATTACCTCGTTTCGAACAACTGGCGGAACAGTCTAGGAATGACTATGTTCCCTTGGTGTTCTGGTGATAGATTTATTGAGGTATTGCCCCATGTCCACAGTGGCTTTCATTAGGCAGAAACGAGTTTTCTTCCACGGCTTCCGGCTGTCGGCGATCGTCCTTCTAATAATCCTGGCTAAACTACTGCCCACAAATGCTCAACAGGTGAATCCAACATTCAATGCAGAAGCGACCAACCAGCTTTTTAGCGGCGTATTCGCTAATGATCTGAACGCCGTCAAAACGGCAATTGCCGGGGGCGCCGACTTAATGAACCATAATGATTGGGGGCTAACTGCCATCGATCTGGCTGTCGACAAGGGCTACTATAAGATTGCCCATTATCTGCTTGATATCCGCAACGTTCGCCAACAGAAAACTGGGCGGACAAGCGAAACACGCCCTCTTTCCCTGCCTCTTTCCACTGGCCAACGGCTGGAAGCACCTTTGGAGACAGAACAT
>Ga0302122_10000973_pt1 | contig 18021 bp, 14 predicted proteins | sample CB21_SCM_MG_FD_203115 | JGI IMG/M metagenome (GOLD analysis project Ga0302122, IMG submission 203115) | Marine microbial communities from Western Arctic Ocean, Canada - CB21_SCM | ecosystem: Environmental > Aquatic > Marine > Oceanic | place: Canada: Western Arctic Ocean | collected 2017-09-28
AAAATTAAAAATGGCTATAAAAGTAAACATAACCATTATGAACAAAATACCACCCTTCATCCAAGCATTTGCTTTTCTGCTCTGAGCTGCCCTGAATGCAACAAAATCTAATCCACAACTATGGCACTTTGTTACCACTAGGCCGATTGGAGTTTTGCATTGAGAACAAGCTGACATAATTAATTCCACGGTTAATTTTCAATTCGGGTAGACATCTTTAGCGAGTTTAGCAACCTCTGATTATTACAAGCCGTTCCTAGATTGTGGTGTTTACTAAAGTGTAAGATTTTTCTGATTTTTAATAATTTATATTGGCCTTTTTATTGATACAAATCAAACCAAATATCACTAAGCCTGCTGCGATAATGAAAGTAAAACTTACTGATTCATTCAAAAGTAGCCAACCAAAAAATATCGTAAAAATGGGGCTTAAAAAAGAAAAACTAGCAACTCCAGAGGCTGGATAAATTGAAACCAACCAAAGCCAAAAAAGAAAGCCACCCGCCACAACAACTATGCTCTGAAATAATAAACCCCACAGGTGAATTATCTGAAAATCTCGAACTAAGTCACCAAAAAATAAAGAGGCGATAAGCAAAATTGGAGCAGATACCATGACCATCCAAACAAGCTGCATTTCTGGTGGCACATTTTTAAAATTTGTTCCCTTTGCCAGAAAGATAATCATTGCCCAAAGGATTGCTGACGCTATCGCAAAAAAATCACCAATTAATTGCCAGTTGTGAATAGAAAATGCCTCGTCATTGTTTGAGATTGCAACTGATACGCCCGCAAACGCAGAAATTAAGCCAACGGATTTAAAGAAATTTAGCTTTTCGTTTGGAAGAAAAAAGTGACCAAAAACTGTAACCCAAATAGGCATTGAATAATAGAGTATCGAGTTGCGGGTTACACTTGTGAAATCAAGGGCGAGAAATAAGAACAGAAACTCTAAGGCAAAAACAATTCCCGCTAGAATTGAAAGCCCCATCGTATCTTTTGAAAATTTGATCTTCTTATTGGTTATTTTAAAAAAAATGATGAGGAAAAAAAATGCTAGCAAGGATCTCAGCCCTGCAAAAAATATCGGGTTCAGTCCAGTATTTACAATTTTTATAACAACGTGATTAAAGCCTAACAGAGCAGAGAGCCCAACCAACGCTACTACTCCGTAAGTATCAATTTTTTCCTTCTTTTCCAATTGGCAACTCTTTAGCTAAATAACCGGCTACAAATTTTGGAAAACATAATTTTTAACCACTTACAACCTAGTGTTAAATTGCAAGTTAGGACAGTGAGGCTTGCTAGCCCATCGACTAAAGAAAAAAATAAATTCCACTGACGCTATCGGCATGGTCGAAGAGAGTTACACAGGGGATGCCTATAGAATGTATTTACGATTATATATCAATTTATATCACCAAACTTCTAAAAGGTTTAATTTTTAAAACAGCCCAAAATATTCATTTTGTTCCCATTCTGATACTGCCTGATGGTAACGATCCCACTCTGCGCGTTTGATAGTAGTTAAATAGTCAACAAAGCTATCGCCCAAGGCGTTTCTATAGAACGATGAAAGATCAAACAGATTTATTGCGCTAAGGAGATTATCTGGGAGTTTCTGTGCTTCTGTTTGGTATGGTGTTTCGACTGGCTCAGGTGCGAGCAATCTTGAATTCAAGCCGTCTAATCCTGACAGGATTTGGCTAGTGAAGAAGAAGTAAGGATTTGCAGTCGTTTCCGCAACTCTATTTTCTATACGAGATGCTGGATCTTTAGGATGCATGAGGCCCCTTATCATGGCCCCACGGTTATCGTGGCCCCATAAAATTCGATCGGGTGCTAATTGGTTTGGTTTATATCTTTTGTAACCGTTGACTGTAGGCGTAGTAAGTAGGCAACTTTCAGCAGCGTGGGCTAATATTCCTGCGATCCAGCCGCTTGCAGTAGGGCTGAGCTCTCCATTTTCTTTTGGCATCATTAAGTTTTGTCCTGTGCCTTTATCTAAAAGTGACTGATGCAGATGCCAGCCGCTAGATGCGGAATTAGGAACATTTGGGCGACACATAAAAGTCGCGTGTAGGTCACGACGCGAGCAAACCTCCTTAACCATTGTGCGAAACATGACCATATTGTCAGCATGAGTTAAAGGATCTGCGGGCTCAAAGGTAAACTCAAACTGGCTTGGCCCCATTTCAACCTCCATCGAACGAACTGGCAGACCCATCGCAATGCAATTACGGCGCAATTCGTCCATGATTGGTTCAAGTTCGTCATAGCGAGTTTCAGTTAAGAATTGATAACCCTGCGCAAGGTTTTGTGTTTTGACTGGCTGAGCGGGCATCGTCGCATGAGTGTGACTGAGCATTGGATCAATGCGATCAAATACATGGAATTCAACTTCTAATCCAACTACCAAAGAGAGGTTCTGTTCAGAGAGCTTGTTTATAGCAGATTTAAGCAAATCCCGAGGTGAAAAAGGGATTACTGCACCCGATTTAAAACGTGGGTCACAAAAAATCCACGCTGAATGAGGTGACCAAGGTAGGATCCGAAAAGTTTCTGGGTCTGGGAGCATCAGAATATCACCTGCGCCTGGTGCAATTCCATCAACGCCTGGTGTCTCCGTCCAGACTTGAAAAACTGTGCGGTGAGATGTATCTTTTAGTAGGAGTGTCGCTGGAGCGGCAAGGCCATTTGTGAAAATAGAGGATAGAGCGTCTGCAATAATAGTTTTACCACGTAGTATGCCGTTTTGATCCGCAAATACGACCCGGACAGTCTCAATGTTACTATCTATTACGCGCTGTAGAACTGCTGCCGCAAGTTCCACTGATTTACTGTTTAAAAGCCCTGATTGAGCGAGTGCACCATTGGCAATTTTTTGTGTCACTTCTGTCATATCCTTAGTAACCATTTAATTATTTCCTTACCAAATTTGGTGGGTGAAGTGATGTTCTAGTACTGCACGGTGAACTGCATTCATAATGCGCATTATCTCTGGATAATTTCTGCGCAGCGTATTAGGGCTTTGGTGTGTGTCTCCTTAGCTCAGCTGGATAGAGCAGCCGACTTCTAATCGGCAGGTCGAGGGTTCGAATCCTTCAGGGGACGCCATACTTGTACCTTCTCCTTAAAACCCTGATATATAGGCACTATGTTGGTTCTCTGTAAAAAAAACATCTATAAAAGATTTTTTTTGGGTTTTCTTGGTATGATAGAATCTCTAGAATTTAATGCACCATATCAAATCAGCAAAGGCAAGAAGGCTGGAAGATAGATAGCAAAGGCTAGAATTCCTGCAGAACATTAAAAGATATTTAATTGCCATTAAATGAAAATATTCTTTGGGTCAGGTTCTGAAACTCAAGCAAGGTTAAGGCTGCCCAAGAAGGTTGTTAAAGCACAACGCAAGAACCGTGAAGCTTTTGCAGTACATGACCCTCTCTTAGATTTGACAGGGCGTTTGTATGATGCACTCTTCGCCACATATGAGGATGGTGAAAATGGGTATCTCCCAGCTCGCGAGTGGTGGCATAGCCCTATAACAAAAGAAGAACTGTAAAGGCTCTGTCATTATACCCGTGGAGCTTCATCAGAGAAAACAGAACTTCACCGTATGGTGCAGTCGCTGCGAGATGAGGTCTAAAAACTCTTACACGCTCCAATTTTTATCCTGCATTATAATATCCCAAAGCGTCCCTGGAATTTAATTTTCCTTCATCCTACCGAATTACATAGACAAACAAAAACGTTGTTTTTGTGTATGTTAGACAAGTAATAAAAATATCGTAAATTTAATAATTTAATAAATGCATTGACCAATTGGGTTCTTTTGATCCACTATTTTAAATAAATCAGACTGGGAGGACGAGTTTTATGTCAGTAAGATATTCTCAATATCTAAACGCAGCAGCTGTTAGGCATCGTTCTATAAGCTATAATTCTCTTGCCCCAAGTGTTGATGGAAAAAGTCAAAAACCGAGTCGGATCAAAATGAACTTTAACCAAGTGATGGTGCTTCTGGCGCCTTACTGTGGTTTGAGGGTATTTGATCAACTTAAAGCCGTTGCTCCTCTGGCAGCCTATCTCATGCTTTTCCAACTATTAGTTTTACGGCATCCAATAGACTCAGCAGTTACTCTTTGTTTTGGTTTAATTGCTGTTGTGGTCGGGCTCGCAGTATTCATGGAAGGTCTAAGCACTGGATTGATGCCGTTTGGTACCATAATTGGTGATAATTTACCAAAAAAAGCATCAATGGTTGTGGTCCTTATTGTTATTGGAATTTTGGGTGTTGGTGTCACTTTTGCAGAGCCTGCAATTGGTGCTCTTCAAGCTTTTGGCTCATCCGTGGACGTCATGAAAGCTCCTTATTTATATGAGATTTTAAACAATTGGGCGATGCCTTTGATCCTGATGGTTGGTGCAGGTGTTGGACTTGCCGCGATACTTGGAACTGTGAGATTTGTCAGAGGCTGGTCGCTAAAGCCAATGATTTATTTAGCCCTTCTCCCTATTTTTCTTTTGACAGGTTACGCATGGCTTGACCCTAACCTCAGAAGTGTTTTGGGTCTTGCGTGGGATTGTGGAGCAGTTACAACCGGACCCGTGACGGTGCCATTGGTGCTGTCCCTTGGCATTGGTATAGCTAACGCTGCTGGAAAAGGTGGGTCTTCCCTGTCTGGCTTTGGTGTTGTGACACTGGCCTCTCTTTTTCCTATTTTGGCAGTTTTAATTTTAGCAATTTTTGTGTCATTCTCCATCACACCAGATGAAATTATGGCTGCAGCAAAGATAGCGAGTAATGTTGTTGTGGAACAACAAACTGTTTGGGACAAAACTCCCCTTGTTGAAATTGGCCTGGGTGTAAGAGCAATCCTGCCACTTGTTTTGTTTCTTATGTTCGTTCTTTTTGTTGTCCTTAAGTCAACTTTGCCAAATAAAATGATTACTGTTTACGGGTTAACACTGACAATTGTGGGGATGTGCATTTTTAATATCGGTTTAACTTATGGTTTAGGAGCTATTGGTTCGCAAACTGGCGGCGTCTTGCCCGCTGCATTCATGGATATTCCTGTAAGTGAAAGCTCCCCTATTTTTAACCTAGTGACTGGGTTATCCATTGTTATTGGTTTTGCGTTCATACTTGGATTTGGTGCGACACTTGCTGAGCCCGCCTTAAATGCCTTAGGATCGACCGTTCAGGATTTAACAAACGGGGCATTTAAAAAATCAATGCTCATGTACAGCGTTGCTGGAGGTGTCGCAGTTGGTATTGCTCTTGGGGTTAGTAAAGTCGTTCTAGGATTCGACTTAATGAAAGTCCTAATGCCACTATACCTGATCGGGATCGTACTTACAGTTATTTCAACGGAAGAGTTTGTAAATGTTGCATGGGATAGCGCAGGCGTAACGACTGGACCCGTTACCGTTCCTTTAGTTCTTGCCATGGGCCTTGGGTTGGGCAATGCTGTGTCAGCGATAGATGGATTTGGCATACTCTCTCTTGCAAGTATATGCCCTATTGTAGCAGTGCTATCGATGGGCCTCGTTATAAGGTTAATGAACGACAAAACTAAAAATAAGATCACAGCAAGGGGAAATTCATCATGAAAGAACGAACTATTACATATCTGACTGATGCCAATCTTATCACTTGTGTAATCCAAAAAGACCTTGCAGAGCCTGTTCTTGAAGCTGCAAAAAATGCAGGAGCACAAGGCGCAACAATAAGTTATGCGCAGGGTACTGGGGTGCGGGAAAGAATGGGTCTCTTAGGAGTGACTATTGATGCGCAAAAGGAAGTGATCAGAATAATTGTATCTCGTGAACAGTCTGAATTGGTTTTTGAAACGATGTACTTAGCTGGGAATTTAGATATTCCTGGCAAAGGTATTATGTTCATGAGTGCTCTGGAACGGGTGGCAACTTATATTCCTGATGACGTTTTTGAGAAGCTGGGTTAAGGTCATGTCTGAATTCGTTCAAATCGGTGCTTTAATTGAAAAAGACAATGGTTTAGCTGCCTATGGCGATATTTCAAATTCAAATGGGGTGATCTACGCGCTTTTGGAAAACGGCAGGTCAAACGATTTGTTTTCTGAGAAACAATTTGGTGAGTTTGGCGAAGCGGCGATACTTACCTTGGTTATTGACGCGAAGCAAAAAAACCAGGTTCTTGAAGATCTTGCAAAAAGTCTGGGACTTAATGAAAAGGATCAAGGGTTTGTTTTTGAAGAGACTGCTCTTTTGAAATGTAGCTAGGGCCCCAATCTATATCTTTACATAGCTGTTCCTGGCCGGCTGGGGTCACCGCCACTCAAAGCTTTGGGCAGTTTTTGGCAAACATAATCATCACGCCCCTTAATAGTCTTGCCGCAATTAAAACAACGCCAATTTTTTCTTCTACGAATTATTTACCTCATTATAAATTGCTGAAAAGGTAAGCTGCCAGTTTTGGGTATTCTACGCTAAGAATAACATCTGTAGGAGAACAACCTGCGGTTGAGTTGGGGAGAAATTGCTGAAAATGATTACCGCTGGTGTAAACTAAAAATACTATTGTCAATAGCTCAAAAACACAAAATTCCATTGTTGTGAAAAGAAAAATCTCAGCCTAGAATTGTTATCAGGATTTTAAAGCGATTCGTAAAGTTGCGGTGAAATTAGGACGCAAATCTTTGAGTTAAAGTTCCGTGGGAGAATTAGTCATGCGCAGTCTTGGAGTTATTTTTTTAGCTGACATTGTGGGATATTCAAAAATGATGGCTCAGGATGAGGCCGGCACTTTGCTTAAGCTGCGCGAATTTTCCAAGGACGTAATTGGTCCCACACTAAAAAAACACCAAGGAACCATGATTAAGTCTCTTGGAGATGGCTGGCTTATTGAATTTAATAGCGCCTCAACTGCTGTTAGTTGTGCTCTGGAATGGCAAAGCATTGTAAAACAACAGGGCAAAATGAACATGAGGGTCGGTATACACCTTGGTGATGTTGAGCATGAGGAGGGTCCACCACCAGACGTTTATGGCGACACGGTGAACATAGCGGCTCGCCTGGAATCAATCGCTGAGACCGGTGATGTGGCTATATCGACATCGACATATTTGTGCTTAGATCAAAATCAGGCAGCGGTTTTTAATAATTGTGGAAAGCAAACTTTAAAAAATATTGCAACGCCAGTTGAAGTGTGGAGCACCGGAAGATTAAACGTCGGGTCCAAAGGCATGGGCGGTAAAGAAAGTGATAAACCAGCAATATCAATAAAACCTTTCAATGCCGGTCACGAGCAGTTGGAACAATTCTGCGCGGATTTAACCAACGATTTGGAGCGAACTCTGAACACAAAAAATTGGATAGAATCTATAGTCCAAAAGACTCCCAGCGATAATGACTACCAAGTCATTGGCACTGTTAGTCCCAGTGGACCCAACTTTAGAGTTGATGTTGTGTTGAAAGCACCAGGTGGAAAAACTTTGTGGAATAACAGCCTTGGCGGACCATTGAACCAGCGATCACAGTTAAGTGACAGGGTTGCGGATCAACTTGGTGAGCCAATTCTGATAGAGATTATGAAGGTTAAGGACCAGTATAAATAATCGCTGCATGGTTAATTTACATTAATTTTGTTTTGGGGGTTGACTCCTGTACCAACTTGCCACCAGCATCGGGTTAATCACAAATTCCTTTCGCGCCGCAGGCTATTGGGGCACTTATATACTAAACCACGCCGGTTAGAATCTTTTTTCTGACTTCTACTTAACTAATTGTTTTAAATAATAGAATCTAAAAATTCTTAAAAAAACGGAGACTTAAAAATGATAATGGGCACAACTGGACCAATGGATCCTGGGACAATGACGGCGGGCACCATGGGTGACGTAGCACCAGGCGGTATGGCTAATATTACTGCTGGTGACATGGCAGCGATGCCAGCTGACGCAATGGGCGGCATGAGTGCCGACATGATGGAAGCGATGCCTTCACACGCGATGCAGGGCATGGACGCTGATATGATGAGTGCAATGCCAGCCGACGCGATGGGCGGTATGGATGCTGACATGATGAGTGCGATGCCAGCAGACGCGATGGGCGGCATGGATGCTGACATGATGAGTGCGATGCCAGCAGACGCGATGGGCGGCATGGACGCTGATATGATGAGTGCAATGCCAGCCGACGCGATGGGCGGTATGGACGCTGACATGATGAGTGCAATGCCACCAGTGGCAATGACCGGTATGGACGCTGACATGATGGGTGCAATGCCACCAGACGCGATGGGCGGTATGGACGCTGACATGATGAGTGCAATGCCACCAGACGCTATGGGCGGTGCTGTTGGTGATATGTTGGCGGCAATGCCACCAGAGGCGCTGCAGGGCATGGATATGGAGATGATCAAAGAAATCCCTCTTGAAGCGATTGAATCTGTTGATTGGGCGAGCGTACCACCTGAAGCCATGGAAGCAGGTTTTGCTGCTTTTCAGGACGGTATGGCAAATGGCATGAGCCCTGGGGATGCTTTTGAGGCTGCAGGCGCAGCAGCTGATCCATATATGCCAGCTGACATGGGTGACATGACTGCCGACATGATGTCAGACATGCCTCCTGAAGGTATGCAGGGTATGACTGCTGATATGATGGAAGCCATGCCAGCAGACGCAATGGGCGGTATGAGTTCCGATATGATGGAAGTGATGCCTTCACACGCGATGCAGGGCATGGACGCTGATATGATGAGTGCAATGCCACCAGAAGCCATGACTAGTATGGATGCTCCTATGATGGCAAACATGCCCCCAGAGGCGATGCAGGGTATGGATGCTCCTATGATGGACGCTATGCCCCCAGAAGCTATGCAGGGTATGGACGCTCCTATGATGGATGCTATGCCCGCAGACGCAATGGGCGGTATGAGCCCACAGCACATGGAAGAAATGCCACCTGAAGCCATGCAAAGTATGAGTTCCGACATGATGGAAGCCATGCCGGTCGAATGTATGTGTGGTATGGACGCTTCAATGATGGCACACATGCCAGCGGACGCAATGCAGGGTATGGATTCTGACATGATGGCAAGCATGCCGCCAGACGCGATGGGCGGTATGAATGGCGACATGATGGAAGCTTTGCCAGCCGACGCAATGGGCGGTATGAGTGATCAGCACATGGACGTTTGTCCAGACGACGCTATGGACGATATGAGCCCGGCGCAAATGGACGCGTTTGTGGGAGCTGGTGGGGATATAGCCATGCTAAACTCTCTTCCTCCAGAAATGCTTGAAGAGATCGATCTTGCGAGCTTGCCACCAGAAGCTATCTCAGCAGGTACAGAAGCCTTTATCGAAGTTATGAGTACAGAGGGTGGTACCATTGAAGCAGCTTTCGAAGCCGCAGCCGAAGCAGCTGATCCGTATCTGCCGGCTGACATGGGTGACATGACTGCCGATATGATGTCAGAAATGCCATCAGAAGGTATGCAGGGTATGACTGGTGATATGATGGAAGCGATGCCCTCAGAAGCTATGCAGGGTATGGATGCTGACATGATGTCAGAATTGCCGCCGCCTGCGATGCAGGGTATGGATGCTGACATGATGAGTAGTATGCCAGCGGACGCAATGGGTGGCATGGATGCCTCTATGATGGCAAGCATGCCAGCGGATGCAATGGGTGGTATGAGTGCCGACATGATGGAAGCCATGCCAGCGGATGCAATGGGTGGTATGAGTGCCGACATGATGGAAGCCATGCCAGCGGATGCAATGGGTGGTATGAGTGCCGACATGATGGAAGCTATGCCTCCACACGCGATGGAGGGTATGAGTTCCGACATGATGGAAGCCATGCCAGCGGATGCAATGGGTGGTATGGACGCTCCAATGATGGCAAACATGCCTCAAGAATGCACCGATGTTATGACTTCTGAACAGACGGAAGCGATGCCAGCCGACGCACAACAAGTTGCTGGCGCGGATGACGGTGGAATGGGTGCAATGGGTGCAATGGATGCGGCGTTAGCTGATCCAACACAAGACGCACCCGGGCCGATGGACGCAACGGCCGATGCTGCTCTAACAGCAATGGATGCAGGTGCGGTTGCAGGAAGTTCACCATCTGCGGGGATGGATGAACAAGCTGCTGCTGCTGATACTGCTGCTACAGAAGATGTTGCTGACGATGCACCCGTCGTGGATGATGATCCAACGGCTGGTATGGCGTAGGACAGCAAGAAACTAAACTACTTCGATTGACAGGGGATTATGATTGAGAAATCATAATCCTTTGTCTTTTTGCACAGTGTGTGTATTAAGATTCCGAGCTTTTATGAAATGACCATAGTAAAAAGTGTTTCAGACAATGAATACCAAAACCCTTAGATCTTTATCGCTGGGCGTAATTGCCCTCGCTCGACAGTTTGGAGTAAGAATTACTGTTGAGCAGCTAGAAAAGAAGATATCACAAGGTCAAATTTCATCCGAGAAAGAGTTAAAAAATACCCTTAAAGAACAGGGGGTAAAAGTTCAGCGGTTGAAACCAAGCTTAAAAACTCTGACCGACCGTTCATACTATTTTCCCTGCGTGGCACTTATGCGCGATGGAACAGCCAGAATAATAATTAACTGCAAACCAAATTCGGAACATGTATTTGAGTTCCAATCAATAGACCCTTTAGATCCAACCAACAAAGTTAATGTTGAAAACGAGACAGAGTTCAAACGCAATTGGGGTGGATCTGTTTATCTTATTTCAAGCGAAACGGGTATTGCCTCACAGGATCGTGTTTTCGATTGGACCTGGTTCATCCCTGAACTGTATCGATTTAAAGGTCTGCTAGGGCTCACTTTTATTGCTGCGATTCTGACAGCTATTTTGGGGCTAGCTCCGATCGTATTTATTCAAATATCTCTAGATAAAGTTTTAAATTATGGAGCAGTGTCAACCTTATATATTTTAGTAATGGGTGTCTGTGCGGCGCTCGTTTTCAACGGTATCTTAGGCTATGTTCGTGACTACGTGATAAATTTTATTTCCACGTCAATAGAGGCTCGATTATCGGGCGATATTTTTGACAAAGTGATGGCACTTCCAGCTTCGACTTTTCAAACTGGATCACCCTCCGAGTTTGAGGCTCTTCTTCAGGCCTCTGGAAAAATTAAAAGCTTTATTTCAACGCAAGTCCTAAAAACGATTTTTGATGCCACAAACATTTTAGTATTTCTCCCTGTTCTCTTTGGCTACAGCCCCATTCTGGCTCTTATAGTAACATTATTTTCAATGACCATTGGGGCTATTACACTTTTTGGCAGATGGCGCCAGAAAGAGGCTGGGAAAATTACCGGCCCAATAGAAGCCTCAAAGCGCAGGGTAGTTCAATCTAGTGTTGCGGGTATCGAGACAATAAAGGCATTTTCGCTGGGAGCTTCTCAACGCCGACAATGGCGAAAAGTGGCGTCCAGAAGTATACGCCAAAGTATTCAAGGTCAAATTTCCAGTATGATTATCACTAATGTAAATTCGACACTGACCCAACTCATGACGGTTGCTATTGTTACGACGGGGGTTCTTCTGGTGCTTGGTAGTGGGCTGTCAGCAGGGGCTATCATTTCCTGCAACATGCTTGGAGGAAAACTTGTATCCCCGTTTACTGCATTATTCACGTTTTTTTCAGATTTGAATGGCTTTAAGTCAACACTTGATTCAGTAGGCACGAGTTGGAATGGTCCAAACGAACGGGTCGGCGCTGGAAATGAAATGGTAGTAAAGGGTGAAGTAGTTTGTAAGGACGTTGTCGTTAAGTTTGAAAACACAAACGCCCTTAACGGCCTGACTTTAAATATTCCCGCGAAGGCAAAAGTTGCTATTGTTGGGCCATCTGGTTCTGGAAAGACAACATTTTTGCGTCTCTGCCAGGGTTTTTTAAGACCAAACACGGGCTCAATGGAAATTGATGGTCAGAATTTTCGCTATTTAAGTTTAGATAATTATCGCAGCCAGAACACACTGATAGATGGCAAGCCAGTATTCTTTGGTGCAACAATTGAAGAAAATTTACGAAAAGTACAGCCAGGTATTAGCGAGCGGGAGTTTCAGGAAATACTTGAAATTTCTGGCCTGCAAAGGGTTCTAAATGAGTTGCCAGAGGGCATATCAACCGAAGTTAATCAGTTCGGTATGCCATTATCTCAAGGCGACCGCGTTACTTTAGCTTTAGCCCGCGGCCTAATGTCAGGGCCTCGTATACTTTTAATTGATGAAGCACTTGCTAATTTAGATAAGTCATCTCAGATTTCCTTTTTTGAAAACTTCTCTAAAATATCGGAGTTAAAAACTGTTATAATGGCTACCCATGATCTTCGTTCAACGGCACAATTTGAGCAAATTATAGTACTCGAAAAAGGTGTAGTTGTGGGACAGGGAACGCATGATGCACTTTTAGAAACATGTCCGCTCTATCAAGATCTATGGGCTATGGAGCAAAAACTAACGGGAACATAAAACCCTACTCGTTGACTTATGAAGAGAAACTGAATGGCTGATAAATCTTTTACGAACGGTGAGTATATTTTCCGAGAAGGTGAAAGTGCGGCCTATGCGTACGTCATAAAATCAGGAACTGTGGAAATTACAAAACACAGTACCGCCGGTGAGCAAGTGTTAGCTGAGTTAGCTGCACCCACTATATTTGGTGAAATGGCTCTTATTGATGGAAATCCCCGCAGTGCAGGGGCTCGGGCCAATGCGGACACTGTCGTCACTGAGGTAACTGCCGAGGCGTTCGTCAAGTATCTTAAACAAAACCCAGAAGCTGGCGTCCGGATTATGAAAAATATTTCTAATAATTTACGGACCTCCAACCAGTTAGTCGCAAAATATGAGCGTGCAGGTGCTGTGGACGAAGGCTCTACCCCAATTCAGGTTTTCACTGAACACGCATCGGATGATTTTGAAATAGATGATACTGACGCCATATATGATCAAGGGCCCTCAAAGCCTCTTTTAATTATAGCCCTTACGTTACTAACATTTTTTATTGGAAGCGTCGTATTTGCTTCCCTTAGCCAGGTGGCTACAACAATTTCAGCTCGTGGAGAGTTTCTGACCGCGACGCCAAATGTTATTGTGGAAGCCAGTGCAAGCTCCGTGGTGAAAAGTGTGGAAGTGAACCGCGGTGATACAGTAGTTAAAGGTCAGATTATAGCATACCTTGACGATACTGTTGTATCTGTAAATTTAAAACAGAACCAAGAAAAGATCGATAATATCTACCAGTCTCTGGTAGGGCTTCACATGGAACAAATGTTGATCGATGACATTCAGAAATTTAACTCAAAGCTAAATTTAAATAGTTTTTATGAAGCAACAATTGAAAAATTGAACCTGCAAAATAACTCTGAAAAATTCAATGAGTTATACAGTGTCACGTTGATGAAAAAAGTATTAGAATATTCCGAGAAGATTAAGTCGTTTAACTCCAAGCTAGACACAGCTCGAAATGAGTATGAGTCCTCAAAGGAGCTTCTGGAAATTTCAAAAAAACAAACAGAAATCAAGGCCCAACTAGCTAGGGCGAAGAAAGAACTATTTGACCGACAGTCCGGTACATTATCGGATATTTTAACAAAGCAAACAGAAATAAAAGTTAAACAGACCGCGGTGCAGAAAGACCTTTATGAGCGACAGGTTATATCGTTGTCACAATATCTAACATCAAAAGATACGCTCTTAAACGCAGAGAAAACCGAATTTAATTCTAAAACTTCAACTACAAAGATGGAGCTAGATTATCTCTCAGCGAAAGATGCGGTGTTGAATGCGGAAAAAGCCCAATTTAATGCTAAGACCGCGATCTTGAAACTTGAATCTGCTATCACAACTCAAACAGCTGACAAACAGGCATTTATAGCAAGTTGGACTTCAAAACTGACTGGTGAAATATCAGCAAAGAATGAAGAATTGACCCAGCTAAAACAAGAAAAAATTAAGCTTTCCCGGCTTGTTGATAATATAATTGTGAAGTCCCCAGCTGAGGGTATTGTTTTGGACATACCGGCGGTTGCCAGCGGTGGTATTGTTAGCGAAGGCGAGGCCATTGTTACTTTAGTCCAACTCAACCAACCCTTGTTTCTTGAAGTTGATATAGATCCTAAAAAGATAACTGATATGAAGCTTGGCATGAAAGTTTCTGTTAAATTAGATGCTATGCCCTTTCAAGAATTTGGAGGCTTAGACGGTGAATTAATATATGTTTCTAACGACACATTCAATGAATCCGTATCCGGTGATAAAGGTGTCTTCTATAGGGGAAGGGTCAAAACAGAGAGCCTAAAGGGATCTGATATGCCATCAGACTTTATCTTGTCGCAAGGAATGATGGCTACGGCAGATATATTGGTTGGACAACGGGCTCTAATTTCTTATTTCACCTATCCTATCCTGAATGCCTTTGAAAATTCATTCAAAGAGCCAGAATAAAAAGGCTCCTATTGAACGTGTTTTACAGAGTCTACCAACCAATAATCAAACGATTGATTTGAAAATTTAATTTAATTTGGTGAGACCTCTCGGGACGCACTTATCCCCTTGTTTGTACAAATGATTTTATTCACACTTGTTTATAGCTGCAGTCATGCCCATTCCAGTGGTAGTGTTAACCAACGGAAGTGCTGTCGCCGCCTCAACGCACCCACTTCCGCTCTGACTGATGGGAACATACTGAAACGTATAATAAAGCATTGAGCCACCTAATGCCAATATAAGTACCAACAGTGAAATGACTTGGCCCGTAGTCATAAGTCTGACGATTTTATGTACATAACGGTCTTCCCATAGGTTGGCTTTTAATAGGATGCATAAGACTGCAAAGCAAAGCAAGAGATAGCTCATTGAAATTCAAATTTTATGCTTGTCCGGATACCTAGCTTTTGGTTGACTGGCCGGCTGGCCGGCATGCGTGAGGTGCGCAGTTGATTACACGCTAAAAAGATTGATAATACATAAGATTAGTCCCATCATGGTGCATGAGCCCAACTTTTAAACACTGCGCATCTTGCCAGAAAAAATGCAAAACTAAACTTTTGTGCGACGGTGTGTGTAATGAATGTCTAGCTGCACTTGTAATCAGGGATTGGTTGAAGGCAGATCAAATCTAAAATTCCAAAATATTAAATTATCTTGGCAAATTAATCATTGATTTGACATTAAGTATGCTTTTTATATTGTTAATATCATGAGAGACATGGATAATTTATTTATTAAGCAAGTGATATATGTATCTAAACCGGTTGGGTTTAATGACCAAGTTTTAGATAGTATCCTCGTGCAGTCAAAACATAATAATGAAAAAAACCAAATCACAGGCGCTTTGATTTGTAGATCAGATTTGTATCTGCAGTATCTGGAAGGTCCACCAAACAAGATTAATTCTATCTACTCAAAGATAAAAATTGACGGCCGGCATACGGACGTCAAACTTTTGGAAGAAGCTAAATCCAAGAGGCGATTATTTTCAAATTGGGCTATGAGAGGTGATCCAGTTAAAGAGTGGATGTGGACGCAAGAAGAAGTTGCTGATGGGGTGTTGCAAAAACTGTCAAAAAACGACGCCATGAAAATTTTTGTACAACATTCTAGAGAAATAGATCAGTTTCTATCCTGAGAACATATGGATTGATCTGACCGACTAAGTTTACACAATTCTAAAACCATGGGCCCTCAAATCATCGTTATAAAAGGGAAAGCATGATAGAGACTATTTGGCTTAGTCATAGGTCATATCTAAATAACCAATTATCAGAGCCATGTAGCCAATCAGTATATATAAATATGATATGATAAATTCGTCAGCCATATGTCTTTAAACTCCCAACTGAACACTAAGTTCAACAAAGATGCCCTACAAGCTAATTTTCAGGCCTAATGGTAAACCTAATTTCGTCTGTTTTAAATCCAAGTGCCTTTGGGCGCTTGACCCCTGCCAGGACAGCAACATCATAGATCTCACCCATACCGTCAATTTCAAGCATGTGTTCGACGTCACCTGTGCGTAAATTTACCACATAGGCTGCACACTTTGCTTTAGTACCCTCACGTCCCAGTCGTTCATTAAGGGCAAGGCCGTTAAAGGTTTTATTATTACGCGGCTTGGATAGCCCCACGACAGCGTATTCTCCAATAAATGTTAGCCCACGTGCAAAACCTGGTAAAAAACAGACTGGCTCAAACTTGCCTTTATTAACATCAATATATCCAAACTCACCTGTCCCCGCCTGTAATATCCACAGTTTGTCACTGTATAGTCTTGGTGAGTGCGGCATCGACAATCCGCCTACAACAGGCTCTCCACTTTCTACGTCAATAACTAGGCCGCCGTCTGCGCGGTGATCTCTCCAACCCTCCGATAAATTTGAATTAGAGACGCAGGTTACATAGCGGGGCTTGTCGTTCTGTATAGCCATACCATTTAAATGGCAGCGGTCTTCGGCAGCTATGCGGTCTATAAACGGTGGCTTCCAAACTGGTTCAAAACTAAATCTGTGCCCTAATGTCGCGAGGCAATTAAACCTAGTATTTACGAACAGGGGGCTGTCGTCCTCCCGGATGTGAATATCATGAATGTCGATATCACCAGTCGTATGACTAGACACAGGCACATACATCGCGTCGTAACCGTCCGAAAACTGACCAGGATCCAGAAAGTTTTCAAACCTCCACAACTGATAGAGGCTACTCATCCAGAGTTGGCTTCCTTTTACTGCTAGGCCCATACACCGATTAAATGTGCGTTCGAAAATAGATAGGCTGTTCTCGTGGTTGGCCCCAACTAGGAACAGCTTATTTGCCTGATAGGTGGTAAAAGCCAAACTGGCGTTTTGAGCAGAGAGCCAAGACGTGAATAATCTTGAACTGTTTATTTCCCACGTTGGCTTCTCTTCATCTATCATTTTCTCAACCTACTTTAATTTGATATCAAAGTGTTTTCGAACGCTCTCAACGATTTCCCATGTCCCTTTAAAGCTAGCTTCAACTACAAACGCATCACCGGCAATTACTGTTACGGGACTTTGCCCATCCGCCGTAATTATTATTTTGCCCTCAATTAAGTGCACAAACTCATATTCTGTGTAGGTCGCATAATACGTTCCGGGCGTTGCCTCCCAATAGCCTGAAATCATGCTACTATCCTCATTGGTGTGCATGACCCAAGTCTTCATTTCTGGATTTCCTTCAGTGACAACCCAGCCATCTAAAATTTCTGTTATCGGTGCCACACCAGCAACATCTGCTTGTTTTGAAATTGTTAACATTTTTGAACCTTTTGGTTTTGGAGAATAGCAATCATTAATTCTACAAGTTTCCAGTCACTGGAGAAGTAGTGTCTCCATCTCAATTTATTACTGTGGTATATATATTTTTACTCAGACAATTCACACTACTTTTAAATATTTGAGAATACTTTCTATAGCTAGTCTTCCACACCCGCTGGATTGTCCACCTCGCGCCCCATGGCGGCAAGGTCTGAGTACCTGTCCCCAATGCGGTGGTGAGGGCGCCCACGGGTGGCGGCGCCTAACGCCACGACCAACTCGTCAACTGCCGGCGCATCATAGATCGAAAATTGTACCGTGAGGTAGTGTGAGCGACGTCCAGTGTCATGTTTATCCATTAGGGGGATTTGAATTTGGGTATTTGCAGGACCGCGGGTGTTTGTGAACCCTAAGTAACTTTTTGCGCCAACGGCCTCGCGGTAGAAATTACCAAACTGTAAGGTGTGGATCAGGGCGGAAGCGTGTTCCACTTCGCAGCTAGTGCCCGCAATGCAAGCTTTCCCATAAGCTTCAATGGCGTCGCCAGAACCCGCTAACGCAATCAGCTGGTCTGATATCAACTTTCCCAAATATGGCGCCATACGTTTGATTTCAGGGGATAAATCTTCAACAAACCCCTTCCCAAACCAAGGATTCTTTACAACGGCAGCCACACCGATCATGCGAAGCACTGGGTTGGATGCACGCC
>Ga0302122_10000974_pt1 | contig 18016 bp, 19 predicted proteins | sample CB21_SCM_MG_FD_203115 | JGI IMG/M metagenome (GOLD analysis project Ga0302122, IMG submission 203115) | Marine microbial communities from Western Arctic Ocean, Canada - CB21_SCM | ecosystem: Environmental > Aquatic > Marine > Oceanic | place: Canada: Western Arctic Ocean | collected 2017-09-28
GAAACTTCATCAACATCAACTTTTAGTAAAAATTCTTTTAAATTAACTTGATCTAAATCATGCCCGGCATTTACACCTAGTCCTATTGATTTTGAATACAGTGAAGCTTCTGAATAACTTAGTAGGTATTTTCTCCTACTACCTTCGTTAAAAAAGGCATCTGCGTAAGGACCTGTGTAAAGCTCTACACGATCAGCTCCTAAATTCTTAGCTTCTTTTATTTGCTGCTCATTAGGATCTACAAACAAGCTTACCCTGATATTTAGTTCACTTACTTTCTTAATACATTCTTTTAACTTATTGTTATTATTTAATAAATTCCATCCATGATCAGATGTTAATTGATGATCTTGATCAGGTACAAACGTGCATTGTTCTGGTCTTAATTCTTGTATAAGCTCCATAAAACCCGGGTATATTGAGGATGATTCAGTAAATGGATTACCTTCTATATTAAATTCAACAGAACTTAGTTTGGTTAAAGTTCTTAAATCCTTTACATCTTCTGGTCTTATGTGCCTTAAGTCTGGTCGAGGGTGAACCGTAATCCCATTAGCTCCAGCATCAATAATTATTTGGGAGAGTTCTACAAGATTGGGTCTGCCGCCCTCTCTGGCATTTCGTAACCAAGCTATTTTATTAACGTTTACACTTAAGTTGGTCATTTATATCTCTATCACTACTTTTCCTGATGAATGGCCTGTGCCCACTTTATCATGGGCTAAATTTATATCTTTAAGTGAAAACACTGAATCAATAACTGGTTTAACCTTTTCTTCAGATACAAGTTTATTTAGCTCTTGAAGGCCGGACAGACTGGGACGAAACAATGACCAATGAACATTGACAGGTTTATTCATTCGTTTAATTTTCTGCCTTAAGTATAGAGCTTGGGGCAAACCTAGTAAAACTCCCTTATCATCCATTGTTCTAACCAGAGGATGGTTTAAAGTTATGTAATGAGAAGTATCGAGCGGTTTAAGAATTTTAATACACTTATCCATAACGCCCTCTTCGCCAAGGTCGCCTATGGAGTCCAAGACAATATCATAATCTTTTAGAACAGATGAAAAATCCTGCTTTGAATAATCAATTACAGTTTGAGCTCCTAATTCTTCTACTAAATTCCGATTCTTATTACTGCAAGTAGTGGCTATCTCGCAATTCCAAGAACTAAAGAGTTGAATAGCAAAAGTCCCTACTCCACCAGCTCCTGCCTGTATAAATACTTTTTTGTTTTGTATATCTTGAGGTCTCAAAGTTGCCCATCTTATTAAAGCAGCCCAAGTTGTTAAAGCCACATAAGGTAGAGAAGCGGCCTCATTAAAACTAATATTGGATGGCTTGAAGTCCACCTCATCTTGATTAAATACACCGTATTGTGCATAACAACCTCGATTAGGATCCGAAGTACAACCCCAGACTTCATCACCTTTAGAGAACTTGGATACTTTTGAACCGACTTCTTTAACGGTACCAGCAAAATCAGACCCTAGTATCCAAGGGAAGGAATTAAACCGTTGCTTCTCAAACACAACTTTTCCATATCCTTCGCGCTTCATTAAGTCTATTGGGTTAACAGAAGATGCGCGTATTTTTACCAGCACTTGGTTCGCCTTAGGTTTAGGCTCATCCAATGAGTCTTTATATTTTAATACGGAAGATCCTCCGTATTCACTAATTACCGTTCCATACATCACATGCCTGCTAGTCCATCGTAAAGTAATTTAATTCCAATTATCATTAAACAAAAATAAGTTATTGAGTAGAAAGATTCTGCTTCTATTCGATGGGTTAAATAATATCCTATAAAGAAGCCTAAAGGAGCAAAAGGTAGAAGAATTGTAGCAGTTAAAATATTTTCAATCACCAGTTGATCTAAATAATAATACGGAAAGAGCTTTATAAAATTTATTACCCCAAAGAATAGAGCTGAAGTTCCAACGTAAATTCTATGATCCAATTTTTGTGGCAACATATAAATGCTAAAAGGCAGTCCTCCCGCATGGATACCAAAAGAAGTGAAACCCGAAACGGAACCCCAAATAGCACCTTTTTTTAAAGAGACTTCTGTTTTTTTATAGTCGTCTCCAACCAGCCAATAATTTAAAACAAATATGATTGCCATTAAGCCGAGAAAGATCCTTATGTGATCATCGGAAAGGTACTTAAACCAAAGAAACCCAGCAACTATACCGGTTGTAGCTGCAGGTATAAGTATTTTTAAGTTCTCTAAATGAAACTTACCTCTGTAATTATAAATACTTATTAAATCCTGAATGCACAAAATAGGAAGTAATATGGCGGCGGCTTGAATTGGAGATATTACTAAGGCCATCAAAGGCACTCCTAAAATAGCCAATGGCGCAGCGAAACCCCCTTTTGCAATTCCATAAAGCAAAACTGCAGGTATAGCTGCAGCATAAAATAATGGCTCTGCTATTATCACTATGAGTTTAGATTATGCCTTGGGATCAAAAACTACTTTTATGCTTTTAAAACTCTTATCTTGGGCAACTCTAAATGCTTCTTCTGCATCTTCCAAAGAAAACCTGTGAGTTATCATTGTGTCTCCTATCTTAGGATTTAATGCCAATAGCTTGGCTGCCTGTTCAAAATCTTTTACACCAGAGGACGCTCCGTACATGATGGAAGGAAAAAGTTTAATTTCGTTCATAATTATTTTCATGCCCGGCAATAAGATACCTTCCATGGGTATACCTAGTAAAACTATCCAAGAGCCGGGCTTGGCTGTTCGAGCACTGAGTCCAAGGGTTTCCTTTGTACCAACGCAATCTATTACGCGGTCATAAAGACCTTCGACAAGTCCAGCTCCTAATTTATTACCGGCTTCTTTTTGGTGATCATATCGTGCATGCAAATCAACCTGACAGCCAATGAATTTAGCAGCTGCTACAGCTGCGAGGCCTATCGTTCCACCTCCGATGACAGCAACCCTATGGGTTGCCTTTGTTTTTGTTCTTATAAATCCATGTAAAGCAACTGCTAGCGGCTCTATCAAGCACGCATCCTTCAACAAGATTTTCTTGTCTAACGGAATTAAACAATTCTCAGGAACCATTATTTGCTCTGCCATCCCTCCGTTTATACTCATACCCATACCTTGAAAATCTTCTTTACATAAATGGTAATCTCCTGACTTGCAGCTATTACAAGCCTGACAAGAAATTATTGGTTCAATAGCAACGGGAGTTCCGTTTGGTGTAATCCCTGCAATTTCATGCCCAGCAACGTGAGGGGAATGAACACCGGCATTTAATAAATGAAGATCACTACCGCAGATTCCAGCCGAGCTTATATTAACTAAAACTCCTTCTCCTTTTGGTTGCTCTATATCGGAGGTGTAAACTTTTCCTTCAGAGTAAGAAACGGCTCTCATGTATTAACATTCAAAGTTTTATAAACTGAATCAGCAACATCTGTAGCAGTTTTCCAAGCAGTTATACCTGGGTGCATCTGATTCATGGTAAAGCCTAGAGATATCTTATTGTCTGGATCCGCAAAGCCCAAAGAACCACCTGCTCCACCATGTCCCATTGCATCTTTATTGGGCCCCATGCTGACGTCTTTAGTGCCAAGCATAAAACCTAGCCCAAAGCGGGTATGAATCTGTCCTAAAACTAAGTCTTTACCATCAGATTCCGTTTGTCTGGCCATCTCTATGGTTTCTGGACTTAAAACATGAACACCGTCTCTTGACCCTCCAATAGCCAAGGCTCCGTATAATTTTGCGATAGAACGCGCAGTTCCATGCCCGTTTGCAGCAGGTATTTCAGCTTTTCGCCATTTAGAAGTATTGGCTTCCATTTCTCCACTTTCCATAGACATTTTGGGATTATTAAAAGCTGCACCGGCAGGCGTTGTAGGGTCATTAAAATCCAGTAGCATACCAAGAAACCCTGGAGCTAATGACCTTGGAAGTTTAGATAAAATAGGCATTAAAATCTTCTGTAGAAGTCCCGGTTTATCTGGTTGAATGTCTGTAACTCTCAAGAATTTATCTTCCGGTAAACCTATCCAAAAATCTAAATCTAGTGGTTTGGCTATTTCATCACTGAAATATTGACCTATAGATTTTCCAGACACCCTACGGACAACCTCGCCAACAAGATGACCGTAGGTAATGGCATGATAGCCATGAGCCGTACCAGGTTCCCAGAATGGTTCCTGTTTAGCTAATTCTGAACAGATCAACTCCCAATCTGTAAAAGAGCCTTGATCCAGAGGTTCTCTTACGCCACATAGACCAGATTTATGACACAATAAATATCTAACCGGTATAGTTTCCTTTCCACTAGCAGAAAATTCAGGCCAGTATTGTGAGACAGGAGCATCAAGATCAATTAAACCTTTTTCAACTAGTTGCAATAGGCATATAGCCGCCATTCCTTTGGTAGTTGAGAAAACATTCACAATTGTGTCTTCCTTCCAATCTTCTGTTTTATCAAGATCTGTATGACCGCCCCACAAATCTAAAACCACTTCACCTTCAACTTCTATAGTAATAGCACAACCCAGTTCAAATCCTGAATCAATACTCTCTTCAAATATTTTTTTTGCTTCTAAGAATCTTTCATCGCAATATCCATTTATCATAAATGTCTCCTTTTTTTATTATTCTATCTTTTTGAAGGCCACAAAATTAATTGACGTTTCAACAACATATATTGTTGATAATCAGGTCTCTTTAATGAGCTTCGTTCGTCCATCACGGAGCAAGTTATTAATAAACTTTTAAGTTTGTTGCTCATTAATTAAGAGCTTGCCACAACTCCACCATCGCAAGTGATCGTCTGGCCTACTGTATAAGCACCTGCCCTCGAACTTAGAAATATAGCTAGCCCCGCTATATCTTCAGCAGTTCCCACCCTGCCTCTTGGGTTAGTATCTCCAACCACACTCCAATCAATATCTATGTCTCCACCTGAGCCAACACCCGTACTTAACATCCAAGTGGGGAAAGGCCCTGGGGCAATGGCATTTACAATAATGTGGTCCCTAACAAGGCTTGCTGCAAGAACTCGTGTTAAATGATGCACCGCAGCTTTTGAAGGGCCATAAGAGAAAGCGTCAAAAAGACCCGTTTTAATTCCATCAATAGATCCAATATTAATTACTCTTGCAGGATCTTCGGCATTTCCTGAAGCTTTAAGAAGAGGAAGTAATTTCTGAGTTAAAAAGAAGACTCCTTTTACATTAGTATCCATTACTTTATCCCAACCTTTTTCTGAATATTCTTCTATCGGCTCACCCCAAGAAGCTCCAGCATTATTTACAAGGATATCTAAACTGCTCTCGTTTTCTTTTATCTTAGAGACCAAAGCTGCTATTCCATCCAAATTCGATAAATCAGCAGGAATTGAAATACAGTTACCGTTATAATCTTTACTCAATCTCTCAGCAGTAGCGTCGCAAGTTTCTGCTTTTCGTGAACTTATATAAACTTTTGCTCCATTAGCCAGATAGCCAGCAGCAATCATCTCCCCAATTCCTCTCGAACCACCCGTTACAAGTGCAACTTTGCCTTCTACTGAAAATAAATTCTTCATCATGCCTCCTTATTTTTTAACTTTACTTTATCAATACATTACTTAGTATAAATTAACTTAATCAACAACGGAGGTTCTATGAAACAAATTTTACTATCTTTATTTCTCATCTTTTCTTTAAGCGCTTACAGCGCTCATCACGAAGAAGGTGAAGCAAAAAATCAATTCCAACTTCTTTCAACGTATGAAATTGCATCCGGTCAAAATCCACAAGACTTGGCAGAAGAACTAATGGAAATGCAAAAAAATCAAGAAAGTTATGGCTATAACAATTGCGGAGTCTATCGACACCAATTTGGTGCAATGAGAGGTTTTTATACTTATTGTAATTTTGATGACATGAAGCAATTTGCTGCTGTAATGAAAAAATCCATAGCTGCTCAGTCTAGCGACCCATCTCCTGTACAAAGTTATGCCTCTCATAGCGATAACATTGTTGCAGTCCTTGAGAGGAACTTAACAGAGGCTCCTAATTATATTCTTAATTCGGAATATAATTTTGGTCCCTACCTCACTGCAAATGAGCAGCTTAATAGAGCAAATAAACTATACGATGTTTACAAAGAAGGGTTTGGTGCGTGTAACTTAACTCAACATCGTTACGGACCTGAATATTCCTTTTACATAGTTTGCGGATTTAACGACTTTGATGATTTTGCAGAAAAATCTGCAAAAGCAGATTCTATTTACGAAAAGACCCTCATGGATGAAAAATTAGACATTAAGATACACTCAGACAACATGCTGATAAAGGTGATGGATTAATGTGTTAATGGGCGGCATATTAATTGTCGCCCTTTTCATCTTTTTTGACCCTGCCTAAGTTTGCAAGATCTGTTATAAATTTCTCTACGGTATCTATACCTGTCACCACAAACTCTTCTACTATTTTAGATTTCTTAATTACATTCTTCTCTATTTGCTTAGCTCTATCTGAGTATTTTGTATCTTTGTTCTCCATCTTTTTAGATTACATCAATAACCCAGTTAATTGTTAAAATACTACTATGAAATTTATTAATGCCAATAAAAATTTTGATGAGGCTCTAAAAGTTCTTGCCATTAAAATTAGAGAGCTCGATGAAGAATCAGTGTCTTTAATTATTTATCAAAGTCTTAATGGATATAAAGCTAATTCAGACCAGATAATAACAGCACAAGAGGACACAAGCCCATTGTTAGAGTTCTTGAACCTTGAACACAAGAAGAACTCTAAAGCTCTATCAGATGACGAAGACAGTCTATCTGGAGAATCTGTTCAAAGAATGTACATCCTTTCCATGCCTTTTTTAAGCAATAAGGAAGAGGATTCAATCAGTAAATATCACAATGAATCATTGGATGATGTGGTTTTACTCAATGTTCTTACAATTCAATATAAGAACTATTTATTAAATATTGTAGAGTAATTCTTAAAGTTTTTTATTTTTTAAACAGAAGAGTCATTCTGTCACTCTCACCAATATTCTGATATTTCTCCTTATCTTTTTCTTTTAATCGATAAGATGGAGGCAGTGTCCAAACTCCTCTGGGGTGATCTTTTGTATCTTTAGGATTCGCATTAATCTCTGACTTAGCCACAAACTTAAAACCATGTTTCTCGGCCATTTTGATAGCCAATTCTTCAGTTACGTAGCCACTTTTTTTCATTACTTCCATTGAAGTTCCTGGTTTAGCACGATGCTCTACAATCCCAAAAACTCCCCCCGGTTTTAAAGCTTTGTAAGAATTACTAAAAATTAAGTCCATTTGAGGCCCTAACCAGTTATGAAGATTACGAAATGTTATAACGGCATCAATGGAGGAAGCTTCTGCAAGCTCAGAATCTATATTAACCAATTCAACTCTTCCGTATACCGGGCTTGATTCCATTTTTTCTTCAAACCTACCCCTAGATCTAGCGTAATAATCTCCTGCATCTGGATTAAAATGAGCTGCAATAAGAGTTCCAGGATGATGGATGTAGTTGGCAAGTATTTCTGTATACCAACCTCCACCCGGTGAAAGCTCTACAACTGTCATATCAGACTCTATTCCAAAAAAAGAAATTGTTTGATTGGGATGTCTCTCATTATCCCGCAAAACATTTTTTGCAGATCTGTCTTCACTGCCAATTGCTTTTTCTAAACTATGGGATTGAATGACATTTAAAGAAAGGGCGATAACTGTCAGTAGAAGGGATTTATATAATTTATTCATGTGGTTTATTTTAATTAATTATTAGATTGCTGTTCTAAGAAGAGTGGCTATAACTCTCTCCAGTTGATTTATTGAACCACATTGAAACACTTTAGTGCAATAAGCAGAATAGTTTCTCATCACAGAGTCACCTGTGTTCCATCGGTATTTACCTTCAGGATTTAACCAATAAACTTGTTTTGCTCTTTCGTACACCAATTTCATTAGATGTGCTTTTTCAGGACCGAAGTTATTTCTGGCATCACCCAATATCACAACGGTTGTTTTCTTATCAATGTCATCCAAACAAAGGCTCACAAAATCAGAGAGAGCTTGACCGTAGTCAGTGGACCCTCCTCCGTGCTTTTGTAGAGCTTTTTCTATGGCTGGTTCTAATTGAGTATCTTTAAAATCTTGAGTAACTTCACCTAAGTTTGAAGAGAATACGAAAGCCCGTATTTTTGAAACAACCTCAGTAAGACTAAATAAAAACATCAGCATAAAACGAGCATAAGCCCCCACTGAACCACTCACATCACAGATAATCAGGATCTTAGGTCTATCAACTTTTTTGTATGACCACCTCAAGTTAAATAAAGTTCCTTGATTGACCCAATTATCTCTGAGGGTTTTTCTTATATCTAACTTCCCGCGTCTAAAATTTTTCTTCCTTCTGGAGTGCATGTTGGCTAATTTTTTAGCCATTTTTCTAACCAAAGAATGTACTTCTTGTAAATATGACCTGTCAATTTGAGCCATGTTCATTGATTTAAAGACTTGTTCTCGTAATTGTTCTCCTGAAACGTCTCCGTGGAGTAAGAATTGTTGTTGAACAAAATCCGAGACTCGCTCTCTAAGTCCAGTCAATTGTGATCTGAGTTGCTGCTCCAAGTCTGAAGGAACATCGCCATCATTCTGCGACCCCATTTGCATGATTTCATCTTCAAGCTTGCCAACTCCCATTTGTTCGAGAATTCTTCTTGTAAAAACGGATCGCTGAGTAAAATATTTTATTTCTCTAATTTCTGATTCCTCTCCAGCATCAGCTATGGCTAACATTATTTCAGCCTGCGACCCCTCCATTAAGGTTTTAGCAAGATCTGAGGAGTCATCATTAGCCGTTTGCTTTTTATCTGGTAAATCGACTTCTACAGCAGCCTTTATTTCATCGGTAAAGAAATCATCAAAACAAGAACTAAATTTATCTTTTTCTTCTGGGGTTTTTGACAACACGATTGATAAAGTCCTCTTAAGAAGGCCTTTATTTGCGTATCCAACCTTATCAATCACTTCCATGGCGTCTAGGGTTTCAGCCGGAGAAACTCTTACGTTTGCATTCCTTAAGGCTTTAACAAAATCAGTTAATACTCTTTCCACTAGGTGACCCCATAGAATCTGATATTAATCTTGGAACTTCTTTAGTTACAACTTCAATATCTTGTTGATGCTTTAATAAAACATTTAATGTATCGGTCGCCAATTGAACATCTAATTCTTCACTATTTAGCAATATAAGTGTTTTTGCCCAATCAATAGTTTCGCTTATCGCAGGTTGTTTTTTTAAATCAAGCTCACGGATTCCTTGGACAAAAGCGACAAGTTGTTTTTGCAAAGATTTTTTAATTTTAGGAACTCGAGCTTGAATAATTTGTCTCTCTAATTTTGCTTCTGGAAATGGTATGTAGAGATGCAAACAACGCCTCTTTAATGCGTCTCCTATCTCTCTGCTATTGTTACTAGTCAGCATTACCAGAGGTTTAACCTTAGCTTTTTTAACTCCAAGCTCTGGAATGGATATTTGAAATTCCGATAAAATCTCTAACAACAGAGCTTCAAATTCCTCATCTGCCTTATCTACTTCATCTATTAATAAAACCGCACCATTTTCAGTTGAAAGAGCCTGTAAAAGTGGTCTGGATTCTAAAAAATCTTCCGAGAAGAAAATATCTTCAAACTCCATAAGGCGACTTAATGATTCCTTTAATCCCTTAGCTCCTTCCAAGACATCTGCCATTTGTTCTTTTAAAATTTGGGTATAAAGAAGCTGTTTTCCGTATCGCCATTCGTACAAAGCCTTTGATTCATCCAGACCTTCGTAGCATTGCAGTCTAATAATTTCTTGTTGAAAGTGCAGAGCTGCGGTATTTGCTAATTCAGTTTTTCCTACTCCAGGAGGACCCTCGATTAAAATTGGCTTCTCCAATTGGGAAGCAAGGTAAACTGCTGTCGCGATTTGTTCGCTGCATATATAACCGTGCTTAGAAAAACCTTCCGTAATTTCCTTAATACTCTTTTCTGGTCCATCAATCATCAAACTACTCCTAGTATTTTTTTTAACTCTTCTACTACTCTCAAAGGATCATCAATAAAAAGATGATGCATTGTTCCGGGAATTCCCACCACTCTTTCATCCGGTAAATTACCAACATACTTTGTATATTCAACTAATTCAGCTGGAAAAATTTGGCTCATTAAACCATAGACTAAGTAAACAGGACATCCCGGGGACATTAGTGTGTCGGTTAAGTCCGAAGATTGATAAGTTCTCATCATCTTGCCATCAGATTTTAACAACCATCCATCATTAGTTTCTTTAAATGAATTCTTTGCAATGTGTTCCAAGATGTAATCATTCCTGCAGGGTTGTGGAGGAATCAGTCTAAAACTTTCAATTGCACTGTTAAGTGTTTCATAATAAAAATCTGCCCTTATCATCGACTTACCCATGGGTCTGGCCTTGTCGGGTGGCATTACGACTATAGAATCCAACAAGATTAATCGAGTAAATAATTCTGGAAAAAAGGATGTTGCTTTCAAGGATATTGAACCTCCCATGCTGTGAGCTACAAAAGTAGCCGAGCTCCACTCCCTGTCCTCACAAATAGCTTTTAGTTCTTTTGCATATAATTCTTGAGAGTAATTTTCTCGATGATCACTTTCTCCATTTCCAGAAAGATCAACCGCAACAACACAGAAGTCATTTAAGAAATGTGGTGCAATAAAATCCCACCAATTAGTGTTTGCACTGTAACCGTGAACAAAAAATAAACCCGGTTTTAATTGATCTCCCCATAAAGAATAATGAACCTTTGCGCCATCAACTTCTACAAAATGATGCTCAGGCGCGTTATTGATAGCAGAAACAAACCATTCTGGCGAAGTCATTTTTTAGTACCTTTAATTTATACTACGTATAGCCGCTTTAAGTGCATCAACAATAATTGCTATGTGCTCAGGTTCGGCAATCAAAGATGGGGAAAGGACTAAGAATTCACCTGAAAATCTAACCAAGACATCGTTTTCATAACAATGTTGGAAAACTTTTGATGCAAACTCAGTGGCAGGAATAGGGTCTGAACCAAAATGCACTGCACCCATCAATCCAATATTCCTTATATCAACTACCTGATTTTCACCTTTTAAACTATGGATAGCTTCTTCAAAAATAGGTTCTAATTCTTTTGCTTGTTGAAACAACCCCTCCTCTTCATAAACTTCAAGTGTTGCTAAACCAGCAGCTGCTGCTACTGGGTGTCCCGAATATGTGTAACCGTGGAATAATTCGATCATGTTCTCTGGTCCTTGCATAATGGTGTCATGTATTTCATTCTTAAAAGCAACAGCACTCATAGGGATGACTGCACCGGTTAAGCCTTTAGCCATGGTGATAATATCAGGGGTTACATCAAAACGATTAGCAGCAAAAGAGTCTCCAAGACGCCCAAATCCAGTAATGACTTCATCAAAAATTAATAAGACGTTGTGCTTGGTGCATATTTCTTTAATTCTTTCCAGATAACCTACTGGAGGAACAATGACACCCCCCGAACCCGTAACCGGCTCAATAATAACTGCTGCTACTGTGGATGGATCTTGTAAGATAAGTATCTTCTCAAGTTCATCTGCAAGATGTAAGCCCCAAGTTGGCTGGCCTTTTGAAAAAGCCATCTCATCTAGGTTCCATGTGTGAGGTAAATGATCCACTCCTGGTAATAAAGGTCCAAAGGATTTTCTGTTAGGAGTAATGCCTCCCACTGAAATTCCACCAAAATTAACACCGTGGTATCCTTTTTCTCTACCGATGAGTTTTGTTCTTTGCCCTTCTCCGTTTGCTACGTGATAAGCAAAAGCCACTTTCAAAGCGGTCTCAACGGCTTCAGAACCTGAATTTCCAAAAAAAATCTTATCTAAACCATCGGGTGTTAAATCAGCAATTTTTTCTGCTAATTCAAAAGCTTTTGGGTGTGACATATTAAAGGCCGTAGCATAATCGAGAGTTGCTACTTGATCCTGTACGGCTTTGACAATCTTGGGGTGGCAGTGTCCTGCATTACAACACCACAAACCCGCTATGCCATCTAATACTTTTCTTCCATCTTGAGTTGTGTAGTGCATTCCTTCTGATGCAACTATTAATCTAGGGTCAGACTTAAATTTTCTATTTGGTGTGAAAGGCATCCAGTAATTATCAAGATTTATATTTTGTAGGTCTTCCATGGTTTTATATTTTTGTAAGGTTTGGGTTTCAAATAAAGTATACTTTTTTAAGATATTTTTTGAAAGAATAATGGTCTTAGAAATTCACAAACCAAATATACCAAAGCAAGATAGAAGCCTTGAGCGCTATCAAACTGCATTAGAAACAGCAGACTCTATTCTTAAGAAAGAAGGCATCCATTTTGTGACCCTAAAAGAAATCGCTAAACTGTCTGGAATTAAACGATCATCTCTCTATAAATTCTTTCCAAGCAACCTGGCCATCTTGTATGCGTTATCAGAAAACCATCTAGATAAGCTTCTTAATATGATTGACAGCAATACGGCTAACACAGATTTTCGAAATACATCAGATTTTATAATGTTAATAATAGATTTATTAACCATCTATTTAAATGAACATAAAGGATCGGCCATAATCTTTTTAAGTAATGACTTGCCCACTAAACTAGATATTAACTTTCATGTAAGCAAGCTCTTTTCTTCGAAAATAATTAGTAAAATAAATCATAAAGTTGCTGATATTGATAGTTACAGAGTGAATAATACTTTGAGTATTATTACTGCGCTCTTATCTCGAGGTCACCAAGAGGAAGGAGAAATCACACCCAGAACCGTTAATGAAATAAAAAAAGCTTCTCTGGCTTATTTATCTGCCTATTAGATCTATATTAAGCTTCAGAGATACAATTTTCATCATTGTGACTGGGATTATTTACGTAAGTAGAAACTGGATAAAATTTAATTCTTTTTGCTAAAGCTTCATCAAAAAAATTGCCTTCGTTGTTTTGGATCCAGTCTTTATAATAAGATCTCTGGATGATGAAAGGCATTCTGTCATGCAAGTCCTTTAAATGATCGGTTGCTTCTGTTGTTACTATTGCACACCCCACTTCTCCCCTATAGCCTCCGTAAACGCCTCCAAAACAAAAGGATTCTCCTTCAAGATGATTATAGTAAGGTACTTTTTTATCCCCTTCTTCTTTCCATTCGTACCAGCCATCAGCAGGTATTAGGCATCTACTAGAGTTTTCAAAGGAAGGTTTCGTTGATAGAGTTTCAGAACGCGCATTCACTAAATTAAAAGGCTTGTCTGCCCATAAAGGCGTAAAACCCCACTTAATGTAGTTCAACTTATCAGTCATTGCAGCTATCTTTTGACCGGGAGCTGCATTGAAACTCGGAACTATTTCTTCTCCGCCAAATTGAGACTTAAACGCTGTTGCGTTCCTTATAGTAAACCTTCCACACATATACAGTATTCATTTTGACTACAGAAGCACCACAAGGTCAATTTTTTTATCTATATTGATATCTTTAAAGGCTAAGAATCAACTAAAAATTCCCTTTAGAGTGAAGAAAAATACGATAGACAGGCCTGCACCTATGGGAAGAGTAATGACCCATGAAATAATTATTCTTCCTACCACTGAAAGATCTATTGCAGATAATCCTCTTGCCAAACCAACACCTAAAACTGCTCCCACAAGGGTGTGTGTCGTTGATATAGGCAGTCCTGTTCCAGAAGCCAGAACAACAGTAGTGGCTGCAGCTAATTCTGCCGCAAAACCTCTGCTGGGTGTTAATTCAGTAATATTACGGCCTACGGTTTCAATAACTCTGTAACCAAGCATAGCCAGACCTGAAACTATTCCTATACCTCCCAACAAAAGTATCCACCAGGGCATTGTAGACTGTGCTGCAATTTGACCGCCCGATTGAACAACATTGGCTATAGCTGCTAAAGGGCCGACAGCATTGGCTACATCATTAGAACCGTGAGCAAAAGCCATCGCGCAAGCGGTAAAAACCATTAACACTGCAAAAACTTTTTCTACTCCATCAAAAACAACGTCTCCACGCACTTGGTGTGTGTTTTCTACTCGTCTTAAAAATAAAGAGCCAAGCAGCGATATTCCTACACCAATTAGAATTGAGTAAATAAAACTTTCTTGAAAGTTTAGTGATAATCCCACGTGTTTTAACCCTTTTAAAAAAGTAACCATAGAGATAACAAAACCTACAAAGAACATGTAAAACGGTACGTACTTTTTAGCATTATCAAAAGGGTGCTCGGTGTTCAATATGAGGTTTTGTACACTTCTAAAAATTAAGAATGAAATGGTACCTGCCATTAAAGGAGAAACAACCCAGCTAGAAACTATTGAGGAGACTTTGGACCAACTCACAGCATCAAAGCTAATTCCAACTGCCGCAAAACCAACTATGGCTCCAACTATTGAGTGAGTTGTTGAGACCGGCCATCCTTTAAAAGATGCAATTAGAAGCCAAGTCCCTGCCGCTAACAAAGATGCCATCATTCCGAAGACTAATAAATCAGGAGAATCAGCTAATAGTTCAGGGTCAATAATTCCTTTTCTTATGGTTGAAGTAACCTCTCCTCCCGCAAGATAAGCTCCAGCAAACTCAAAAATACAGGCAACCAATATTGCTTGAGATAAAGTTAAAGCCCTAGCTCCAACAGAAGTTCCCATTGCATTTGCAACATCATTAGCACCTATTCCCCAGGCCATAAAGAATCCAAATACACATCCCGAAAATAGTAAGTAAGGTCCATATAAAATAATAGTTTCCATTGTTTCTCCTATCTAGATGCTATCAAAGAAATTCTATGGCCGACTTGCTCTGCTCTATCTGACAGTTCGCCAATCTTATTTATAATGTCATATAGAAAAATTACATTCACTGGAGGTAAATCTTTTTCTATGGCGAAAAGTTCAGCTCGCAATGTGATTTCAGATTGATCATTCTTATTTTCAAGAGAGTCTAGTTTTTCTATAAGTTCTTGCATTTTAATCGCAGCATTTCCACCAAAGGAAAATTGAAAAAGTTCATCTATGTGATCAACAGCCTCGCCTGCAGCATCTGTTATGGCTGAAGCCTCTTTTGCAAAAAGTAAAAATGAAGACGCTATAGCAGAAGGGATTTCCATCTGACGCCCTATCATTAATCCAGAAATATCCTTAACAGTGTTAGGTATGTCATCGGCTAATTTAATTAAATCTAAAATATCTTCTCTAGGAACAGCCAAAAACAAACTCTTCGTTAGCAGACTTCTCGTTTCTGCTTTTAAAACGTCAGCTTCGTTTTCTAATTGTGAAATAACCTTTCTAGATTCAGTTGCTTTATTCCAATCAGAATTAACAGCTGATTCTAAGAAGTTAATTAACTCTACAGTGCTATTTTTTGAGACTTCCATATGAGCCTTAATTGGTCCAAATGGTGACTTTTTTATAATATCGCTCAAACCTTTTGATGCCATTTTATTCCTCTCTTTTGTTTATATAATATCTTTAAAATTAAAAATACTTGTTACAACTGTGTTACGTCTTAGTATCAGTAGTTAAAATTTATACTCAAAACCTAGAGAACTTATTTCCTTTTCTGTAGATTTTTTATCACCGGTAAGATCTGTAAAGAAGAAAAAGAATTTAGCTTTATTGCTTAATTTATAATCATAACCAATAGAAGTTTGCTTTCCGGAACCCATCTTCATATCGGATTCAGCTAACTGAATTTTGAAAACTCCCTTTTCTCCTATTTTTTGCGAAAGACTTAAAACGTATCCATTTTCTTCTAAACCAGAACTTAATTCCTCTGTATCTTGATAGATAATTCCTATTTGTGTCCTATTAAAAGGCACTTGGAAGGATATCCTGGTTGTATCATGTCCCTTAAGATCTGAATCAAAGGCAATGGCTGCATAGAGTGATATAGATTTATAATTCAGAGATGTAGAAGTTGAATCACCAATACTATTGCCTCCCTCTTCTTCAGTCCCTTTTATAGCATTAAAAGTTGCCGAAAAACATTCTCCTAAAGTTGGAGTTGTATATCCAATAAAGTCATTCATCCTATTTTCGCCTTGCAAGATATTTTTAATATCGCCAGCGAGATCATTAAAAAGATCAATTTTTGCAATAGATCTCTTTGTAGCTGTATCGTGTGTGCCTAGAAATAAAGTTCCATAAGATCCTTTTATGCCAATAAAGGTATTTCTTTGTTTGAAGGACCTTGCGTTTTTTTCATCTGCTTTGCCATCTATAGGGTCTACTTCATACTCTGCTTGATAAATAACCTCTACGCCATCTCCAAAGTCCATTGATCCTTTTACTCCTAATCTTGAAGCATTACTTACCATATCTACTTCTGTACCTGACAAAGTATCTTGATGCTCAACTGTTAACCAAAGTTTGCCGTACACAATAGGCTCGGCTTTTAAGGAAACACAGAATGATGTAATAATAATGAATAAATAATCTCTAAGTTTCATTCAATCTCCAATCATTTGAATAATAAACCTAGTTTAAAAAATGATTGTTACAGTTTTGTTTCAAGCTAGAAACAACTGTGTAGTATGTTTCTAGTCAATATTTAACGTAAACCAGAAAATAGTTCCTGTGGGATGGGCCTGTTCATTGCCTACGGAGCCGTCCATGAGATGAACTAAATTTTTGACTATGGACAAACCTAAGCCCGTTCCGTTGTTTGCAAGTACTTCTTTCACTTGAACTCTGTAAAACCTTTCGAAAACCCTTTTTCTTTCTTCGGGAGCTATACCTTGTCCTTTATCTTCAATTTCAAATCTCATTTTCTGACCAATGGGTTTAGCATTTATTAATACAGAATTAGAATTATCTGTAACACCATATTTCATTCCGTTCTCAATTAAATTGGTGATGATCTGCTCAAAAGCCTGAACGTCACACATGACCATCAAGTCATTATTAATTGTTACCTTTATATCTACGGCAGGATTAGCTTCTTTTAAGTTAGAAACTATATTATTAATAATGGGAGTGACATTGGTTGATCGAATGTCTAGCGAGTATTCACCCGATTCTATGGTTGATAAATTTAAGATATTAGAAAGTAATAGGGTTAGCTTTTCAGCATTTTTAAGAATAGCAGTTGAGAATTTTTTGGCTGCCTCTTCGTCTTCTAGAGCTCCGTCGATTAGAGACTCTGAATTTGCTCTTATTACCGACACAGGTGTTCTTAATTCATGAGATAAGTTTGTAATGAAATCTCTTCTAACGTTCTCTAATCTATTAGAACGAGTTGTATCCATCATGACAATTTGTGTCTCATGGCTTTCTTTGTCATAGGTAGCACTAACTAAAAAATTCTTATCACCTGCATGAGTTCCGCTTATTTCTTCAACTTGATTTACTGACTCTTTTACTTGCTTGATAAGATTAATCAAGCCTACACTTTTTATGACCTCTACTGCTTTAATTCCTAAAGTATTCTTAGCAAGCCCAAGATAGCCCATGCTGGATTCATTAAGTTCCAATAAACAGTCATTTTCATCTATGACTATTAAACCGACTCCAACTGAGTCTAAAACTCCGGATAGATCTCTTGCAGAGCTATTATTAGTAGGTTCTGGATGTTGAAAAGACGTTTCTTTCTTTTTAAAAAAATCTAGGAAACTCATGAATCCGAATTATAGTTAAATCTATAACCAATTGATCGAACAGTTTCAATTAAATTACCAAAAGATCCTATTTTAGATCTAAGTCTTTTTATGTGTGTATCAACAGTTCTTGTTGTTACATCACTGGAATATCCCCAAATTTGTTCTAATAAATAGTCTCTTGTTTGGACACGACCATTATGTCTCGTTAAATGCACTAATAAATCAAATTCTTTTGCCGTTAATGTAACTTCATTAGTTTCGACGAAAACTCTGTGGGCAGCTAAATCAATATTTAAATCACCTAATTTAATATTCTCGTCTGATTCTA
>Ga0302122_10000977_pt1 | contig 17994 bp, 17 predicted proteins | sample CB21_SCM_MG_FD_203115 | JGI IMG/M metagenome (GOLD analysis project Ga0302122, IMG submission 203115) | Marine microbial communities from Western Arctic Ocean, Canada - CB21_SCM | ecosystem: Environmental > Aquatic > Marine > Oceanic | place: Canada: Western Arctic Ocean | collected 2017-09-28
GACAACTGTGATGTCCCCTTTCAAAGAAGAGAGAGTAAAGTTGCTATTATCGCGGTCTATCAAAGAGAAATCACCCGCATCCCCACTCGCCAGTGGGGTGCCATTGTATTCATTGCCATTGATTTCTTCTGATGGTGAATCTGTGAGGCAACCCGCAAGAGGGGTAGCCAGTAAAACTAGGATAACGGCAAACGATGTTTTTTTCACCTTTTTCACCTGAAACTCAAGCAACCCACGGAGGTAAGCACCAACTTGGGAAATTATCTACCCCTCCGGGGTTAGAAAGGCCGATTCCGTAAATCATTAAGGCTACAAAGAATAGTGGGAATACTGCCGTTTTTGTAAAGATGAATGGGTCCCCTCTCAAATGCATAAACCAACCAGCGATACCGAAAACCTTGACGATTCCTACGCCGATTAGTATTGCCCACGTGGTATACTTCGGCAAGTCCATGTAAACCGCTCCAACTTCGATGACGGTAAACACCATCAGCATTACGAAATTAAAGTTGTAAATATCCCCAAAGGGTTTTGCAAGCGCCTTTTCCCAGCCAGCTAATTGATGATCTCCCATTCATAACACCTCTTTCTAATACAAATAAAACGCGGGGAATATAGCCACCCAAGCTAAGTCGACAAAGTGCCAGTAGAGTCCAAAGTATTCGATGCTCTGAGCATTGTCTTCAGTCCAGCCCCCGTTTTGAGCCTTGAAACAAAAGAAACAGAGGACGATTAGACCTACGAATACGTGGAATCCGTGTGCTCCAGTTGAAACATAGAAAATCGAAGCAGCCAAACTGGTCTTAATTGTGAAATCTTGGTCGTTGATTAAATGGTCCCACTCAACTAACTTCAGTACTAAGAATAGAGTTCCCAGAGCAAGTGTTGCAACGAGGTTATTCCTCACTGCACGGCGCTGGTCTGGCATCCACATCTGCATCAACTTGGTCTTTGGCTTGACGTATGATGAGGCAGAAGCATACTTCAGAGCAAGTACTACTGTGTATGAGGAGAGAATCAGGGCGAAGGTGTTGATTGCACCGGGCAGTAGGGTCCAGAAGTTGTGGGTGACGTATTCTGATGCCACGATCACATAGTTATCGGAACAAACGCCGAGTGATGGGGATTCTCCAATCGAGTTGCACTCTTCATCCCAATGGGTAGTCCATCCAAGACGCATCCTCAAGTAAGAACTGAAGAATGAACCGAAGACCATACATTCTGACATTAGGAAAATCCAAATTCCAACCTTTCTAACATCAATACCACCGTATGGTTGGCCCAAAGACTTCATTTCACTTTTACCATCATTTGGATAATCTTCTCGCCACCAATTGAATATGGAAATGAAAGTTATGAATAAACCAAGAATGAGAATAAAATAAGATTCAACAAATCCATAGAGAAATAACATCAATCCAACCGCCATTAGAATAGGGGTAAATGAACCGTGGTGACCATATGAGTCATGGCTATCCCCATGGTCGTCGTGGTCATCTCCGCTTGCTTCAATTGAACTGTTGACTAAACCGGCAACAATCCCCATTAAGCCATAGAATCCAACTAGGATAGAGCCAACCAAAGCACCTACATTTAGGGCGTGAATATGAGCCACCTCTGCCCCGAGGTGAATAGCGAATAGACCGCCAGCGATCCCGAGGAGGATAATACCAATCCCTACACTTCCCATCCATGGGCTCTCATTGCTATTGGTGTGTTCACTCATTTCCCCACCTCCTTCTTCTCACCTATTGCCCAGAATCTCTTGGCAAGTTTTGTGATGAACCCATCTGGGTGATGTTCTGTGTTTGCATCCCTCTGGATAGGTATTTCTGCAAATGAAGGAGTTGGTGGAGGTGAGGTTGTAGACCATTCAAGAGACCATCCACCCCATGGGTCTGGACCTGCTTCTTGTCCTCGCTTGTGACTGTAAATCATATTGACCACCATAATCAGATTTGAAACTCCGAAGACTATTGCCCAAATTGTTATCGTCATATTTAGGTCGCCATAACCAGAATCGAGTGCATAAGAATGAGTTCTTCTTGGCATCCCCATAATTCCTAGGCGGTGCATTGGCCAGAAGGCGGCATTGTATGAGATAAAAGCAGTAAGGAAATGTAGTAATCCTAATTTTTCATTGAGCATTCTTCCTGTCCATTTAGGATACCAGTAGTAAATTGCTGAGAATAATCCGAATATTACCCCACCAACGAATACATAGTGGAAGTGAGCGACTACGAAGTAGGTGTCATGGAAGTGCATATCAAGACCTGCAACTGGGAAGAACATTCCAGAAATACCGCCTAAACTGAATGTTATCAAGAATCCGAGTGCCCACAAAGTATGAGTTTTCATAACCAAAGACCCACCCCATAGAGTGGCAAGCCAATTGAATACTTTCACTCCAGTTGGTAGAGCAACAAGCATCGTAGCTGCCATCATCAAGAACCGCAACTTTGGATCCATACCGCTCGTTAACATGTGGTGCCCCCAAACAATGAAGCCAACAACACCAATTCCAGCCATGGCATAAACCATTGACTTGTAGCCGAAAATTGAACGTCTTGCACTTGTTGCGAGCACCTCAGATACCACACCAAATGCCGGTATAACAACGACATATACTTCGGGATGGCCAAAGAACCAGAATAAGTGCTGGAATAAGAGAGGGTCCCCAATATTCGTAGCAAAGAACACAGAACCAATCGTTCTATCCAAGAACATCATCAAAACACCAATGATTAGTGCTGGTAATGACATGAAGAGCATGAACATCGAAATTAGAATACTCCATGAGAAAAGAGGCATCTTCATCCAACCGACCCCATGGCCACGCATTGTGAAGAAGGTAGTGATGAAGTTAACACCCGATAGGGTAGAAGAGGCTCCAAGCAGTATCATTCCGCCCACGAATAAAGTTGTACCAGGGTTTGATGACATATCAGCACCACCTGTTGAAGTAGAATAAGGTGGGTACATAACCCAAGTAATATCTGCTGCTTGACCACTAAATATTCCTGCAAAGAGCATGATTGCAGCAACCGGAAGTAACCAGAAACCAAGTGCGTTAACACGAGGGAAAGCCAAATCTTGTGCACCTATTTGCAATGGCACGATGTAATTAGCAAGTCCAGCAATCATAGGCATGGCTGCTAAGAATACCATTGTTGTACCATGTAGGGTGAAGAATGAGTTGTATTCTTGCTCGGTTAAGAAATCATTCATCGGAACTGCCAATTGAATGCGGAAAAGAAGGGCCAGAACTCCACCAACTAAGAAAAAGAGCAATCCAAAGTGAAGGTAGAGTAGTCCAACTTCTTTGTGATCGGTAGTTGACATCCAACTCTTAAGCCATTGGCCGAAGTTAACCATGCTGAAGCCTTCTGGGTTTCGAAGGTAGAAGACGTACAAAGCAGCCAAGGTCATTAGAGCAATAACAAGAAGCACAACTGAAAGTAAGACTACCATTGCACGCTTGCTTTCTACTGTTTCCTGAATCGGGCCGGCATTCACTCCAGCAACATCGTATGAAGTTCCATCATAGCCATCACCTCCTGGTGTAACATCGCCGTTGACAGCATTCCCCCAGACCATGAACTCTACAACGTTTGTATCATCTGTAGGGGAGGTCCAAACCAAATTCCAAGAGCGCTGATCATTTCCTTCTGCAGTGTGAGTTAAACCCCCATCCATATTTTGAATTTTATCCTCGTCATATACCATTGTACCCTGATTTACTATTAGTCTAAATCCACCCTGATTTGCATCACCAATGATTTCATCGTTAACAACGCTTATCGTTAAGTTGTACTCGGTGCTTGCATTGAATGAATCTGGCAATCCAGTGATTGTGACGCTGGTAGCATCAGATTGAGTGTGACAATAACAACCATTGTCCGCTCGACTATCAACCCCACCAGGTGACGCTGTGAATTGAGGGGTGGCAATTAGGGCAATACCAATTATTGCCAATAGGAGGACAGCCCTTCCACTGATGCGAGTTTTGGATGAAAGCATCAGACTTCACCTCCACAAAGACTGGATGGAACAACTGTAATGTTAGCAGTCATGTAAGCATGTTTCATCCCACAATATTCTGCACATACTACATCGTAAGTGCCACTTTCCTGAGGCGTGAAGTAAAGCATAGTTTCTAAATTTGGGACAATGTCTTCTTTGACGCCCCACTCCGGTAAGAAGAAGGAGTGTAAAACAGCATCAGCATCCCCCACTCTTTCACTGGTCATCTTGAATTTGATTTGTTTTCCACAGGGGACATAAACGTGCCCTGATTCGCCGGTTCCTACGGCATAACGTGTATACTCATGGACCACATTCCCATCTTCGTCCTTGACTGTAATCTCCAGAATTTCTTGTAAGTCAATTATTGTATCAATATGACCCTCACCATCGGTGATATTGAACTCGCCATATGCCGGTTCGTTTGACCACTTGACAGTCAGATTAACCTGTGCTGAGCCAGCAGAGATTGCAATTCGACCCTCTGAAACGCCGATATTCACAGGGTATAGTAACCCTTCTGAAGATTCCTCAACTATGATTGGCTCGGTATATTTGAATTCCCAATTCCATTGAGTTGCAATAGCCTCAACAACAAATGCTTCTTCATCACTTGGGGAATTACCCCAGTCCTCATACAGAGAATTCCAAGAAAGAATGCAGAGGTAGGCGATTAGGATAGCGGGAATAACGAACCATGCCACCTCTAATTTGAAATTTTCTCTTTCTTTTGGAAATACACCCGGCTCTAACTTCTCAAGTGTTGATTCATCAACCATCCCTTTTCGGAACCGTAAAACGGCATAAAGCATCCATGCAAAGACAATTGCACCGACGATAACCGACCAGAACATGAACTGGTCATATAATTTTACGAATGTAGTGTACTCAGCAGGCATGAATACTCCCAAACTGACGGCGGGGGACAACCACTGATGAACATTATCCTTACACCTCTACGAGGTGGGGCGTCTAAGGGTAATTCAATGAGCGCCACCTTGAGTCGGGAGGCATGGAGGATTGTAGCACTGCAATCAGCCTCTCAGAGTCAGGAGTATTGATTGCAATAGAAGTCCAACCAGGGGCGCGCCATGAGGGTTTAGTGGGTTTCAATGAATGGAGGCAGAGGCTGCAAATTGCAGTCCGTGCACCACCTCAAGACGGCAAGGCCAACTCCAGCATCATCGACCTTTTTTCAGAACTACTTGAATTACCGGTTTCTAGGATACAAATTAGCAGCGGATATACTTCGAGAAAGAAAACTATGACGATATCTGAATCTTCATTAGAGGAAATAGTAGAGAAAATCAATGAATTACTCCACGAGGTATCTTGATGCCCAATAGAAGTGAAAGGTTTCGTTTAGCAGCACAGGCATTAGCATTTGCTAGAATAAGAAATAGGTCCGGCATACCGATATTAGTAGAAGGTAAAAAAGATCGAAGAGCATTACGAGCACTGGAATTCACTGGGCCGGTAGAATTGGTGAATAGGGGTTGGTCGATGGAACGACTTGCAGGCTGGTTTGCAGAGTACCTTCAAAATGACAAATCAAAAGATGGCAAAGCCCCGCTCATATTATTGATGGATTGGGATAGAACAGGTGGAAGACTTCAGAGCGACTTACGCAGGCGCCTGCAGGCCCTTGACATCCAAGTAGATGAAGAATTAAGAAGAGTATTGTCTAAGGTATTGAAACCTGAAACTAGAGTTGTTGAGAGCCTATATTCCATGGCTGATGAATTATTAGAACAAATTAGATTCTTTGACAATTTAGAGGAAGAGTAGGCGTCTTATTCATCAATCTAAACACTTCCCCTTTGCTATGGCCGGCGCACTACTCTCCCCCGAGTGGTTTGCTTTTTCATCCCTAATTAGTGGTGCTTTCTTAATTTTTTGGCCAATGATCCACATGCGTCTTAACGAGGAGCATCATCTAATATGGTGCAAAATAGACCATTATTTACCTTGGTTACCTGGATTATTCATATTCCTTGTTTGGTTATTAGATATAATTTCCCATCTAACTCTTGACATGGATCAACAAAGAGTTGCAACTCGTTTGACTGAAGACTCTTCAATAATTAGTAGATTTGCTGTAGCCCTAACCGGTTGGACATCTTGGGCATTATTGGCTATGGTTGGGTTTGGAGCCCACTTAGCAATGACAGTTACAGTTCTTGACCAACAAGGAGAGATAGCTGGTGAGAGTCATCGAATCCACGATGTAGCAATAATTTGGTTTGGAGTGTTTTGGGTGATGATGATGTTTGCACTAATGCCTGCAAACTCTTTCCAAGATGTAAGTTTTGATATCCCTTCACAAATCCCCCCGCCACCATCTATGTGGGATGTATTGCTAATGACTCCAACTGTCTTGTTGGCCGGTTGGATGATTGGATTTGGGATTCTTCACTTAGCTGATTGTACTTGTACTGCTCACTGGCCAGATAGTATTTCTCGGCCTCACCCAGCAACGGGTTGGTTTGTTGCACTTCCAGTAGCAGGTATTCTTCTCGGTTTCACCCTTGAAGACCTCAATACGGTCTCAGATGGAATGGCTTTAACCGACCTAATCCTTGATGAAGTCCACGGAAGAAGAACTGCCTTCTTATTGGCCTTTAGTAGCACATTAATCTTGACAAGTTGCGCTCTGCAAACTAGTATTGTTGGTGCGCATCGCACACGAGTTGGTACAGGGCGCTGGAAAGGATTGGCAGCTTCAGTAACTCATACTATTTTCTGGGTTTTATTTGCAGGTTGGGCAATTCTCTCAGGCCTTCCGGGGGTAGATACCTCTTGGGGTGCACTCTCCTTGTTAGCCCGCCTAACAACCCCCCTTCTTCTCATTGGCGCGATTGGTTTACTGATTCCACAAATTGGTTTTGATGATAAAGCGAGGCCAGAATTATGGGGATGGACCTTGTTTCTGATGATAGCAGCCCCAGCACTTGCTTTATGGGAGCCGCGTACAGCACTCATCTCCCTTACATTGCTGCCAGCATTATCAATGGGGACTCTTATCCCTGCAATATTTGAATCAGACGTACGTCTTTCAAAGAAGAGGAGAATAAATTGGGCGATAACAATCCTTGTTGTTGATGTATTTATTTTCTCAACCCTTCTCCTTTTTGCCTTTGATTATATTGGAATGATTGCCGTCATCCCAGGCTTACTTCTTTCAACCCTCTTTCCTGGAACAATGGTCCATGCATGGCCTGAACATATTGACTAACGGCATAATTAAGACACTCGATAAAAGGTATTATTGTTAATTTTTGACCCCGAACTCTTATCAATGCCATGAATGGGCTGAGGTTTTGGGAATCTTAGATTTCCAGATGGGATGGGACACATGGGTAGAGCCTTTAGGGAAGGAATCGCACCTGAAAAACGGGTGCGGTTTAAACATAAGATGACACGAATACTTGGCCTTGGCAGTAGAGCGAAAGTCAGTAAAACTGGTGAAGGTCCCCGAACGCGAGTTCCAGCGATGATCACAATAGAAAACGATGAATGGATTTGGGAGCAGGTAAGCCAAGAGATTCTCTCCTCACTTTCGCACAGATTAATGGTTCAAGGCTTGGATGGTAATTCTAGGCCACTTGGTTGTACAGCCGATTTCGATACAGCACTTGCTTTGGCCAAAGAAATGGCCAATGATGGCGAAGTAGTGTTGATAGAGGCTATGTAATCCGCCATTTATGGTAGACGTAGACGAAGTACGCGACTTACCAATTAGTGGGCTTGCCAAACAGCTTGACCATGATATGGATGAATGGTTCCTTCATACGACCAAAGAACTTCCCGAAACCTTACGCATCAACTCTCTAAGGGCAGATCGCGATTGGACAAGAGAACAAGTCGAAGCGATGGGCGGCAAAGCCCTGTCTTGGTATCCTGAGGGCTGGGCCTACACAATGCCTTGGTTGAGAAGAGATACTCCAGATGAGTTCCGCCACCTCTATATCAAATTACATGAAACAGGTCGGACAACTAGACAAGAATCAGCATCAATGCTTCCAGTCATCGCATTAGCACCACAAAAAGGAGAAAAAATCCTCGACATGTGCGCCTCTCCAGGTTCAAAATCCACCCAACTTAGCGAGATGATGGAAGACACAGGACTTGTGGTAGCCAATGACGTTTCATCAGGCCGACTCAACACCTTAGTAACCAACCGCGGCAGAGTTAGTATTGCCAATATGCTCCTAACAAGACATGATGGCCGCCACTTCCCCTCCGTACCAGACTCTGGATTTGATGCAGTCCTAGTCGATGCGCCTTGTTCAGGTAGCGGAACCATGCGCAAGAATAAGCATGTTTGGTGGGATTGGAAAGAAGCCTCAGGATTATCACTTAGAAGACTACAACTAGGTATCCTACGGAGGGCTTGTGCTTTGCTCAAACCAGATGGCAGACTGGTCTACTCGACTTGTTCATTTGACCCAATAGAAAATGAAGGAGTCATCAATCAAATGCTTGAAGAAAACCAAGACCTTGAACTACAGAAAATAGATGTGGAATCAGTGTTCCCTGGGCTTGTGTCAAGGCATGGTTTAGTCAATTGGAAGACTGAAAAGTTCAATTGGAATAACGACTCATTAAAACACTGTATCCGCATCGCACCAGAAGACAACGATTCAAGCGGCTTTTTCCTCGCTTTACTACATCTAAAATCAAAAGGAAAAACCGCTATGGCAATGGCCCCTAAGTTGCCACTCTCCGAGATGGAAGTTCATGACCAACCCCGACAGGATAAACGACTCCCTTCGCCTTGTCCACCAGAAGTAATAGATGAAGTCACTAAGCATTGGGATATTCAAGAATCAGAGAAGTGGTCTTGGTGGCAACGCGGCAAGAAGATTTCCATCTCAACTCCAATGGCGCGTCAATGGCTATGGGATTCACCCCGAACGCTCAAGAGAAGAGGCATTCTTCCTGGTGGCCATTGGCATCCAATCAACGTTATTCACGCAGGGACAACCGCTTTTCAATCGGGAAAGAACGGTATGAGGCCCCGTTCAGAAGCCGTACCCTTGCTAATCGATCAAATCCAATCAAAAACCAAGATCGAAAAATCATTAATGCATCGACTGCTAATGGGAGAGGAACCCCTGGTTGAAGAACTCGAAATACCCGAAATGAGAGGCTATACTATCCTATACAGTGAAGAAACAGACTACTTACCCGTCTGGGCTGGGCAGAGACTAAGTCTTATGGTTGGCGATTCAGAACGCTATATCTTAGCATTACAAGCTGGCTTACTGCCGGATAGTTCATCATCAGACAAGACTTGAGGTGGATTGATGCGGCAACAACTTACCTTACTTGCTTGCATCTTGCTGATTTCAATCCCTTCTGCCCTTGCAGCAGAAGACGGCTTGCCAAGAACCATCCTTGCTCAAAAATTAGTTTTAGAGGATGGAAAGACCCAACCCCTAATCGAATGGTTTTGTGATTCAGATAGCCAAGTATGCCGGGACTTTGAAGGAGATAACGCCGTATTGATGGATAGAGATGAAGAATTAGTCTGGCTATCATGGCATCCTGCATACAATGAGGCGGATCCACTTGGCAATGGCGATTCAAACATCAGGTCGGATGAATTGATGACAACAGCCCCTGCAATTCGCCTTGACTTCCAAAGGCTGGAAGGTATTGACGATGGCGCGGATTTCAGTGCAAAGCAGGCAGGACTCGCCCTCAACGGAACAATTCCGAACGCCGGAGGAATCGTAGCAGCTGATATCCCACTAGAAATAACACTCATCGACCTAAATGGAGATGATATGGTTGATGAAATTGACTTGACCAGTGAATTTACTCCAAGGGTGAATTTGTCCTCAGATGTCATCCTCCACTTCGTTATTGTCGAGTGGTATCCCGAAATCCGCAACGAAGGCCCAAGGCCCCCTCATGTAGTCAAAGAATGGACAGCATCCGCCGCTTTCAGCAAAGAAGCAGGCAATACGACCTCCATCCAGCATACTTTCAGTGCCGAACATATCACTAATGCAAAAATAGAAATCGATGCAGACGACGCTCAACACTTCGGAATAATCGCCTTCCTTTCAGGGCACGCCGCACCCGAAGGTGCAGTAGCAGGCTCAAACCCAGCACCAGGAATCCCTGCAGTAGTTTTGGGTTTAACCGAGACTGACTTACCCACAATGTGGGAAGGAACATCCTCATCTGAAGCAATATCGCGCCTAGGCTTCCTCTTCTTTGCCTTACTTTGTATTGGAATAATCATCATGACTGAAAGGCAACGAGAATATGCATTACCGCGAATAACTGGCCGATTACTCAATGATGAGGAAGATAGATTCAACGCAGTTTTAGAATTTAAAATTGGTAAACACGATGCAACTTTGGAAAAGGTAGAGATATTGCCACCATGGAAGATGAAGAAAAAACCAGATATAAGCCACCTCAAAGCAGGGGTGGAAAAGAGTATTGAAATCGGCATGAAATGTGAAGCAGAATATCACCTCCGCCCAGCGATAATCCGCTTTTCAATGGAGGTTGAAACCTTTGGAGGCTGGGTAATGGATTTACGCCTAACTTCTCCAATTTCTGATACAAATGATTCAGAAGAAGACTAATTCCACTATTTTCTTGAGCAATCGTTCGTTTTCACTATTGTAAACCTTCACAAACGTTCAATAACCGAATCGAGAAGAAAAGCCTTTCCGGGGGCATTGATGAATGGTTGAGTTGGACGCTGTCGACAAGAAAATAATCCTTGAACTACTAGAGGAGCCGAAGGCTAGCCTACGCAGTTTAGCAGCATCAGTGGGCATTGCATTAGGGACAGCATCCAGCCGGCTCAAATCATTACAGGATAGAGGTGTCATCAAGGGTTGGCTAGTTGATTTAGATCCAGCAGCAATTGGCTGGGAAATGACGGTTATCGTCGGCTTACGTATAGAGAAAGGACAAATGATGGAAGTACAGCAACAAATCGCCGCTGATCCACGGGTTTTTTCCGTCTATGATGTGACTGGGGATTTTGATAGTATTGCCATGGCGAGGGTGAGAAATCGTGAGCAGTTGAATGCCTTAACCAAAGAGGTATTTTCCAATGATGGGATAATTAGGTCGTTCACGCATGTTGTACTTAATACTGTGAAGGAGTCTTCAGTTGTGCCGCCTTTCTAGGGCTCAAAAGATTCCAAAGAACCAATCCACAACGCCATGATTGGCCAAATAGATGCCGGCTGAGAGTAGAATACAAACTGCGTATATCTGCCCCTTGGTGAAATGCCAAGCGTCTTCCGACTCCTCATCGAAGTAACGAATCAGACCCGCAGCCTGTTGAATGCCACTGCCATCTTTCTTCTTTCCCTTCTTGACAGCCATGGTAACCAGTGTTCCCCCCGACAGACCATTCCTATTTCAACGCGACGGGATATACAGTATCTTCAACACTGCCTAATTATCATTCAGATTCCGTCAAATCAACCATCGGTATATCATCTTCCAACAAATCCTGCGCTTCAACATTTACCTCAACTGGTAAATCACCCATAACTTGTACTACACCTTCATTTTCGAATGTAGGCGCTTGTGCAATTCTTTCATCCATATCAACATCTTCAGCCGCAATCGAATGCATGATTTCCTTCTCATCCACTTCATCAAAGACATCACTGTGAATTTCTGCTTCTGGGTCAGCCTCAATAAAGGCTGTATCTATGCGCGCCATGGCTCTGTCAACCGCTGCCGCATTATCCTCGTGTAGGGCTTTTTTTGAAACGTCTATATCTCTCTCAACCTTTTGTAAGGAGGCGGCTGCCTTTCTTCGGTCATAATTGGGATACTCATCCTTTTCCAGTTGTTTGATGCTCTTTCTTGCTTTCTTTAGACGTTGTTCTTGCACTTCGATTTGACTTTTGAATTCATTACGGCATTGATTCATCAGTTGAGACCAATCCGCTCTATGACCTTCTGCATCTTTTTCGGTTGCCTTGAACCACTTGTTTTTGCGCCGCCCTTCCCAAGGTGGCCTCCCTAATGCAGAAGCCAAGTCGAGGACAAATCTGCATCTGCGTTTGCTTGGGCCTGTTATCGTTATTTTGTTTAGAAAAGAGGTAGCGAGTAGACCAAACCCCCAATATGGTCTGCTTTCTACTTTAATTTGCATGACTGTATCGCCAAATTCGATATGCCATTTCTGTTCATCGAAACCAGGTAATTGGCTTACACGCGGGGGAGAGTGGGCTCCAAAGCAACGCATCGCCATGGTCATAATGTCGCCGAGAATAATTGATTTCTCAGCACCAAAATGCCTTCTTGGTCGTAGAATCCCATTATCCCCATCAATCTCGATTGCAAATTCATCTTTTGCGCTACAAACTTGAGCCCAAAGCACTGATTGGTATACATCGATACTGCTGGATGCTTCATCCTCGTTGCTGCCCACGTTTGTTGCCTTGGGCTTTCACTGATGATTGTTGCGCTTGCTAATTATTATTCGCGCAACTACTCTGTTGGAAATAATGAGACTAGCGCATTCGCGGAGACAGATATGCGGGAGTTGTTATCACTAAGGCTTGCGGCTCCTAAAATCAGGCGGGCCATTAGCGCTGTGGTTGTTGCCGGGAAAGGGAGAAAAATGACAAAGAAATCCACCACTAAGAAATCTGCAAGCAAAACTTCTGCGGGTTTTGCAAAACGGAGTGCTGCTGCCAAGAAGGCAGTCGAAACCCGAAAGAAAAATACCGCTGCCAAATTTGAGGCTGAGGCTAGAGCAAAGCGCGTCGCCTCTGCTAAGAAAGCCGCAGCAACAAGAAGGAGAAATGCGATTGCCAAGAAAGCGGCTGAGACTAAAGAGGTGGCCAAGAAAGCGGCTGATAAGAAAGCGGCATCTGCTAAGAAAAAGGCTCCAGCAAAGAAAAAGGCTCCTGCTAAGAAAAAGGCTCCAGCAAAGAAAAAGGCTCCAGCAAAGAAAAAGGCTCCAGCAAAGAAAAAGGCTCCAGCAAAGAAGGGAACTGCAAAAAAGTCTGCAATGACAGCACAATCTCGTAGTAAAGATCCAAGCAAGACTTTGAAAACTCCGAGTCTTGCAGATATGCTTGCAGATATGCAAAAACGGAAAAAATAAGTGAAGATTAGACGAGTCCATCATTGACCGGACTTGGAATCAGTAACCATACCAAGGCGGAAGTACGGTCAGTGATTGGCAAGAGCCTGAACATTCATTCAAGGATAGCCGAAAGAAAAACTGAACCCTCTTTTTCAATTTCTTCTTTGAAATTCTCCTCTTCGAGTTTAGTACGTAATGCCTGGGCGCGCTTGTAGACTTCTCTCAGAGTTTGGTCTCCTACTTCAAGATAAATTCTGGTTGTGGAAATATGAGAATGGCCTAGTAACCTTTGGATTGAGACTAAGTCCGCTCCTCTTTCAAGAAGACCCGTTGCAAAACAGTGTCTCAGAACGTGTGGAGAAAGTCTGCCTCTCGGCATTGAGGCAGCGGTTGCAAGCTTATCGAGGAGTTTTTGCACAGCTCTTGGTTTGAAACGGTCACCTCTGGTATTGAGGATGACAGCACTATCTGCATGCTTATTTCTTGCATCTAGAATTGGTTGCCATAGTCCAATCGCCTTGATGGTATCTTCAGTAAAAAGAACTAATCTGTCTTTGTTGCCTTTTCCACCAACCACTCTTGCACTCTTATCCTCAAAGTCGAGGTCGTGCAATTCTAGGTTACATAATTCACTCACTCGCATCCCAGTATCGAGGAGGATGGTGATAATGACGTTGGCAACTGGGTTTTCATAAACAGCAGCAGCCTGTCTAACCGATTCTAATTCTCGGCTGTTCAGCACTCGGGGTAGTCTCCTTCCGCGGTGGGGGCGTGTGATGTGCTCAGGCATACTATGGCCAAGCCATTTGAGAAGGTGATTAACTGCTGAAATCCTCGCCTGAACAGTACTTGGTTTTAATTCTCCAAGTCCTAATTGCCAGACTTCTAATCGACCTGTATGGGGGGCTATTCTAGAGTGTAAATCTAGAACTGTTAATGCTTCTACTTGTGCTTCGGTCAGTGTCTTCTCGTCAGGTAATGTTGCTTCGATCAGGCGCAGTGAGCCGTTGAGGTAATTCCTACAAGTGTTCTCACTCTTCCCTTCTGACCTTAATTGCAATCTCCAACTGGCTTTCCAAGGAAGGTTCAGAGAATGCTTTAATCTCGAGGGTAAATCAGGTTGAGGAGCCTCTTTTGTTATACCGTATTTTGCATTCTGATCAAGGAAATACTGACGTCTCCTTAGTCCATCCAGTGCTTCCCCTTCACGCATGCTAACGCCTCCTTCAACCGCTGTAGCGGAGTGCATCCCTGCCCCTTGCGGGGCAACGCGCAGAGGGGGGTGTCCATCATCAAGGCTTCGCACAATTCAGATGAGAGTACTAGTGTCTTGAGACATGTTTTCGTTTTGCCGAGGGAGATTACTGTACGTGACTTTCTTCAAAGCACTACGTAGGGCCCTTGTTTCACCATAGAAGATCATGACGTCGTCAAAACGTAATTGAGTATGAGGTTCTGGATTCCATTCTAATTTCTTATCTCTGGATAGAGCAAATACAGGTATCGACTCGGTATCTCTCGGGAAGATGGCGCCAATTGTACAGCCGATTAGGCGAGGATGATTCCTCAAATGCAGTGATAATGCGCCTTGACCAGGTTGAGTTCGCATCACTTGTGCCATATCTATGTCGGTGAATACATGGTCCTCAATCATGAATTCAATGATATGTGCTGCCACGTTAACGTTGCTTGCTTTCTCAATCCCTTCTAAGCCAGGAGATGAATTAACTTCGAGAACTATTGGACCGTCTGCGCCCTCTAGAAGGTCAACCCCCGCTACTTTGAGACCTAACACTCTTGCAGCACGCTTAGCTAGTTCTTCGTATTCAAGCGGTAAGTCTACCTTTTCGATGATTCCATTAAGGTGGTAATTTGAGCGAAACTCTCTACCACGGCTCTTCCTTCGCATGCTCGCTACGACTTTGTCGCCGACTACAAGAACCCTGATGTCTTTACCATGGCTTTCCGCGATGTATTCTTGGATTAAAACTGCCTTTTTGGTTAGTAGTAATGCTTCAACTAAGTGCGTTGATTCTCTTAAGGTATGACGCAGGAAAACCCCCTCACCCTGTGTTCCTTGTGTGACTTTGATGACCACCGGTAGGCCTCCGACTTCGTCGATTGCTTTCTCAACATCTCTTAAGTCTCGAACATAGGCTGTACTTGGAATGCTGATTTTGTTCTTAGCAAGAATTTGACTAGCTCGTAATTTATCTCGGCTCTGGATGATACCGGAACTGGAATTACTAGTGTAGATTCCTAATTGTTCGAATTGACGGATTAGTGCCACACCATGTCGAGTTATGGAGTGGCCAATTCTTGGAAGTACGGCATCATGGATGAATCTCTCACCTTTGTGAAGGATTTGCACTCCATCGTCGGCAATCATCAGTGAGAACTGAAGAGGGTCGAGAACTGCCACATCACAGTCTCTCTTTCTGGCTTCTTCGACCAATCTGCGAGTACTGTAAAGGCGTGGGCCGCGCGATAATATAGCCAGCCTCATGCCATCAACGGGGCTGCCTCTTCCTTTTCAATTGCATGGATTATGATTCATTGGTAATTCTTTTCTTTGGGTGTTTACCGAATCGTCGCTTTGAAGGTGGAGTTCGTTCTCGGCGAGGGTATGCAGAGCCCACCGGATTCCTATGGGGGACCACAGTCAGGGCCCGGAGGCCCACCCCCTTCAGCAGCAGGGCCGGGTGGTCCACCCCCTAGTGCGGCGATGATGGATGCTGATGACCGTTTAGTAAAGGGTGATTTGAGCATTTCTGAATTACGTACCAAAGTAAAAAAAGCCCGCTGGAATGTCTTCATGTATCTTGGAGTCGCAGCAATTATGTTTGCATTCGCTCTTATTCCATTACCTGTACCAGCACCTTGGGATGATGAGACTACCCTGAAGGATTCAGAAAATGGTGGTGAAATCCAGCGAGAACTTCCCTACCTTTTCGGGCTTCCAATCGATGGACATGATGCCACAGATATTCGTTTTATTGTTGAAATAACTCCTGCAGATGGGGGTGATTTGAGCGTCCATATGATAGAAGCACACTGTAATACCGAGAAAATCGATAATGAGTTGAATGAATTTGCCAGCATGTTGATTCGTAATGACAGTAATTGGAGTGATAATCACATCTTTATCGAGGGTTCTAAACCTAAAAAGACCATTGAAGTTGAATTCAAATTAGATCCAGGAGCGTATTGCTTGGTTATCGAATATACAGACTATGGCCACGAAATCGGTTCATTAGAGGCTTCAGCCTCAGTTTATGGATTAAGAGAAATTGCTGGAGGACTTGGCGGATTGTCGGTACTTTGGGCATTATTTGGATTCGTTGGCGCTCAGAAGAAAGGCAAGATTCTCAAAGGGCGAATAGAACCTCGGCGTGGCTCAACATCTGTGGAAGTAGAAGTGATGGAGGCAACAAATCAGGCGGTAATTACAGCAGGGCCGGGGGCACCTCCACCAAGTGCTGGACCAAGTGCTGGACCAAGTGCCGGTCCACCAGCAGCAGCACCAGCTTCTCCAACTCAAGATGCATTTGCAGCACTTGGAGTGGCAGAGCCGGCATCAGTAGCACCACTACTTGCAGCAACACCCACTCCAACATTGAATTATATTGAATCAGGTGATGGCTATTACTACATTTTGAAGGAAGACAATACCTTTGATGCCCAACCATATGTTAAGCAGTCCGATGGTTCACACCGTCCATTTCAATGAATTGGGAAATTAATAATGCGCTTCTAATCGCCTTTGACGAGTCTCGATAAGTGCGAGCCTTGAAAGGGTTCAAGTGGCGCCAATCAAGTACAGGTTTTCAGATGTCACCCAACTCATCCCTAACCGTCGCTGCTTTGAAGCAACTGTGCAAGGATAAGGAATTGGCAATTTCAGGAAAGAAAGCCGACCTCGTTTCACGCCTGCTAAAGTATGGCGCAAGTGAAGAAGAACTGGGCGTTGAAGTGGAAGAAGAAAGCGAACCCACAGAAATCATTGAGGATGAGGAAGGAGAGTTAATCCTTGAATCTGAAATGGTAGAAGACAAGGGGCTAGAGATAGCCGAAGTAGATGAAAGCGTGGAAACAGAAATTTTAGAAGCAGAAATCCTCGAAGCAGAAATCCTCGAAGTAGAATTAGTCGAAGAAGATGAGGAAATACCCAAATTGATTGAGACGGCATCTTCAACTCGTATTATCACACCAGAAGTTTTCGATTTGAAAAGAGCAGCAGCGATAGTCGCTAGTTTGTTGATACTTGGAGGGGGAGCATGGTGGTGGTTCAACCTTGAGGCTCAACCATTCACTCCAGACCCCTTACGCCACGGTGACGAAATGGGTTTTGCAGTTACTGGTGGTGAAATGGTTGCTACTGGTGAATATGCTTCCAAGGTTTTTGAGTGGTTTGGCTCCGACGATGAAGTTTGTGAACTCAACGTAGATTTCAGCGGTAAAGGCAGCATTGAAATCAAGGAAGGCGATAGCACCGACCTCTCAGGAGAAATGGGAAACGATCGCCTCGGGGCAGTGAAACAACGAGGCGGTAGTGGTTTTTCTTGGTTGACGATGGAGAAAGCATTGAAGTATGATTTCGATGATGTCTCAATTTCTAAGAGTGAAGAACTGCTTGGTGCTTGTCAGGAGATGCCTTCAGTTTCAGCACGTGTAGGGATTGACTGGACTGAATGGGTTGAAATATCTGGGCAAAGCACCCTCCGTTCACAATTCAACTACGAATTAACTCATCCTGATGGGCATTTACGTGGGGAGGCTACCTCCTTTGGTTTGGGCGGGGTTATTGATTCACTCGATGCCCTAGGAATGGGTGCTTCAATGACCTTTGCACCGCTTCAAGTTCACGAAGTCCTAGGAAA
>Ga0302122_10000983_pt1 | contig 17953 bp, 11 predicted proteins | sample CB21_SCM_MG_FD_203115 | JGI IMG/M metagenome (GOLD analysis project Ga0302122, IMG submission 203115) | Marine microbial communities from Western Arctic Ocean, Canada - CB21_SCM | ecosystem: Environmental > Aquatic > Marine > Oceanic | place: Canada: Western Arctic Ocean | collected 2017-09-28
CCCGTGGTGCGCAGGCCCCGGGTGGCGCCACCTCGACGCCATCGACGCGGCCCCTCCGTGGTCCCTCTGGGAGCTACTTGGGGGACGTATGCTGCACTAGTACTAGGCGCAGTTACTCCTGGAGCGCCCGCATGCGGGGGTCGTCCGCGAGCTTGGCGTCGAGGTCCTGGAACTTCTTGAGCGCCGTCTCCTCGTGGGCCGCGAGGCGCTGCTCCAGGATCTGGACCCGGAACATGGCCTCCGAACAGAAGCGCTCGAACTCCTCCTCGGCGACGGCGTCGCGGTCCCGCGCGTTCCGCTGGTAGGCCGCCTGCTTCTTCGCGAGTTTAGAATTCTCCTCCGTCAGCCGCGCCATCATGATGTTGGCCCGCTCGATGAGGCGCTCCTTAAGCGATTTCAAGCACGCGTCGCGAGCTCTTTGCGCCTCGTCGTGCTGGATCCGCGAGGGGTCCACCACGTGCGCTAGGAAGGGCGTGAGGTAGTCCGCCGCTTTCGTGGAGCCGGTCTCATCTTGGGGAGTCCCGTCCTCTTTCTTCTCCCGTGCTGTTTCAAAAACAGGTCTATCGACCACGACCGTCGCCTCCTCGCGCCGCCGCGTCTTCAATAACTCTAAAACTTCCACCTGCGCCGTGCGCATGCCGTGCAAACAGTCCCGTTCACACTTGAGGATATTTTGTAATTCCACATCTTCAGCGGCGTCGGCGCCGCCTTTTTCGTGTAAGACCGTGGGTCGGGTTACGGCGTGCTTCTTGTAGTGGAACTTGGTCTCGATGCGCCCCTCCTTGACCCGAAAGCGGCGGACGTCGACGTCCGTGCCCTTCAGGGTCCCCGGGTCGGCGAACTTTTGGGTCATCTTCGCCACGATCAATTCTCCACTCCCTTCGGCCGCCGGTAGCGTGTACTGCAACTTGGACGCGGTGCCCGTCTTCACTTGCAAGACCCGCAACGCGCGGTACGTCAAGTGGTCCGGTCGTTTCGCGAACGTTTCCACCACTTTTTCGCCGACGTCTTCGACGCGCGTCACAAGCCCGTCGGTCCGGCCCTTGGCGTGGAAGGTGTACTCTCGCCGTCGCCCGGCGACCTCCACTACGGTTTTCAAAGCCCCGGGCCGCCCGGGCAGGAAATCCTCGGTTACTTTCGCCTGCTTGGGCACGCGGCGCCTTTTTCTAAGCAGATCCCTCCGGTACTTGAAGCGCTCCACGCACTCCCTCACAGAAGTGCGGGAGCTGTCGTCGTACAGCAGCAGTCTGGAGATGAGCCCTTGGTCGTTCGTGCCGTCGGCAAACACCTCCAGCTTGGCCTTTTTGTATAACGTGCACCGCGAGCCGTCCGGGGGGTACTTTCTCAAAAAGTCGTCCTGACGTAACTCCACTTTCGCGACCCAGGACGGCGGCAGGTCCAAAATGTGCTCCTCGTCCTCCACCGGTTCGTTGAACCCCGGCGGGCCAGTGACTTCCACGACCTTCTTCGGGGGCGAAGGGTCCATGAAGACGAATTCCCAGGAGTCCGTGTTCTCCAGATCCACATCTAGAGCGCCGCACCGCTTTTCTACGTCCTGCATGTTGACCCAGTAGTTCTTGGCGTTGAAGACGCACTCGACGCCGCCGTACGGCGCCGCGTCGCACGTGTAGAAGGCGCCCGTCGTGGGTTCTACGTACAATGTTTCCGTCACGCCTCTTTTGAAGCCCTTGAGCAACACCCAGGCGTGCAGCTGCTGCGCCGGTAATGGCCCTTCGTCCACCTCGGCCGTCGCGCCGTCCTCCTCGTCCGAGGACTCGTCGTCCGACGTCTTGGCCGCCTGGAGCGCCTTTTCCGCCTCGCGCTCTGCCATCATGGTCTCGTACTTGGAGGCGGGCACGCCCCGCGGCTTGTGGACGTACCGGCCCTCCTTTCGCGCTTCCTCTAACAATGCAACGACCGGGTCTTCTTTTTCCTCGTCGCTCTCGTCGTCCGGCGGCAGGGCCTCGTCTTCCAGGGTCGGTGGGTCCAGCTTGGACTGGTCCTTCAGCGTGATGAAACTCGGAGCGTAGCCGCACACCACGTAGGCGTCGAAGCCCGCGCCCTGGAGCCAGCCGCATAGAAGAACTGCAAAATCGAAGCAGTCCCCGGTTCGCCACTTGAGGACTTGCGTCGGCGACGGCAGGACAGAAGGAAAGGCGTCCGGGGACTCCAGGGGCTCGTAGTGGAGGAAGTCGGCCACGAACTTGGCTAACGCTTCCTTTTCGTACAATTGCTCGTACGGGAGGAGCGTGGGTCGCACGGTCGTACACACGAACTTGGCGCAGCCCCACTCGTTCTGCGGGGCTAGGAAGAGTTCTCTTCTCTTAGGAAACAGCGCCACGAACTTCTCGCGGAACTGGCGCACGTACTCGAGACACAGCGCTTCCTTCTGCGAGTCGTTCGCGTAGCGCTCGCTCAAGGGCTTTTCCTCTTCTTTGAGCGTCGCCACTCTTCTCGCTTTGGTGCTCCGGCGGCCCTCGGCCGTGAAGGTGCCGGCGAGGGAGGCCATGGCTCCGCCTCGGCTTGCCTTGGTGCTGCGCCTCGGCTTGCCCGGTGCTGCCTGGGCAGTCTTCCTCGCGTTGAGTGCGTTAAAAGGCAGCCCCGATACGCGAGAGGGAGCACGCTGTGCCGCTGACACTCACTTGTCGCCTGAGGGCTCGCGCTTGCTTGTCCGCCGCACGCTGTCCAGCGCGTTACGCTAAACCCTAAAAATGCTAAACCCTAAAAACGCTAAAGTGGCCCCTCCTTCTTCCAGACGAGTCTGGAAACGAGCGGTCGCGAGCCACTCTTACGGAAGCATCCGCATGATAGGTCTTTGTTATTTTGTGCGGGTTTTTGTGGCGCTCGATTTTTATTAAGCAAAGATTTCACGCTGCGTAGCGTGCAAGAATTGGCGGCGGCCGCTCGCATAATTGCATCGGAGAAAGTGCTCTTTCGAACCAGCCATTTTTTGTTGCGTTCTGCAGCGCGTGCACGCAGCGCTCAGCATGAGGTATCCCGCATGCAGCCTCGCGCTGCTCCTGACAGCGGTCGCACTGCAGCCGAGCAACCTCAAGAGGCTGCCTCTCACGCGGCGGCGCGGCTTCTTCGACGTGCTCAGCGATGCGTTCGCCAACGACGAGGAGTACGCGCCAGCGGCAGCAGCGCAGCCGCAGCGCGAGGCGAGCGTGGACGGGCTGTGGAAGGTGGAGCTCATCGTCGTTGGGGTCCCGACGAAGGACCCGAACTCGGATTTGTACGGCCCAAAACAACGCGCGACGCAGGAGGGGCACGGCATTGGCGGCCAGGCCGTCGAGGCGACGCTGCGGCTTCAGAACGGCGCCGTCGAGATCGTCGACAGCTCGGCGCCGCTCTTCGTAGAGACGCCGGGCGCCTACAGGTATAGCGACGGCGAGCTGCGCATCAAGCTCGAGGCGAATGGCTTCACGCGGACGTTCACCACGAAGGGCACGCTGCAGAGTATCTACGGCGGCGACGACACCGCGCGCACGTCCTCGGTCTACGCGATACCGCCCGGTCCGATGGTTCTGGCGGGGGCTTTGGATGTTCTGCCGTCGGGCGCGCCCTTCGTCCGCAAGGGGAAGCTGCTCTGCCAGACGACCGCGGGGCTGTTCGGCGCGGCGACCAAATCCTCGCCGGCGGGGTCCTTTATCGCGAGTGCGGAGCGACCAAGTAGTAGTGGTAGCGACGATTTAACAGATTAATAAATTATAAATCGCGCGGGAGGCGGGTCCAGAGCGCGACGCTTCCCGAGCGGCCCTGCGCGACCGCCACCACATTATCCACGTGGATAAACTTGAAGAAGGGGAGTGACTTCATGGGCACGTCGTCGAAGGCGATGGGTTCTTCAAGGTCTTGCTTGAAGTCGAAGGGTCCGACCTTGAAGGTCGCGACGTCGGGTCGGAAGCCGCAGACGCCGCGCTCCGTCCATCGGAATGACCCGCGGACGGTGGTCTGGAAGAAGTCGCTGCCGAAGAGTTTGTACACGCCGTTCTCGTTGTCGAGCGTTTCGGCGTCGAAGCGCTGGACGGCTCGTACAAAATCAACAAAGACACCGTCATCGAGCCGCGACCAGGGGAGAAAGAAGCGCTTGACGGAGCGCTTCCAGGACGCGCCGCTGTCGCCTCTCTCGCGTCGCCGCGCCACGACCGCGTTTTTGTCCACAATGTAGGCGAGTTGCCAGCGGTCGCCGCCGCCGGCGAGGGCGTCGAGCATATCCGCGGGCGCTTGCTTAAGCCGCTGCGCGTCGATGGCGGCGTCCAGAACGCGCGTCGTCGGCGGCCGCCGGTCCGTTGCGACGCTACGCAACGTCGCAACGCAGTCGCCGTAGCGCGCGGCCTCCCACCGGCGGAGCCGCGCGAGCGCGTCCAGGCGCACGGACCGGTAGTGCGATGGCACGAAATCGCTCCGCGTGCCGTTGGGCCTCCGCCGGTCGATCGTCGGGAGGAGGAGCGGCGTCAACGGGAACGTCGAAAATGCGAGCCCAATGAAGCGGGTCCAGACAACCCATGAGTCGCCGCCGGACACGAGGCCTCTGCCCCTTCGCAGGTCTCGCGCGGCCAGCGCCGTGCCGTCCCGGAAAAAGCCCAGGCTCTCCTCCGCGTTCCGGGGCGACCATTCGGGGGTTGTTGCATCGGCGCCGCCCGCCAATCGCCGCATCGCGCCGAGCCGCGTCTTCGAAAAGCACGACGGCACAAAGGCCTCCCGCGGCGTGCCCTCGAGGGCTTCGTCGATGAGGGGCAGGTACAGCGGCGTCCAGGGAAATGTGAAGGGTACGATGGCCGCGAACGTGAGCGCCGCCTTGGCGTCGGTCGACCGCCAGCGGTTGACGCGTGTCACATCGCGCGCCGCCCCTTTCAGTCCGTCCTGCCAGAACGTATACACGTCCTCGACCGTCTCCGGCGTCAGCCACTTGGCGACGACGAGGGCACCGGTCGCGGTGCCGAACTCGCCGAGCGCCTCCACGCTGCGCGCTGCGTCCCTTTCCTTCGATCCGAGTTCGGCCGCGACGCCCTTGATCGCCGCGACCACGCGCGACTCCAGCTGCGGGGCGGGCGGCGCCAACGACTCCAGTTGCTGGACGGGCGGCGCCAAAGCACGCGCGGCGCCCAGCAGGCACAGCAGGCACAGCTGTTGCATCACTCCCGTGACGTGTGTTTACACGAGATTAGGCGGCGTATGCTGCGCACTGCAGCGCTCCAGTCCTTCCTGCAAGTTGCCTCAGCAAGGGCGCCAGGCTTTAGGCTTTGAAAATCGTGTTTGGAAAGCGAAAAACCCGTACTAAAAAACCGGGTCCTAGCCAAAATCAGTGTTAAGTACCGCAGTCGCATGCCTGCAGTTGTTGGGGCCACATGAGTCTAATGAGCCATGCGTGAGCAGCGGAGCACCATGCCAAAGCAGCACAAATGACCGCATAAATGCCAACGCAAAAGAAGACATCCGCAGCGTTAGCCGGCCTCGCCTCCGGCGCCGCGCAGGTGCTCGCGGAGCAACCGCTTGATACGATTAAAATACGGCTGCAGAGCCGCGCGCTCGTCTTCGACGCGTTCGCCGGTCCTGCCTCGGTCGCGGCGAGCGCGCTACGCAACGAGGGCGCTGGAGCCTTCTTCCGCGGCCTCGCGCCGCGCCTCTTGACGTACGCGCCCGTGAAAAGCGCGTTATTTGCGCAGTATGACGCTCTCAGCCAGCACCTCCCGGCACCGCTCGCCGGCGCCGTCGCCGGCGGCTGCAACACGGTCCTAAGTTGCCCCGTGGACGGGCTCAAGTCGCGGCTGCAGGTGCTGCGCGCCACAACACCCGACGCGCGCTGGCCCGCGGTCGCGCGAGACATGTACGCGCGCGGCGCCTTCTACCGCGGCTGGCGGCCGCTGGTGTGTCGGGACGTGCCCGGCTACGGCCTGCTCTTCGGTGTTTACGATTACGGTCGCAACACGACGCTGCCCGCGCCGCTCGTTGGCGCGGCCGCCGGTGTCGCGTTCTACAGCGCTACGTTACCGATAGATCGCGTCAAGACCGTGATGATGACGCAGGACATCCGGCGGCCGGCCTTCGCGTCGGCGGCGGCCTGCGCGCGCGATATCCTGCGGCGGGACGGCGTGGCGGGGTTCTATCGCGCGTCGGCGCCGACGCTGCTGCGGACGGCCTGCGGCCAGGCGGTCGCGCTGTCCGTGTACGAGCTCCTCCGATGACGCGGTAGCGACCGGTGCCCTTTGAACCTTCATACCGGGGGCGACGACGACACCCAAGGCATACACAACAGAGACGCTGCGGTCGAAGAGACTTAGCGCGCGCGTGATCGCCCTTTTCTAGTAAACCGAGCCCCCCGCCGGTCCCCGACGCGCCGCTTGCGCGCGGCGCCGCCCGGTGAGCCCCGCGCCCGCAGGTCACTGCGGTCTCTGGCGTCGTCGGACAATCACAGACAACGCCGTTTTGTTAGTTGTATTAAATAAATAAATATAATAAATACAAAATAATAAGGAAGGAATACCCCTAAAAAGGGATATGTACACATCTAGCCATAAGTAACACTTTATCTTCTTAGAATTCAAGCGGGCGTCTCGCTTAGCACCCCATGCCCACGGTGGCCAGGTCCACGCCGAGCTCCCGCCGCAGCGGCTCGACGCGCTCTTTGAGCAACCTTTCCGCCCGGTCACGGTCCAGGAACGCGTCGGCCTCAGAATTTGATTGGCCCGCGAAGCCCTCGGCCAAGTCGCAGACGACTTTCCACTGCGCCGCGCCCAGCCGCAGCGCGGCCGCGTAGCCCACGGCGCCCCTGGCCCGCCCGCCGCCGTAGCAGACCATGGCGTAGCGCGACCGGAAGGAAGCCCCGAGCGCCGCATCTCTTTCCAACGAGGCCTCGATGGCCTTGCGGCTCCGGAACACGGGGTCGCCCGTCGCCCGCATCATCTCCACGTAGTTCTCCAGCGCCATGGTGGCGATGGCGTCCGCGTTCGGCTTCCTCCTCAAAGCGTACGCCTCGAGCGCCTGTTCCAACTTCAAAGGTGTGCCCTGGTCCGTGGGCGGCCACCGCGTTTCCAGTTCCTGCGCTAAACAGTCCACGTCCTCGAAGCCGCAGTTCATGCCCTGGCCGAAAAAAGGTACGATGGCGTGGGCCGCGTCGCCGACGAGCGCGATGCGTCCTTTCACACACCACGGCGCGACTCGTACCGTCCCAAGCATGCCCAGCGGGTTCCCGTGGAGCTGCTTCGCTGCCGCGTCAAGGCCGTTCATGAACGGCAGGGCGTCCGCATAGTGGTCGGTCAAAAACTTCCTCCACGCGTCCTCGCTGTCTAAAGCGGCGAAGGAATCCACGCCTTCGTTGGCCAGGTAGAACGTGCCCGTGAAGGACCCGTCCTTATTAGCCAACGCCATGAGGAAGTGGTCGCCCCGCGGCCAGATGTGCAGCCCGAAGCCGTCGAGCGTAGACGAACAAGAGGCGGGGAGGAGCACCTGCTTATACGACGCGTCCAGCACGTCCGACGACGATTGTAAAGAGGGCACGGCTTTGCGCAAAGCGGAGCCGGCGCCGTCGCAGCCGATGACGGGTCCGAAGCAAGCGGTCAACGACGTGCCGCCGCCCCCGATCGTAAAGGTTAATTGCGTCGGTAAATTCTTCTCGGCCGGGACGTCCACGTCCGTGAGTCTATGCCCGAACTTGATGGTGGCGCCGGCTTTTCCCGCTTCCGCGAGCAAAAAGTCGTTCAGGACGCTCCTCGAGAGGGACACGTTGTACTCGGCGTCGCTCTTCCCATACGCTTGCGTTAAGGTCTGGCCATCGCTCGTGTGGATGACCCGTCGGAAGACCTTGGTGCCCTGAGCTAAAAGCCTTTGGGACACGTCCGGGGGAAGCGTGCCCAGGGCCTTCAGGCCGCGCGACGTCGCCACCAAATTGATGGACCGCCCCGCGGCGGTCTCGACCGTGCCTTCCCGCGGGTCCCGGCGGCCTTCATAGACCGTGACGCGGTAGCCCCGTCCCCTTAAGACGACCGCGAGCAGCGACCCGACGAGGCCGGCGCCCACGATGGTGACCTCGTGGCTCCGCCGTTCCACCAACGCATCGCCCAGTTCATGGTGGCTCCGCTTCCGGGTCAGGGTCATCTCGGCCATAGCTGCGTGCTCTTTTTGCACTGACTCAGTCGACAGCTTGCTGCACAACCCGCGGCTTGCAGCCTTATATTCAGAACACTGGACCTGGATCGCTAGGCGCGCAGTAGTGGCTCGCAGAGCAGCCGTCCTTTATTTACTCGCGTTTACTCACACGCGTCTTTGTGCTAAAAAATCCGCGCGGCAACCCGCACGCGTGCGGGTTTCTCGCCTCGCACGCCGCTTCACACAAAGTCTACGTGCGTGCACACTCTGAGCGACACCTAAGGCTTGCACGGCAGGCCTACTGTCTACCGAGCCCCGTGGTCATCGCTGCAGCGCTTTAAGCACTCGTGAGAGAGCTCAGCATCGACAAGTGCTGCACTGCAGGGGAGCAGCAATAATAATGGCCGCCTTCGCACCGGACGACGACGGCGTCGCGGCCATCCTCGCGGCCGCGCCGACGTCGCGGCTCCCCGAATTATTAAAAGCGGCCGCGGAACTAGAGGTGGACCCCCGGAGCGACGCCTTCGCGCGCGCGCTGGATGATGAAGACGCTCTCAAGGAGTACCGGACGAAGTTTTGCTTTCCGCCGCCCTCCAATGGGCGGGACGCGCTCTACCTGTGCGGCCACTCGCTGGGGCTGCAGCCGCGCGCGACGCGGCAGGCGGTCTTGGATGATCTAGATAGGTGGGCACAATACGGGGTCGAGGGCCACTTCGACCAGCCCAGTGGGGGCACGGCCTGGTGGACTATTGAAGATGTCGCCGAAGCGGAGGCGGCGCGGCTCGTCGGTGCTCAACGGTCGGAAGTCGTGTTGATGAACTCGCTCACCGTGAACCTCCACTTACTGTTATCGGCGTTCTACCGGCCCACTAAGACGCGGAGGAAGATTCTGATCGAGGCGCACGCGTTTCCCAGCGACGAGTACGCGGTGCAGAGCTGCGTGGCGAGCCGGGGCGGTGATGTTGAGGCGGACATCATTCGCGTCGACGGGAACATCGATACTCTGGTGGCGGCCATTGCGAAGCACGCGACTTCATTAGCGGTCGTGTTGGTCGGCGCGGTCCAGTACTACAGCGGCGAGTGGTTCGACGCTTCAAAACTTGCGACAATAACGCACGAGCAGGGGGCTTTGTTGGGGCTGGACTGCGCCCACGCCGCGGGCAACGTGCCCCTCCAACTCCATGATGACAAAGTGGACTTCGCGTGCTGGTGCTCGTACAAGTACCTGAACTCCGGGCCGGGCGCCATCGCCGGCGCGTTCGTCCACGAAAAACACGACACGCGGGCTATGGCCGGCGTTTTAAGAGGGTGGTGGGGCCACGAGCGGGGGACACGGTTCGAGATGAACCAGGACCCGGTCTACCGGGCCGGCGCGGCCGGGCTCCAGCTGTCCAACCCGCCCACTCTACCCATGGTCGCGCTGCGCGAGGCCTACCGACTGCACGATTCGGCGTCCATTGACGCTTTGCGGGCCAAGTCGCTCAAACTGACGGCGTACCTCGAATTGTTGTTGGCGCTGGAGCACCCTTCCTTACAAATAGTGACGCCGCGCGACCCCCTGCGGCGGGGCGCGCAGCTCTCGATCCGGTTCGCGGACGGGTCCGTGGAGGGCGTCTTCGCGCGCCTGCAGAAGATGCACGTGTTTGCGGATTTGAGGCGGCCCGACGTGCTGCGCGTCGCGCCGGCGCCGCTCTACAATTCCTTCGGCGACGTGCTCTTATTTGTCGAGGCGCTGACGGCGGCCGTCAACGAGGAGGAGCTCGGCGGGGAGCTCGAGTTCGGGGGCGAGGCCGTCGCCGCCCTGGACGGCGCGCTCGAGGAGGCGTTTATTTAAGAGCCGTTGTGTTGCGGGTTTTTCGCTAGTCAGGATGCGTTGTGCGACTGGCGTACGGGTGGCGAGGGAGCGCGTTCGAACGTTCGACGTTCACGTCTTGAAACCCGTTTTGTGGGAGTTGAGCCCCCCAGCGCCATAAATCAACTTACGCCCGCCCGCCGCCGCAAAAGCCTCATAGATTTAGCATGATCCTCACCAACTGCGCCGCCTGCGCCGCGCCACCGGCCCACGACGCCCCGCGATGCGTGCGGTGCAAAACCAGATATTGCGATTCGACGTGCCAACACGACCACTGGCGCCGCGGCCACAAGCAGATCTGCAAGAAAATTCACCGCGGCGGCAATGCTGAACAATACCACGCGGACAAAACGTACAAGGAGGCCGTCGCGGCCGCGGTCGAGATATGCGCGGACGACACAAAGGGCCAGAAATGCTATATTTGTCTCGAGGCCGTGCATTCGCGCACAGGAGAAGGCCTCGTGCGCGGATGCGCATGTGGAGATTGTGACGGTGTAGCTTCTCCAGAACTGGGCGTCGCGCACGTGTCGCGCCTTGCGGAGCAGGCGAAGCTTTTGTATGCGGAGGCCACGGAGGACAAGTTGGGGGGCATGGTGCAGAATAAGAGGTGGGCGCGATGGCACAAATGTAGCCTGTGCGATCAAGACTACCACGGTGTCGTGGCGTGCGCGCTCGGGTGGGTCCTACATCGCGCGGAGATGGCTGCGCTGCGAAGATGGCCCAACTGGCAAGTGAGGGCGGCCTCGGGAGCCAGTGCTGGGCTCGGGGCGCTGGCTGGCCACGCGGCGATGCCGGCCACGCCGCACAGACCGCATGCGACTTTCGACGCCCTGGTCGGCGCCGCCAACGCGTTTTCCCTGTGGTATCAGAGGTGGGACTGGCGCACGGCTCTTCAGTTACCGCCTTTGCAGTTATTGGCTCTTGGACACGCCACGCCGCGCGCCCTGGAGGCCGATCCGACGCGGCGCCTCGGCGCGGCCGGCGAGGGCGCTGGTACGCCCCTCCTATTAACGGATCCGGCACCCGACCCGGCGACGCCCCGCGTGGGACCTCTTACCCGCGAGGACGCGACGCGGGAGAGTCTGGACGCCGCGTTGGTCGAGATGGATGAGGCGTTAGGGGCCATGGGGCCACCAAGGTGCCAAATCTCGTAGCATTGTGCAGATTTGTGCATGTATTACCTTAACCCGAATTGACTAAAGTTGTTTCTCAACTCGTCGGGGGGTCAAAAACCCGCCAGGACATGGGTCGAGGACGGCGCGACGAGCTACGAGCACGCCGCGGCCCTCCTCAAGAGTCAAGAACCGCCTATACCGCCGCTGGGGCATCAGGTCCGCGCGCGAGTCGCGCGGATCAAGATCGAGGGCCTCCGCCTCGTCGGCGGCCAACCGGACTTCACCAACACGCCCGCCCACGCCGACAAGGTGCGGGTTATTTAGCGGACCGACAACGCCAGACTCTGCGCCTCTTCCCCGGCGCCAGCCGTGCATCGCCTTAACCAAACATAGCGGGTCGCGTGTCATACTCTAGTGGTCTGTATCTTAAAGGGCGAAAGGGCGAACACGTGAGGAGAAGCCGCTGTTTGGAAGCTGCCTGACGAGCACATTCGGCTACAGAGTAATACTGAGGCTAGATCAATAGTGTAACATCGAGTTCCGGTGCCCGGCCGGGGCAGCGACTAGTTTGACGGGTTCAGGAGCCCAAGGTTGGCAACATAGCATTGACTTACCAGCGAGTCCGACGCCACAGCGGTTTCAGCACTGTCTGCTGCACAGGAATCTCTCCACAGCCTGCACAGCGCTGCTGCGCACGTCTCCGCGTCTTGATTGCAGTCCGAACTATAGTCCTAGTGCAGCAGACCGGGCATGCACCGCGCCGCGCTCGGCTGCCTCGCGGTGGCCGCGGCGCTCGCGCCGGCGCCGGCGCGTGACTGGCGGCGCGCCTTCGACGCGGCATTTGCCGGCGACTTCGACAACTACGCACAAGTCGTAGCCGAGCGCGCGCGCGGCGTCGCGGCGGCGGACACCGACGGACACGAGCACGTGCACTGCTGCCTCCGGCCGCTGCGAGCCGAAGCGGCGCCGCTCGTCGGCGACGACGCGGCGCGGGTCGTCCTCGCGTGCTACTACCTCGACGGCGAGCCGAAGAACGTGTTCCGGCTGCGGTGCTACACGTTTGACGACAAGCGGCGCATGGCGCTGCTGCGGCCACCGCGGGCCGCGATCGCCGCCGCGCACGCCGCGTGCGCGGACCTGCCGGCGCGCGGCGCCGCCGCGTGCGTCCCCGCGCTTGCGGCAACCGGCCGCTGGGAGCCGCTGGACGGCTGCGACGTCGCGTGGCGGCCGGTCGAGGGGGGCTACGACGGCGCCATGGCCTCGGGGTCAGAGGGCTGCGTCGTGCTGAGCCAGCGCGACGGCGCTACTCAAGTCCGCGTTAAGGACGCGCTCGCGCTCCGCGACAACGTCCTCGAGGTCGACGACCGCGGCTACGCCCTAGACGGCACGCTCATCTACGGCAGCCCCGATGGCGGACCCTACCGCCTCGCCCGCGTCGGGACACGAAGTGGCGCCGCGATCTGCGCTGCGTAACTTATGTTATTTTCTCCAAGGCCGGGCCAGCCTCTCGACAGTGGAGAATTCAGTGAAGGCCTCCAGTACAAATACAGTGAAGGCTTCCTGGTAGTGTCTCAGGACTCGAGTCGGGATTCTGAACCGAGTCCCTGAGTGGCAGGTGGCCGAAGGGAGATATGATATGAGCTTACGTCCCCGCGCACCAAACTACTTCCCCCCGTCAGCGACCTCGACGCGCGCGCCGCGGCGGATCTGGCCCCACCCGATCAAGCGCCAGTGCTTGTCGACGCGGCGAGATAACGCGATTTTCTCGCCCTCCGTCGTGCAAACCGGCTGCGTCAGCAGGATCTTGGCCAGGTCCGCCTTGACCGCCAACACCTTGCCGCCGGTGGCGGTGCTCCCAATGTTCACCATGAGGATCTCCTGCTTTTGGAGCTTCTGCACTTTCGCTTGCTTCGCGCCCTCCGACGTCTTCACGCCCAGGAGCCGCCGCAGCAAGTAGAAGGAAATCTCGACCTCGATAAACACGTCCGGCAGCTGCCCCTTCAAGCCCAGGACCTGCCCCACGAGCCGGTCCGCCCGCGTCAGCGTCGGGTCAATGTGCGTGCCCACGCCGATCAGGCCGCCGGGCACCGCATACTCCAACTGGTTCTTCTCCGCCAGCAGGGAACACACCCGGCTGTAGATAGGCGTCGCCGTCACCTTGCCCTCGGCGTCCTTGGTCACGATGCCCGGCCGCACCTCGACCTCGTCCTCGAGCCGCAGCACGCCCTGCAGGATGCTCCCGCCAGCCACGCCGCCCTTGAGGTTGACCACGTCTTCGCCCGGCTTGTTGACGTCGAAGGACCGGATGACGATCAGCCGCGGCGTGGAGGTGAAGTCGCGCACGGGCGTGGGGATGGCGTGCGCGATGTACTCGCAGACGGCGTCGATGTTGTACTTCAGGACGGCCGAGATGGGGATGACCGGGGCGTTCCCCGCGACCGTGCCCGCCACGAATTTCCGGATCTGCTCGTGCTGCGCCCGGGCCTGGTCCGGCTTGACGAGGTCCACCTTGTTCTGGAGGATCAGGATGTTCTCCAGCCGCATTATCTCCACCGCCGCCAGGTGTTCGCTCGTTTGGGGCTGGGGGCAGGGCTCGTTGCCCGCCACGAGGAGCAGCGCCGCGTCCATGACGGCCGCGCCGTTGAGCATGGTTGCCATCAGGATGTCGTGGCCCGGGCAGTCCACAAAGCTCACGTGCCTCGCGAGCACCCACTGAGAGCCGTCCGCGTCCTCGAAGCGGTCGGGCGTCGCGCTCCCGCGGCTGCAAAAGTTGCCGGGGCCCGCCTGCTCCTCGACGCGCTTGTAGATCTTGGCGTTCGCGTACCCGAGCTTGATCGTGATGTTCCGCTCCAGCTCGTTCTTGAAGCGCACGGTCTGCACGCCGCTGATCGCCTTGACCACCGTCGACTTGCCGTGCGCGACGTGCCCGATGGTGCCGATGTTGACCGTGGCCTGCCTGCTGATGACCTCGGGCGTGTCCGGCGTCAACGTCGTGGGGTCTAGCCCGCGGCGGTCCTGGACGGCGAGGCCGTCGTCCGAGGTCGCCATGCTGGGGTCTGTGGATCCTCCCTGCTTTACGCAAGGTCCCTGAGCGATGCGCGTGCCTCGCTGCCAGTGAGAAACGCACGGTTCGATAACCGCAACCGCTTTTTGCTTTTGCTAAAAGACTGTGGTACTTGGCCAAGCTTGCTCGCCGGCGCAATAACCCGTACGGTAACCTGAGAATGAATGCTCTGTAGCTGCTCGAGCGAGCCGTGAGAAGGATCTCCCGCCTAGAGAAATTTTAAAAGGGGGGCTTGCTATGTCTATGGTGCCACTTTGACCCCCCCGCGGGCCGCGGCGGGTTCGTACTTCTTACTCAGCGAACCCGCCGAATCAAAGGGCCCTCGGTCCGATCCCTCCGGAGACCTACCCTTGAGGTAGGAGCTGGACGGAGTTCTGAGATAAACGGCCCCCGCCGGTCGCGACGGACACCCAGCTCCTACGCTTGCATCGGTCGGGGCGGGACCGCAAGCTGTCCCGGGGTACTCCTCCGGGTCGGGTCGAATTGTTTTATGCTTGGGGGGCACCCCGAAGCAGCCCGGTAGCGGTGCTGGAGTTCAGTGGAGCTCGTGCATTCTTACTGCACATGGGAAAGGAACGCTGAGTTCAGAGTTCGATTCCAGCGAGCAGCGAGCCGCAGGCTGGAGCAAGCCCCTCCTTATTTAAAGCCTTAGGAGCAAATCACAGGCTAGTGTTGGCGGCAGTTTCGCGGCAACATGGGCTCGGATGGTCTTGAAAAAGTGCTCATCGGAACGCGGGGAGCGAGAGAAACGTTTTTACTCGGGGCGAAGGAGCAAGCGGCGAAGAACAGCGTTCTGGCGAGCGGCGCAAAACACACTAGGGGCTAGTGGCGCAAAACCTACTAGGGCCTGTGTGCTCCGTACCGTTAACGGTACGGGGCAAGGTTCAGACTAAGACTCAGACTGGCCCGTCCGGACTCGGGCCAAGTTCAGACTATAACTCAGACTCGCTCGGACTCAGACCAAGCTCGGATTCGGGCCAAGAGTCAGACCGGACCCGGACTCGGGCCAGGCCTGGGAAGACTCATACCAGGCGGGCTCGGTCGTGGAGGCCTGTTAGGGCTTTCCACCTCCCCTCCCCCCCTGCCTAAGACGGTCTAGATAGGAGTACGGTCCTGTATGGACGTTTGCGCGGGAGTTTTCTATTTTGCAATGGAGGGGGAGGACTCGTAAGCCATGCGTAGGAGTAATGCGCGTCGGCGAGTACCTATCGCGTCGTAGGCCGGGTTCGGGTTTGTCGTCGGGTTCGTCGTCGAGGCTCAGCGAAAAAAAATAAGGCTTATCAAAATTGCTCGACGCCGCAGCATGAAGTGGATCACAGCATGCCTCATCTGTAGGAGAAGTCCGTGAAGCTACGGTCCGTGGGCGACGTGTTGAAAGCCGCCTTCTCGGAGGCGGTCCCAGTCGAACCAAACCAAGTCCTCGCCACCATTGTCACCAAGTTCGCCCGCGGCGGCAAGGGCAGGGACAAAACAGCGTGGACGCGGCCGATGATCTGGGATTACAAGCGGGTTAAGACGGATACCAATACCGGCAACTGGGTCCGCATCTCTTCTTGCTCGCAGGTGATTCGCTTATTCTCCGTCTCAGAATGCGCCGTGGCGCTCAATCTCCCGCTCAATTTCGTCTCCTGTGGTTCCAGCGAAAGCGACCAGCGAGGCCTGCTGGGGCAGGCCTTTGGCCCTTGTTCGATCGCCCACTTGTTTAAGTGCCTCGAGGGTATTTTCGACGAGTAGGCGCGCCGGTCTTGTGTAAGTAGGCATTTAATAGTCACATTTTCGCCGTCGGAACGGCAGCGCCGGCGCCAGTAACGAACATGCGGTAGTAGTACAAGTCGCAGAGCTAAATTCGTCCAGCAATTCCCCCCCCCTTCCACCACCGGCGTCGTCGTGGCGGCGTAGATCCAGATCGAAACGTCGACGAGAGAACGACGCGCATCAGCGCGTCGCGACGACGCGGCCAGCACCAACCCGTAGACGACCTCTAGAGTGGCATCGAGTCCAGGCACTGCTACAAGTCGTCGCCACCAACGAATGGGACGCCACCGTTGACGCGTTCAACGCACCGATGTGTGCGCGGCTCGAAGCGTGCCGTTGAAGCCGCGCGCACCACTTCTTCTGCACCACGAGGGCGTGCATCTGCAGATCGGGACCACTGGAAGCGGTGGAGCGACGCCGTCGGCACCACGTACCGCAGCGCCGAGCGCTAGCCGCGTGCGGTGTAATACGTGCGTCAAACGACGAGTGATCTCGATGCGCCATGGGCGCAAAAAGTGCTGGTGTGAAGCGGTGTACCAAATAGCCCCCGCCCTGTAGCTGTGCCTTTTGATTGCAACAGAAAGCGCAGCGCTGTTCCTTGGCTCTTGGAATTAGTGTCCCACGAAGGGCAGCCCCCCGCGTCGGACGTTGGCCGCGTTTTTAAAGCGCCTGGCATTTTTCCGCTACCCGCACGATAAGCGAAAAGGAATTGTCCAGAACCGTCTGACGCTTGCCGCAGAGCAAGGAGATATATACAGGCGTCGTTAGGCTCGAAAAAAGCCGGCTCGAAAAAAGCCCCGTGGGATCACTCTGGAGCCGGTAATCGAGCGCAGTAGCCGCGCCCGCCACCTGCACGTAGTACTATGCCGGCGAGGCGATGCGCCTCCTGATGCTCCTCTCCCTTGCCCGGGCCCTCCGCCCGCGGGCGCTCCGGCCGCCGCGGGCGACGCCCGCCAGTTCGGCGGCCGCGCTACGCGCCGACGGCCAGACCCTGAATGACCCGTGCCGCGTCGTCGACGACGTCGAGGCCCTGTGCGCCTCATACGACACGATCCTCCTCGACCAATTCGGCGTGGTCCACGACGGCAAGGTGCCTTACGCCGGGGCGCCGGACTTGGTGAAGCGGCTGCAGCGACGGGGCAAGCGCGTCGTCGTGCTGTCGAACTCCAGCAAGCGGCGCCGCGACACGATCGAGCGCCTCGAGGCCATGGGCTGCGGCGCGGGCACCCTGCTGGATAGGGAGGACACGCCCGGCGGCGTGCCAGCGATCGCCGCCGTCACGTCGGGCGACCTCGTCCACGCGGCGCTCGCGGCGCGCGCGCGCGGCGGCGCGTCGGATTTGTTGGACGGCATTCCGGGCGCGGGCCTCAGGGCGTTCGTTTTTGGGAACGGGGACGACGACGCGTCGTACCTAGCGTCGGCCGGCGTGACGCCCACGCCCATGGACGCGGCCGACTGCGTGCTCGCGCGGGGCCTCTTCGTGACGCTGCCCGGCGGGCCGCTCGCCTGGGACGGGGACGACGTGTGCGACGACCTGTTGGAGACGGCCGCGGCGCAGGGCCTGCCGCTCATCGTGGCAAACCCGGACCTCGTGCGGCCCGACGGCCGTGCGTCGCCGATGCCGGGCCGCCTCATGGCGCGCTACGTCACGAAATTCGGGGGGCGGGCACACCCCGTGGGCAAGCCGTACCCCCACATCTACGAGGAAGCGCTCCGGCGGTGCGCGCCGGCCGGCCGCGTGCTGGCCGTGGGCGACTCGATGGCGCACGACGTCGTCGGCGCGAACCGTGCGGGCATCGACTCGGCCTTCGTCTGCTGGGGCATCCACGCCGCGGAGGTGGGCGTCGCGCCCGGGTCGGATCGGGTGCCGCTCGACGCGGCGAAGCTCGCCGCGTTCCTGGGCGCGTTTGACGCGTGCGACCGGCCGACGTTCGTCCTCCCGGCGTTCCGCTGATAAGTCTATTATGCAAACTGAATCTTTAAAGATTCAGTTTGGATAGATCCTAGGACCCACAGGTAAGGTAAGATGAATAGATCCTAGGATCCAAGATACGGGTTTTATGACTATGGGGTTATAGG
>Ga0302122_10000985_pt1 | contig 17945 bp, 1 predicted proteins | sample CB21_SCM_MG_FD_203115 | JGI IMG/M metagenome (GOLD analysis project Ga0302122, IMG submission 203115) | Marine microbial communities from Western Arctic Ocean, Canada - CB21_SCM | ecosystem: Environmental > Aquatic > Marine > Oceanic | place: Canada: Western Arctic Ocean | collected 2017-09-28
TCGGCGGAATTGCCGTCCCAAATGTGGATTTTTTTGTCTCTGAGTTCTTGGACGTTGGTAGAACCGCGTAGGAACCACGACAGTTCTTCAACGATGCCGCGCCAGAACATTTTTTTGGTGGTCAGCAGTGGGAACCCGGCAGACAAGTCACAGTGCAACTGCGCACCGAATTTCGAGAGAACACGCCCATTGCGCGTTTCTTTTGGCGCGGCGGTATCAAGGATAGATTGTAATAGTTGTAGGTATTGAGATTCCATTTATACAAGTAGGCAAGTGTTTATAGTCAATTAAATAATATTTAAAGTCGTTAATTTATTTTTTTTCCTCACCCTTTGCTTTTTCTCCAGTGTCTACCTTTGCATTTAATATGTGGTCGAAAAGTTCGTCGATGTCAACAGCCCTCAATTTTTCGATGACATCACCGTGTTTACCGGTCTCCAAGTGTTCTACGCGTCTATGCAATACCTCGTAGTGCTTCGAATGGTGTAAAGACAAATCTACTAAAGTGTCTATTAATTTGTCTGACAAAGTTTGTTCCGTTTCGACCAATAATTCCCCCACTTCCGTCCGGAGCGAATCCAATTCCGTTTTTAAAGTTTTGAGCTCGGATGCACAATTATATGGGTCAGTAGACATTGCGGTTGACAGTAGACCAAGCAAATACAATACACGTTTCATTTGTTCAACTACATGTGTATTTATATTCCATAATTGTAAAATCCATCTCACATCATTTCACATAATTTACACATTTATTTAATTTTAAATGACGTATATAAAGAATGTAAATCATTCTATAAATGTTGAAATTTATATTATTGATTTTTTTATCGTTGATAACGACGAATGCTTATCTGCATAAATTTAAGAACGAGTTCGTACGTGCACACCAGCACTTGGAAGACGCGCATGTTAAAACGCTGACTGCACGTCAGCGTTATGTGCGCGAACTGAAACAAAATTCTTCTTTGCATGTAGCGATGGAACATTACAACACGGGAAAAAAATTCATCGGTGCGTATAAAGAATATAGACATCGGATGAAAAAACATAAGCGCAATCCTTTAAAGCATCCACACCCGCTGGGTTCATCAAAATCGATGACCCACAAAGGATTCGTGCTTAGTGAAGCACAAGCAACTCAAAGTGACGGTGTTGTTGACGGGGCAGGAGAACAGGGAATCCGCGCTGGAGATGCTCTACGAGTTCTTTCGGCCAGTTTTGAGATTATCGCACTGTCGACCTATTTTGGGTTCACAGGGTACCCGTGGGAAGCGGCTAACAACAAAGAAGACTCTGGGGGCGGAGCGGTATTGGGCAAATTTAAAAAATACATGCCAGATTGTGGCGCGTTCAATTGCAACAAAGATATAAACGGCAAATACGGAAACTGTCCGACTTTTCTCAGAGAACACACAGGCGCAGATATTGGCGAGAGCTGTGCGGTCGCCACGGATTGCTTGGGATGGGGCTGGGGGGGCATTGGCGGAAAAGGGGTTGAGTGTTCAAGCGTGGCGGCAGTAGAGGGTACGCTGAAGGCAGATAAGAACAGTTTGTCGTCGTGGCGTGCAAGCCGTGATAGTTGGGGCGGTTCGTTCTCAAACGCAGCTATGAATGGCAAAACTGTTGATGAAATCATCGCAGAATTTGAGGAGAAAGTAGCACCTGTATGCTGTGTTCCCGAGGACGGGACTCTACGATGTAAATCTTTGTCAGATTTACAAATATATGATATGGCGTGCTCGGAAGATAAAGAATGCTTGGGAGGACACGGCAATGGTGCACAAGAAAGGGGTGTTACATGCACGAACGGTAAATGTTCTGCCCCTAAAAAAAACCTGGGCGAATCCTGTCAACTCGACGATGATTGTTTGCGCAACCAATGTAGCAGCACAAGTGGGTACGTTCAAAACGTTTGTTGCAATGGGAATCAATGTGGATTAATAGAGTTAGGCCAGGATTGCGCCGAACATACTGATTGCAGGGGTTGGTTTGAGCGTGGCGTGAATTGTACGGGCACCTGCGTCGCTCCTCGGACTACGTGGAATGCTTTGCAAGATAGAAGATTTCCAATACATGGAAAATTTGGTACTGTTGCAATAGCCGATGATTTAAATACTTGGTGCACGGCACTCACGGGTTCTATAAGAAGAGCTGTTCGCGCCGGTAGCCTGCCACAAATTAGAATCAGTTCTGAATTTATGATTACGTGGACAGTAAGTCTAGGCTTTGGGTTGCCATCTATGCGAAAGAAACACGGAATTGAAAATTTCATAATATACGATCAAATTACGGACAGATTTGGATTTGGCTATGCTATGTTTCACGGCAAAGCAAATAAATTTTTAGGTACACCAACCAACGCAGGAACCCAGTTTGGGATGGCGCTTGGATTTACATGGACGTTTGGTTTTTTCGAGGATGTAGCCCCCGCGCTCGGATTAGACAAACCATATTCACACGCAATGGCGGCTTTTGACGGCCCTACGATTTCTCTGGAAATCGAGCCCGAATTTTCAGTGGAGTTCTTGGGTCATACATTAAAAGGAGGGCTGGTTTTTCGGGCGATGTATCATTGGGGCTCGACTCCTGCGGATGGGCCCTATATGAATTGGCAAAATCTACACAATTGGGATTTGGTACAAATGGGTACGGACTTTGACTCTTTAACATCGTCCGTCGCGACGGCTAATGCAGAATTGAAAACTGCCAGCGACAATTATGAGGCCGCTACTACAACTTTAGAAAAAGTCGAGGCGGCAGCGGTGGTGACCGTTAAAACGGCATTACTGACCGTCGCAACGGCAAAATTGGTTCCGTTAACGGCAAAAATGGCATTGGTTGGAGTACACAAAGCATCACAGACCGTAAGGAACCCACCGTTAGGCATGATCGTTGACTCGTTGTCGGATTTGATTACCGGCAATACAGGCGGCGCGGCTGAAACAGCCACAAAATGGTTAAGAGATATGCAAGAAATGAACAAACAATCCAACCTCAGCCCATGGTCTGGAAAGTGCCAAGCGGATGCTTGGAAGCAGGAATATATACGTACAATGCACATAGCCGATTGTGGCGTTGATAACGAACCAGGTAACGACCCGAACGAATGTGGCGGTGGCAAACCTTTGTTTTCGGGTAAAGAACTTGGCGAATCGTGTGAATTACACTCAGATTGCGATGGCTGGGGGTATCACAATCGCGAAATCGAGTGTCTAGGGACGTGCAAATATGACAGAATGTGGGAAACATGGATTGCTTCCTACCGAAATGAAAACAGTGGTGCTTTCCTGAGCGGAAAACGAGTGACTAAAGCATCGGTGACTAAAGCATCGGAGGCATATAGCAGTCTATATGGTAACCGTCCTACTCTTGGCCAAGAAAAGTTAAAAGGGTTCTGGCCGACAGCGAGCGATTCATTAGTCAAACAGTTACTTGAGGGATTGGGAAAATTAGCAAATTTGCCATCCTCCGCCGTCGATATAGCAGTAGATGTACACTTAAAAACCATCGGTCGCTGGCCAATAGAAATGATGGAATGCGTCGAAGACGGCGCAGTCTTCAAAGGTTGTGGCATATTGGCGGTCGACGCACTCCCAACTTATAATCAAGTAATTAAATGCGATCATGATAACAACCCAAATACAGATCCACGCAAATGCGACGGTGTATTGCACCCAATTTTGGGCCCCAGCGGCCTCGACGCTCCACGTGGCGACTTACACACGCGCGTACAGTCCACAGAAGGCATCGACCATAAGGACGGTCGGTTTGTGGGCGAATCTTTTTGCGTTATTGCTTCCGACTGTAGAGGTTGGGGCTGGGGAATCGGCGGCGTTGGGACGATATGTGCCGGACATCAGTGCATGACTCATCCCGATTTCCCTCCTGTTTCTAAAAAAATAAGGCGCGCGCGAATAATAGACAATCAGGCTATTCGACGCAATGTCCCGGGAATGATTGGCGACCCAAATGATTTTTGGTCATTTCTTCAAAGTAGAAACGAAGAGGCGGAGCCTTCAGTGTTGTATGATCCGTTAACAGGGAATCATTACGCCACAACATGTAATCCAGACACACCCGAAGAACAATCACTACTGCCGGGCGCCGCAAATTTTGACCTTGGCCAAGAAAGAGCCGACGGGCCGCCCAAATATTCCGCATCAACCACGCAATTTGCCAAAAATATGAATAGCGGTGGTATTGAGGTTATGCCGTGGTCATGGTTTAACTCTTGTCAAAATACAATACCGTTCAGCGAGACGCCCCCCTTAACTTGGGAATTGTCGTCAACTGAATCTGTCGGTACGTTGAACAGAATGAGCGTGGCACATCGCGTGTATCAACGAGCATGTGATTGTTTCGAGCCCGATCAAGTAACTTTAAAAGCCAACGCACAGGAGGGAACAATGTGTAAGGTAATGGACAAGCGTATACACGACCCCCTGTGGAGTGAAGACGTGTTCGACGTAGATAACGCATATAAATGGTCGTGTACAATTTGGGTACCACATTCTTGTGAAAATTTCTATAAACCGAATACAAATACTACTATGTGTGATGGCGGCAAATGTCCATTTGCCAACGGAAATACTTTGGATGAACAAAATAAAAATTTTGAATATTTTGGATATGGTGAACAGGACGGCTATATGAGGGCTGAAATAACTGATGGATGCAAACAAGCGTTACAAAATGGTTATGGATGCAAATTTATTAACAAATTGAATCAGGAAAATTGTCTATTGAAAATGTCCGAATATCCATTTTTTGATTTCCATGATGTCGCCAACTCACCATGGAAAAACGATTTTGGCAATTTAGATGTCAGTACCACCACTGAGAGTACTGAGGGAGTAGCCAATGCGTGTGTGCGCCCGCCTTCCGATAAAATCGGCCTCGAAGCCTTTCAGGAATGGATACCTGGCGCGACGACCAGAGCATCTACTTTCGAGATACGGTTAGACGCGGGTGCCTTTGAAAATATATTCGATGCCACTATCCCGGCAGATGGCGACGAACCAGCGTATACATACGCGTCAACGTTTGTATATGTATATGTAAAGGGCAATTCAAACGACATAATCCCGAAAAAAATTCCAGCCATGACATCACAGAACAAATACCCTGACTGCAAGGCCATACAAGATGCTTTCGAGGAAACTCTGCAAAGAGACATTGTAAGATGCGAGATGGGTATGCCGTGGTTTTTGGGAAAGAACTGTGACGGCATGCAATCGGCCGGTAATCTTCCGAAATTCGCGGAAAAAACGGGTTTAAAAACTATTGGAACATTTAATCCCGCACAAAGACATTTTTGCGCCAATAAGTACGGAGCGTCGTGGAGCAAAGAAAATCTAATAGGTCAAGGTGGGCCACCGGCGTTCAAACACTGTGTAAATAGCGTCGTGTCGAGTAAAGTCCCCGGGTTTGTTACATTTATTCTCGGGTTTTTGCACAGTATGTTATACGGCCTAATCGAGGCTGTTATATACGCAGACCCCACGCTCGTCGTAAGCAAAAAAGGAGTAAAGTCTAAAGAACTTGGAGATGCCTCTTTCTTATCACAGATCAAGAAGGGCTTCGGTGATTTCGCCGACAAACTCCAGAGCCAGAAGAAATGGGCGGCCAGCAAATTCAAGAAACAATCAAAAATTAAAAAGAAATTGGGGAAACTGGGGAAGATACATATGAACAGAGCAAAAGGGGTATTCGATCCCAAAGATATTCGTCGCATGTCCAAAAAAACGGATACGTCATACCTAGGCAAAATGAATTCTGGGCTGGCAACACTGAAAGCAACATACAAGAACATAAAAGGACAAAAGAAGAAGATTATAAAATTCACAAAGGCAATGTTCCGTGGCAATCGAAAAAGAGGCGACGACCCACCGCCGCCGCCTTCCGAGGAGCTTGAAATATACGCACAAGAACAACGCGAACTGGCGGCGGAGGACACCCCGCCGGTTGACGGTGGCACACTTTGGGCGAGAGTAGCGGCATACATTGCCCGTGGCATAGTAGGACTGATTGCGTATATACTAGAATACGCATCGTGTGTTTTCTCGTCTAAATTAATGAGACCTAATATCGATTGGTGGATGACGTCATCCGGTGGCCACGGTGAAAAAATATCAGGCGCTCTCGGGTTTATTCATCGTGCACCCTTTGCGGTCGGAATAGGAATGCGTTTCGGGTATTCACGCGGCCTATCGACCGTGGGCGCGAAAATGGTGCCCGTGGCCGGCGGCAGCTTGTGGGTAGGTGCTCAGAACCAATTTTCTTATATATCTGAAACGTATAATCCAACGGAAAAAGAACAATTATACCAAAATCACGTGAATCCGGTCGGAAGACGACGTTTGGACGCGCGGTGTCCAGTCCTCAAAACAAAATGGAACGACGGTGCCGGAAAATGTTGCCAGGTGAGCAGCAGTGAATGGCCATTAGAACGGGGTGTAAATACTGGGATTATGGAAGCTTGTCCCGATGGTCAATACCCGTTTATAAATTTAGAAGGCGAAGGTTCTGAGAAAAAAGAGACCTTGTCGTGCGACTATTGTCCCGAGGGCAAATATTTCAACGGGCCCCGCGATGATGTGTCGCAACCGGATTTCTGGAATCCTGTAACGCTGGACTGGGAGGCAGACATTTGGTGGTCAAAAAATCTTATAGAGGAAGGAGGCGATTATTTTTTGGACGAATGCACTCGAACATGCGTCGGATGTCCGGAAGGTCGTTACGGCAAATATGTGGCAAGCGCTACTAAAATGGAGGATTCGTGCCAAATTTGTCCCGAGGGTAAATATAATAAAGACTCAATCGGCCTGACAGAATGTTACGACTGCCCGGGTGGTTACATATCATTTGATTTGATACGTGATAAATATGACGAAAATCTACGAAATACCAAGGCGGTGGGCCAGTATTGTATTTCTTGCGCAGCTGGTTTCTACCAATTGCCGACATTTTCTGGTGAGATAACACAAGCGCAAGAACACAATTTACTGAAAGATGAAACTGCTCACTACACAACGATGCGGGAACTCACCATAAGGAACGAACCACTGTACAGCGAAGAAACTGGCGATGAAATCAAGCCGAAAAAATATTTGTCAGAACTAGTTAAACATAGCGACTATACATATTCTGTGTATGGAATTCGCGGCGGCACGCGTTTTAATACGGTGTCTAACACCAGGATTTCGGATTTATCCGAAATGGCCTGGTCGGACTGGGACGGTCAAAAGTTGACAGGAAGGAAACTAACGAATGCACGCACATTTTTATTACAGATAGATTGGGATGAACCGATATGCGTCGATAATGATATCGCGGTAGAATTTGATTTTTCTTTCCAGCCTGATTGGGTGAAGATATCTCCAAAAACGACTTTAAATATGTGGAAAGAAGAACCGCAAACTATTTCCAAATCTGCATATTCTAGTTGGAATCGAGAAAAACAAACTATCAAAGGAAGTAAAGGTATGCGTCAATTGTTGATATACATTTTGCCGTCCGGTGCAGAAATAAACGTCAAAGATATAATGTTATGGTGTGAAAACGAATACATGGTAGCAACCGAAAAATCAAAAGCGACTTTTGAGCTCGGAGACGACATTTCCACGTGCACGTTTTGCAATGAGTTTGAAACGAATACTTTTGCTAGAAATACAGCCGAACCATTGAAGAGCCATGTAGATGAATGCAGTAGCGGCGGCTTTTGCACGCTCGAAGGCCAATATTTTAAGGTCGCGCCTCCAAATACAGATTTTGTGCCTAATGAACCGGCTGTTGCATTTTTTGCATGTGTTACGGAATACGAGTTTGATGACACAAGAGGCGTCCTTGGTCTAACAGGTGGTCTTGACGTCGTCACCGTTTCGTGTGGGGATGACGAAATTGCTTTAACCGAAACATTTCTGCAATCCAACTTTGCATGCGAACTGTACGAAGATAGAGTTAGAATTCGTTGTGAACAGAATAAGGATCTTGACGCGCCGTACCAAGCGATGACGCGCGAAGATGCTTATTCAACATCTATAACACCGCGTACATATCAAATCGCAGCACCCCAAGATGCCACGCAGAACTATTGTAAGCATATTTTTATGAATTTCACAAGCGATTGCGAAAATGAATGTTGGTGGCATTGTGTCGAAGATATGACACAATCGTTTAATATTCGTTCTGGAAGCAATTATATGTATGTTAACAACATTGATGACAAGCGCGGTATTCAAACACTCAATTTTATTGATTTTAAATGGGACATCGAAAAAACGTACGATGAAAAATTAGACACGAATCAGGGCAACTACGACTTTATTGACTTTAGTTCGGTCGACGAACTCGATAAATGGGAGACTGCGTTTGTCTCGGAGTGTGCCGATTGCCCTTTGGGATACACCGTACACGACAATGCAGTAACCGGCCAAACCCGTGGATGCGAGGGCTGTAAAGTTACAAACAACCAGTTCGCGTATTTGACGTACGTAAACTCGACAGGAGGCAGGGGCGTCTGTGAATATTGTCCGATACACACATTCGCTGCTAGGGCCGGCACCCCCATTGATACCATAACAGGTTGTACGCCCGACGCTCATTGTGGACACGAAATATACGAAAAGTCAGATTATAGTTGTCAAGATTGTCCAGAAGGAAGAGAAAAGACGGATGTAACACAATACGAATGTACTAAATGTGCACCCGGAAAGTTTACATTTAAATCTGGACAAGAATGTCAAAAATGTCCCAGTGGATTATACAATTCGGAACATGGCAAGCATGTCAAAGAAACCCCAGACCCCGAAGATATATCACATTATTTGTACGACGATTCATATTGTTCGAATTCTAGTTTAAAATTTAAACGAGACTGTTTATCGGAAACACACACCATGATAGCGGAAGGATTTTGTTCGAATTCTATTTTTAAGACGTATTCCGAATGCGCGGGCTATGACGCGGACAGTAAATATTCATGGATACCCGCCATGTGTATTAGTACAAACACCAATGAAGATGTTTGTAATACAACGGGGTTGAGAAGATGGAAACACGGCAAATGTATTTTCGAAGGAATTGAAACCGACGAGACTGGCGTTACTACCGGATGCGCCACGTTGGGTGGCAGCCAATGGCAAAACGCATCTTGTTCGAATTCTAGTTTTGCGACGTGGTCTAGTTGCACGCATGAACGTAAACACCGATGGACTTTTGGTCGTTGTTCGGATGGCTCGGATGATATAACCAACTCGACATTCTGCACACAAAAGTCGGTGAATACTTGGGACGTGGGCCAAACATATTATATCAAAACCCAACACAAAAACATTCCATCGGTCAACTATACGCGCGTTCCGTTGCTAGACGCTTGTTCTTTGTGCGAGACTGGAAAGGATTCAGCCGAAAGCGGTGGCGCCAAACTGCCAACGTGCAAACTCCAGAAATCAAACGTCGAAATAAAAATGGCCGCGGCAAATGATGAAGATTATAGAGATTATTTTGACGTATTCAAACAAATAGCCCGTGATTCTAAAACCGAAACAATTCCCGAACGGAAGGAAAACTGGTTTATAAAGAAGAAAAGCGGCGAAAAAATTATCTTGCCATCATGCGACGATAAAGATTTATATCATCAAAAATCGCACGCAATAACGTCCTACTACCCGTATGGATTTCCAAATATAATACTACCGTGGCAAAACAAGCTTTGGGACATTGATTACGTGGCAAAAATTTATCACATAAACACGCCTACTAAATGTGAATCTCACATCACGTCCATTTCGAGTTGTATGAATATGTTCGACGCTCTCAACCAACATTTTCCAGACGACATCAATCTCACAAAATGGAATAAAATCAATGTTGTGAACGAACCCCTTCAACCACAGGGGTGTTATTTCGAAGCCGACGGGGAGATTCTTTACGACGAAAACAACGAAGATGATTTCTTCAACAGTAAAGTTGCAAATGATTTGATACAATACCCACAATCATTTCATACGGGAAAATTAGTTTTCAATCGACACGCTTCGCCCGTCTATAACATATTGAACTCGAAAATTATTCAATTGTGTGGTAACCAAGGCCAAGAATGTTCGGTTTTTCTATCTCAAGTGGAGCAATCCAGACTTAAAATATTGGACACAAACATAGATGCCGGCCGCATTGCTGATATTGAGACAATTCGTATTACAAGCGTTACCAACCCCCCAAATGATTATATTGCTCAGATTATAAAAGACAGAACGTTTTCAAATCCCTATAATTTCAACGAATACTCAAAAGGCTGGTCATACAGTGCGTATGAATACGAAGACGATACCATAAAACCGTGGAGTGACGTAACATGGGATAACGGTGAAATGAGACAACATGACTCGTTATTCGACAATAATTTTAACAAAAATGGTCATGTTATACCCGATAGCCAGTTCGTGTCCGACTGTAAATTTACAGACTACTTTATTTTGCCGCGCCATGATGAATATATAGGCGGTGGGATTACTGGTATCGGGGCCTATGCCTTTAAAGGCTGTAAAGATTTAAAGGGCCTTGTTTTCCCGGCAGATTTGACCGCCCAACAATTCCATAAACCGAAGGCAATTGAAAAATTAATCGGTCGGCGAACCCCAGAGGTGGAAGACGTCGCCCCCACCGACGCGTCCAACTATGACGAATGTCCCAGTGGCCAATATTCTGATTGTGTTGGATTATTTAATCCAATTACAGGCCAGAAAATTGGCGACTCGATTGACGCCACGGTAAAATTTTTTGCAGATTTCCCGTTGTGTTCGGGTCAAAACGAATGCAATTTTTGGGATATGTCATCTTCGGACTACCCAAAAGGCTGCTCTACGGACGGTTCTAGAGTTTATTTCAGTAATCTCGACGACGCGACACACATTAAAACAACAACTACCACGAATGGGGTTGTTTTTAAACCGATTTGTACGCAAAACGCCGGCCTGTGCAATTCTACGTCGGGTATTGTTGAAAATACAGCCGATTGTCAATGCGGTGGTCAAAGTTGCAACGACAAAACTGGTAAATTCTGTCTAAAGTCGCAAGACGCGTGCAGCAAGACAGATTTTTACAATGATACCACGCTTTCGGAGCAGACGTGCATAGGAACCTTTTGTAGTGAAAGTCAAATATACGTAGCTTTCGGCCCCAAAGAGAATAATTGTGCTCAGAGAAACGGTAAAAGGCCCAATCTTGACGACTGTATATGTGGAGACGAAGAGTGCAACTCCGACAAAAGATATTGTTATAACAAAAGGTGTTATTCGCAGCCCGTCGAAAACATATATGTTTCGTCACATGCACCGCCTTGTGATTCACAAGACGGTGAATACCCGTCAAGTCTTCCTTATTGTAAGTGTGGTGATTCCATATGTAACAACGAAACTGGAATATTATGCAACAAAGGGAAATGTGGCGCACAAGAGTTAACAAATGTATGTCAGGATGGATTCAACATCAACAACGAAAGCTGTGCATGTGGCTCGGCCCTTTGTCAAGCAGACACATTTTGCCATCCTTCGGTATCTACATGTACTAGAACATTTTCTTTGGCCGCGCCGCCGACGCAATGCACCCAAGGTCAAAATATCATCACATGCCAGTGTCAAAATAATATTTGTCGGGCGGATGAATATTGTCGATTTGGCAAATGTTATGCGGTAGACAATTACCAAATTTGCGGTGACAAACATAATGAATACGACATAACAAGCGCCGCGTGTCAAAAATTTGACACGGACTTGCCGTTTTACATCGTAAAAGATATACATTTGCGCGAAAAGCGAGAAATGTACTACGACAGCCCAAAATATTGGCATTATACTATGGCCCAGTGCAAGCAATGGGGTCAACAGGGAGATAAATCGGCCGGTACATATTCAATGTCAGGCGGAGCATGTTTGTCCGACATGAAACTAAACAATATTGATATGATGGCCATGCCAATTCCATTTGACTTTAAAATCGAACAATCGGGTGATAAGTATGAAGAATTAAAATCGCATTATAACAATTTAAATATTGAATATATTGGGCGCGAAGCATTTGCAGATACAGCACTGGGAGAAGAACAACTGGAATTACTGGACGAAAATAAAGAACATTTGGTTTACCATTTGACAAAAGTTAAAAAATATGACGCTTGGTATGGAGACAGTCAAGTCGCAAAACACAGTCTAAATATACCTTATTTTGAAGATGTTGTCCAAACATTCGATTTTGACAGGTGGTCTGAAGGAATAGCCGATGGATTTTATGCGAACAATGAGTTGGACGCCGTGATTTGCAAATCGAATAACCACCACCGAATCAATACAAATGTGCGTTTGGGCTTTGAATGTTCGGATACACCCCCGTGTATTTACACGGGGGGGACAGTACCAACACATGAAAGATGTTTGTGTCCAGATAAAAACTCCATATTTTTGGGCGAATACAACGAAAAAAATGCCAAAAAACTACAATATTTAACAGAAACCAAACAAAGAACAGAAATTTCTAAACAGGCATTAGAAATTATAATTATACAGTGTTTGGATTGTGAAGACGAGGAAATATTACTTGCTATGAATACTAAATTTTTGGAAGTAATAAACTACCAACTTAATACAATCAACAATGATATGGTCAAAGAGTTTGAAACCATCGGCGACATGCGTTACAAAAACGGTCATTATGAGGATTCAACATCACCAAACGTATGCCAAGAAGGATATTTTTGTTCTTCGGCCGGTTACGGCGTCTGTTCAGAAGTGCCATTGGCACAAGAAACTCGAAATTGCGACCCGCGGAAAAAATGGCCGGAAGGAACATTGTCAATATTGCTACAGCAGGATTTTGAGCTCAATGGAATATCCAACTACTCTTACAACTGTAACGAATGTGACCAATTGTCAGGACTTTGTAAAAGCGACCCTGACAAACTTAAACAAAGATGCAGTGGATTTGGAAGACGCAATGAAGACAATTGTTTTATTGGCACCAAAGAAAACGGTTCATACATCGAGAAAAAAATGTTGACATTTCCACTCAATTTTTTCGACCCGATACCAAATAATGATGTGAAACAATTATTAACCGACGAATATACAAAAAAAAGTCTCGTAGGCGATGGCAATATATATTTTGACAACATACAAAATTGTTTCACGGCCATTAAAAATTACGCCTATAGCAACGCGCTCTCGGTACGGGAATTTGCACTGACGTTTGTCGAAGAAACGGTTACACTGGATTGGACAACCATTATACAATATTTTGCCGAAGATGATGAAGAAACATCGAATGCGTATCACTTCACATTAGTTAATGACCACGACGTGGGCCAAAAGGATGCATTTACATCCCAAATGGATTGTCATGATACTGTGGTATCAATAAACGAAACGTGTCAAAATATGCCAAATGACCAACCACCTAAAGTGAGTTGTAAAGAAAATTATCGTCGCGACGGGCAAATATGTGTCCCTTGTCCAGATGACAAACCTATACGAACTCGAATGGATATAGAATGTACAGCATGTCCGAGTGGTAAAGTATTCTCGAACCAACAATGTCAAATGTGTGGCACGGGCAAATATAAGAAACATAATAGATGTTTATCATGTCCAATCGGCAGGTATTCGCCCGTAAGGGGGTTTAAATCGTCCAGTGGCAGACATTGCGTAGCATGTCCAGCTGGCGAATATCAAAACGAGAAAGGTCAAACGATTTGCAAAACGTGCCTCCCCGGCCGTGGTTTCGTATCATCAACCACAGAATGCGCAGAATGTTCGGAAGGGCGCTATCAAGACGAAACCTCCATATCATTTCACGAGCGCCAACGGGGAAAACGGCATACATGCAAAATATGTCCGCTCGGTCGTCAACTTATATCGAAAAAACTTGGCTGTACATCATGTCACGCAGGAACATATTATGAAGACAATACCTGTAAAAATTGTACCGCCGGGAAATACAACGAAGGGTTTATCGAATGTTCATCGTCAAATGTTTGTATCTGTAAAGACGGCGAGGAAATTAAAAGTATAACATCAGGCACGTGCAAAATCCATGGTTACAACCTTATAAGCGACAAAACAGAGTGCAAAAACGGGTTTGAGGCCTATCTGGCTTCAATCGACAAATTTACCTATCCATACACTAGTAGTCTTTTTAATTACAATGCTCAAATAGAGAACAATGAAATTTGTCCGCTAGGCTGCACTGTCCAAGAATACTCGGATTCTGGTTTTTTATGGTCTCTCGTTAACGAACGAAAGCAAGAAGTGTCTGCTTGTAAATTTTGTCCGCGGGGATTTGAATACGTGGATGAGAACTCATTGTGTACAAAATGTCCTGACGGAACATATCAAGACGCTGAAAACCAGACAAACGCAGAATGTAAAGGATGCGTCTCTCCCAACCATGGATATATAGACACGAAGTCATCCTGTGAGGTATGTCCTGCGGATAAAATCCGTGTCTTCGTCAAGAACACCGTGACACACACAAACGGCACATTAATGGTGGTAAACGAAGTGCCGAAATGTGGTTTTTGTCCAGTTGGCACCGTACCCAAACTCAATTCCAATAACGTAAAAAGATGTGTAGAGTGTGCTGGCAACGAAATATACGATTACGATACACGCGGTTGTCAATCGTGTCCCAATGGATACGGAGCCAGAACAAAAAACAAATATAATCAAAAATGTGTAAAGTGTCCCAGGGGCAAATTTGGAAGCAATGGCTTGTGCCAAAATTGCCCTAACGGGGCCACAACCTACAACGAGGAGAGAGAAGAATGTACTCTGTGCACTAAAGGATACGGCTGGGACAATACAAGCTGTCAAGAATGCGATTTGTCGGATTTAAATAATTTTAGCCCGACAGAACACAGGTCTCCGTGTATTAATCGCGTGTGCAATACGACCCCTGAACATGGCTGGTATGATATACTTACGACAACCGGCTCCACAAACCTAACATGTGGCACATGTCCATCCGGGAAAACCACGACTAAGGATATTCATGTTTGTTTGGATTCGAATAGGGGCATTGAGTGTGAAATCCACGAATATGAAACAACCGTTTGGGATAACTATGAATTGACCCCGGTCTGTAAATCATGCTCTTATTTTGTGGATTGGACAATCAATGACCACCCGCTGGGTAGAAACGCTCGTTCTATTATCAATAGTTTTGGCGAGGTTGATGAATTTAGAGAAAAAACAAATTGTCATAATTGTGCGTATGGGAAAAAGTTTATGCCCGAAATAAAGACCTCTGACCAACGTACCAAAGCGCCAGAATGTGTAAACTGCGGGTACAATGAAGTGCCAATCGCATCTAGTAATTGTGACTCCACCGGATGTGATAAATATCAAGGTTGTGAAACGTGCGACCCACCTCTAAAGGCAATTAAACGCGATGGAAAAATCACATGTACACTGTGTTTTGAAGACGAATATTTACAAGTTAATCAAGACGGCGATATGATATGTATACGCAGAGATGAAAACGCCGCCATCCACGTGGATTCATGTATAGAATCCGCCCATAACAACGATACTTGTCATAGCAATACAAATTACACAGAGTCAAACAATTTGAGTGATGGCGACAAATTATTAATGCGTACAAGTGGCCCCAGCTTTAATGCTCAATACGGTGCTAACAAGCATTATTACATTGATGTTATTTATGTGCCACCAAAAGGGGGCGCGGGGCGCAGCGCCAATACGCGATGTAACACCGATGTCTCCACTGTCGTTGAAAACCAAGCATGTTGGTGCGACAACGCCGAAATCAATTCAACAGTATGTGATGTCGGTCAATATTGTTATAAAGCCCAAACAGTTTGCTTGGACGAGGCCATTGTAGACAATCAATACGCCGATACGTCTATAGAACGAGATGGAAATCTTCTTTATGTGGCTCGAGAATGTCCATACGGGTCATGGTGTGATAATGGTAAACGATATCCATGTGCGCCCGGTACAATTCGAAATGAGGAGAGTGCCTTCCATCTTTGGGTGGAACGATTTGGGAATCAAACAATTCGTGATTTGGAGCTCGCCGGGAACAACGCCGATATGGATGCATGGTCATATTATAACGACACCGCCGCTGCTAACACTAATTATCAAAATAAGTGTGAAAAGCGTTGCCCAAATAGCGCCAAATGGCGCTATTCACAACATGCGTGGGGCCAAGTGCGGTGCAAGTGGACAAGGTTAAAGACTGAACAATATAACACGGTCGATGGTATCGATAACCCCAGATGCGATGGTATTTTCGAAGACATCGCAAGTAAAGTCGAGTACGGCAAATATTGTAAAGAAGCGCCTGACGACAGACAGGTGTGGGATGTCGATGCGGAAGACTGGGGATTATGCCCACCGGGTCAAGAAAAGATTCCGTCCTCTTGGTCGAATAATAATTTTGTCGGTGCCGCTTGTCAAAACTGTCCCAGTGGCAAATACAATTCATTCGAAGGTGGCGTGTGCTTGTCGTGCATTGACACAATCTCCAATGATGACAGAACAGAATGCGTAGATTGTCCTGCGGGGACAAAAGCGGGACTTTTCTCATACAGTGCTCAATCCACCGTCTTGGAATGCGGCACGTGTTCAAAGGGATACGGATTTGACGACGTTCGGAAAAATTGTTACCCATGTATAAATGACATTGCGCCTTCGGTTTCGGAATGTGAAGTTTACAGGGATAGCAAATGGAACGGGCACAAGTGGGTTCCTAATACAAAGAAGCAAACAAAGTCCCTTTGTAAACAGGGTTATACAAGAAAATTTGTTACTTCAGAAAACACTCCACAGGTGGAATGGATAGAGTTCGAATTTCCTTTGGTTGGCACACGGTTGGACTATGTTTCCGAAAAACAGTTGACTGTGGCACAAGACGAAAGATATATATGTGATGTAAACAGAGCCTACACAATAAAGCAAAAGAATGGTACACACGCGACCGACATGATAGTTGAGCGTGAGTTGTGGACGAAAAAACTGTCCAAAATAGAAATACAGTGTGTGAAAGCTCCGTTACAAGCCGATGGCAATTATGGCGAATATAAATGTGTGCAATGCCCAGAGGGAAAGACGTCGTATTCCAATTCGAATAATTGTTACGACGTGGAACCGGGATATATTCTTTCGCACGGCACAACTATAGGACAGAAATGCGAATACCCCGGGTATTCGGATGAATACGGTCTCACAGCGTGTAAACATTGTCCCAGAGGGGCTCCGACAACTAGAATCAAAACATGGAGAATGGAACCACAGACTACAGGAAGTTGTGAAATGTGTCCAATGGGCAAGTTTGATAATATTTACACTGAGGAGCGGTGTTCAAATTGTCCAAGTGGGAAATATCAAGATGAGTATGGCGCAACACACTGCAAGAATTGTGATTTGGGGAAAATCGTCAAAAATGTTGAGGTCACAGGTTGTGAAGAGTGTCTTGCGGGGTTTACTCCAAATGATATCCAAACAAAATGTGTCCGAACAAACTGTGACGATAAAAAAGGAAACCTATGGTATTATAGAGAGGCAACGCGGACGTGTGAAAAGTGTATAGGCGGTAGAATAGTGGGCTCAAGCTGCGAACCGTGCGGCGATACAGAGATTTGGAAAGACGAAACATGTCATCAATGCCCCACAAATCAACTCCCTCAGAAAAAATATTGGTATCAGTCTGTTGAATACAGGGTTCGCACTCCCATGACGTGTCACGAACTTCCAGAGCACCGTGATTACTATTATACAGGGGGATACGAGGTCGAAAGCACCAAAAACACCCAAATCACCAATGCGGCGGCCAAGGCGGCGCGCGACAATAGCGCTACTGAAATGTGGCATAACGGCATGCAGATTGGTACAGAGCACAGACCAATTGTTTGGCAAGACGCGGGATGT
>Ga0302122_10000986_pt1 | contig 17938 bp, 10 predicted proteins | sample CB21_SCM_MG_FD_203115 | JGI IMG/M metagenome (GOLD analysis project Ga0302122, IMG submission 203115) | Marine microbial communities from Western Arctic Ocean, Canada - CB21_SCM | ecosystem: Environmental > Aquatic > Marine > Oceanic | place: Canada: Western Arctic Ocean | collected 2017-09-28
TGGCCCGGGACGAGGTCGGCGTCAATTGGGCCGACGGGCTGCGCCTGTACGCGCCTTCCCGCGTCGACCTGGAGCCGCTCCTGGAGCCCATCCTGGCGCCCATGCGGCGCGAGAAGGGCGCGACACCGGCCTATCTCCAACGGGCCAAGGCAAGGAAAGCCTATCTGAAATCGGGCAAACGCCCCCTCAGGCCGCGGGCCGGGCCCCTTCAGATCAGCTTCGTCCAGGGCATTTGCGTGGCGCCGCCGGCCGACGACGTGTTTGCGGAGAACCACCGGCTGCGGACTAAAGGCTACGATGACATCTTAGATATCCGGCCGGACTCGACGATCCCCCCCGTTCCGATGCCGACGCCGCCTCAAACGCCGCCGCCCACGCCGCCGCCCACGCCGGTCGGGAAGCGCACGCCCTGGCCGACCGAAGCAGATACGCAGCGGCTGTCTCCTCGGCAAATTGCCACGTACTTCGGCGAGAGCGGCCGGGACCGCTTCCGCGGGGCCTTCCGGCGCATCGCCCAGCAGGCGTCGTACGTGACGTGCACGGATGACCTCGTCGTCCAGGGCCCCATGCCCTCTGACGCAGCCCTGGACGCGGAGAACGAGCGGGAAATGGGGCTCTTCGCTCCCGTGACCTCGCCGCGGCACCGGTTCCTCGCGAAGCTCGCGCGCCTTAACCTGCCACCGGAATGCCTCTTGATCCGACCCGCGCCGCCACGTACACGGGCCGAGGCTTTGTTGAGACCGGACTCGACGGCGCTGGACCTGAGCCACCGTGGTTTGGGCGACGCGCTGGGCGAAGCGCTGGCGCAGGTGCTCCCGGCCCTTCCCGAGGTCGGCGAGTTATTAGTGGCGGGCAACCGCTGGTCCGACGAGGCCCTCGTCCCGGTGTTGAAGGCGTGCCTCACCATGCCGAAGCTCAAGACCCTGGATTTATCAAGGAACGACCTGGACGGCGCGGCGGTCGCCCAGCTCGCACTCCTCCTCGATGACAAGAAGTGCGGCCTCGTGTCCCTGGGCGCGGCGGACGCCGACTTGGATGATGCTGAATTAGCGCCGGTTTTGGAGGCCTGCGGGCGCCTGAATACGCTGGCGATTTTGGACGTCTCGGGCAACGGCGCGGGCGGCGCCCGGGACTTCAACTTCGCGGCCGAGGTGGCGTCGGCGAAGGACGTTACGAGGCCCCACGACCGCAAGGCCCACCAGACCGTTGGCAACGTCGGCGAAGCTCGGGGCTGGGCCACATCGAAGCAGAGCTTTTTAAATAAACGCGCCGACCTCAAGCTGAAGGTGGCGCGTTCTAAAATTCTCGGCGGCGTGGCCGAAGGGTTGGAGCTCCTGACGGAGAGCGGCTGCGGCTGCTTGGAATTAGTGGCATGTTTAGGAGCCTCGGCGTCCCTGACGTGCGTGGACCTAGCGTGGAACCGCATTGGATCCAAGGACGGCGCGGTGCTCGGGGCGTTACTGGCGCATAACGGCACGCTGCGGAACGTAAGTCTGGCCTTTAACACTTTGGGCGACGGCGGTCTCCAGCACCTCGCGACGTCATTGACCACGAACACGACCCTGCAACGCCTCGATGTACGCGCCAACACCGGCGGCCCGCGCTGCGCGAGCGTGTTCGCGCGGTGTTTGCGCTCGAACGAGACGTTGACCCACCTCGCACTGGACGCGAACCCCTTGGGGGAAGAAGGTGTAAGGGCCTTTGCGCGCGCGGCCGGAGACTTGAATCCCAACCTCGATATATCATTAAGGGACTGTTTGTCCTACGTCAAGGAGCCGCCCGTGACACGGGGCTTTTATACGGAGGAATTCAAGATCGGTAAAGGCAAGAAGGCGATCGTGGTCCCGGCGAAGCGCGTCGACGCCGAGGCCTCGCGGAGTTTAGCCTTAGCGAAAGCACGGGGCTCCTGGGGCTTAGAATTACCGGACCAGCGCCACCGCGAGGCGTACGACGCGGACGCGCTACAAAAAATTACAGATGCGCAAGCGGGCGTGGACCAGGCGACGCCCCTCGACCTCGCGCATACGTTGTGGGACCCCGAATTTTGTAGCGGCTTCTACCAGCTGGAGCTGAATGACCCGTACCAGCGCTGCGTCATGCAAGACGTGCTGGAGCTGTGTGCGAAACGACCGGGCCTCTCTCTCCTTGAGGTCGTGATGGCCGACGGCGTGGAAGCGGAACGGAAGCCGGAGCACTTCAAGACGAAGCTCACTTTAACTAATGAGGGGCCGCCCGAGTTCGGGGACGCGTATGCCTTCCCGGACCCGTCGGACCCCGGGCCCGCAGTTTGTGTGAGGGACGACGACGAGGACGACGCCGACGAAATACTTAGAGAGGGATTGGTCGCGGCGGGCCGGGACGCGTCCGTCCGGCAGGTGCCACGCGGGCGCCGGCACCCGGTCGCGTCATATAATCGAGCGGAGGCGCATAAGATGATGAAAGCCCACGCTTTGGTTGATGCGGAAGGCAACGTCTTTAAACTCCCGCCGGTTGAGGAGGGCGGGTGCCTACGGTTTAAGATCGACATAGTGCCGCGCGCGCCCTCCGCGCTCGAGGCGCCGTCAGCCGTGGGCCTGGCTTCACTGGCAAAGTTTGTGCGGGAGGATATTGAACGAGGTACACCACCGGAGGCGGCATTATCCGTCTGGACCCGCGACTGGCGGCTCCTGTGCTGTCAGGTTCCACAACTCATCAAAGCTATTGACGCCGTCGCGAAGCCGCCGCCCGGAGCTATATTAGCGGTCCTGATCCCGCGCCTGCTCGATCCCGAGGGCGCGGAGGCACTCGTGGAGGACTTGTCGGCGCCGCAGTGCGACATCCTACTTAATACGCTCGACCGCTACGCCTGTGTCTTCTTCGGGGCGCTCAACGGGCGCTACGCCCTGGACCTCGCCGACCCGCTAGAACGGGAAGTTGCGAGGCGCCTCGCGGCGAAGAGCGTCTATGAACGGAGGTGGTGCATTGCTCAAACGGGGGACGAACTGCCAATTCCACCAGAGGGCGCGCCCTTCGTCCTGGACCAGCCCCCCGTGAACTACGACAATGCAACCGAAGACCAGAAGGCTGCCTTCTTTTGCGAGGGGACGGCCCAGCGCTACGCGAGCGGCGCGCTGCGGAACGTAAGTTACGGCAACACGCCCCTGACGGGTCTGCTGGACAACACGTTCTTCGGTTGTATAGTGGACGCGCGGAAACCGCGAGGTGTCCTACGCTTCGACTACGCGTCATTGATTCCCGTGGCCGAGGGCGACCCCATCACGCACGCCGCGTTCCGCCGGACCTTAAACGAGTGCGGCCTGCCGCTGGACGCCGTGGTGCTCGCGGGCCGGCCGGCGCGGTCGTACCTCGAAACTTGTGACGAGGACGCCGCTGATACGAAGTGGCGCGCGCGGGCCAAACTTATAGATGAGCGCTTCTTGCACGATATTGATACGGGGGCGCACGACCCGCAAAACACCATGGCGTTCCTCGATCCGGCGCCTTCCTTAACCGTGTCGACGGCCGTCGCGCCGGCCGCCGCCGTGCTGCGGAGCGCGCGCGCGGATGCGACGGGCTTCGTGGCCGGGCCAGCGGCGGCGGCGCTGCGGGCGGTCCAGCGCGCGGGCACCTTTTCGGGCGACGACCTGGGCGAGAGCGGCGACCCCGAGGCGCCCGCGACGCCCGAGTCGCGGCTGCGGGAGACATTGACCGAGGCGCGCGTGGATGTGGAAGGCTGGGTCGACGGGGCCTGCGATGCGCTCTGGGCCGAACTGTGTAGGCGGGAGAGCTGTTTGGGAATAGACAAGGGCGAGGTCGTGCGGGTGGCGCACGCTGTTCGCGTGCGCGTCGTGGCGGGCGGCCGCTGCGTGTTACGAGTGCGCGGGCTAGACTCGGACCAACTCGATTCGAGGACGTTCCTCGGGGCGACGCTTCCCGTCACCCAAAAGGTCTCGGGCTTCATAACGCCGCTGCAGGCCCCAGCAACCGCCGCATTTATGCTCGCGAAGCAAGCCATCTTGGAACCGCTGGGAATGGCTGGAAAGCTGGTCCCTCAGGGCGCCTGCGAATGTTCCGTCGCGCCACGCGCCCCGCACCAGCTGCCCGGCATTGCTACGCGGGTGACCTACCACTTCTTCGACGTGGTGCTCCCCAGTTTTACGGACCGCATACAGGAACGCCGGGCCGAGAAGTTACTCGACGCGGCGTCGCGCGACCCCGCTGAGAAATGGCGCTTCGTGGACCGCGGCTTCGGCGACGACGTGCCCGTGCCGCCCGCGAGCTGTGCGACGACGCTCGCCGGGCTACGTCGGAGCCTCGCGCACACGAAGCTGACGGCGGCCCAGCTCGGCGTGTGCATGGCCTTGTTCCCCGCTGCCGCGGTCGACGGGACCTATTACCGCGACGAGGTGATCGCGAGCCTGGCCCACCTCGTGGTGGACTTCGAGCAGCTCGAGGATACGGTGAAGGTCGTGCCCTGCTTTTTGAATGAGGAGGCCTGGCGGCGAATAGTACAGCGGCTCGGCGTACTGAACCTGAAGGACCCTCGCATTTTAGGAGGCACCTACAACCTGAACCTGCAGCAGCCCGACGAGCGGCGCTGCGCCGGGGTCCTCATGGCGCTCGTCGAGGACCTTTCGGTCGTACAGCCCCCGGACAAAAGATCAAAAAAGGAAAAAAAGAAGGACAAAAAGGTGCCCGGCTCCTGCCCGCTCGTCGTCCTCCCGCCCAAGGAGCCCACGCCGGGCACGGCCGTGTTACAAGACCTCGTCCTCCGCCCGACCGAGAAGACGGAGCCCGAGCCGGGCTGGATTATACCGAAGGTCTGGCGCGCGACGAAGGGCGACAACGTGGGGATCCCGACCGTGGGGCGCCTGGCCTGCGCGTACGCGCCGGGCGACCGGGACTTCGAGGACTCCATCGAGCGGTCGAACCTCGTGGAAGAGCAGCGGCAGTGGTTCAAGGTGTCGCTGCCGCGGCCGCCGGCGGACGCGTAATTGTTAAAACACAACAGTCTCACACTAGCTCGGCACCGCCGCGCCGCGGAGCACCTCGCTGCACGCCCCGGGCCGCGCCAGCGCCGCGAAGGTCGCTGCGTCGCGCGCGAGCAGGCACCCCGCGAAGCCCAGGGCGTTCACGTCGACGCCGCCCGCCTCTCGTTGTTGCCGCGCCACGACGAGGAGCCAGCCGCGGCCCATTAACATGTTGTGCGACTCGCCATTCAGGAGGTCGAGGTCGTGCAGTAATAACGCGTAGGCCCGCAGCAGCGCGTCAGCATATGAACCGTCCGTCGAAAAGTCGACGCGGAACGTCGCCCGCGGCGGCAGCAGGACCACGCCGTGCGCGATGTCCGCGAACCGGGGCAGTGTCTGCACGACGGGCCGGAAGGGCGCGCGGCCCGACCAGCGCCACGGGTCGCGCGGCAGCGCCTCGACGTCGCGCGCGACCGGGGGCCTCTCTTCATCCCAGGCCTCCGCGACAAAGCTCGCCCCGGGCACGACCTGGAAGTGGCGGTGCAGCTGCGACGCGCCGGCCACATCGTCGGGATTGTAGAAGCCGAGGCCGTTTGTTGCTGAGGCGCACCGGTGCAGCGCGTCGAGGTCGTCCCGATCCAATCGCCGCGCTTGCGGTACACTAGCCTTCGTAACTAATAACGCGTGGTCCGCAAAGGCCGGGTACTTGTTGAGGACGAGGGCGTAATTCTTGAAGACCGTCGGCCGCAAGACCAAGGCGCCGTCCAAATTTTGTTGAGCGAAGGGGTCGCCGTCTACACTATGTATCTCGTGCCGCGGCGCCTCGAGCACGAGGCAGCCGTCCGCGTACGATGATTGCGTCACGCCGAGCGGTTCCAAAGCGTCGCCCGCGGCCCGGGTCGCGGCCCGGAGCTCGGCCGCGAGGTCCCAGGCGGGCGCCCACTCGTCCGTCGTCGGCGCTCGTGCCCGCACCGCAATTTGTAGCACTAGCGTCGCCGCGAAGAACGCCGCGCATGCGCCCGCGGCGACGCGGAACCGCTGCCGGCGCCGCACCGCGCCCTGCTCGTCGAGCGTGCCGATACTCATGCGCTTGACGGCGTCGCCCCGGAGCGGCTCCATCGGTATCAGCGACGGGCGGTGGGCGTTGGTGACGGACATTTTTTGCTGTGTGCTCGAGCCCTACTCTGTCTGCAGCTCAGCGCTGACTGGAGGGGCGCGGCTGTCGAATGTCGCGCGGTCAATGAGTTGGTTGCACGTATGTGATAAACAAACAGGCTCCTGTGGCGCGCCCTGGGCGAACCGACCTGTCGCACCGCGCCGTGTCTGATCTCCGGCTGAAATTGGATGCGGGTTTTTGCTGCGGGTTTTGTGAGCTGCCAATTAGCTACAACAAAGTCCAAAAGCGCTCACAGACGCACTCTCAGTGCTCACAAGCAGTGCAAATTCTCGTCGCGACCTTCCTGCGATCTCTGTGCTGTGGGCTTCCAGCAGCAGCCCCAGCATCAGTGCTCTCAGCAGATCGTGGCCTCAATGAAGCAAACATGTTGCATTGTACTCCTAAACACGTGCTATGCGCTCGCACCGCTGCGCATGCCCCCAACAACCGCCCCGGACCGACCGATCACCTACTCGAACCCGCAAGGCGCGACGCTCACGCGGATCCGGGACGACGTGTGGTGGGGCGAACGCTCCTTCTACCCGCGCATCCCGGGCCTGTCCGGCTTTGACGTCGCCTGCAAGATGACCGTCATCCGCCTAAAGAGCGGCGACCTGTGGGTGTGCGCGCCCGTCGCGCTCGACGCGAAGACCAAGGAGGCCGTCGACGCGCTCGGGCCCGTTCGGCACATCGTGACGCCGAACACGGAGCATTTGAAGTGGGCGCGCGACTGGATTCGCGCGTACCCGGACGCCACAAGTTACGCTTGCCCCGGGCTCATGGCACGCAAGCCCGAGATTGGGTACGATGCCGAGGTCGGCGACGTTCCGCCGGCGGCCTGGGCGGACGAGTTCGAGGTGTTGTGGGTGGAGGAGGAGCGGTCCCCCTTCAAGCTCCTGGGCGACCGACCTTTTTTCTCCGAGGTCGTGTTCTGCCACAAGCCGTCGAAGGTCCTGCTCACGACGGACCTCTGGTGGAACTACCCGAACGACGCGCCGGCGGCCTGGAAGTTCGGCATGGACCGGATCTTCCGGCCGGTCTACAACGGTTTGATGAAGCAGCCCGGCTGGGAGGCCAAGGTCTCGCGGATCTTTGCATGGGACTGGGACTTCCTCGCGCCCTGCCACGGGGAGCCCGTCTGTGGCCCCGACGTGAAGCGGCGGCTAGCAGAGCACCTCGACTACGCCCTGTGATGTGTGTCACTAACCGTTTGTATTTACTTTGGTCTTCCGAGTCTTCTCTCTTCAAGCCTGAGTTCCATAGATCTTCTCTTCCCCGCGATACTGCCCTGTGGTCAATGTGCCAACTGGAGTCACTAACATTCTGTACTTACTTTGGTCTTCCCCGCGAGCGACCGGCACACGCCGCCCCCCTCCACGAGCAGCTCCTTCTGGAGCCCCCGCCGTCGTTTCGCGCCGTAGTTGACACTTGCGTCAAGTGCCAACTGGATGATCTGATACTCCGCTTCCATCTTGAGTTGGAGGTTCTTGCGAGAACGATGGTCGATGGTCGCCGACGTCACGTCCGTGAAGTTGCGTGCTTTGTGGTGCCAGCCGCCCCGCAAGACGTCGAGGGTGGCATCGCCCTGCAGCCAGCGCACCGCGCCCTCCATGTCATGGTCGCACACTTCGGAGCGCACGATCCACAGGTCGTCGCCCCGTCGCAACAGGTCGTAGAGGACCGCGCCGATGTACCAGGAGAAGCCTTTTCCGATGTGCGAGCCGCCGCCCTCGCCGACGCCGACGCCGTGGAAGAAACTATAGGCGAGCATGTGGCACGTGAGCGTCTGGTGGGAGTTGGTCACCAGCGCGTCAACGAAGCTCTGGACGTCGGCGAAGCAATTATACAGCCCCGCCTCGCCGTCGAACTTATCGACGCTCCGCGGCGTCGTGCAGCCGCTCTTGTGCTCCCGGCACGCGTGCGGGCTCTTCCAATTGAACGCACTGACCAGGCGGTCCACGGGGTCGCGCGCCGAGATTATGATTCGTTTGTAGCTATCGAGCGTCTCCTTGTCGAGCTTGCGCAGGTGCACCTCGTGGAAGGCGATGCCGTTCTTTTTCAGATCTCCGGCGATGGTCCCGCCACAAGTCTTGCCCACGTGCACGAGCAAAACCTCGCTGGCGCGCGTCGCCGCGGCACACAGCAGGACCACGGCGATCCTCGGCATGCGAAATTTCTAAATCTGGTAGCACTTACTTCGAAAGCTAAAAAAAAGAATTTTTAATTGACGGGCACGCCATCATGGGCCATGGGACGCTTATCTAGGGACTGTGGGGCAGCACACAATGTGTGGCAGCCCCCAGGACCCCACAGCTCGTCAGCGCTTGCGCAGCCGGGCTTCAGCTGCGGGCCACTGCGCATCTTCCCTGCATGATTGCTCCCTAGTACTCGTTATTGGGCAGCATACGTGACGACGCACTCACGGAAACCCGCACCTAGCTTGCGCGAGGCCAGGACGCGCGCTATACTAGGCTCCAAGAGGCGTTTTGCGGACCCCCCGACTACACCCTTGTGTCACTAATCGTTTGTATTAAAACGGGTCTCCCCCACGAGCGACGACTCCTTCTCGAGTCGCCGCCGTCGTCCCGCGCCATAGTTCACGGACGCGTCGAGCGCAAGCTGAAGAACCTGGTACTCCGCTCTCATCTTGCGTTGAAGGTTCTCCCGAGAACGCGCGTCGATGGTCGTCGTCACGTTCGTGATTCTGAGCGCTTTGTGGGCCCTACGTGACCGCAAGACGTCGAAATTATCGCCTCGCAGCCAGCGTACCGCTCCCTCGGTGTCGCGGTTGCAATTTTCGGGAACGTACAATCCACAAATCGTTTCCCCGTCGCAGCAGGTCGTGTAATACCGAGCCAACATACCACGAAAAGCTCTTCCCAATATGAGATTGGCCGCTCTCGCCGACACCGACGCCGTGGAAGAACGAATGGGCGAGCATGTAGCACGCAAGCGTCGGCGTTGACCGGCTCCGAGGTATGCGGTGGAGGCGGTGCAGCGCGTCGACGAAGCCCTGGACACCCGTGTCGAAGCACTCGTACATCTGCTGCTCACCGTTGAACTGATCAACATGCTGTGCTGCGCATGTCCGATGGCTGCACGCTTGCGGGCAGCGCCAGTTAAACGCGCTGATCAATCGGTCCACGGGGTCGCGTGCCGAGATTATGACTCGTTTGTGTCGTGACAACGCGCGGCGCGGCGCTTACCAGAGGCGTGAGTTGCGCAAGATACCAGAGCCAACAGTGACGTGCCGTGAAACCTTACGCCCCGCATCTCACCGCGAGAATTTCCAGCCTGCTGTTGAAAAAAGGGCCACCTGTGAAGGTGTGTTCGCCCAACCGTGGATGAAGGACGACTTACGCGTCAAAGAAGTGCTCCTGGCCCACTTCTGCGCCAATAGAAGAAGGTACTCCATGCGGCGCAAGTTCAAAGGGGCGGTGATCGCCGTGATGGCCGAACGCCGCCTCCTGAAGCTCGGGAACGTGCGCATCACGGAGCGGGACTCGGGCCTTTCGGCCAACACGCTCACGAAGCTCGAGTCCAAGTTCCCCTCCAAGGACGGCGACGGCCAGCCCCACATGAAGAAAGTGGAGTCCCTGACCTCCACCGAACTGGGGGACGCGGCGCGCGTCAAGGGGGCCTGCGCCCCGGACCGGGCCAAGGGCTGGTTCTCGGGGTGAAGAAGAAGTGGGTGAAGGTGGCGTGCGAGGCCTTCCCGGAAAGTAAAAAAGTATGTTCTAAGTTCTAACCGCCCGCGGGCGGCGCACAACACCAGTCAGTTATAATCGGGGACGGAGACGTCTCGCACAACATACTAAGCTAGGCACTACACGTCGACGCTCGCGTCCGGGGCGATCACGTCATAGATTCGGTCCGTCGCCTCGAGGAGCTCGTGCTGCACGTCCGGGTCGTATTGCGAGTGGCCGCCGCCCGCCACCAAGACCAACTCCAGCTCCGGCCACGCCTCGTGCAGGTCGTACGCCGTGCGCGGCGGGCAGATCGGGTCCGAGGCGCCTTGGACGGCGATGCACGGGATATGCGCGATCTTCGGAATAGAAGAGAGAACGGCGCCCTCCGACAAAAAGCCGTTCGCGACCGAATAGTGGCACGTGAGCATGGGCTGGCTCGGCTGGCGTTGGGGTTTGGGGAGCGCCTTCTGCACCGCAGTGCCCAAGTCCGGCACAGCGGTCCCGTTGAAGTATTCTTGTGAAGCGCCCGTCGCGTTGGCTAGCGCCGCCACCTTGTCTCTTGTTCTATTAGCCATGTACTCCGTGTACTCCGGCGAATGCGCGAACGCCCACTCGCCGCCGGCGAAGGTGGCGACGCCCGACCGGCGCGAGACGGACGACGCGGCGCCCTCCCAGCCGCCCCACGCGCGGGCGGCGGCGTCCCGCTTCGTCGGATCCTTGAAGTGGGCGTAGTACGCATTCAGCACGTCGCGCTCGCCACAGTCGGCCGGAAGCGAGACGTGGTCTCGAAAGGCCGCGTAGCCCTTGGGCGATAAGGACGCGGCCCCTCCCAAAGGCGAGAAGAGCCAGTCGATTTCCAGAGGACGCATCAAGCACACGCCGCGCAGCACTAAGGACCTGATAACAGAAGGGTGGGACTGGGCGTAGGCTAAGGCTAAGGTCGAGCCCCAGGAGCCGCCCTGGACGCAGTCCCACTTCGTGAGGTTGAGGTGCGTCCGTAAGACTTCCAGATCACTTATGAGTCGCGGCGTATCGTTAGCATCCCAGCACTCTCCTGAAAAAGTGGACTTGCCGCAGCCTCGCTGGTCCAATAAGACCATGCGCCACTTCTCGGGGTCGAAGAAGCGCGCGTGGTTCGCAAAGCACCCGGCGCCGGGGCCGCCGTGGAGCCACAGCGCGGTCGGGAGCGGTGCGTCGAAGTTCTTTTTTAGGGTCTTGACCTGGTAATAGACCTCGTGGCCCTCGCCCACGTCTATGAAACCGACCCGTTCGATATCGGGCGAGCGGTGCAGCGGGCGTCTAGTAGTGCTGCCCGTCGCGCGGAGGCGCGTCGGCGGGCGCGTCGGCTGGCGGTTTGGCGCGAGCAGCGCGGCCGCTTGCAGGGCGAGCAGGACTAATGCGGTTGCCATGGGTGACAAGTTCCTCCCACTGTTCCTTTGGTGCGGCGCGGCGCTGGCGTCGTCGCTGTGACAAGTGAGCAGTGTCTGTGTCAGGAGCAGCAACGCTTGCGCGACAATGCCGAACAGTGCGCAGCGGCTCGGTACGGCTGCGCAGCGGTGCGAGGACGGCTTCACAACCACCCAGCCAGCGTTTGAGCTTGTGATGCAACGCTACAGGACGAAACCCGTTTTTGCAATTTGTGAGGGTTTTTAGGTTTAATATTAGCCCCGGCGCCTCCGGCGAGTCAGGCTTGTACGTGCCCTGCAGCCGTCTTAGCCCAAAAGCCGCACAGCGCGACGCACCAATGGGTGTAGTAGCAAGCATCCCCGAGGACGTCCTCGACAAGGCGGCCCGCTGGCTGGAGATAAAAGACCTATTGTGCCTGCGCGCCGTTTCCCCGAGCGGGCGAAATGCAGTGCGACGCGCGATCGCAAAGAAGGCGATTCCGCGCGTCCGGAAACTGTTTTTTGACCGGCAGCAATACGTGCTGGGGGGAGCGCTCGCGATGCAGGCTTCGCCTCAGGCAGTCGAAGCCATGGGAAGGGTGTTTGGAGCCGGCTGCGTAGACCTCTGCACTTGCGGTACATCAGCGCATTCGCTGGCTGCTCTGTATTCTTTTGTCTGCTCTACGAACGGAGGGCTGCGGACGCTCAGCTTATTTGAATCCAGCATTTCGTCGGACCTGCTGCTCGTCATGTGTCGCGCAGCGCCGAATCTAGTCAGCCTGAGCGGGCCCAGATACGTACATACCTCAGACGATGCTATTGTGGCCATCGCCGCCGCCTGTCCACAGCTAGAAGATGTATGGTTCTCGGACGTAGGGACTGGTCTCTCTCCTGCGGAACGATGGCAAGGGCGCTTCCCGCGGCTGAAGTGGCTGACTCTTCGTAATTACGATTTCAGTCTTCAGGTGAGTATGAAGCCCCCATACCGACCGACGCTGCTCGAAGCTATCTCCGAGGCTGCACGCAGCACCTGTGCCGAGGGACTGAACCTCGATGGTTGCCCCGTCTTCCCCGACCTCATCGAGGCCATCGTAGGCACGCCTCTTGGCGATCGCCTCACGAGCCTTGGCTCGGGAGAGAGCGGCCTTCATACAAATATAGAACCAGCGGCGCTGCTTGCTGCGGCGCGCGGCTTTCCTCGCCTCACGGAGTTTTGGATTCCCTCAAAGGACGAGGATCCCTAATCCAGGCTGGTTTGCCCAGCGAGCTGGCATTAAAACTTTCCGGACCATGATCATCACATCCTGCAGAGCCACGGACTCGCACGTCGTCGCAGCTTGTTCTAACAATCCTCTGGAGAAGCTCGAGCTATTGTGGATAGCGGGATTGACCCGAGGCGTCATCGATGGGATAATCTCCAGTCAGTCCGCCGCGACGCTGCGTGACCTCGATATCACGTATTGCGAACCCCGCGATGTGGACGACGAAGAGACCTATATGCAGGATGGCGGTATTCGTGCCGGCGACATGCTCCGGCTCGTCAGGGCGTGCCCGAGCCTCTCGCAGCTCCACTGGCAGCGGGAGTACTGGCCGGACTGGCCCAAAGTCTCGCCTGAAGAAGAGGAAATGACGGAGATCCTCGCTGGCCGCGGCGGAGAATTCCACAACAGCATCGGTTAGAATGTCACGCTTTAGTAAATTTGTATGTTATTTATTGTACATTACTCACGGCGGCGGCACCGCGTCGGCCCCGTCGCCGTGGCGCACGTTCGGGTAGGTCGCCGGCGCCGCGGCGCGCCGTAATTTAGGTGCCTCGACGTCCAGGATTTTGCGGAGTTTTTTTTGCGCGCCCATTGGCGCCGCCGGGGCCAGCGCGGCCCCGCCTACCCCGACGACCTTGTCCAGTAGATGCTTGCGCACCACGTGCCACGTCGCGAGGGACTCGCCGTCGCCCCGCACGGATTCCTTCGCGTAGATCTTCCTGTACAACCCATCTAAGCCTTCCCGCGAGTCCAGGCGCTCCAGGTTCCGCCGGCAGTTCTTGGCGTTGAGGTAGTGCAGCCCGGCCGTGGCGGCTAAGCCACCGGCACCACAAGCTACAGCAGGGGAAACGGTGCCCGCCACGAAGAGCCCCCCGGCGCCGCTCACGCAGGCGCCGGCCGCCAGGACCGTCGGGGCATATAGCGCCAAGAGTTCCTTCCGCCGCTGGGAGCGCGCCGCCGCGCACACGTCGAGGTGCATCAGTAAAACGGAGGCCGCATCTCTTAAGCGTGTGATGGCGTTATCTACACGTCTAGTCGGCGCCCGGAACACCTCGGCCATGACATCATCCCTGGTGCGCTGCAGGTCCTCCAGCCCACCCGCCAGGTCCCCGTTGTTCTCCCGCACCTCCCCTTCGGCCGGCGGGATGCACGTCGTGTAGATGCGCGGCAGGTCCTTCCTAGGTATGACTTTCGACAGGTTCCAACACAGGGCTCCGTACGCCCGCGCGAAGTCGTGAATTTTTTCGAACCGGTCCGCCTTGTTCAGAATAATATGTAATTTATGATCGCAGCCGCTCAGTGCGTTTGTCAGAACTGATAAAGTTTCACCTGTGGTGCCGGGCTTGTCCGGGTCGAAAAAAAGTAAAATGACGTCGGCTCTATCGGCGAACCACCGGACCGCCCCTTCGAAGTCGTAGCCCCGCTCCTGCCCGGCGTCCAGGGTCGACCCGCCCGGCGCGTCGATCATGCCCGGGCTGTCGATGATGCAGAAGTTCGAGGCTTTTAGGTCGGTCCGCAGCTTCAACTTGGCGTGCTGCACGAGTCCGGGGCCGAACTGCCGTAAACCCTCAAACCCCAAGTCCGGGTCGCTCACCAAAGCCGGCCCGTCCTGGTCCGCGTCCTCCTCGCCCGGCGCGATGACCGTGAACCCGTCATCTGTAGGGGCTACTCCACACTGCTGTACTCTACGACCTAAAGCGTAGTTCGCGAAGCTAGATTTTCCAGAAGAGTGGTTGCCCAACAGGAGCACGAAGGGCAGCATCGTCGGCTGGTAGTTCCTTTCCAAAGGTCCGTGGCAGGCGTCGTTCGTCGGCGCCACGTGGCTTTCGTAGAGCTGCGTGCAACTTCTTAACGTGTCCAATAAAGCGTCGTCATCTTGCGGCCGCTTCTTGATCAGGGACTTGAGGGACCGCCGCGGGCGCGCCGCGACGAGCACCCTCCGGCTCGCATGGCGCCACATCGGTGCGTGCTGGCTCACTCGCTTCGTGCGCGTCGGCGATGAATAGAAAACAGATGCGACGAGCGCAACTGAGCAGTGCTCCTTCCTATGGGCGCGCGCGGCCGCTTTGCTGATTTCCATTCGCACGGGTTTTATTGCACGGGTTTCGCAAACTCTCCGTGTCACGCGAGAGCGATAACGCGAGGTAGAGCTGCTCAAATTGCATAGGCCTAACAGCGCGTTGCATAGACGCATTTCCGCAGTACCGCACTTACACTGCTGCCGCGCACTAGCAGTCTAACAAGGCACAACACAGCAATGGCCGCCCTCCCCGGCTGCGTCGCCGCGGCGGTCCTGCAGCAAAGTGACGACTCGAGCCTGAAGGACACGCCCAGTTGCGAGGGCCCCGACTTCGACAAGGATCGGACGCTCGACGGCCTGTGCGCCAAACTTTTAACGACCGGCTTTCAAGCGACGAACATCGGATTAGCTGTGAAAGAGATCGAGCGCATGCGCGCCTGGCGGCTGTCAGATGTGCCTCCGACCGATAACGAGGACGACGTGTTCAAGGATCCCAAAGTGCGACGGAACACGAAGGCCAAGATCTTTCTAGCCTACACGTCGAACATGATCTCAAGCGGCGTGCGGGAAGTTATTAGATATCTAGTCCAACACAAGCACGTGGACGTCTTAGTGACGACGGGCGGCGGCATCGAGGAAGATTTGATGAAGTGTCTGGCGCCGCACAAGATGGGCGACTTTCGTTTAAGCGGCAAAGAGTTGCGGCCGAAGGGCTTGAATAGGATCGGCAACTTATTAGTCCCGAACGCCACGTACTGCAAGTTCGAGGACTGGCTCAGACCTATTTTGAATGCGATGCACGACGAAGTGGATGCCGCGAAAGGCGAGGACGCCTTCCACTGGACGCCTTCCGCGATGATCGATAGACTTGGGAAGGAGATTAACGATGAATCCTCGGTCTACTACTGGTGCCACAAGAACAAGATCCCCGTGTTCTGTCCCGCGATCACCGACGGAAGCATTGGCGACATGCTCTACTTCCACTCGTACAAACGCCCGGGCTTCGTGTGCGACATCGCCCAAGACATTAGATTGATCAACGACGAGGCCGTGAAAGCGAAGGCCACAGGCATGATTATTATTGGGGGCGGTCTCGTCAAGCACCACACGTGCAACGCGAATTTGATGCGGAACGGCGCAAATTTCGCGGTCTTCGTCAACACGGGCCAGGAGTTCGATGGGAGTGATAGCGGCGCTAGACCGGACGAGGCCGTGTCCTGGGGCAAGATCCGGGCGGACGCCAAGCCCGTCAAGGTGTACGCGGACGCCACGATCGCATTCCCTTTGATCGTGTCGCAGACGTTCGCCAAGCAGTAACCGTCTTATATAAAGCGATTAATTATGATACCACGCAGCAGGCCCGCCCTTGAGGCGCGTCGAGCTCGTCGTACCCGGCGCCCGAGGCGCGCAGCTGCTGCCGCCGCGCGACCTCGCGGTCGCGGCTGTGCGGGCTGTAGTGCAGCTCCTCGGCGTAGTGCACCTCCGCGAGCTCCGGCCCGGGCGCGTCCGTCCGGTTGCCGTCCTTCCAGCTGAGGCGCTTAGAGGACTCTGGCGGTTTACTAACGCCGCGGCTCCGCTCCGTGGGCGCCTTGAGGATCGACTGGGCCTCGTCGCGCGGCGACGACCGCCGGCCCTCGAGCGGCGACGCGGCGCCGGGGCTGCCGCGCGGCAGCTCAGTGCGCGCTGGCTTGGGCGGGGCGGTTTCCCGCGTCTCGGGCTCCTTCCGCTCGCCATGCGCGGCGGTCTCCTCGCCGTCACTGTCGCCCATGGTGCGTGGGCGTAGTCGTGTCGGTGGGCAAACCTTTGCAATGCGCCGCCGCGGCTGTTCCAAACCTCTCGGCGCTGTGGTTGTTTCGCCGCCCGCACGGCGTAGACCGGCGAAGCGCTCGCGCGTGCTAGCAGCAGCTCGGCGACAGAGTAATAATTGATGCAATTCTAGCAAGAACGCCCGGGCAGGGGATGCGCTCGGCGTCTGGTTATGTCTTTTGGCGTCAAGGTTTGCTTGTTCGGGTTCGGGTCTCGCGGGTTTATGAGGGTAAGACGGCCGGCCGCCGCCCTAGGGACTGGGGACCGGACCTCTAGGATTTTGTTTGCGGACGCGTTGGAGCGCGCTTGGGGTCCGTATTAGTGGGGCGAGTCAAAAGATTAATAAGCAGCACTAGCACTAGCAGCCCCACACGATGAAAGGAAGTACTTCGTATGTACAAAACGTTAAACACAAATCAGTTGAACCCCTTCGGCCGCTTGCAGCTCCGCGCGCAGTCCAGCTTCTTCCACGGCGCCCGGGAGCAGCCGCCCCTCGACGGACCCGCGTAGCAGACGTGCGGCGCGGTCGCGGGGCAATTGCGAGAGGCGGCCAGGCCGGGGCCGTCGACGCAGTCGGGGACCGGCGCCGAGATCGGTGGCGGCGACGCCTTCACCGCGGCGGACGGCGCCGGCGTCGCCCACTTCTCCAGCCCGGGATCCCGCGTCGCGATCCAGTACAGTAAATTGGCCCGCGAGTGGCCGTCGCCGCCCGCGCCGTCGAAGGCCTTGGCGTCCAGCGCCAAGGCTTTGTCCCACGCGTGTTGGCGGTCGCCCGCCGCGGCCTTTAAAGCTATGAGCGAGATGGACCAGCCCTCGTCTTCACATAGTTTATCACAATCGCGCTCGTAGAAGGGAAGCAACGCCCGCGAAAAGGCCACGGAGTCGCGCACCTCCGCGTACGGCGTCAGGGGGATCAGCTGGATGCCGTAACTGAACACGGGATTCCCGCCGAACCAGGTCCCGAATTGGGCGATCGTCGACCACCGCATGCCCACCACTGGTCTTTCATAAGCGAGCGGGACCTGGGGGGACGTGGCGGCGTGCCAGTAGCGCTGGGTCGCGTCGACCTCCGTCGCCGCTAAGACCCGCGAGACCGCCTGGAGGCGGCGGTCGCCTAGTCTACTTGCGAGCAAATAAGAAGCTTCGTACGCGTGCACGGCCTCCGAGGAGGACTCCTGGTTCCGCCCGTTAGGATTGCCCGGCTCGCAGACGCCCGAGGCCCAACTATGGCCTAGGTACCAGTCCTTGTGCCGTGCGGCCACGGCGAAGGCATCACTAGTTGGATTCGCGTAGTCTCGCGCGAGTAACAAGAAGCGCGCTTTGTCGTCGCGACTGCAGACCGCGTACTGGCACGCCACGGCGGCGGCATACGAGAAGTAGCCGTAGTGGAAGTGGTGGTCGTTGTAAAAAGCGTTGCCGAAGTCCGCGCCACAAGCTCCTAAGTTGGGGCACTCGTCCTTGAGTGGGTTATTGGTGCACTGTTGAGTGACTTCATCGAAGGCGCACCCGCAGTTCACTAAGCCGCCCCACTCGCCGTCGTAGAGGAAGGGGGCCGCCGCGTTCTTCGGGTTCAGCCACGCTCGTAGCGCGGCGAGTACCTCCGTCGCTAACAAAGCCGCCGTGTCCGGTTCATGCACTTCGTCCGCGATCACTGCGAGCCGCGCTCTCCTT
>Ga0302122_10000989_pt1 | contig 17905 bp, 13 predicted proteins | sample CB21_SCM_MG_FD_203115 | JGI IMG/M metagenome (GOLD analysis project Ga0302122, IMG submission 203115) | Marine microbial communities from Western Arctic Ocean, Canada - CB21_SCM | ecosystem: Environmental > Aquatic > Marine > Oceanic | place: Canada: Western Arctic Ocean | collected 2017-09-28
CCGCGGCGCCGCCGCGCCGCGGCCGAGCGCCGGGCCACACACCGCCGAGCGCCAGGCCACGAGCTCTAGCGTACACGCCGCCGCGGCCATTGACGTCTGCTTTCCGCGCAGGCTCCCGGCAACCCAAGGCTGCCAAAACACCGCCATGGCGCAGCCCGGGCGGGGCATCACGCTGCCCTTCGTCGAGTTCGGCGAGGGCAAGCCCTGGCATGTCAAGTTTAACCCTTATGTCACTGGGGCCTCCGTCGCGGCCATCTGGCACCGCGCCGCGTCCCTTTCTACGCCCCCCGCACCGCCGACCCGGCCGCGCGCCGGCACCCCTGACGCGCCCCGCGCCGCCGCCGCTCACCCCCACACCCACACGCAGGACCTTCATCATCTACACGTTGGTGAGCCCAGCACAAGCTTCCAAGGAGTGGGCCGTGTGGTTCGACTGGGTCGGCGACGAGTGGACCTGGTTCTACATGTCCTCTCAGAACATCTGGCTCGGCGTCATCTTCTACCTCATGCTCACCAAGTACGGCAACCTCAAGTTTGGCGGCCCGGACACGGAGCCCGAGTTCTCCAAGCTCCAGTGGTTCGGCATGATGTACACGTGCGGCGTCGCCGTAGGCCTCTTCTACTGGGGCGTCGCCGAGCCGCTCTCTCACTACAACTCCGGTCGCAATGTACCAGTTGACCGACGCCTCGAAGCTCATCCGGGTGTGGCCGATGGCGCCACCGATGACTGGTCGATCCGCTCGGCCAACATGAACGACAACGAGCGCGCCAACTACGCGCTCATGCAGGTGTTCTTCCACTGGGGCATCCACGGCTGGATCCCGTACGTGTTGATTGGGGCGCTCATGGCGCTCCTGTCGTACCGCCGCGGGCTCCCGATGACGATGCGCACGTGCTTCTACCCCCTCTGGGGCAAAGGCATCGAGGGCTGGCGCGGCGACATCGTCGACGTGCTCTCGATCATGTGCACGCTCTTTGGGGTGTGCACCTCTTTGGGTATGGGCGTGCGCCAGCTCAACACGGGCTTAATCCGCTTAGATCGCGGCACCTACATGGGCAAGGACTACTACGGTTCCAATTATGCGTCGACTGCCGGAAGAAGCGCGGTGTGCGGTGAGCGCGCCGACGGCGAGTGTCGCAAGGGCAAGATCGGCATCGAGTTCAACGTCAAGACCCAGTGCTGGATCGTCTTCTTCGTCACGTTACTGGCGACGTGCTCCGTGGCGTTGGGCCTCAAGCGCGGCATCGCCATTTTGTCGTATGTCGCCTTCGCCATGGGCATGCTCCTTGTCACCTCCGTGCTCTTCATGGACGACACGATGTACATCCTCGATGCCATCACGACGTCCTTCGGCTACTACCTCTGGTACCTCCCCAAGATCGCCTGGGAGTGCGACGCATGGGCCCGGCTCAACGGGGACCGCTCATGGACGGGCAATGCCATGTCAGGCGGCATGGCCAAGGACAGCTCCGCGGTCGGCCCGGTCGACGGCCTGGGCGCGGGCGCGGAGTGGCACTCCGGCTGGACGGTGTTCTACTGGGGCTGGTGGATCTCGTGGGGCCCCTTCGTGGGCACCTTCCTCGCCAAGATCTCCAAGGGCCGCACGCTCCGCGAGTTCATTATCTGGGCGCTGATTCTCCCGACGCTCTACTGCGTCCTCTGGTTCGGCACTTTCGGCGGCGCGGCCATCGGCATGCAGATGCGCTCGGACCACATCGACTCCGGGACCAAGTACTGGGGCAAGGACGCGGCGAGACCCTTGGACACACGCATGGCCGGCTTCGCCGACGCGGAGCACAACCGCGCCTACGTGGTCGACCTCAGCTCCGGCACCAAAGAGGACAAGTTCTTCGACCTGCTCGGCTCCTACGGCGGCAAGGGCCTCGCCTACGGCATCACGGGCTTCGCGTGGCTCTGCCTCCTTGTGTACTTCATCACCTCGTCGGACTCGGGCTCGCTCGTGATCGACATGATCAGCGCCAACGGCGACCAGGACCCGCCGCTCGCGCAGCGCATCTTCTGGGCGTGCACCGAGGGCGCCGCGGCCATCGCACTGCTCAAGGGCTCAGGGGGGGACCCCGACCGCGCGCTTGATGGCGTGTCGGCCGTGAGCGTCGTCTGCGGTTTACCGTTTACGGTCGTATTGATGTACATGTGCCACGCGCTCTACCTCGCGTGCCTCGAGGAGGCCGGTGATTTGGATGAGAACCGGCCGGCCTTCCGCACGACCCTCCTGGCTCTGCCGCAGGCGGACAAGGTCGGCGAGTGGGTGAAATCCGTTGCTATTGCTGCGGTTGCGCCGTTCGTGCCCATTCGGAACGTGCTGTCGCAGGTCGAGGGCTCGACCGGCAAGGCCAGCGACGTGCTGTCCAAGGACAAGATGGTCCTCTTCTACACGGGCTTAAGTGCGGTCTTCATCTACTTTGGCTCGATCCTCCTCATCTTCTCGATGTGGGAGGCCAACCTCCGCATGGTCGCCGGGGCGCTCTACCTCGCGTTCGCCACGATCGTCGCCTACACGCGCTACATGACGCGCACGGGCCTCGGCATCCAGTTCGGCGACGCGCTGACCGACGTGTGCGTCTCGGTGCTCTTCTACCCGCTCGTGCTCGCGCAGTGCGAGGAGGAGTGCAACATCGGCACCGTCAGCGGCGGCTCCGTGTCCAAGACCGTCGAGGCGTAATCACGCGCGCAAGCGCGCCGCCTCACGAGTTCCCCCTCAAGTCCCACCCGCCCGCGAGGCCCCTGAGCGGCCGTCGGTCTGCTCAACGCGCCATCCAACTCCCTGCGTAAGTCCCCTTTACCCGAAAGCCCACACCGATTGTGACTCGGACACCGCCACAATTACTAGGTGCCGTCGTGAATCCGCCGGCGCCGGTGATAATCTACACTTTGTTAGCTGCGCTCGATCGCGGCCGCCGCCGGCGCGCCGTACCTGGCTTTTGCCGCGCGAAGCGACTCCAGCAAATCCTCCGGGGACCGAACCAGGGCGATGAGATCGATCTGTCCCGACGGGAGCCGGTTCTGGCCCTGACTCGCTTTCGTCAAGTGGTCGCTCGAGATGCGCGCGCGGTAGAGGCCGGGCGTCGACGGTTGCCGAAAAATATACCAGCAGCAGGGGACGAAGAGCCCGAAGCCGAGCGCGTAGGAGAGGGGGTCGGGGTGCGCCGGCGTCGCGTCGCAGTAGAAGCCCTCGCCCCCAGCGTAGCGTCGCACTTCAATTTTCTCGACGTCGAAGCCGTCCCAGGCGATGGCGTTGACGTCGCGTTCGAAGGGCCGCAATTCCCCGAGGCGGATCAAATGGCCGTCGGGCCGCATCTTCCGGCGGCCGACGACCCCCTTCTCCGTCACGACGAGCGCATAGGAAGCCCAGGTCGGGAAGTCCATGTCCGCATGGGGCGCACAGACCGCGTTGCAGAGGACGCACGGGCAGAACGCGGGGGAGAACGCCGTCCACGGACACACCGTCGGCGTCGGGTCCGTGCACGGGGACTCCGCGTGGGTGAGCGTGCCCGGGGCGCCGACGCAGAGGTGCACGCGCCGCTTGGCGGCGTTCGCGGCGTCGAATAACGATCGATCCAGAGCAAACACGTCGACGACCGCGTCCGTCGGCGCCAGTGGCGCCGTCGCGAGGTCGAGGCTGCCCGAGAACGGGTCTACCTTCGGCGCTTTTATATACTCGACGCCCGGGGGCAGTGCGAGCAACGCCGGGTGGCCATCCAGGGCGGCGCCGTCGCTGACGATGGGTATCACCGCGTGCAGGTCCATATGCGACTAGTGACCCGTGCTCTCTAGTCCAGCTTCGTAGGCATGATGGCAGGGCAGGATCAATGGTTGGGCAGCCCACCCTGCTGCTAAAAACGCGCCTCTGGCTCTGATGATCAGCGCCAGGCAGCAAGCGAGATCGTGCGAATGCGGTCAAAAATAAAATTTTATTTTTATGCGTACAGGTATATCGCACGGGTTTTGTTTGGGCGCGGCGGCAAACCAGGACCGCCTACAGCCGTCGGTACGCGGCATCGCTCTCTCATTGCACCACTCTGACGACTGCGCCCTTTTACTGGCACAAGTCATCGGTACGCGCACCACCGCCTCATCACAGCCGCCGCCGATTTGCACCGTCTGTGCGTCGCACCGCCGCGCCGCCCACGACAGCACCATGGCCGAGGCCGCGGAGCTCGACCAGGACGACGACCGCCTCCTCACGGAGCACCACGTGACACTTTTGCCAGCGCATTTACTGAACGAGACGCCGAGTTCTAGAGACGGCGTCGAGCGAGACGAAGAATTTAAACATAGACGGTGGGGCTGCGAGCTCGCCCAGGAGGCCGGGATTTTGTTGAAGCTGCCGCAGCAGGTCATGTGCACGGCCCAAAATTTAATTCATCGGTTCTACTACTGCAAGTCCTTAAAAGCCTACGATACTTTACTAGTGGCCATGGGCTGTTTGTTCCTCGCGTCCAAGGTGGAGGAGAAGCCCAAGCGTTTACGGGAGGTCCTCTTCGCGTTCCACTACGTGTATAAGTTAAGAACAAAAAGTGAAGGAAAAATGGAACTGGGCGGTCCCATGTACGCAGGGTGGAAGCACTCGTTGGTCGATATTGAGAGAATTATCCTGAAGGAGCTCGGTTTCTCGTTCTATATCATTGAGCACGCGCATCGGTTTATTCTGTTCTACGTGAAACTATTGGACGGCGACGGCGACATGGCCCAGGAGGCCTGGGCGTATTGTAATGATTCTTTAAGAACCGATGCGCAACTACGCGTCAAGTCCGAAGTGATAGCGTGCGCCGCCATTAGTCTAGCGGCGATGAAGCTGGGCAAGCACCTACCCACGCAAAGTCGGGACGGCGTCGACTGGTTCAACGCCTTCGGCGTTGATGGTAAGGAATTGGAGGCCGCGGCGGCGGAGATCCTGGCCTTGTACGACGCGGAAGCGCCAATAGCGTGGCTGCCCTCCTTGGCCCCGGGGCCGCGTTTAACGGCCCCGGAGTTCGCCGCCAGCGTCCTGAAAAAACAAGAGGCGCGGGAGGCCGAGCATAAAGCGAAGGCCGAGGCGCTGGAAGCGGCGAAGGCCGAGGCGGCGGCCTTGGCCGCGGCGGCGCCTCCCCCTATTGTGGAGGCGGAGCGGTCGCGGTCGCGGGATAGGGGGCGGCGGCGGCGGGACCGGTCGCGGTCCAAGGACCGGCACCGGAGCCGGCGGGACCGGCGGGACCGGTCCCGGTCGCGCGACCGGACGCGCGGGCGGCGGCGCTAGCGTGTGTAAAGGACGTGGGTTTGAATCATGCGGCTGGCGAGGTCAACCCGCGCGCCATATAAGCCCGGGGCTTTTTTTAAACCCGTTTTGGCGGTAGCTTGACGGGTTTTTGGCCTGCGACATCCGTCGGCCAGTGTACAGCTTCAGGCACGCAGTCGACGCCGTAGGAACCACTCATACAGATCTCTCGCGGTGGACCAGAGTGCAGGGCCAAATTGACAGTGAGAGCATATATTGGACCAGCAGTACGTAGTGCATAAGCTCGACTCTAGTGCGGTGCTGCAGCTGCACAACTGAGATGGCAGCAATGCGACTCAGCATCCTTCTTGCGCTGACCAGGAGCACATGCAGCTTAAAACTGGAACGCCGCGCCCTGCTCCGCGGCAGCGGCGCCGCCCTCGCGGCGCCCCTGCTGCCGGCGTATGCGTCCTCGATCCCGACCTGGGACGTCGGCAACGGCATCAAAATGCCCACGCTCGCGCTGAACACCGTCGGGCTAAGCGCCGAGGCGTCGGAGCGGGCCGTCAAATTAGCGGTCGAGGCGGGCATCGCCCACGTCGACTTCCACCCCGGGATAGAAAGGGACGGCGTGGCGAACGCGCTCCGAAGCCTGCCGCGCGACGCGCTGTTTTTGACGACGAAGGTGCGGTCGCCCCAAGGTCAAACACTGACGCCCGTGCAGGCGGCGGACCTCGTCAAGCGGCAACTCGACGAGGACCGCAAGATTCTAGGTGTCGATAAAGTCGACTTGTGGATGCTAAGAGAAACGCCAAACTGCGAGGTGATCCAGGCCCAGTGGCGGGTCCTCGAGGACGCGCAGAGCGCTGGCGTCATGGACGCTTTAGGCGTCGTGAATTACTGCGAGAAGCAATTGGATTGTCTGCTCAAGACGGCGCGGGTTAAGCCGTGTCTGGACTACTACTGCTTACATCCCGGGATGGGCAGCGACGCCCACGGCCTCCGGTCCTACGCGGCGAAGCGGGGCATCAAGACCTTCGCGTACGGGGCCATCGGCGAGCCCGGGCCGAGTCGCGCGCTCCTGGAGGGCGAGGTGTTGACGCGGATCGCCAAAGCCCATAACGTCAGTCCGGCGCAGGTGGCGGTGCGTTGGCTCCTGCAGAACGGGAACGCCGTGAGCGCCCGGCCGACGGCCGAGTTTGGGCTGGGCACGTCCGCGTGCCGGAGCGACGGCTCCTGCGCGAGCGGCCTGCGGGACCGCGCCTTCGCCGTTATGGGCTTCGCCCTGACGGCGGCGGAGATGCGGGAGATCGACGCCTTGGCGGCGCCGGACAACGTCCCGTGCTTGTTCTCGAAGGCATGCAATCCGGACCTGGGGACGGGGAGTGCCACGGATCCCTTGAACCTCAACAGTGTCTTACAGGGCGCGAGCGCGCGGGTGCGAACGTAAGAAAATAGTTGTTAAAGATGTCGGAGACGAGCAAGGCGCATCCTGTACACTCAAGGGCCTAGTCTCCAGCCTTCGGGCGGCGTCGGCGGCGTCTATTCGTTTTCATTGACGATATACGGGTTTTCTCGGCCCACTTGTCTCATCCCCTAGGTGCTAGTGCCCCCAAAACCCGCGTAAGTACATCATCCTTGTCTCAGCCAAAAAGCTGAGCAGCAACAAAAAGTTAAGTGTGCAGCAGAGGTGTGCTGAGAGTACTCGTTGCTGCCGGAGAAGCCACCGACGCAGCGTTCGGAGAGCTCGCGACTGCGTGCACGTGTGCAGGCCAGCCAACACGCGCCGCAGCGGTACATGCGGCCCACAGTCATCATGGCGACCCTGACCGCGGCCGCCAGCTTATCAAAGCCGCGCGTGCTCGGCGTCACGGGCGGCATCGCCATGGGCAAGAGCACGACCGTCAAATTACTAAGTGACGTGTACCGCATCCCCTTCCACGACGCCGACCAGTGCGTGCGCCGGCTCTACGCGAAGGGCGGGGCCTGCGTCGCGCCCGTGGCGGCTGTTTTTGGTGACGTCATTACGGACGGCGCCATCGACCGCGCCAAGCTCGGCGCCACGCTCACCGGGCTGCCGGACGTTGAAAGGAAGGCCGCCTTTCAAACGCTGGAAGGCATCGTGCACCCTTTGGTCCGGGACGACCGGGAGCGGTTCGTGAAGGACCAGCACTGCTGGTTGGTGGGTGTGGACATTCCGTTGCTCTTCGAGACGGGCGACAAGGAGTCATTGGGCATCGACCACACGCTCGTGGTGACCTGCGGGTCCGAGGAGCAGAAAAGGCGCGCTTTGAAAAGAGAAGGCATGACGCCTGAGAAATTAGATGTGATTTTAGAGAGGCAACTCGAAGACGCTGCGCGCGTGGCGCGGGCCGACTTTACTGTGGACACGGCGTGTTATGATAAAGCACGGGCCAGAGGGCAGACGGCGGCTGTCGTAGAGCAACTGTGGGGCACATCACCAACGGAGACGGCGCCGTGCCGCGCCGTCTCCTTCGACTTGGACAACACGCTCTGGCCCACGTGGCCACCTATTGCCGAAGCAAAGGACGCCCTACCTTCCTTGATCCGGGAGCACCTTCCGGAAGTTTTAGAAACGTTCGGCGAGGGTGATGCCGCTATATTGGAGGGCCTCGCGGCCTTCGAGAAGAACAGGGACAAGCACGGGTGGCTCAGTGGTCTGGAGGCGGACGTGCGGCACGACATCACGGCGCGGCGGCGGGTCGTCTACCGCCAGCTGGCGGAGACGTACGGGGCATCAGTTGAAAAGGGCGATGCCTTAGCCGTCGCGTACGCGGAGGTCCGCTCCCAAGCCACGGACGCCCATCTTGACAAAGACGCTTTAGCATGCGTCGCCACACTCCGGGCGGCGGGCATCGAGACCGTCGGCGCCCTCACGAACGGCAACGCCCACGCGACCGGCCGCTTGGGAGACGTGCTGGACTTCTGGCTCACGGCCGGAGACGTGGGAGCGGCGAAGCCGCGCACACCGCCCTTCGTGGCGGCATGTGTCCAAGCAAAGTGCGCCCCGGCCGAGTTGGTCCATGTGGGCGACAGTGTAACGGACGACGTGCTGGGGGCCCTCGACTTCGGCGCGCGGGCGATCCACGTCCGAAAATATGATGATGACGCGACCCGCGTCGCGGCCGGGGCCGCGTTCAAGCAGCTGCCGGACCCGAGCCGCGCGGCGGCGGCGGCCGACGTCGAAAAGCGGTTGGAGGCCTACGGCCCCGACCGGTTCGCGCGCGTCGGCAGTCTGGCGGACGTGCCGGGGGTCGTGGCGCGGTGGCGTCTCGTGTAACAAGTGCGTGTGGTTCGCGTCGGCGGGCGTGTTCTCCTCGCGGTTCGAGGACTCCAAAAATGGCAAAAACCCGTGCGGTCTGAAACACACAAAGAGTTTAAACTGGAGGCCGTGTTGCTGCTGGGTCGCATGGACGACGAGCTCCCCGCAAGCATGGAGGCGGCCCTCGCGCGCGCGCGCAGCGAGACGAGCGAACTCAGGCGCATGGTCGAGGTCCAGGAGGCGGCCATGGCCGCGGCCGCGGCCCGGGGCCACGGCGGCGACGCCGTCGCGTACGCCGCGACGCTGGAACGGTGGCGCCAAGAGGTCTTTCGGTGTGCTGTGCGGGCCCGGGTGACGGCGAGCGTGCCCGACCAGGCGGCCGTGGCAGCGGCCGCCGACGCGATCCGGACGGCGGCGCTGGCGCACCGACGGGCCCGGGCCGCGGACGGCCGCGCGGCGGTGCTCGAGGCGGCGTGCCGGGACGCGGTGCAGCGCGCGACCGAGAGCGAGGCGCGCCGGCACGCCTGCGAGGAACTCTTTCGCCGGGAGCGGGCGGGCGTGACGCACGTCTGCCGCACCGCGGCCCAGCAGCTGCAGCGCAAAGCGGACCAGCGCGAGACGACGCTCGCGCGGACCGCGGCCCAGGTGGACGAGCACGCCTCGCGTCTACGAAGAGCCTCCGATAGAATCGCCTGTGCCGCGGAACTCGTGCGGCAAAAGGACATTAGGGTACGAAACGCCCAAGCCGCGCTGGCCGCGGAGAAGCGTCTGTGGCGGCGCGAGCGCAAGGACGCCGAGAGCAAAGCGCTAAAGGAGGTCGGCGTCCTGGTGCCGGTGCAGGACTCGAGCGCTCTGCTCGGTCTAAGGCCGGAGGCCGAGGCGCTGATGCGAGGTATCTTTCGGTCGCTGGACACGACTTCCACGGGAAGCGTACCCGCATCCCTCTTACGGAAAGCGTTACGAGGTGACGACCGCTTGGATCGGTTGATGCGCAACTACTGCGGTCCAGATCTATGGGCCGACGTGCTTGATTCCCTAGACCGGCGCCTCACTACTCTAAGTAGCAAGCCCTGGGGCGTCGCGGACTGCACCGTCGCGGCGGACCGACCCTTCGCCGATCAAGAGGAAGTGACGTGGGGCGAAGTGCTCCTCTTCTTCGTACCCGGAGACGCCCCCGATTGTTCGGCTGTGACCTTAGCGTCAAGAGGGTCCCTCCTCTCGTCGCGGGACGTCTTCCGGCCCCGCCTGCTCTTAGACGGGCCCTCTGCTTCCAAGGAGGACGGCGACCTCGGCGCACTGACGCCGCCCCAATTACGCGCGGAGGTGGCGCGCCTCTCGGGCGACCGCGGCGCGTTATTGCGGGCCCTCGCGCTGTCGGAGCGGGACGCCGCGCGCCACCGCGACGACGCGGCGCTGCTGTGGCGCCACGAGCTGCGCCTGAGGTCTCTGCGGGCGGACGCGGCGGAGCGCGAAGCCGCCCAGGCCCAGGCAGAACGCGACGCCGCGGTCACGGAAGGAGTGCAACAACAACACCGGAGTACAATGGCGGTCCAGGACGCGCGCAAAAGTGCCCAATCGGCCGAGGAGCGGTGCGCCGCGAAATGCTCCGAGCTCGCCACGGACCTCCAGGACGCGCGCCAGGCGATGACGCGCGACGTCGACGCGGCGCGGCGTCAGGCGCGCGACGCCGACGACGCCCTCTCCAAGGCGGTGTTTGAAAAGGACCGGGCTTTGGAAGCTCTCCGGCGACGGGAGCGCGACGCCGAGGCCCAACAAAGAGCCGTCGAGGCCCAGAGCGCGGCCACGACGCAAGAACGGAAACGGGACGAGAAACGGCGCAAGCGCGAGGTGGCCAAGCTCCGGCGCGAGCGCGCGGCGCTGCTGTCCCTGGCGCGGTCGCGGGACCGGCCGCAGCCCTCGCGGCGGCAATTGAAGGCAGCGCCGCGGCTGGCCGAGCTGCGGGCGCTGGCGCTGGGGCTGCTGTCGGACGAGTCGACTGAGGGCGACGCGTCGTCGTCGGGCCCCGACGACGACGAGGACGTGTCTTCGTCGTCGCTCGGGAGCGCGGCGTCGTAGACCTTGGTGGACGAGGGGAATAAAATTTGAATTGCAAGCTATTCGTGGCGTTCCGGGGCTGGTCCTTGGGTCGTGCCGACATGCGAAAGGAGTCCAGACAAATCGGGTTTTCGCAACAGCGCACCACATGCACCGGTGCACCGCTACGACAGCGAGCCCTGGGCCATGGACGCGGTTTCACTGCGAGACACTGTGGATGCAGCGGCCATCGGTCCACTGGCTGCCCCATGAGTCCTCCATCGGTGCGGCTGCTTCTCCTCGGTGCAGCCCTCGCGCGCGCCGCCGTCGTGACCGTCGAAATACCGGAAGCGCTCTTTGACGGAGACCTCAAAACAAATGCACATAATTACTGCCGCCAAAACAAATTGGGCCCGACGCCGGAGGGCGTCGCCTGCGCCGACGCCGTCCTAAGTGACGCGGGCGCGACGCTGCGGCAGCGGAGCCTCGACAGAGCGGCGGTTGGCGACACCGACGGGAGCGTCGACGACGCGCGCCGGCGGGTACAAGCCTCGCCCTCATCAGACGCATTTAGACAGTACGGCCTTGCGCTGGTAGAGCGCGGGCAAGGCAATGACGCCAGCGATGCCGTCGAGGCGCTCCGGCAAGCCGTGGCCGCGGACCCCGCGGACCTGGGCGCCCTTCATGGTTTAAAAAGGGCGGAGCACGCGGCGAGGCCCCCGGCGGACCTGCGCGTCATGACCTTCGCGTCCGACGTCCAGGTGTGCGGGCTGCGCCGCTTGTTGGCGTCGGGCGTGGGGCACGGCGTGAGTGTCGACGTGCTCGGCACGAACCGGAGCTGGTCCAACGGGTTGAAGTTGACGCTCTTGCGGGACTTTTGCCGCGGGCTGGCCAAGAGGACGTTGGTCGTGGCCGTCGACGGCTACGACGTCATTGTGGCCGGGTCTTTGCATAAGGTCCGCGCCCGCCTGGAGCAGCTGCTGGAGCGGCACCCCGGGGCCGTCGTCGCGTCGGCCGACCAGACGTTCTACTTCCGCGGAGAGGGGGAGCAGTGCTTCGGAAGGCACTACCCGGACCCGGCGCAGCCCTACCGCTTCCTGAACTCGGGCGGCCTGGCGGGCGCCGCCGCAGACCTCGCGGCCGTGGCCGACCGGGCTTTGAGTGCCGCGGGGGGCTGGGACGGCGTCTCCGATCAGACGCTGTTGCATAAACAGTTCGTGGCGGAGGCGCAAAATTGTATCGGTGGCGCGCGGACCGTGTGTGGCGCCCGAATCCCCTGCGCAGCGCGGACGCTGGCGGTCGACCACCGCCAGGAGCTCTTCGGGAACACGGGCGGCCGCGCCTTCCTCCGCGACTTCGACGTCGCGGGGGGCCGCCTCCACAACACGGTCACGGACACGCTGCCCCTGTTCCTGCACTGCCCGGGGGACCGGCGCTTCCGCGCCGAGTTCGACCGGCTCGCGCAGCTGGGCCTGCCGGCGATCGAGCCGTGCGGCGACGCGGGGGCGGTGGGGCCTTGATGTTGTTCATGAAAGAAGCGCTTAGGCGTCAGTCGCACCCGAAGCGACTGAGGCCGTGGCGGGCAACACGGTCCAGCTCGGCCGGCGAGAACGCGGCCGACGCGTCCCACGGGAGCGTCAAGTTCCAGTCGGCGCAGGCAGCGCGATAGCGTGTGGAGCCCCGGCCCCGAAGTCCGGGAGCCCCCCGAAGCCGGGACTCCCGGCGGCCGACGCCGACGACGCGTAGAGAGTTATGAATAGCGTCAGGAAGCTCATGATACTACACCGTGCGATTTACTTGAGGCAGTGGCGTCGGGTTAAGTCTTGTGAAAACCCGTCACCGACCTCGCCCCCGGGCGAGCGCGACAAGAGCTTTCTGGCCACTGCCAGCCCCAGGGTGCACCGGGTCAACGACTCCAAGCGACCAATGCCGGCGGCGGGTCGTGACGGGTTTTTTCTTTCTTTCTACCTCAAGTAAATCGCACGGTGTAGCATCATGAGCAACCTGGCGCTACTCTTCTACCTGTACGCATCGACAGCGTCGGCCGACGCGCAGACGCGTCGCGTCGCGGACTCGCGGACGGGGCACGAGAGCGGGGGGCCGGCGGGCAACATCTACGTCAGCGCGTTACAGAAGATCGGCGGCACCGCATTCGGCGCCTCGCTCGCCTCCGCCGCCGGCCTCCCCTACGCGAACGACGCGATGTTCTTCGGATGCCCGTCGTGCAAGGCGAACGCGTCGGGCATCTACGGGACGGGAACCCTCCTGCGCGCGGTGCGGACGCGCTCCGCGACGGGGCGATTCGCGAGTGCATGGCGAGCTGCGCGGCACCGCCCGTCGGGCGGCGCCCGTGGGGGCTTCGATATAACGGCGAAAAATACGTGGGAGAAGGGCCATACGTCTACAAGGACCGCTACGACGCGATCGCGCCGCTCCTCCTCGCGCTCGACACCAATGCTGTGATTATTTTCCTGGTCCGGCACCCGGTGAGCAACTTCCGGTCCCTCGGGCGCTGGGCGGGAGTCACGTACGCCGGCTGCGGGCGGCTCGGCAAAAAGGGAGCCCGGAGCGCGGTCCTGCGCGGCGACAACTGGTACGCGCCGCGTTCTCCAATTCGTACCGAGCGCTTCGGCGCGCTCGGCGTCGCCGTGGCACAGTGGAAGGATAGGGCGCGCCAGCACCTCGACGCGGGCCCTCGAAGCGTCCTGGCGCGCTACGAGGACTTTTGCGCCGACCCGGTCGGGGCCCTCGCGGACGTCCTGGCGCGCGAGCGCCCGGGCGCGCCCCCCGTGGACGTGGTTGACGCCCGCGAGCAAGCAAACAAGGGGCACCAGGGCTCCTCGCGCGAGCGGGGCTGCCCGCCCGCGCCGATGCCGGCGGCCCGCGCGGCCGCGGCGCGGAAGCTCTTTGGGTGCTGCGGCGCGCGGTTCGTCGGCGCGGCGCTCGCCGGCGAGATGGCCGCGCTTGGCTACGACGGCGCGCCGGAGCTCCGGGACACGCCGTGCGAAGGCGACTGCGCGGCGCACGACTGCCGCCACTAAGATTTGACATACTACTAAGGTTAGGTGCCTTGCGGCGGCGGCGGCTCGTCGTCCGCCCCGCTCAACAGGCCCTCGGCGAAGGGCGCCCGCCGCGCGAGCTTCTGGACGGCCCCGACCGTCAGCATCAACGTCGGTTTCGTCGGCCGTCGTCGCTCCGCGAGCGGTTGTAACGTCGCCGCTTCAACCCCCTGGCGTTCGCGGCGCCGGTTGAACGCGAGCCGGGCGTTCCGCAGCTCCACCGCGTGCGCGTATTCCCGCGCAGCGCCCTCGCACTGCAGCGCGCGCTTCGTGTAGATGAGGGCGGCGGCGTCAAAAATCTGCTGGTCCGGGTCGCAGAGCTGCCGCAGCGCCCGCGCGGCGACGCCCGAAGACCGCTCCCTTTTCTGTAGAGGCGGCCGGCGCGGCGCCGCGGATCGGAGCCCGCGGAAGTACGTCGGTAGCAATGTTTCCAGGGTTGCGTAGCCGTCCACGTCTAATCTTTCTGAGGGAATCGTGACCAATACGGAGTTGTTGATCGCGAGCAAAGCCAGGTCCACCGCTTCCTGCGAAGCCCGACCGTCCAAATCGGGCAGACACGCCTCGTCCCCACCGCACAGCGCCAGCGTCTGGGCCGAGCACAGGCGCGCCAGCCCAAAGGCCCGGGCGCATCTAGGATCTAAGGCACATTCGCCCACCGTGTCCGGGCCGGCCGGGCCCTCGTCCTGGTTGAGGTCCGCGTAGGCCGACGCCAAGGCTTCTCGGGGCGCTCGCGTGAGGGCGATGACGGCGACGTCGGCGTCGTCCTGCGGCCGCGGGCCGGCGCCTTTGAGTACACCCCTCCCAGTGCTTTTCACGGCCTTCTCCACCAGTCTCTTAATGGACTTCCGCTGGCGCTTCATGACCGTGGAGGACTGGCCGGGCCGCCACACGGGTAACTCGCGGAGGGCGTAGCGCTCCGTTCGTAATTTCAGCTCGCCGAGGGCCGCGACCAAAGATCTCCCTCCAGCTCTCGCTGGTGTTAACACGGCCACGGCCTTGGGGTCCCGCCAGGCGCAATTATCAAAAGCCGAGGACGAGGCCACGTCCTTGAGAGGAATAGGAATGAAATGTGCACGGTGGGCCTGCGTCACGGCCAGGACCGCGCACGCCGCCACGACGCCACCCACCAATAACGCGGCGCAGGTCCGGAGCCGCCTCTGCCGTAACCGCACCTTGCGCGGCCGCCGGTCGAGCGCGGCCACGTCCGCTTCTATGGACACGAGCTCCGAGCGGCTACGGCGGCTGCGCATGCTCCGCACCATCTCGTCGTCGCTGCTCGGCCGGCGCCAGAGGCCGTCGCCCGAGTTGTTGCGCCGGTGGCGGCCTATTGTTCCCGGCTGGCCGAGCATGGCTGCCCTCTTGTGTTCCACTAGATGGTATTTATGGCTGCCGCCGGACCGTCCCGTGTCCGCGCATCTCGACGACTACGAAGCTGCCGTCGGAGGCGATCGATGAATCGCACACACGACGCCCACAAGAAATTATGAGGCCGCCAATTTTGCTCAATTGGCCGGGCGCACTTCGCAGCCCGGCCCTGCGAGGCGCTTCGGGCGCCATGGGGGCGACTCCTGAGCAACCCAAGGGTCATTCTCTTTTGGTGAAAAACCCGCACTCTCTGGCCAGCTGATCAGCTGAGCGCAGGAGCGCTCGAGCAAAAACACCTCACAGTGCCGCATTGCTGCCATTCACGAGCATATAGCACTTAAAGCTCGCAGCGGACTCTCGTTACCGCGAGCAGTCGACGCCGTCTACCACTTACAGCTGAGCAGTCGAAGCAGGAGCGCTTCGCCTGCACACAAGCAAGACGCGCGGCGCCCGCCTCCTGCAGCGCTGCGGACGAGCATTGCTCAGCCACGCCACCGCGATGCCGCGGCCGCTCAAGCGCCTCGATAAATTGCGCAAGGTCAAGTACGGCACGTCAGACATGGTCGTCACCGAGCTGTGTTGTGGATCCATGACCTGGGGCAGCTTCAACACCGAAGAGTCAGAAGCGCACGCTCAATTAGATTGCTTCGTGAAGAATGGAGTCAATTTCATCGACACCGCGGAGATGTACCCCGTGGCCTTCAACTACGGCAAGACCACGGAAACGTGGATCGGCAACTGGCTCGAGCAGCGTGTAAAAGCCGGCGCTGTGAAGCGGGAGGACTTGTATTTCGCCACAAAGTGCAACCCGTCCGGCGTCGGCGGAACCGTGGGTGAGCAGGAGAACTGGACGGGGCACGCTTTTGATCCTGAACGGTTAAAGGCGTCGTGCGAGGCGTCCCTTGCACGGCTGAAGTGTGGTGTGCTCGACCTGTACATGTTGCACTACCCGTCGCGGATGGGCGGCCAGGCGTTTGGCTGGGCGAACTGGAAGCTGGGCCGGTACGACGTTTCCAGGACGTCTCCTGGTGATGAAAAAGAGTTCGAGGCCCAGGTCTTAGCGGTCAAATCATTGTTCGACGCCCAGCTCATTAGGAATTGGGGCTTGTCCAACGAAACCGCGTACGGCGTCACGATGTTCAGTTTAACTTGCGACCGCTTAAACGTGCCGCGGCCCGTCTCGGTCCAGAACGACTTCAACTTTAATAATCGGACCTTTGAGAGCAACGGCGCCGAGGCGTGTCATGCTTTAGGCGTCGTCGGCATGCCGTACGGGGCCCTCGGCGGCGGCGCGTTAACCGGCAAGTACCTCGACAAAAAGTACGCGGGCGACCGGCCGCTCCCTTTAGCGCGCCACAACGCGAAACCGGCCTTCCAGACGCGCTATTTGTCGCCGGCGGGCCAGGTGGCGACGGCGGCCTACGTGGCCCTCGCCGAGCAGTGGGGCCTCACGCCCACGGAGCTCGCCCTGGCGTGGTGCCGCGACCGCCCGTACAACGCCGTCGTCGTGACTGGTACGACGACGGTGCAGCAGTGCGAGGAGACCGTTGCCGCGTTCAAGCTGGAACCCCTACCTCTAGAGCTCCTGGACGCCGTCGACGCGATCCACGAGGAGCACCGGTCGCCGGACGCGGCTTTATACTCCAAGGAGCTCGTGCTGGGGGAAACGCCGCCTTCCTTGCGGCGCACGCACTCGCGCCGGGAGTCGTGCGCCGTCTCGTAGGTTCTGTTAATACATAAGTGTTCTTTTAGTTCGCCTCCCGGAGCGGCTTCTTCGGCAGGGCGCGGCTCAAGATGCGGTAGCACTCCTCCCGGTCGAAGAGCGACGGGTCGTCCCGATCAAGCACGTACTTCAGCCCGTCGTAGAACGCGAGCGCGCCCGTATTATTGGTGAAGACCGTCAGTAAAACACAGTCCAGCTCCAACTTCGCTCCGAGCAACTGCAGGAGGGCCATGAGCCGCCGGCCCACGCCTTGCCGCCGCCCGCCCGCCGCGACTTGCAATTCGCGGACATATAAGGTGGCCCGCTCCGGCGCATCATCATCATCCGCCTCGAAGCGGAAGTGCACGAAGGCCTGGATTGCGTTCTTCGCATCCCGGATGAGGACGAAGCGCGCCTCGCCGTGCGCCAATTCCCGCGCCTTCTCCGTCGCGTCCCAGCCCCAGCCGTTCGTTTCGTACTGCGCGCGCATGTTCGCCTCCAGGATGGCGAAGCACCGGTCGCGGTCCGGTGTACTGAGTTCGTTGGTCCACGAAACCCGCAGGTCGCCCACCGCCAGAAGCGCGGGCTGGAGGAAGCCCGCGCCGCAGGCCTCCAGGGCGCGGGGCGCTCGAAGGCGCGCCTCGAGCGCTTCGCGGCTCCGCATACGTGCTTGTCGCTGCTCTTTCTTGGCGGACGATTTGCCCTTTTTGCCCATGGCTGCTTGCCGGGTGCCGACGCGTGCGGCGGTCTTGACTGGAGGTCTTGACTGAAGGCGTGTGCTGCACGAGGAGTAGTGATGTGACTCCTTCCCTGTTCACAGACGCGTACGCCGCCCCGTGCGCATTTGAATGAGTTGGAGAAACCCGTATATTAATCGATGTTGTCCAGAGTAGACTCCGCCCGGGGATCGTCAGGGCCAGTAGTACAGAGAAACACGATAGTTTTCTGTGTAATGTACAGGTCTACAGTCGGGGCGGCGCGTTCGGGGATCCCGCGGTGCCTCGAACTCGCCAGACGCATCCAGCCCGCTCGCCAGGGGCTCCCCATCATGTACCCGCCCCATGATGCCCCCCCCCGCAGTGTCGCGCGTGCATTCCTACTAGAAACTCGGCTGTGGGGCCAAGCTTGTTGCACGCATCCAACGCCGACGGGAGCGAGCGGCAGCGATCACCGCCCTCTCCCTAGACGCAGCCGGCGGCATCGGACCGCACAGGTAGACCAACCGTTTGCTCGGCGGACGCGGCCA
>Ga0302122_10000990_pt1 | contig 17889 bp, 7 predicted proteins | sample CB21_SCM_MG_FD_203115 | JGI IMG/M metagenome (GOLD analysis project Ga0302122, IMG submission 203115) | Marine microbial communities from Western Arctic Ocean, Canada - CB21_SCM | ecosystem: Environmental > Aquatic > Marine > Oceanic | place: Canada: Western Arctic Ocean | collected 2017-09-28
TCGTTTGTTTCATGACTGACCGACTTGCGCGAGGTCCAGATCAACAATATTCAGACCCGAGCACGGGCAGCCCAAAGTACCCTTCTCGTGGTGTAGATGTCGTATACTTGGTTTCCACTATAGGTGGGGTAGTATGGGGCCCAACGAGACCGCTAGTACGATTCCTGGGGGCCCTCGAGTAATTGGCGTATCTGCCGGTAGCGTGTGCTGTCGAGCCCAAATAAAACACTTTTTGGGAGTGCTGATCGGCTCTCGACTCCCTCTGGGTTCGGGCTGAAGTTGGTTAGTAACCTACACCGCATACGCAGGTGCTTGGGGTAGACCATAGCTCTCAAAGCTCTTGATCCAAGACTATGGCAAATTATGCTTGAGGGAGCTCGACTGCTGAGAGAATTGGTAGATATGATCCAAGCGCCGGTGCGTGCGGTGTAGGCGACTGCGCACGTCCAGTACCGACCCTAAGCGACCCCAGAGAGACCTCCGGACCACGAATCCACTGCATTCCACCGGCGCGACTGACCACTTCAGCACCGCGAATCAAGAAATTATTTTTTTCGCGCCCCAGTAAGCGTCCCATTGATCTCTTTGAACCAGTATCCAACCGAAAGATACTTAAGCGGCTGCATGTCGCGTTTCACGTTACATCATTGGTCTCTATACGGGTTTCTCGAGGCCAGCAAATAGGCAGCCAAATCGCCTGTACGACCGGTTGCGAGCCAAATGACTCGCCAACAGCATTCGTGTGGTGCGCACACTGCTCTTCCCAGAGCAATGCCTTCAGCAGCACTAGTCAAAACCTATGCAACAGAAGCCTGGTGGATCACTGCAGCCATAGCACAAGCGCTCATGCAACGCCTCTACGACCGACTGCTGCGATGGCTCTACGTCAGCGAGCGCCGCATCCCGCTGACGCGCGCCCAGCTCCAACAACCCGCCACACTAGCAAAACTGCTCGGTACAGTCGACGCCGTCGCGCCCGGCGACAGCGACCGCCAGCGGCTATCGGACGCGAACGAACTAGGCGCGGGCGGCGCCGGCACGAGTCGGTGCTGGCTCGTCGCGCGGACGGGGACGACGGAGACGCGTTTCTTCTGCAAACTACCGGCAAGGACGCTCTTCGAGTCCCTGTTCTTAGACATTTTTGGCGTCTACGCGAACGAAGTAAGGTTCTACAACACGCGCATCGACGTGCCGCCCGGGTTGTTTGCCAAGGCCTACGCCGCGGAGATGGTCCGCGGGAGGTTTGTGCTCTGCCTGGAAGACGTGGGCGCCCGAGGTGTTAGTTTCCCGGTGATCGACACGCCGCACGCCGCGGACACAGTCGAGGCCGTGCTCAAGGCGCTGGCGACTCTGCACGCCGCGTGCTGGGGCCGGCCGCCGCGCGGCGTCTGGACGGACGCGGTGTCGGCGCGAGTCGTTGGCGGCGAGCCGACGCGGCCGCCGTTCTTCCGATTGATCGCCGACGCGACGCTGCGGACTATCACGAAGCGCTGGCCGGACCTGCTGTCACCCGACGTACGAGCGACCTACGAGCTCTATCTGGAGCACTACGACGCCGTGCGCGCGCACTGGTCGTCCGGTTTGCTCGTGCTGGTGCATGGCGACGCCCATTTAGGCAACGTCTTCTTCCACGAAGATGACGGTTCCGCCGGCTTCTACGACATGCAGTGTGTGGCGGCCGAGCACCCCATGCGCGACGTGGCGTACCACCTGATCCTGTCGTGCGATAGTGAGGACCTGGCGCGGAACGAGGGGGCGTACGTCGAGGCGTACCTAAGACGCCTCGCGGCCAAAGGCCAGCGGCTGTCCTACGAGGACGCGTGGCGCGAGTACCGGCTCCACGCCCTGTGGGCGCTTACGGCCCTGGTGATATCGGCGGGCGCGTCGGCGGACTACTTCGCGGAAGGGCCCGCGCGGCTCACCCTCGGGCGCGCGGCGGCGGCCGTGGAGCGGGTTGACGCGCGCGGGGCGCTGCTCGATTTGATCGACTAAGTTTTTTATGTCTATGCCCCACTATTTATGTCACGGCCGGGGGTAGTTACACGCGACAACAACACTAGGACAATTGAACTCCTCGTCACACGCGGTCCTCGGCGCCGCCGGACGACCGGCCGAACGGATTGTCGGCAGTGCTGGAGAAGAAGAGACCCTGAAGAGCCACGGCCATGAACGCATCGAAAGCTTCGATGCCCGCGAAACCGTAAAAGAACGGCACCGTGAGCAGACGCCAACCAACAGCGATGACGGCGACCGGGATGACTCTTGCCGTTGGAAGGGCCGTCGCGTCGAACATGCCGACGAACGCACCGATCGTTACTCAGGCGGTAACGTCAAAGAGATAGTTCTTCGTGACGCCGTCGCCGATGACTTGGATGATCAGGATCAAAAGCATCGCCGACGCCGCGCCGGCCGTGGCGGATGCATGACCAGTACTTATCTTCGTCAAGCGCGTAAGGAAAGCAGCTGTTGGGATAGCCGCCAAATAGCGGAGGATCATCCCATTGCGCACCAACCTGCGCACAAATCAACCAGTGAGTCGGGCGTACCCGATAATTCTTCTGATAGTCCGGCGGTTCGACGGGGACGCCACCACTGCTCACGCACGCTGGGAGTTATTCTTTGCCCGCACTGAGAGCGGCCACAGACGGCGATTGCGCCCGCGTATCTCGGCGCTGAGAAAAAACTGCAAAACTGCAGGTAAAAATCGGGTTTTCCAAACGACGATACGACTCCTAATCTTAGGCCCTACCCGGCGAAGTCGGGGTGGGGCGGCTTCGGCTTCATCTCGAGCGACCCCGGGATGGGCTCCAAGTCGTTGTAAGGTGCCATGTTCGAGACCAGGGACGACACCGGCACGCTCGGATCCAACTGCGCGTCGATCCGATCGATCAGACCCGGGTCCATGGACAGAATCTCGCGCGCTTCCGCCGGCGTGGCGATCTCGCGGCCCATGGCCTTGGCCATCTCCACGATGTGCTCCACTAATTCGTAGTTGGTGGCGATGTCGCCGTTGGGGAGTTTGTTCGTGTCCTCGAGGCCGACGCGCACGTGGCCGCCGTAGGCGATGGCCGCGTACGCCATCGGCATCTCGAACTTGCCCACGCCCACGGACGTCCAGGTGTCGCCCGGCTCGAGCATGCTTAATAAGTGGCCGAGCTGCCTTAAAGTGCACTCCTGCGCGTTCGGGGCTCCCATCACGAATCCAAATTCCAAAGGCTTCTCCAGCAGGCCCGCCTTGACGAGGTTGTAGGCCTGCGCGGGGTACCATGTCTCGTCTCGCTAATTGACGCCGTCGACGCCATCTCGCGCAATCATCGCGCGTCGACCGCCACGCCATCGCCGCGACGCCGTCGCCGCGAGACGCCGAATCAAACGTTGGAGATCATGTTGCTATCGAAGACCTCCACCTGCGGCTTAATATTTAAATCCTTGTACTTCTGGGCCATGTCCCGCGTCAGCTTGGCGTCGTTCTGGTAGACGATGGGCCCCAGATTCACGGAGCCCGGCGTGTAGGAGCCCATCTCCGGTAGCAAGTTGAGGGGGTCCATGCGCCACTCGCCCACGTCCACGCCTTCGAAGGCCGTTGGTGGGGCTCTACCTCCCGTGCTGATTTGAATAATGACGTCGGGGTCCCGTTCCTTAACAAGTTTGCAGGTCTGGCGGAACTTGTCCAATCGCATGGTCGGTTTTAATAACTCATTTCTCGAGTGGATGTGGAGAATCGACACGCCGAGCTTGATGCACTCGTGCATCTGGTCGGCCATTTCTTGCGGGCTGCACGGTAAATCGGCGTTGTTCTCTCTTGTATTAATGTTGCCCGTCGTCGCTAACGTAATCACGAGCTTGCCGTAGTCTCTTTGCAACTGCGCTGGGCGGCCGTCCTTGTTCTTCAGGAAGGTGCTGTCGCCTTTGACGCCGTCGATGTGCTCGCCCCACTTCATGGAGACGGTGCGCCGCGCCGGTGCGCGCCGCATGGTGAGAGCGCTGGCTGTGGCGGCCAGCAGCAGTGCACGACGGGGCATCATTGCTGCTTTTGTTGATTCGTATGCAATAATAAATGTGCAAGGACCGTCACAGCTCGCGCGAAGCAATACTCGCCGCGTTTGATGCCACTCTGAGCACCAAATGAGCAACTTGGATGCGAGACGCGCCCCGGCCCACGCGCCAAGCACGCCTCAGGCGGTATTAGAGAGACTCTTCCGGGCGGAGAAGGCCTTTCCTTGCGCTAGGCGGAGCGTGCGGGGCCAAAATGCGCCCGGATCCAAATCGGACGCCTGTATTCGTCCGACGGGGCGAATGCAAGGATATAGAGACGTCACGGAGGACTCAGGACGGCCGAGCCCGTGTTCTGGCTCGCGCACCAAGTTGAGTGCACGGCCGCAAATCGCGCACTTTGGCAAATTGGGAGCACTGCAAGTGCCTGCAGGAGCAAGGCAGAGGCGTTGGCTGCACTAGAGACACGTCGCGCAGCCGCGCGAGGCGTGGTTTGCAGCGCAGCAGCAACAGCGAGCAAGAAAGATGAGGATGCGCAGCACCAGTGCTCTGGCACTACTAGTATGCGCCACGGCCTTCCAGGGCCCGCTGGCGCCTAGAGCGGCACACAAGGCGCCCGCTCAAGCACGCCAGGGCCCGCGCGGCTGGTTTACGTCCCTCCGCGCAGCGGTCGCGGATCCCGTACCAGCGGTCAAGGACCGGTTAGCCGAGTACGTGGCGGAGAAGGGCGGCACTAGAATCATTAGAAAGGTCCTGATCGCGAACAACGGCATGGCCGCCACCAAGTCCATTATGTCCATGAGAAGGTGGGCCTACTTGGAGCTCGGAGACGAGAAAGCGCTCGAATTTATTGTGATGGCGACCCCGGAGGACCTGAACGCCAACGCCGAGTTCGTACGACTCGCGGACGAGTACGTCGAGGTGCCGGGCGGCTCGAACACGAACAACTACGCGAACGTGAAGCTCATCGTTGATACGGCGTCTCGCTTAGGTGTGGACGCCGTCTGGCCCGGCTGGGGCCACGCCTCGGAGAACCCCAAGCTCCCCACCGCGTTGAAGGAGAAGGGCATCGCCTTCATGGGCCCGCCGGCGCCGGTCATGAGCGTGCTCGGGGACAAGATCGCCGCGAATATACTAGCGCAGACGGCGAAGGTGCCGTCCATCCCCTGGTCCGGCAGCTTCGGGAACCCCGGCGACGACGGGCCTCTCCAAGCGAATTTGCAGGCGGACGGCACGATCCCTAAGGAGACCTTCGAGGCCGGGTGCGTCCACAGTGCCGCGGAGGCACTGGAGGCCGCGGAGCGAGTCAAGTACCCGGTCATGCTGAAGGCGTCGGAGGGCGGCGGCGGCAAGGGCATCCGCATGTGCAAGGACGCCGCGGAGCTCGAGGCGGCCTTTCCGCAAGTCGAGCAGGAGCAGCCCGGGTCTCCGATCTTCGTCATGCAGTTGATGACCGGCGCGCGGCACTTGGAAGTGCAGGTGGTCGGCGACGAGCACGGCAACGCCGTCGCTCTTAATGGGAGAGATTGCTCTACCCAGCGCCGCTTCCAGAAGATTTTTGAAGAAGCTCCTCCGACCAAACCCAGTGGAGGCATCGCGTCCCCGGAAGTCTTCGCGGACATGGAGCTCAAGGCCAAGCAATTGGTGCAGAACATCGGGTACGTGGGCGCGGGCACCGTGGAGTACCTCTACAACGCGAAGAACGACGACTACTTCTTTTTGGAGCTGAACCCGCGTCTCCAAGTGGAGCACCCCTGCACGGAGGGCGTCACGGGCGTCAACTTACCCGCGACGCAGCTCCAGGTGGCCATGGGCATCCCGCTCCCCCAAATGCCCGAAGTGAGAAGGTTGTACGGCATCGCCGAAGGTGATACCTCGACGGTCCTCGACCTGGACGACCCGGACACGAAGTACGGCACCATAAAAAAACATGTGATGGCCGCGAGAATTACCGCGGAGAATCCCGACGAGGGCTTCAAGCCCACGTCCGGGCGCATTGAACGGGTGTCGTTCCAATCCACGCCGGCGGTCTGGGGCTACTTCAGTGTAGGCGCGAACGGCGGCGTGCACGAGTTCGCCGACTCGCAGTTCGGGCACCTCTTCGCGACCGGCGACGACCGCGAAGCGGCGAGAAAGGCTTTGGTCCTCGCCCTGAAAGAACTTAAGGTAAGGGGCGAGATCCGGAACCCCGTGGAGTACTTGGTCCAGCTCCTGGAGACGGACGACTTCAAGAACAACGACATTGATACCGCTTGGTTGGACGGCATCCTGGCGGCCAAAAGTATTAACATGCACGTGGACGATTCGGTGGTCGTGGCTTCGGCTGCTCTGTATAGAGCGCACGAGGCGTGCAAGGCGGCTCGATTAGAGTTCGAGGCGGCTCTAGAGAGAGGCCAGTTCTCGACCAATGCTTTAGATGCCTTAGATAACTTCGACCTAGACATCGTCGTGAGCGACGTCAAGTACACGGTGACCGTCCAACGGACGGGCGACGCGTCCTTCGATTTGAGCACGAATGGCGGCGCGTCGTTGGCTACTTCGGTAAGAGAGCAGCCGGACGGGACTTTGCTCGCGTCCTACGGCGGCGTCAGCCACCAGCTCACGGGCCAGGAGGACCCCCTGGGCCTGCGGATCATCGTCGACGGCGCGTCGGTCTTCGTGCCCGCGGCCTTTGACCCGTCCGAAATCCGGTCCGACGTGACGGGCAAGATCGTGCGCTGGTTGAAGGAGGACGGCGAGTCCGTGGCCAAGGGCGAGACCTTCGCGGAAGTGGAGGCCATGAAGATGATCATGCCGCTCAAAGCGGCGGACGCCGGGAAGGTGTCGCCGCAGATGGCCGCTGGCAGTGTGATCGAGGCCGGGAATCTCCTGGCTAATCTGGAGTTGGACGACCCGTCCAAGGCGCGCAAAATCTCGGTGTTTGAGGGGGATTCGATCGGGCTGGAGGAGGTCTCGGAGCGGGAGGAGGACGCCTTGCTCTCGTACCGGGCGTTGTTCGACAAATTGGGCACGGCCATGGACGGCTACGACACCATTCAGGGCGATTCGAGCGAAGCGGTCGCGGCTCTAGTGAAGGCCATCAGCGACCCGGACGTGTTTCGCTTGCAGGTGCGGGAGGTGGCGGGCGCCATCGGGCAGAAGATGCCGGCCGAATTGGATGCGGCGCTGGCGAAGGTCGCCGCGTCCATCGACGTAAAGGGTCTCAACGACGCGCTCGCGGCGTACGACAAGGACGCGGCGGTGGAGGCCCTGCGCGTCCTCGCGGCCCAGTGGGCCGGCGGCGCCGCGGGCGTCGCGGCGGTCAGCGTGGCCGACTTATTGGACCGCTTCCTGCTCGTGGAGGAAAAGTTCGTCGGCCGCGCGGACGAGGACGCCGCGACGCGGGAACTGATCAAGGCCTCCTCGAAGAAGATCGCGGCGGACGTGTTATTAGCGCACGCCAAGCTCAAACAGCGCTCGGACCTGGCGAGGGCCCTGGTGGCCGCCGTGCCGCGCGTCCAGGCCCTGTCGGGCCAGGCCACGGACGACGAACGCACGCGCTTAGAACGGGAACTGGATCGCGTGGCGGCGCTGGAGGCGGCGGGCCCGGGCTACGCGACCGTGTCGCTCGCGGCGGGCATGGCCCGCTTGCGCCAGGACATCCCGCCCTTCGAGAGCCGCCTGTCGTCCCTCAAAAAGGACCTCGAGAAGAGCAGGGACATCGTGGAGTTCGCGTCGAACCCGCAACTAGGCTCGTACACGCGGGGCGTGGACCTCCTGACGGAGTTGTTCGACGATGCCGGCGTCGCGGTGCAGGCCGCGGAGGTCTACGTCCGGCGCATGTACTCGGCCCACGACATTCTGGACTTGCAGGTGACCACGGCCAACGATAAATTGGAGGCCTCGTGGTGGTACAAATTCCGGAACGACGAGGCGGCGACGTCGCCGTTGCGCTTCGGCAAGCTGGTGCTCTTCGACGACGCGGCGTCGGCCGTGGCCGGGTTGGCCGCGACGGTCGAGGGCTTCGGCGACGCGTTGCGCACTGGTTTAGAAACGCATGCCGGTTGGGTGGCGGACGCGGCCGACGCGACCCCCGTGAACACCATCCATTTACTGCTGAAGTCGAACGAGGCCACCACCGACGACAAAGCTTTAGTAGCAACCTTAGAACAGGCCCTGGCGGGCGTCCAGAACGCCGTCGAGGCCGCCCGCCTGCGGAGCGTGAATTTCGTGGCGACGGACGCGCCCTACTACCCGCGGTACTTCACGTTCGTGAACCCCACCTGCCTCGAGTCCGGGGCCAGCGCCGGGCCGTACCGCGAGGACCCTTTGCGGCGGGGCATGCGGCCCACGTTTTATCATTTGTTAGAGCTGGGGGCGGTGGAGCGGAACTTCCTGACCACGCCCCTGCCGACGGTGAACCGGGACCTGCGCGTGTACGTCGGCGACGACCGCGCCGGCCGGGCCAAGAACCCCAAGTTCGCGGCCCAGTCCGTGTTCGTGCAGCGCTTGACGCACTCCCCAGACTTCTTTGACGGCGGCTGCGCGCGGTTGCTCGACAAGGCCCTGGACGCCTTGGACATGGCCCTGCTCGATGCGCGCGTGAAGCCCACGGCGGCCGGCCGCGTCTTCATCAACGTCATCCCGCCGGTGGAATTCGACAGCGTTGCTAACTTAGACGCGGAGTTCCAGAAGACCCTTGGTGGGTATCTTGCGGCCAGAGCGACGCGACTCCTCGCGGCGCGTGTGGACGAGATTGAAGTGAAGTTCGCGTTCCGGACGCCGACGGGCGTCATCCCCGTGCGGGGGGTGGCCACTTCGGCCGAGGGGCCCTGGCTGGCGCTGAGGACCTATGTGGAGCGCGTGGACCCGGTCACGGGCGTCACGCTGAGCTACTGCGACGTCGACGGCGAGAACTGCGTCGTGGAGCCGTATCCCGCGGCGGACGCCGTCAGCAAGAAGCGGGCGACCGCGCGGCGGATCGGCACGACGTACGCCTACGACTTTGTTGGTTTATTAGCCACGGCGCAGCTCCAGGCGTGGCGCAATCGCAAGGCGGAGGTCGAGGCCTACGGCGGTGCGATTGAGATCCCTTCGGCGGACCAGGTCGTGGAGGCCAAGGAGCTCTTATTTGATGAGGATGCGGAGTACGGCGTCTCCACGAAGGGCTCGCGGCCGGTCGGCACGAACGACGTTGGCATGGTCGGCTTCTCCTGCACTTTTAGGACGCCCGAGTATCCCGACGGAAGGGAAGTGGTCATCGTGGCGAACGACGTCACGTACCAGTCCGGATCTTTCGGTGTCTTAGAGGACGACTTCTTCGCCAAGGTGACGCGGTTCGCCGCCGATCGCGGCGTCCCCAGGGTGTATTTGTCGTCGAACTCCGGCGCTCGAATCGGTTTGGTGGAGGCCCTCAAACCGCTCGTGGGCGTGAAGTGGGTGTCCAACGACCCGTCCAAGGGCCTGGAGTACTTGTATGTGACGCCCGAGGACCTCGCGAACCTGCCGGAGGGGTCCGTCGACGTCAAGCCCAAGAACCGGAACGGGCACCACGAGATCGAGGCCATCATCGGGAGCGACGACCAGGTGCCCGACGGCATCGGCGTGGAGAACCTGCGGGGGTCCGGCACGATCGCCGGGGCGACGTCGCGCGCGTACGAGGAGACCTTCACGCTCTCCTACGTGTCCGGGCGGTCCGTGGGCATCGGTGCCTACCTGAACCGTCTCGGGCAAAGGGTGATCCAGATGAAGACGGGGCCCATGATTTTGACGGGCTACCAGGCCCTCAACAAGCTCCTGGGCAAGGCCGTGTACACCAGTCAGGACCAGCTGGGCGGCCAGCAGATCATGATGCCCAATGGCATCACGCACATGGGCGTGGACGACGACTACGAGGGCTGCGAGGCCATCGTGCGGTGGCTGAGCTACGTGCCGTCGACGGCCAAGGACCTGGTGCCCGGCACGCTGGCGGTGACCGATCCGGTGGATCGTTTGGTGACGTCGCGGCCGCCGGCCGACGGCTCGCCCTACGATATCCGGGAGCTGCTGGACAACGCGGACGGGACGGGCCTGTTCGACAAGGGGAGCTTCACGGAGACCCTGGCCGGCTGGGGCAAGACCGTCGTGGCCGGCCGGGCCAAGCTGGGCGGCATCCCCTTCGGCGTCATCAGCGTCGAGACGCGGACCGTGGAGGCCGTCGTGCCGGCGGACCCGGCCAACCCCGACTCGAGGGAATCCATCAAGCCCCAGGCCGGGCAGGTCTGGTACCCGGACAGCGCCCACAAGACGGCCCAGGCCATCGCGGACTTCGGGCGGGGCGAGAAGCTGCCGCTCATGATCCTGGCGAACTGGCGCGGCTTCAGCGGCGGCACGCGGGACATGTACGACGAGGTCCTAAAATTCGGGGCGAAGATCGTGGACGAGCTCACGAAGTACGACATGCCCGTCTTCGTGTACATTCCCCCGAAGGCCGAGTTACGGGGCGGCGCCTGGGTCGTGGTGGACCCCACCATCAACGCGGACTTCATGGAGATGTATGCCGACCCCGAGTCGCGGGGCGGTATTTTGGAGCCGCCGGGCATCTGCGAGGTCAAGTTCCGCGCGCCGGACCAGCGCAAGGTCATGGCCCGCACGGATATTGAGCTAGTGAAGTTGAACGCCAAACCTCAATCGGCGGAGCGCGACGCGGCCATTGCGAAGCGGGAAGCGACGTTGGCGCCGCTTTACCAGCAGGTGGCCATCGAGTTCGCGGACTTGCACGACCGGGCGGGGCGCATGAAGGCCAAGGGCGTCATTAGGGATGTTGTGGCCTGGGAAGGCGCGAGATCCTACTTCTACAAGCGCGCGGCGCGGCGGCTGGCGGTGGACGCGTTGGCCAAGGCCATTGTGAACACGGGCGGCACGTTAGCTGATGCCACGGCCAAGGTCGAGGCCTTCTGCCAGTGCGACTGGGCGGACGACGAGGCCGTGCTGAAATACCTCGAGGCGAACGCGGAGCAGGCGGGCGCCATGGTCCACGCGGCCGAGACGGAGGCGCTCGTGGCGAAGCTGAAGGGCATCTTCGCGGGCCGGGCGGACGCGGGCGCGCTCGTCGCTGCCGCCATGGCCTGAGTGTGGCGGCGTCCCCTTCCCCCATCCTTCCCCAATAAATAACTATACAATCGACTCTCTTTAACGCGCTGGGCTCTCTTCTCCGTTAGTTCGTTCAAACCGCCGTGACGTCTGACGCCGAGCGTTGACGGCGGCGAAGGTTCATAGACGCGGCCGTGACGGGTTTTTCGACTAGCCCAGGACCTCATCTTATCGCGTGCTCTGGGAAGTGTATAGCGCCATAGCGCCACGTGAGGAGACATCACGCGGGGAGGTCCAGCGCAGACCCACAATCCTGACCGATCGCACCCGTAGCGCTACCTAGACTTCACGGTCTTCACCAGGAAGTTTCCAGCACTTGCAGACGATGAAAAACGTCTGCTTGCTGCTGGCCGGGGCCGCGCTGGTCGCGGCGAAGACGGGTAAAACACTTGACCCCATGTACGACGCCGAATCCGTCTGCAAGGACTGGTGGCACGCCGCCGAGGAGGGCTGTTTCGACCCCGCGAACCCAGACGCGGACCGTCGGTGGCCGGACGCGCAGCTAGAAGCGATATTCACCGAGGCGCTCGAGGGCCGCGAGCCGGGCGCCTGCGCGTCGTGCGGCTACGGCTCCATCGACGCGGGCGTCGGCACGGACGTCGTTACTTCGACCGATTGTGTATCTTATGAGTCTCCTTACCAGCTCATTCGCATCTACGAGGACTGCAGCGGCATCTGTGTCGATGCGAAGACCAAGGAAAATCTCAAGACGAAGGGCTCTAAGGGCGTGCAATTCCCCTACAATCCCTGGAACGACGAGGGCGGCGCGTGCAAGGCCTGGCCCTGGCCGCAGTGCCTTGATGGTACACTGCGGCCGACGCCCAAGCCGACGCCCAAGCCGACCGACGACGAGTGCAGCGGGAAGTATCATGTTGATGGCTGCTATGATCCGAGCGAGCCGGACGCCGACACTTCTTTTCCCCCTGGCTTCGACGGACTTATGACCTTCGCCCTCGAACGGCGATTGCGACCCGAACGACTGCGCCTACGTCGCGGCGAAGCCCAAGCGGTGCAGCAACGCCGACGCGGAAGGGGTGAGCGCTCTCCAAGCCGCCCGGTGACGTGCGGCACGTGCGAGCCGGGCGCGGTTTCGGCCGCCTCTCTGGAGGACGTCACCGGTCTGGACAACGACGCGACGCCTCCTCCTTACCTCGCGGACTGCGACCTTACCGTCCAAGGATGCAATCCTTTGATTCCCGACTTTGACGGCGCGGCGACGCTCTCCATCTCCCTGTCCGTGCTCATCGTCGCGGCCGCCCTCACGGCGCAGGTGATGTAGGGGCACCGTAAGAAGACCTTTATGCAGGCGCAGGCTCCTGGGAAGTCCGGAGGGGGGGTCTTATGCGGGGCACACTCACAAGTCACTCTTACACACACAAATTTCCGCGGACGACAACCGCCACGCCCCCGGCGCGGCATCACCAATCCCGGTGGTCGAACCACGCGCAGCACTGGACGCTCCGCTGGTCCCGCTCGAGGCCTGCGAGGTCGTCGAAGGAAGCCCCCGAGAGGACCGACGCCGTCCGCGCGAAGGACGAGGGCAGGTGCTGCACGGAGGTCGTGCCCTTGACGCCGATCACGAGGCGCGAATTCGCCAGCGCGAGCCAGTCGGCTACGGTCGTTGTCAGCGAGAGCCAATCGTCAAACGAGGGTGCCTTGGCGAACCAGACGTTATACTTGGGCGGCTCGATGCCGTCGAAGTACTCCGTTTCGACGCCCGGAAACGCGTTCTGGATAGCGCGCGCGAAGGCCCGCTTCACCGGCGCCGAGTCCGCCGCGAGGAAGACGCGCTGGCCCGGGGCGCAGCCCAGACCCAGCGCCCGCAGCCGCCGCACTAGACAGGTCCACTTGAAGCGCGCCTTTCGCGTTCCTAGCCAGGCGTCCGCCGCTGCATTCGTGGCGTTGGCGCCCTCGATGAAGTCCAATGTCCGCAGGTGCAGCGCCACTGTATAGTACTTCGTCGGCGTGATGGCTTTCGTGACACTTTGTCCAATAAACGCCTCCTGCAGGACGGGCAGGAACCGCTGGAGCAGTTCCCCGGGCTCTTGGATGAGCTCGCGTAATATGGCCCGCCGCGCGCACGTCAGGCATCCCTGTATAAGGGGTTCGTACGCCGGCGGGTACCGGCCGTTGCGCCAGCCGAAGGTTGTGAAGTACACGCAGTGCGCCGTGTGCGTCTGGTGGCTGCGCACGAGGCACATGCGGTGGTCGCGGGCCAGGTCCCTTCTATTCGCCGTCTCCAACCCTGCGCACCGCACGACGCGACACAAATTGCGCAGGATCGGCGACTTGATGATTAAGGACCGGCCCAGATGCCGCGCCTCGAGCACCGCTCTTACATAGGCATCTAGAGCGTTGCCCACGCCCACGTATGAATCGAGGACCCACACGAGGGGGACGCCACTCGTCCGCGAAACTTTAAGCAAGCGCGCCTTCTGGTGCGCGACGCGTTCTGGTTTGATATAGAGGAGTGCGGGCGCGCCACCGGCTAACGGCAGCGCGTCCGCCGCGCCGGGCACGGCGCTTCGCAGGGCCTCGGAATGGGTGCGGGCCCCGCAGAGGTGGGCCGGCGCCGTGTCGTTGGCGCGCGGCGCGCAGTGGTTCGCGGCGATCGTGCTGCCGAGCAGTGCTGCGGCGACGAGGCTCTTCATGGCGTATTTTTGGGGGAGCCTCCGCATCCACCAAAGCTCGTAACGCACGGGTTTATGGCGTGCGGGTTTAGCGATGCGTAATAGTGCACAAACTGAGTAAAAGAGCTGTGTTACTGCAGCCAACTCACGCAGCGTTCAGCGCCAACGCACAATTCGCATCGCAACACACGTCGCGAGTTGCGCGGTCACAGCTCATAGTTTGCGTAGGGACAAAGGACTAACACGAGTGCCAAGCTGTCGTGTTGACACTGATCGACCATGCAATTACTACGGCTCGCCTTCGTCATCGCCACCGCGAACGCGTTGGCCGTGAAGAGCAGCCCGAAAAAGAAGGCGCCGAAAGCCAAGGGTGGCTTTGGCGCGCCGCCCAAGCCCGTTAAGGCCGGCAAGCAGATCTCGGGCGAGAAGCTCCTTTACGCGTCCGAGGACCGCTACAACGAATTGGAAAAAAAGTACGACGGCGACGACGACGACGACGCCGACGACGCGTTGGTGCTGCGGGACTTTGTGGTGGCCCTGCGGTCGTCGAAGGCAGCGCAGTTCTCGGACTGGGTGCCCGTGTGTGTCCTGGGCGTCGTCAGCGCTCAGCCCGCCGATAGCGTGGTCCCCTGGGCCGTGTCGCTGCACCGGCGATTTATCGTGGAAGCCATGAAGGACGTGGCGGGCGGCCGCGCGGGCAAGCTCGCGTGGGCGGACTTTGAGATTTCATCAGAGCCGCTTGTGGATTTTGAAAAGCGCGTGCTGGACGTGGTCCAGGCCGACGTGAAGGAGCGGGGCGCGGAGAACGAGCAGCATAAGGCCACGCTCCTCCTTGACGGTGCGTATGACGCGGTCGGGTTGAAGGCGGCCTACCGCAGCCGGTGCAAAGAAGCCCACCCGGACGTGCGCGTGAGCGACGACGTGCCGGACATCAACGCCTGCCGCGTCGCCTTCGAGGCGCTGGGCGCGGACCTGGAGCGTGTCAATAGTGGCGCGACCTACGAGTCGCTCGGCGGCGCCGCGAAGTCGTTCACGGTTTTGGACGTGCCCGCGGCGACCGACGCCCCCTTCCCCGGCGAGGCCGCGGCGACGCGCGTCGACCCGGACATGTGCCTGCCCTTCCTCCTCCGCAACGTGCAGCGCGAGGGGCGGCGAGAGGATGTTAAGATTTAAATGTGAGCGGGTGTTTCTTACGAGCGGAAAGGCACCGGAATCAGAGGCTTGTGCGTACAGGTGCCGCTACGTGCGATATTTGAGAGAAAAAACCCGTGCAGTAAAACCCGTGCAAGAGAGCAAAATCTGTGCTCAAAGGAGAGCGTCGTTGAGCGCAGCTAGTCCGCAAGCCAGGAAGGCACGTTTTGGATTGAAGTGCGGTGCGCATCTACAGGCGCACAGCGGTTTTCTGTTACGACGCCGACCTCTAACAATGGACTTGGAAGGAGGCGACCACCCTGAGCCTCCCCCGAGACTCCAAGTCAAGTGGACGCTACTGCACGGGACCAACAGCACCCCCGTCCGTAAAGACGGGAACCCTCTGAGCCCGGGCCAGGCCAAGGCTGCCAGCGCTTTCATAGAGGCCCAGGACCGCATCCTGTGGGCTATTCGCTCGCGAGAGGATTTAGACACGGCTCGCTCCTGCCGAGACATGCTCCAGAAGCTCAAGGACAGCGGCAGGACGGCAGGACAGCGGCTCGAAGACAGCTGGACGGCGTGGGACGGCAAGACCAAGGGATGGATGAGGGACCGCTCGAATCGGCTAGACACGAAGATAAAGGAAGCAGAGAGCATGCCCCACATCGCAAAGCAGTTGCGCGCGTCCAGAGGGCTGGGGCTGCCGCAGGAGCCGGAGACGCCAGTGCGCACGAACGAGCCTCCCACGAGACTCTTGCCGGTAGATGCGCCGGCAGCGACAACCGATGCTGAGGCGGAGTTGCAGGACGACGGTGCGACGCCGGAGTGGTGGCCTACTCCTGCGCCGGAGATATCGCCTGCGCCGCCGCTGACGCCGCCGTCGCCGGCGCCACCGCGGCGCCCCGAGGCCGGCGCTCTGGTCGACGCGCCGGAACCGGCCCGATTCAAGTGTGTGTACCCCCCTAAGCCCCCCAGGAAGGCGGGCGGGAGCTGGACGACGTGTGTTACTCTCCATGGCGTCTCGACCAGCGCCGGGAGCCACAGCACGAAGGCGGCGGCCGCGCGCGCCGTCGACGCGCTGCTGTTGGCCCACGGCAAGCCGGCCGTGAACTTCCCGGGCGAGGAAGAGGCCTCCAAAGTGGCGTTTCCTGACATCGGCGCGCGGCGGCGGCCCGCGCTTGAGAGGGCGTTCGTGGTGCCCGCGCGCCCGAAGGCGCCGCCGCGCGAGGCGAAAGCGCCACAGTCGCGCCCGAAGCCGCGACGCGCGCCGAAACCAGCGCCGAGGAAGAAGCATCGGACGACTGCGTCGACGTCTTCCGGGCGGGGTCGCGGCGGTCCGACGCCGCACACGCCGAGCGACTACACGGGCGTCCACGGCACCGAGCGGCAAGGCGCCGCCACAATCTGGAAATCCGACATCAGTGTCGACGGCGCCAGACACCGCTTCGAGCACGCGACAGAGCGCGAGGCGGCGATCTCGTACGACGCCGTGCGCGTGATGTACCGCGGCGAGGCGCGCCTCAACTTCCCGGAGCGCTGGCCCGGCGACGACTCGTCCCGCTACGCGGGCGTCGCGCGGAACGCAGACGCCGTGACGACGCGCGCGCTCTGGAGCGCGCACCACAACGGCCGCGAGCTGGGCAGCTTCGACGACGAAAAGGTCGCGGTGCGCGTTTATGATTTTGCGCGGCGCTGCAAGGGACAGCCCGTCGTGAACTTCGACGGAAGAGGGGAGGACGGGGAGACGTTCTGCGCCTACCTCGAGGACTGGGAAGTGCGCGCAATGAGGGAGCAGGGCGAGGCGTCCCTGGTGAAGAAGTACGGCTGCCGCTTCTTCGAGGATCCCGACCACCCCGGCGAGGTGTATGTGGTCCACACGGGGGGCGTCCAGTGGAACAACGGCGCGCCCACGGTCAGGGTCAACGCCGTGGGCCCCACAGGTATGAGGCCGGGCCAAGACGTTGAGGAGGGCGCTATCACGTATTATTTATTGAACGGCGTGCTGCGCAAGATGATTGCCGCGACGTCCCAGGGTTTGATGATTCAGCGCTCCGCTAGCGCAAAGCCCGCGCCGCAGCCGAAGCTGGCGGAGCTGCGCGAGCCAGCTACTGCACCGAGCTTGTTCCCGGCGGCGGAGACTCCTGATGTAGCGGCGGCGTCCGCTACTCGTAGCAAGAAATTAGTGAAGCGCGCGGTGTCAAAGCCGCAGCGGCTTATGGAGTTAGTTGACGTGGGCAAGAGCTACGCGCCGGCGTGGCCTTCGGCATCGCGCGCGGCGCCGACCAAGCGCCCGAAGCCGCCGCCCGCGCGCAAAGCGAAATCGCCGCCCAAGGCGCCGGCCGACGCGCCTGCCGAGACGCCCTCTCGGAAGCGCCCGCGACCGGACGATAACGCGACGGCGGCGAAAAACGAGCGGCTGCGGAGGGAGCTGGATTCTCTGCTGGTCGCGACGCGAGCGCTCGAGCAGGACCTGCGCGCGTCCGAGGCGCGGGCGAGCTCCGCGTGTCAGAGGGGCGACCGGCTCGAGCAGGACTTGCGCGCGTCCGAGGCGCGCGCGGACCGCTACGGCCGCCAGCGCGACGAGGCGCAGGGCGACGTCAAACGCCTTCGCCGGGAACGCGATGAGTTAAGGGCAGATGCCGCCTTCGCACGCCAGCTCGAGGCGTCTGGTGACACGGTAACCAGCGGTATTAGATGTACGTCGGGCCGACCGGACTGCCGCTGCCAGTCAGGGCGAACGCGAGCTATTGTCAGATACAACATGGAAACGGGCGAGGACCTGGAGGAGTACTGTTCCGGGGCAGATGCTGCGCTCAAATTAGACCTAGATCCCTCGTGTGTCTCGCATGTTTTAACAGGAAGGCAGCAGGACGCCGGGGGCCATGCGTTTCGCTACAAGACACCGCCGCCGGCGAAGAACGTGACGCCTGCGCGGCCGGCGAAACGGGGCCGACACCATTGCTCGCCCGCGGATGCGACCGCCGACCAGGCACGAGACGCCGCCTTCGCACGCCAGCTCGATGGC
>Ga0302122_10000994_pt1 | contig 17848 bp, 12 predicted proteins | sample CB21_SCM_MG_FD_203115 | JGI IMG/M metagenome (GOLD analysis project Ga0302122, IMG submission 203115) | Marine microbial communities from Western Arctic Ocean, Canada - CB21_SCM | ecosystem: Environmental > Aquatic > Marine > Oceanic | place: Canada: Western Arctic Ocean | collected 2017-09-28
GTTGAATGGGTTCTTCACCCCTTAATAGCGGACGGCATTTCTCTTCGAGCCGCAAAGCCCCGTAACGTTCAAGATCGACACTCATATATCCTCTTGCCACCAATTGCCGAAAGACCGAGCGCCATTGATTGTTCCCGATTTTCTTTCCTATGCCATAGCTGGATAGGTTTTGATGGCCAAATTGAAAAACCTTGTCGCTATTAGACTCACGCAACACATCGATTAGATGGTTTACCCCAAAGCGCTGTTCAGTTCGGTAAGCAACACTCAAAGCCATGCGTGCTGCTTCGGTTCCGTCCCAGGTTTCAACGGGCTCTAAACAGCTGTCACAATTTCCGCAGGGCTGTGTTAAATCTTCACCAAAATAAGAAAGCAGTGTTTGTCGGCGGCAACTGGTTATCTCGCACAATCCGAGCATGGCATTGAGGCGATGTTGCTCGGCGCGTTTATGCTCTTCGCTGCCATCTGAGCTTTCCATCATCTGACGAAGTTTGATGACATCTTGTAATCCGTAAATCATCCATGCATTTGCAGGCTGGCCATCACGGCCAGCTCGACCTGTCTCTTGATAGTAAGATTCTATAGTTTTGGGTAAGTCTAAATGAGCGACAAATCGCACGTCCGGTTTATCGATACCCATACCGAAAGCAATCGTAGCGACAATGATCATACTTTCTTCTCTTAAAAACCGGGCTTGATGATGAGCTCTAGTTTGGCTGGGGAGGCCAGCATGATAAGGCAGTGCATTAAAACCCTGACCTTGTAGCCAATCTGCAATGTCTTCGGTTTTCTTGCGAGATAAACAGTAAATGATCCCGGCATCACTAGGATGTTCAAGCTTAAGAAATTTTAGAAGCTGCGATTTTGCATTTTGTTTTAATGTTATCCGATATCGAATGTTAGGCCGATCGAACCCGGCGATAAATTGCCTTGCATCTTGTAGTTGTAATCGAGAGAGGATTTCTTCTCTGGTTCGAGCATCTGCAGTTGCTGTTAAAGCAATACGTGGGATTTGTGGAAACGATTCATACAGTAGACTTAGCTTCAAATAGTCTGCGCGAAAGTCATGCCCCCATTGGGAAACACAATGTGCCTCATCAATAGCAAAGAGGGCAATTTTGGATTGGCGTAAAAGCTGAAGAGTTCTTGTCTGATTCAGTCGTTCCGGTGCGATATAAAGAAGGTCTAGCTCATTGTCTCGTAATGTTTGTTCAATTTTTTGTGCTGCTTCAGGGTCTAGTGTTGAATTTAGAAATGCTGCTTTTACTCCTAATAACTGCATTGCGCTGACCTGATCCTGCATAAGGGCAATCAAAGGCGAAATGACAACACCACAGCCCTCTCTAACTATGGAAGGGATCTGATAGCAGAGAGATTTACCTCCGCTAGTAGGCATTAATACAAGAGCATCGCCACCCTCGATTACGGTATCGATAATTTCATCTTGGGGAGCACGGAAGTCAGAAAAACCGAATACAGACTGCAAAATTTGGTGGGGATTACTTGAATCATTTTTCATGACTACTGAGTATAGGGAGAATCTGGGGGTCTGAGTAAAAAATATCTGAAAATAAATTAGAAGTCCTTCATATCTATCTCAATAGATACTCGCAAAATTCTGCGATATAGTCAGCTTAAAACAACCAACAGTTCGTGAAATGTCACGTAATTTTTAGCAAAAGGACTAGTTAGAGCCATGGCCATTATTGATAAGGTTCCACCACCTCGAATTTTTCCAGTCTTATTATCGCTAATTGCCACGCCTCTTTTATTGGGTGGTTTGCAACTAATTATTCTGGGTGGCTCTTTCTACTATCTACTGGCGGGAATGGTATTGGCTTCTTGCGCACTGCGGTTGTGGCAAGGAGATCCCTTAGCCTCTTTGCTCTATGGTGGGTTTTTAGCTGTTACTTGTTTATGGTCATTCTATGAATCTGGCACTCAGTTGTGGGCGCTTGCACCAAGAATTCTGCCTTTTTCTGCGCTTGGCATTTGGTTTCTAACGCCTTGGCTAAGAAATTCATTGTATCAGGGAAATCCACCACCTTTGTTTGAATCACAGTTCGCCAAATATGCATCCATTGGCATCGTATTGATCGCTGTCTTTGTATTTGTAGATGGGACGGGCTACGAAGTTAAACCTTTGTCTCCACGTAGCGGCAATAATATTGCCAATACAGCAACTGATTGGCCTAGCTACGGTAATACACTGGCTGGTACTAGATACTCGCCATTAGACCAAATCGATACTAATAATGTTGCAGATTTAGAGCTGGCTTGGACCTATCGAACTGGAGCGGGGGGGGCCTTCAAAGCCACTCCTTTGCAAATAGGTGAACTGCTTTATATGTGTACCGGTGGAAACCTTATCGTGGCTTTAGATGCTCAGAGCGGGGATCTGCGCTGGCAGTTTGATCCACTTCTCGATCAGGCCCACTTAGCATCAATGCGTTATTTTACTACCGGCTGTCGTGGCGTTTCCTATTACCAAGCACCCGAGGAATATCAGGGCGAATGTCAGCAACGAATATTAACTAACACAACAGATGCTAGGCTCATCGCAGTGGATGCAATTACAGGCGCGCGCTGCTCACAGTTTGGTGATCAAGGAGAGATAAACCTAACAATTGGTATGGGAAACGATCCGCTAATCTCCAATTTCCAAACATCACCACCGGGAATCGTTAGAGGTAATATTGTTGTTGGCGGTTGGGTCATAGATAACCGGTCTGTGGGCCCGCCTTCTGGAGTCGTTCGTGCTTTTAATGCCATCACCGGCGATTTCGCTTGGGCGTGGGATATGGGACGACCTGGAAATAACGGGGAGCCACTGCGAGGTGAAGTCTATACTCGTGGCACTCCAAATGTATGGAGTATGTTTAGTGTCGATGAAGAACTCGGTCTCATTTATGCACCAACAGGCAATGAAACCCCAGACTACTTTGGCGGACTTCGTATGGACGCTAGTGATCAATACGCTAGCTCTGTTGTTGCTATTGAGGGAGAGACAGGTGCAATTCGTTGGTCATTTCAAACAGTTCATCATGACCTTTGGGACTACGATGTACCTTCTCAGCCAACGCTGCTGGACTTACCCGGGGAAAATGGCCAAACAATTCCTGTGGTGTTACAGGCCACTAAGCGTGGTGAGGTGTTTGTTCTCAACAGGGAAACTGGAGTTCCGGTATTTGACATTCAGGAATTGCCAGTTCCACAGAATGGCAGTGTTCCAGAAGACTATATTGCCGCTACTCAACCTTTCACGATGGACTTGCCAATCTTTCGTTCTGAAATTAGTGAAAAATCTATGTGGGGTATTACTCCTCTTGATCAAATGTGGTGCCGCATTGAATATAAAAAAATGCGCTACGATGGACATTTTACAGTACCGGGCACCGATACTATTCTGCACAACCCTGGAGCCACAGGCGGTTTTAATTGGGGCAGCATAAGCGTCGATGAAGTAAATAATATTATGGTGGTGAATCCTTTATTTATGGCAAATCAACTTACTCTAATTCCTCGAGATGAGTTGCCTGAAGGACTAATTGGTAGCCAATTGGGCACTCCCTATTCTCACACATCGAATCGATTTCTCTCACCGCTGCATGTTCCTTGTCAGCAACCGCCATACGGAATTTTGGGTGCTGTTGATCTAGAAACTAAAGAACTTTTATGGCAGCGACCGATTGGCACAGCAAAACATACTGGACCCTTAGATATTCCGACTCGTTTGCCTCTAACAGTGGGTACTCCACAAACCGGCGGAACAGTGACAACAGCAGGGGGATTGATATTTAGTGCCGGGGCTTTTGATAACACTGTACGAGCATCGAGTATCCACGACGGTAAAGAACTTTGGAACCAGCCGATTCCTTTTACAGCGCAAGGTACACCCATGAGTTATTTGTCTCCCGCTGGAGATCAAACAGTCATTGTCACAGTACCGGTATTTAATTCAACGCGGGGGTCTGGTTATGAACCACTATCAGTTGAAGAAGAAGATCCCCTGGGGGGCTACGTTTTCGCCTATCGGCTTCCGAACTGACTTTCAATTAATACTTAACTATCAGTTATCACAGAATTGCAGACTCACTGATTGTCATTCAAGCATTTACTTGCCTACACAGAAATTCTGTAGTCCCAAAGCCACGAAAAATCCTAACGTCCGGGACTGTCTGCACTAAGGTTATCGGTATCAGCTTACTTTATTAGTGGATAGACATAGCAATCAATCGTTGAATCAGTTCAGGTTGTCTCAAACTAGTTGTCATCCCGGGCAACTAAAGGTTTCATGTTTATCGGGAATTATAACTGGGAGTAACAATGAATAAATTAATGAAAAATATCTCCGTCCTCGCATTGTTTAGTCTATTGCTTACCTGCGCTAGTGCTCCTTCCAGCCCAGGAATAGGCTCATGGGATGTGGGTATAAGCACCCCTCTTGGTGATCAAACAGGAGTTTGGACTTTTCCTGGCGACGGCTCGGGAATTATGGGCAGCGATCTAGGTGATCAGGCAGTCGAAGGCGTGATAATGGACGGCAATACTATTTCTTTCAATGTAGATATCGATGCTCAGGGACAGGTCCTAAGTCTCAGTTTCTCGGGAGCTGTAGCAGGCGATACATTGACTGGAGTATTCGAAAGTGATTTTGGTGCTTTTGATGTTTTAGGAATTAGACAGTAATTGCTGAACCTGAATTCGTGCTAGCTGCAGTTATGATTTTTTGCTGCTAGCTGTTTTCCGATTGTGCTGCGGCTCCTGCCTGCGGTGAGTCACCTCCGCGTATCATTTTACGCCAATCTTTGAACGGCCCGATAACATTCTGCCAGAACGAGCGGTATTCGTGTTGCGTGCCTGGCCCTATACCCCAGGGCGTGAATTCGTCTCTCTCAGGAATATACAAAGTGCCAAATAGACGGTCATAAATACTGGTAACTGCCGCCATATTGGTGTCCCAATGTTGCCGTAGATAGCTATGATGAGTGTGATGCATTGCCGGGCTCTGAATCCATTTCGCCAGCCAATGGGGGTAGTGAAACTGAATATGGTAGTGACGGAAGGCACCATTCAATCCAAGAATAAAAGAGAAAAAGCTTATATTAAATAGTGTCGCAACGACTATGCTTCCATCGAAGAAGTAAGTGAAGACGCCGGCGGCAAAACCGTAGGACACTGCTGATCCTGTCGCCCAAATTGGACCAGCAATAAAATGCTCTCTACCGCGAGTTAGAGGCGTGAGTACCTCAGCAGAATGGTGAATTTTGTGAATAGCCCAAAGCGCAGGAACTTTGTGCATGGTGTAATGAATCACGTAGAAAACAAAGTCGTAACAAAGCAAGCTGAAAAGGCTGTAAAGCAACATCCACGCATAATTTATTTCAAACGCTGGACTGTTGCCGAAGAGACCTAGGAAGACATTGATTGTGGCCTGCGCAGCGAATGGTCCAACTGTGGCAAATAAAGATACTGCCCAGAGCGGCCGCAGAACTCGTTCGAGAACCCAAAGACCAATATCAACTCTTGCAGATACATGGGTATAAATATCTTTGGGTAAGAGGAACGCCAATATCTGTTTAAATTCTCGCTCTCGACCATCGGCACCTCTGCCACCGCGGCCGCGATAAAATAGGAAAAGACAGCAGGCTAGAAAAAGCGTGATAAGAATTCTATCCCAGCGCAAGTCGGATGGAGTGTTCGCGGCGATAATATCGAAAGTGAAGGTGGTGGCTTGGAGTACCACCTCGGTAAACGGGTCAGTTAATTCTGATTCAGCAGGAGCGAATGTTTTGGTGCCCGCACTAGCTCCTGCTGAATCCGCCATTTATATACGTAACCTGCCGGTGGAATCACCTAGAGACTCAATACCGACACCTAATTCATCCAACAAAGTTAAATGTAAGTTGGTCAAGGGAGTGTTTTCTGGGTACCGACTATGACGACCACCGGGCCCTACGCTGCCTGCTGCGCTGCCAGCAAGTAAGATTGGTAAATCTCTTGAGTAATGGGTATTGCTATCCGCCATTCCAGCACCATACACAATCATCGAGTTGTCCAAAAGTGAGCCATCGATGTCTGGTGTTGAACGCAGACGCTCGAGGAATTCAGCGAAGAAAGTCACGTGATACTGATTGATTTTTAATAACTTCTCGAGTTTGATCGGGTCTCTTTGATGATGTGAAATAGGGTGGTGAGCGTCGGGAACATCAATTTCCGCGTAGGTCCTGCCTGTGATCTCTCTGCCCATCATGAAGGTTGCAACACGAGTCATGTCGGTTTCGTAGGCTAATGCCATCATATCGAACATGAGTTTGGCATGCTCACGAAATGTATCCGGGATGCCTGCAGGTTGGGCAACAACCGGCTGTTCGCGATCGCTTTGTGATTCTGCCATTTGGATGCGTCGCTCAATATCTCGAACTGCTTCCAAATATTGATTCAATTTCGACTGATCCGCTGCGCCGATCTCCCGTGACAGCTCACTAGCACGTTCCGTTACTGAATCTAGCAAACTCGCATCTTTGGCGAGGCGTGCCTGACGAACTTTAGGATCCGTGCTGCCGCTGTCGCCGAAGAGTCGCTCAAAGACAGCTCGCGGATTGTTCTCCATTGGCAGGGGAGTAGTTTCATTGGCCCAAGAAATTGTATTGGTATAGGCGCAACTGAAACCTTCGTCGCAGGAACCTGCAAAATCTCGACCATCGATTGCCAACTCTAAAGTAGCCAATTGAGTCTCGCGACCAAGAAATCGGCCTGCGATTTGGTCCATGGAGATACTGGCCTGCAAATTTGAGCCATCATCTCGCTTAGAGGCGACACCGGTAAGAAACCGTGTGGAGGCTCGTGCGTGAGGTCCTTCGCCATCAACACCAACAAGCCCGGAGAGAATCTTAATCTGCTCACGATAAGGTTCCATGGGTTTCAATATTGATGGTAGTTCGAAACCACTACCTGCGGTGCCAGGAGTCCAATGATCCATGCGCATGCCGTTGGGGACATAAACAATCCCTAGGCGCTTGTTCGGTTTAACCTGGGCTAGTGCCGGAACCATACTATCTAGCAATGGCAATGCTAAGGCTGCGCCGGCTCCTCGGAGCATAGCGCGTCGAGATATGGCTTTCTTGGTGATGATCATGAACCTGACCTCCGCATACGAAATGGGGCACTTTGTACAATACCTACGATAATAGACGACCAGCCGTAGTTGTCCACCTCTGCGGCCCGAGTAATTGACCGAACAGTTGGCTTATCGAAATGCTGAGGGCCACGCCCTATGGCGTATCCCAGTAATTTTTCAGTGACGGTTCCGACAAACTCTTCCCCGCGGGAAAGTAGTAAGGAGCGCAATCCACCCAGCCCATAGAAAGCCTGACCACTGGGTAATTGACCTGAGGCATCGATTGCTAATCCGGCTTCGCCAGTAAGGCGCCAACGGCCAATAGCATCATAGTTTTCCAGAGCCAGACCCAAGGGATCCATTGGGGCATGACAGACAGAGCAATTGGGGTCTTCACGATGTTGCAACATGCGGTCACGAATGGTTGCTGGTTGTCCATCGGCACCAGTTTCTGGCAAATCTGGTACGTCGGGTGGGGGTGGAGGCGGCGGTGTACCTAGAATATTAGTTAGAACCCACTTACCGCGAAGAACTGGTGAGGTTCGATTTGCATAGGAAGTTGCAGTCAGCAGACTGCCTTGACCCAAGATTCCACCTCGTTGTTCCGCAAGATCATCCGATAAATTGACCCGGCGAAAGTGGCTGCCGTAAACTCCCTCTATGCCATAGTGTTTCGCGAGTCGCTCATTTACGTAGGTATAGTCCGCTCCTATCAAATCTAACAAACTTCGGTCCTCGCGAATCATACTTTCAAAGAATAGCTCACTTTCCTGGCGGAAAGCGCCTCGTAGATTCTCATCGAATTCAGGAAACTCAACAGCATCGGGAACGATTGAGGGCAGGTTGCGTAAATACAGCCACTGTGAGGCGAAGTTTTTCACCAAAGCATTTGAACGTGAGTCTGCTAACATCCGCCGAGTATGTTGTTCCAGCACATCAGGGTTCTGAATCGAGCCATCTTCCGCCGCTGCTAACAATTCGTCGTCGGGGATACTACTCCACAGAAAGAATGAAAGTCGTGATGCTAACTCGAGATCACTTAACGAATAATTTGTATCAGCAGCAATGTTTATTGGGTCACGTTCAACACGGAATAGAAAATCCGGTGAAATTAACAATCGCTCAAGTGCGAATTGAATGCCAGCATCGAATGATTGACTGCCATCTGCGCGGCCGGCACGATAGAAATCCATTAATATTTCAAGGTCACTATTAGTAATCGGGCGGCGATATGCTTGCCTTGCTAGAGATGAGAGAATCTCGCTCGCGCAGATCATCTCATTCGCTGAATTACCGAGTTGTGGCTGACAACTAAATATAGCGCGTCGAGCTAGCGTATCTCCGGGGCCTGTTGCTTCGTAGGGTCCGGTAATCTGAACTTCCTCAATGGCTGCGTCGCCATCACGCATCTCATTTACTGCTGCTGCGAATACAGACTGTGGTGGTTGCAGTACGCCTTCTGGTTCTGTGAATTTTCGAACAAAGGAGACTCCTAAAACATGACGCCCGGCGGCGGCATTGAAGCGGAGGCGTAAATTGGAATCAGCGAAGAGCATGTACTCTTCCCACTCGCGGTCTCCGAATTGATTGCCACCATAGCTGGCTGGAGCTTGCAGAACATCAGGCTCTTCTCCGCCAATGGTGAAAGTTTGCACTAGAGCTCCGTCGAACCGAACTTCTAGCTCATGAGCTGAGCCCATGCCTCGAATATAATTCACGTAGTTACGGTGCAGGCGAATGGACAAGTCGTATTCACCAGCCACTGGGAAGTAATGCTGAATGCCGATACCACCTCTTGACCCAAAGGGTAGGTCGTCGCCCATGCGATCATTTTGATTGAGTAAAATTGGAACTGCATAGGTATCAGACACAGGGCTGAGAGGCTCTTCGCCTACGGCTAGCCTAGCTGTCTTCCTAGCCGCTGAAAGATAGCGCTCCATCAATGCCGGTGAGATGGTTAACACATCGGCCATATTGTCAAAGCCATTCTGGTCGATATTGTCTGCAGGCAGCAGAGCCTCTACATTAACATCTAAGGCTAAAAGGTCGCGAACGGCATTGGCATATTCGGCACGGTTGAGTCTATGGAAGGCTTCAGTGCGGCCGGGATTCAGGTTTTCTGCTGCATGATTATCGATCTCTTTTTCCAGCCAAGATACCGATGCGCTATATACCGCTTCACTAGGCCGTGGCATTTCTACGGGCGGCATTCGACGAGTTCGTAACTGCGCAAGAATTCTCTCGGGAGCTGAACCATGTTCTTCAATTTGTGTTATGTCTATGTTCTGGAATGACAAGTTTGCTTGGCTGAGCGCGTCATTGTGACAGGCAATACAATATTGATTAAGAGTGGCTTGAAGCAATTCGCCGCTTGCTTCAGGACTTTCTTGGGCTGAAATTGAATTTATCTGAGAAGAGAAGACAAGTGTCAGAACGAAAATGATAGCAACGAAAGCTAAACTAACTTTGCAAATCAAGGTCGGAAGCTGTGGCTGCTGCGAACTGGATTTAAAATTGTTGTTTTTTATAGAGATTGGAGCCGTGCTGGTCATAGTTTGTAAGCCGCTTCTTTATTTTAGTTATGGTGATTAATTCAGTATCTGAACATAGTGCTGGAAATTTCCGCAAGATCTGACTTCCAGGCCAGATTAAAAAAAATAGCTTAAGCTAAACTGCCATTGCTTGCGCTAAGTGTCAATTTTGCTATGTAGACTTTTCAAATGTGCCTAGGACTCAATTTCAAGCTTTTGGGCCTACTTTAACTCTGGCTTGTAACTACCATGCCTAATGTCATACGATTAATACTTATGATTATCGCAAAATTAAGAAAGTCACTGTCTGTAATTCTCTCCGGTCTCGGGGCTGCAACTACATCCATGCTAAAAAGAACCATTAGTACGTGTTTTCTGCTCTTTCTCACCACAATGGTTGCTTTCGCACAATCGTCGCTAACTCCATTGATTGAGGCAATAAAAGCAGCAGATTTGAATACTGCTCGACAGCTTTTAACCAGCGGTGTCGATGTTCAAGAAACTCAGGGAGATGGAGCTACAGCACTGCATTGGGCTGTCCATAGAAACAATCAAGACGCAGTGAATTTGTTATTAGCTGCAGGCATTGATGTAAACGTTAGCAACGAACTTGGCGCTACTGCACTTTGGTTGGCTTCTATAAACGGTGATGCTGGGATGATTGAGTTACTGCTCACAGCAGGAGCCAATCCCAATTTGTCCCTAAAGCGCGGCGAAACACCCTTAATGACTGCAGCTCGTTCTGGAAATGTGAATGCGGTCCTGCTTTTGCTAGAGAACGGTGCGGATATTGATCGTGCAGAAACCGAACATGGGCAGACGGCATTAATGTGGGCAACTGCTCAACGTCATGCAGGAGTTGTTAGGATTTTGCTAGATAATGGTGCAGATTTAACCGCTCGATCAAAGGTTTGGTATCAATTAGAAAATACTGCTGGCAATACTAATACCAGTGGAAATTTTCGTATGGCCCATGGAGGATCCACCCCGTTTATGTTTGCGGCACGCTCTGGGGATATAGCGACTTCCCAGGCGTTATTGGACGCAGGTGCTAATGTCAATGACACAGAAGCATCCAAGGCCAGTGCGCTAGTGGTTGCCGCTCACAGTGGTCATGAGGAGCTTGCTCTATTCTTGTTAAAGTCAGGAGCAAATCCTAATTTGGCTGCTGCGGGTTATGCTCCAATACATGCTGCAGTGCTAAGAAGTCAGTTTGAGTTAGTAGAACAATTGCTGGAGAAGGGTGCTGATATAAACGCCAAAGTTGAACACGGCACATCCGGCCGCCGGTTCAGTGCCGATTATAGTGTTCGTTCTCAGCTGATTGGCATGAATGCCTTTTGGATGGCAGCGAAGTATGGAGAGGTTAAAATTGTCCAGCTTTTGCTTGATAGAGGCGCTGATCCGTTTTTTGTGAGCGAAGCAGGGGTCACTACGTTACAGGTTGCGATGGGAAATTCCGGCTCATCTTTGGATCACCGTCGCGATAGAATTGGCAATGCAGCGCCTGATCTTTATGCGGAAGAACAGCGCACTCTGGCTCTAGCCAAAATTCTTATCGATCGTGGCATTGATGTGAATGCTGCTGACGATCGAGGCCAGACAGCTATGCACCATGCTGTACTAAAAAACTTTCCGGTAGTGGTGCAATATCTCGCGCTGCGCGGCGCGGATATTGCAGTTGTCAACGGACGGGAACAGACTCCTCTTGTATTGGCAGAAACGGTGCAGACTATTCCTGGGACCAATGGCCTAAGAGGGACTCGGCCGAAAGTTGCAGAAGTGCTAAGGGGTTTAGGCGCCGTAAGCGTTAATTAGATTTCTTAATCACTTTGTTGCTGACGCTTCATACCGCTTAAAACATTCTTGATTTTATTACCCATTATCCTCTTACTTTTCAGGACAATATTATGAACGATAAATACGGTGACGTATTACTTACTCAGTTGTCAGACCATGTGGTGCAGTGTGAGATTAATCGCCCGCCGAACAATTTTTTTGATCTTGAGCTCATTGGTAATCTTGCGGACTGTTTTAATGTGCTTGATCAGAACCCTGACTGTCGCGTCATTGTTTTATGTTCCGCTGGAAAACATTTTTGCGCCGGTGCACATTTCGCCACGCCTGAAGAGCAACCCCAGGGCGATACTGCACCTACGGAATTTAATGATCACAAGAACCCACTCTATACCGAGGCCCTTCGATTATTCGGCAATAAAAAGCCAGTGGTTGCTGCTATTCAAGGTGCAGCAGTTGGGGGTGGTTTTGGGTTAGCTATGATGGCTGATTTTAGAGTTGTTTGCGAAAATACTAGGATGACAGCAAACTTTGTAAAACTAGGATTTACACCTGGGTTTGGCTTAACACATACTTTGCCGCGGATTATTGGGACTCAGAAAGCTAATATGATGTTCTTCACCGGCCGCAGAATTGATGGCAAGACTGCTATGGAGTGGGGCGTTGCCGATTGTTACGCTGAAGTCGATGAAGTTCGGCAAGCCGCTATTGAATTAGCCGAAGAAATCGCCGTAAACGCACCTTTAGCTCTTGTCTCCCTTAGAGAACAATTGCGAACAGGTTTAGTTAAAGCGGTGCAAGCGGCTACTGATGTTGAAAGCAGTGAGCAGTATTGGTTAACCCGCACTGAAGATCATAAAGAAGGTATAAAGTCCGTCGCAGAAAGAAGAGCTGGGAATTTTGCTGGCAAATAACTGAAGTAAGTGATTGAAGTGAATATCCCAAACAACAGCTAACTCGGAAGTAAAATGCTTAAAGATCTTCTTAAGATTAAGGAAACTATTCTGATACCAGGTGTATATGATGCTTTGTCTGCGTTAATTGCAAAACGCGCGGGATTCAAAGCTCTCTATATGTCTGGATTTGGCGTTGCTGGATCTTTGTTAGCCAAACCAGATATAGGTCTTGTCACTGCATCAGAAATGATCGAAAGAGCTGGGCAAATTGTATCTGCAGTAAGCGATATACCTGTGATAGCCGATGGCGACAATGGTTATGGTGGAGAGCACAATGTTGCGCGTTTGGTTTCTGCTTATGAACAAGCGGGCGTTCAGGCTATACAACTTGAAGATCAAGTTAATCCTAAACGTTGCGGTCATATGAAAAATAAACAGGTAGTAGGTTTAGGCGAGGCAGCTGCTAAAATCTCCATGGCAGTTAATACAAGAACCTCAGAAAATTTCCTCATAATTGCTCGGACAGATAGTCGTGCAACTCATGATTTAAAAGAAGCCCTTCGGCGTGGTGAAGCCTTTTTAAAGGCCGGTGCTGATATCCTATTTATTGAAGCGCCTCAATCGATCGAAGAAATGGCAACTATCAAGAATGAATTTCCTGATGTTGTGTTGATTGCCAATATGGTCGAAGGTGGAAAAACCCCAGAGTTTAGTGTGAATGAGCTGACTGACCTTGGTTTTCAAATAGTATTGCGACCGATCACTGCCTTACTTTCAGTTTCTAGTACCTTACAACAATGTTATTCCGCATTAGCTGGAACTGCTAAAGTACAGGAAGTTACTGAGCCCTTAACTTTTGATGAGTACAATGAGCTAATTGGGCTTTTAGAATATACATAATAGATACCTCTCATTCATATTCCCCAGAAGTATCGAAGGCAAGTACTTGGGTTAAAATGTACTATTCCTTCCATGCAGTTCCAGCCCAGTCTGCGACCTCGCCGTCTGCAGGGACAGGCAGTTCACGAATTCGTTCGGGTACATCGTCGTATTCTAGCCTCAATGCTTTACAGCAAACTGCATGCAAGTTATAACCCATCACGTGGTACGTTAGTTCTAGAATATCCTCGTCCGATAAGTGAGAGTGCAACGCTTCGAACAATTCATCTGATGCTCGACCACCTTGCAAAATTAATGCATCTGCCCATGCGAGAATCGCGCGCTCTTTTTCATCGAACAGCGAGGAAACTTGCCAATGAGGAATGGCAGCAATTTTTTCATCACTTAGCCCAAAGCGGCGAGCTGCCTTGCAGTGTTGTGAAAATACAAATTGGCTCCCCTGCGTATACCCTGCCCGAAGAATGCCGAGCTCCCTTGTAATCGGATCTAATTGGCTAACACTTTTCTCGGCGAACATGCCGAACATGCCAAAGTGATTTGTAGCATGTTCGAAAATATACGGGACCAGTGCAAATACCGTCCACCAGTTCCCAGGAGTTCCCGTCGCTGTACCCGGTTCTTTTACCGGGTCGCGGTCACCAAACAACGCTTGATAAAATTTCCCAATAACTTTATTTGCATCTTTTTTCGGAACACCTCTTAATCGTGCCATGGATTCTCCTTGATAGAATTATTTGAGCGTTTTTCTCGATTTAGAAATTTAGGAGATGACCATACCAGAAATGAAAGCCATTGACTTTGTTTGAATATAGTTAATCATAGGAGCCTTGGTACTTGGGAAATGAAGATTGAGATATTAAGGGACAGAACATGCCTATAAATGAAAAATTTGATATACGCGGGGTCAACCATTTGGCCTTAGTCTGCAAAGATATGAAAAAGACCGTGGAGTTTTATTCAGAAATTCTCGGAATGCCACTGACCAAGACTATTGAATTGCCTAATGGGATGGGGCAACATTTCTTTTTCGATATTGGGAAAGGGGATTCTCTTGCTTTCTTTTGGTTTCCCGATGCTCCTGACGCTCAGCCCGGTGTTAGTCATCCGGCAGCAGTAGTCGGTAAGGGCTCAATAGCATCTGCGCACGCTTCTATGAATCACATCGCCTTTGACGTGCCGGAAGAAAAAATTGAGGAATATCAGCAGAAATTAGAAGCAGCAGGTGTTGAAGTAACTCAGGTTGTGAATCACGATGATTCTGAAAGAGGCGCTAGTGCTACAATTACTGAATCAACATTCGTTCGCTCCGTTTATTTTCAAGATCCAGATGGCATTATGCTGGAATTTGCATCATGGACCAGAGAACTTAATGCAAGTGATGTTAGCCATGATCCAGCTTCCGCGGTTCAGTAAATGGGTAATCTGTAAATTTACAGCTCAACAAATAACTAATTAGCGACGATCGGAAATACGCGCCATTACTGGGTGATCGTGAGCCCCCATTAGACTATCGACTACCAGCAGAAACTCGGTAAAAACATCGCTACAATCTCGGCGCTGATACGATTGAAGAAATAGTTACACACTTATCTGATCAACATCATTAGAGGAATCATCCTTTATGTCTGAGTACAGTCCTCCTAAAGTTTGGAAGTGGGATAAAGAAAACGGCGGCAACTTTGCCAGTATTAACAAACCTACTGCGGGTGCCGCTGAGGAAGTTGATCTGCCTGAAGGAGAGAATCCCTTTCAGTTGTACTCACTTGCAACGCCTAATGGCGTGAAAGTGACAATAATGTTGGAAGAGTTGCTTGAGCTTGGCCATAACGATTCTGAGTATGATGCTTTTCTGATTAAGATCAGCGAGGGTCAACAGTTCGGAAGTGGTTTCGTGGCTATTAACCCTAATTCCAAAATTCCTGCATTGTTAGATAAGAGTACAACTCCAGCAACTCGGATATTTGAATCAGGTGCGATACTAATTTACCTCGCAGAAAAATTTGCTGAATTTTATCCAATTAATCCGTCGGACCGAGCAGAATGTTTGTCATGGCTGATGTGGCAGATGGGAGCGGCACCTTTTCTTGGCGGGGGTTTCGGGCATTTCTATGTCTATGCACCAGAAAAATGGGAGTATCCAATAAGTCGCTATGCTCTGGAAGTAAAGCGCCAGTTAGATTTATTAGATAAGAATCTAGCCAGCAATCGCTTCCTTTGCGGTGAAGACTATAACATCGCCGATATTGCTAATTACCCTTGGTATGGTGCAGCTGTGCTACACAACCTTTACGATGCGGCGGAGTTCCTCGACGTAGCTTCTTACAAGAATGTTATCCGCTGGGCTACCGAGATTGAAGAACGGCCTGCTGTTCAAAGAGGACGCCGAGTGAATCGGATTTGGGGCCCTCAGGAACTAAGAGTGCCAGAGAGGCATAGCGCCGACGATTTTAAAATTTAACAATTTTAGCTAAACATATCGAACGGCTGAAAATCGCCATTGAATAGTTGACTTGAATTGCCATGTCCCAGCCATCCTTCGGTCATTGTTTGGTAGACACGACGGAAATCGGTAGTATAGGCAAGGTTATCGCCTTCCGTGAGGTTCGTAAGACTAGGCAGCTCGCCATAGTGACCTCCCTTAACTGGATTTCCAACTACAAACATTGTATTTGCAGCTCCGTGATCGGTTCCCAAACTCACATTTTCGGGCACTCTGCGTCCAAATTCAGAGAAGATCATTAGGACGACATCATCTGCTCTTCCAATTCGGTTCAGATCCTGAACGAATGCTGAAACCGCGTCAGAGGTATAGGTAAGTAGTCTGCGATGAAGATTATTTTGAAACACGTGGGTATCGAAGGCATTGTTTCGATAGGAGACATAGTAGAGGCTGGTAGGGAGTCCTGCATCAAGCAGTGCGACAATTTTTGGCAGGTCAAGACCGGTAACACCATAGTCAATTGGAGAGCGATAATTTGACCAAGCCTCTCTTACTAATGCAGATGCGTCATTTGCACTTTTAGCAATGTTCAATAGATATCGACGAGATGGATTCTCTACTTCACCAATGTCTGGAACCATTGCTAGGGCATCTTTCTCTTCATAAAATGATTCGCGCATAAACCTATCAGGAGCATCAAAGACTACAGGCACGTGCTGCGCACTTCTCACCGCTAAGGATTGTCTTGCTGCAATGTTAACTAGAAAATTTGATGGCGCTGAAGGGGCCATTGAATCAGCTAAACGACCAACCCAGCCGTATTCCTCACCACTATTCGGCGCTGCTGTATGCCAATACGCCATCGACGTGAAGTGCGAGTACGAAGGGTTTTCATAGCCGCAGCCATGGACGATGGCCATCTTGCCATCCTTGTAAAGCCTCTCAAAGCCAGCCATGCCGGGATTCAACCCAAAGTGATCATCAAGAATTCTTAGATCGTTTTTTGGTAAGCCTATCTGGGGCCGGTGTCGGTAATAAGCATCGTCACCGTAGGGGACGACTGTATTGAGGCCGTCGTTGCCACCTGAAAGTTCCATTACAACGAGTACCTTCCCATTAGCGGCAGCCTGCGCAGCAATTGTATTAGCGGCTTTTGCAAGAGCAGAAGGAGCAATCAGAGAAGAACTCATTGCACCGAATCCGGCTAAGCCAGTGCCAATCAATTTGCGGCGACTTAGACTTTTTGGCGTTGAATTTTTCTTATTCATAACATGCCTCATTTGTTTATTGTGGCTAGCTGAGTTGGTACTCGGGCTGACTAAAAATTAAATGTAGAACCAAACGCAATGAATCTTCCATATAAGACTGCGCAGCTAAAATGTCTGTCGTACCCAACTCTTTATTAAGGAATTGATTCAGCATTCGTATCGAGTCTTCGCCCGGTTTAACCCGCATAAAGCGCGCGACAAAATAATCTATAACCTCGGAAGTATCGGTAAGACCCTCATTAATGACCATTTGGCTTAAGTTAAGCCTTGCTGTGTGTCTTGATATTGGCTTTACTCGTTCAATTGCCATCTGCCAGCCACGAAAACTGCCATAACGTGTATTAAAGTCTTCGTCGCGGTCAGCAAGCATATTGGACTCAGCCATAATTTGATCTGCGCCTACCGAAGAAGGTTGAGTAGCTGATGTTATATCTTGTCCTTCGCGAATACGGTCGGCGACACTGCGAATTTCTCGACTGCCGTTGACTCTATCGGGAGGCACAAAGTTAATATCTGGAAATAGTATGTCGCGGGCAAAGTTGCCGCGCTCAAGAAGCAAACCAGGAGTGACCCAACTTCGGCCTCCCGCCCAGCCAGCTACTGTAGGGGGGCGAAAAAGCGATTGACTTAATGCGCTTGTAGCTCGATTGAAATCTGGAACGCCAGGCACATTTTTTAGGCCAAGCTTGCGATAGGTAGAAACTGCTAGTTGCACGGGACTTTTTATTTGTTGCCCAACTGAATGTGTGCTATAGAAATCTTTCGATAGGAAGATCTTTGCGAGCAAGGGAGCAATCTCATAGTCAGCATCTCGTAAAATGCTTCCTAGCTCCTGATTGAGAGAATCGCTTAATTCTTCTCTGACGAAAAACCGATAGAGTTTAGCTGCAATGTAA
>Ga0302122_10000996_pt1 | contig 17814 bp, 20 predicted proteins | sample CB21_SCM_MG_FD_203115 | JGI IMG/M metagenome (GOLD analysis project Ga0302122, IMG submission 203115) | Marine microbial communities from Western Arctic Ocean, Canada - CB21_SCM | ecosystem: Environmental > Aquatic > Marine > Oceanic | place: Canada: Western Arctic Ocean | collected 2017-09-28
TCAAAGGCGTGGCTGGGCTAATTTCCCAACCAACCAATTAATTAATTAGCTAATCAGGTGCTATCAGACAAATGAGAGCTGGCATCAGACTGCTGGCGGAGGTGCTGTCGGACAAATGAGAGCGCGCATCAGACTGCTGGCGTAGGTGCTGTCGGACAAATGAGAGCTCGCATCAGACTGCTGGCGTAGGTGCCGTTAGACTGATGAGAGCACGGATCATGTTGTAAGTCAGATAACTTCAGGATTAGTTTTAAGGTAGCAAATAAAGAGTGTTTTGTCATTAGACGACGTTACAAAGTAGCCCTGCCCGTCTCAAGCAAGTTTACTCTGACAAAGCCATATCACCATACAAGAGGATGGATTGTCTTGTGCCAATGCATTTGCCAGAACACCATTGGGTCGACCAGTTGCTAATTGTCAGGAATTAATAAAATCTTTCATTAGTTCAGTTTCGGTTAATTGTTTATCCAGTAATCTTTTGATCACATCTGTTATAGAAACTAGACCCAACAGTTTGTCATCATCAATGATTGGCACATGACGGATATTATTCTGAACCATTAATTTCATCAAGCCAGACGATGTGACGTCTTGATCTGCAGAAATTACCGTTGCAGTCATCAGGTCTCGAGCCGTACATTCTTCAATAGATCTTGGTATAGAAAGATGACGAACAACATCACGTTCCGATAATATACCTACAATTTTTTCAACATTGTCTACCACTATAAGGGTTCCACTATCTGCTTCAGTCAGGGCCTTAGCGACATCAAGGAACTTACTGTCAACGCCGATTGTTGGACAGCCCTGCTGAACTATTATCTTTATAAATGGGGTCATAAAAAATTCTCCTGACTATTTATATTTGATATAATTATTATCATGGGACCCATTTTGCGAACGGTACCGTTCCTGATCGCGCCGCGCTCGTACCTGACGCCCGGTCAGCAGGGGCAGGATCAGGCTGGCCAGTCCGAACAATAGCGTTCCGCCTAGAATTGTTCCTACCAGCCAGCGCGACCAACGCAGCGCCTCCAGATCGGCGCCAAACCAGCCTTGCGCCCCCCACAGAAGCACCCGGCCGCGCGTGCCCCTCTCAGCTCCGACGCGGATGGTACGACCGAGATCGTTCCCCAGCGCCGACTCGCCGAGCCAGATTGTCACCTGATGCACCTGTCCAGACGCCATATCGCCCAACGCCAGCGCGGTCATCCCGGTCGACGTGGTAGTGACCTTGACCTTTTCGCCGTTCACCTCGGCCAAAAGCGCACCGGGCACCGTCAGCGCAACGTCATGAACTGCCGCAGTGGTGGAGATTTGGCCTGTCACTGTGCGACGGAAGGCGCCGAGGTCGAGGACGGCCGAAAGTTCTGGGATGTCGCGCATCATCGACTTCACCACGACGACATTCATCAGCCGAGGCAGCGCGAATTCCTTTACCTTTTTTATTACGTTGGCCTTAAGCGTCAGGCGAATACCCAAGTCGTTATCTAAACGCTGCCTCAACTGATCAGCCATGAAACCTGCTACGCGGTTGGGATCGATGCCGAAGCCATCGGGTACCGGAAAGTCCTGCACCAGGAGCTGTGCCTCGAGAGAGGGGGCAGCAAAGCCCCTTGCGCCGCCCGACAGCACGAGCAGGCCAAGACCCGCCGCTGCAATTAGGCTAATCGACAAAAGAGCCGCACGATGTCTCCCCCGATGATTGATAAATGCTACCGTAAGCGATCATTGGAAAATCCAATGCCTGAAATTGCCAATTCTACAATGGGCCGCCTATCGCACCAGTTCAGAACTGTTCTGTTTACAGGACTTATGAGGCATTAGCTCTCAGCGTGCCGTGCTGGCAGCTTGGCACGCTCTGGTCAAAATCAACCAAGGTATATTTCGCCCTGATTAATACCTTGACCTCCGCGCGCTCAGGATCCGACCAATAACCTGGTCCGCCGCAGCCGGGCCAGGCGCTGACCGTCATGGCAACTTGGCCGGCGTTATCGGCGCCGCCTCGGTACCAAATGTCAGCATTGAGGGATCAAAATTAGAGATCCGCTCGCCCGCAGCCGAGGACCCACCCGGCCGAGTTTCGCGAATGTCCGCTTGAATTTCCTCGGCCAGTGCTTCCGACGTGGCTTCGGGCAGTGGCCCCTCCACATCGATCATGCCCTGAATTTGCTCACCCTCGGAAATCCCGCCCACAGCTTCGTTGACCTTGATCCCCAGCTCGTCGGAATATGGCAGCTGATAGGCGCGGGGCAAACCCACTGGGAAATTATCTGAATCGAGCCTTCGCAGCCACAGATAGACACGGCCCTTTTGGCCCTGAAGGGCATTGGGCTCGACCACCTCACCCCAGAGCATACGGAAGCTGGAAGGGATTTCCCCGTCCGAGGGCAGGCCGCGCAATTCACCCACTCCCCAGAACGTCAGGGGAATGGCCGCCACCGTCGCCGCCGTGGCCAGAAACTTCAGTACCCAGTGGATGCGCGTGAGAATTACCAGATAGGCCAGAAGGGCAGCAACCAACGCATAGGAGGTGCTCAATGAAAGGATGGCATAGGTCATGTTCATGGCTGGCTCACCGTGCCGCCAGTGGCCAGGCCAGTCGTGGCATCAATGAAGCCCTGGTCGCCGCCCCTTGCACTGCCACCTTTGCCTCCGCCGCCGCGCGTCAGTTCTACCAGGCTTTTCGGCGTGTTGTTCACGTCGATTACATCCTCGCCCTTCAGCGTAAAACGTACGGCCGTCTGTTCATTACCAGTGCCGGCCAGGTTCAGCGTCTGGTAAAAGATCACCTTGACCGAGGGGTTCAACTTTTCTACCGTCACCGTCACCGGTAGCGGGGCCGTGCCATTGGCTATGTAATGTACCACGTTAACCACATATTCACCGTCTTCCAATCCACGGAAGCTGATGATCTCCTGGTTCAACGGATTGGTGACTTCTATGCCATTAAATAGGATCACGTCTTTGAACATGCCACGGTCATCGCGGTCGAGATGCATTAGCCCACCTTCTCGCTGATTGTACCAGATCACGTTACCGGCTGGATCCTCGACATAGGTATCCACGTCGTCCGAATTGTTGTCGGGCCAGGAAACGGTGACTAGCATCTCGGCCTTGGGGTCCACTTTTCCCTCATCAGCAGGCTTGTTGATCATAGCAAAGCTGATGAAGAACATGAAGGTAATAGCCTTAAGAGAATTGAAGAGCAGTGCCGAGAAGATCTCGAACTCTGGCTCTTGTTCCTCTTCAAACATCACTTCCATCCCACCGCTCCTTGCGTGCCAACAGGGGCAGAAGCGAGGCTTCGGTGAAGCTGACAGCGGTCTGGCTGATGTCGGTCACAAGGGCGTCGGCGATGTTGTATTCCAACCGCAACAGGATGCCGCCAATCAGCCCAGCGATCGTGGTTAGAAGCGATACCGCCATACCGGCGATCATGTCCTGTAGGGCACCGCGCAGTGTATTGACATCGAAATTCGACAAATTGCCCATAGAATTCAGCATCATGACGAAGCCAACCATGGTACCCAACATGCCCAGCTTGTAAAGCAGGTCCGCACCATAGGTCCCGATCTTTGTCCGCCGGCGAAAGGCTGCACCGAGGCTACTAATCAACAGATGCGCATTGCCTTCCACCTCGCCCGAGTGTTTGCGCGCGCGGATCACATCGGCCAAGTATTGGTCGATCAGCCCACCGCCGAGCGGCATGTCGGGCACTTTCATGGCCATGGCCAACTGCGCCTTCACCTGCAGCGCGCGGCGGTATTCACGAGCCAGTTCCAATAGAATCCACAGGCAATGCAGCGAGAAGCCCACATAGAGCACCGCGATCAGCACGGTAATTCTCGATCGGTCGGAGGCGAACAGGTAGGTCAGCAGCCCGTAGTCATAGGACACCACCGCCGCCAAGGTGATAAGCGCCATCAGGAGGACCCATTTCAGCACCGCGTCGAAGGCACCGTCGCGGCCTGGAGCGGTGATTGCATCAGCTAATTGGACCATATCCTATCCTATCTTAATCCACCGGGGGTCTCGCGACGGCGAAAGACCCAAGGCTCCTCAAACTTCACACCTACTTGCCACAAGCCCACGCCAGCGGTGATCGCATCGACCATCTGCGGAAAATAATAATCGGACTGTTCCTCAAATGCCAGCGCCAGCCCCGCCTTCACCATTTCTGCATTCAGGTCCTGCCCACCACTAGTACAGACGCCGAAGCGGCGGCCGAAGGGGTCGGGTTCGCCCCGTAAAACACATGTTACCTCGCCGCGACCAGCCAGTAGCTGCAGGTGTCGCTTAGCCACACCATTGCAGCCCCAAACTGCACCATTCATCCAGCAAATCTGTGGCCGCTCGGGCGCATCGATACCCCATAGGATCACGCGCTGCTGGCCGAATTTAAGAATATCAGCGTCAATTACATCGGGCATGCCACGGATTTGGGTCTCTGCGGTCTGGGCTTGGGCAGCGCTGGTCACGACAGCAACAGCCAGCCCACATATTGAAAAGGCCAATAACAATAATTTGTGCAAGCGGGGTGTGGGATCTGTATTAATTGACATGTATACAACCTTTAGAAGTGTGAGGAGACCTAAAATGCGCATTGTCCTGGCGGCAGCCTTGGCTATATTGGCGGGGCCCGTCTTTGCAGATCAGGTCGCCAATTTGCTCGCAGGCGCGATCAAGGAATGCCGGGGCTGTGACCTGCAAGGCGCGAATTTTAAGAAGGCGGACCTGACAGGCACCGACTTGTCGGGCGCGAACCTGACCGACGCCACTTTCCACCGCGCCAAGTTGCGCGGCGCAATCCTGACCGGGGTCACGGCCACCAGAGCCAATTTCAACTTGGCCGACCTGACTCAGGCCCGGATGGCAGAAGGCGATTTCTCGCGTGCCATGTTTTACGGCGCTCAGATGTCCGGGGCTGACCTCAGCGCCACCAATCTCACTGAGACGCTGATGCAGACGGCGAGGCTCACCTCGGCAAAGCTGACCGGCGCGGTGTTGGACCGAGCCGTCATGCGGGATGTTATTGCCAATAATGCCGATTTCAGAAACTCGTCGCTTGCGCAAACTAATCTGAACGGGGCACATCTGGGACGCAGTCTGTTTGACGGCGCAATTATTACCTATGCTGGCTTTATTAAGGCCAAGGCCAGCAAGGCGAGTTTTGTGGATGCAAAAATTTCGCTGACCGACTTTTATGGCGCTAATTTGCGACGTGCTAGGTTCGCAGGTGCAACTTTGACTGGGAACCGGTTTACCACCGCAGCAACCAAAGGGGTGGACTTCAACAAGGCCAATATGAGTCGGAATTTTATGGCCAATGGTCGACTGAAAAACTAAAATCATGGTGCTATCACAGGGGTGTAAGGGGTCGATACTTCCTCATATCGGGTCTGGCTTTGAAAATATCCCTTGTTTACCTCTTGGGTTTCCCGATTGACACCTTGCTGTCCCTTCTTGCGCAGATAGCTGGCTTCGATCGCGATCAGGGTGCCACCATCAGGCGACTTCCCATTGCATAGTTCATGGACGAACTGTTTGCCGACAGGCTGCTCGCCCTCCTTCATCGCGATATCAGTACAATTCAGAGACCAGTTACCATAACGCGCCTTGAAATTGCGCATTAACGTGAAGGCGTTACGCCGTTCAAAGTCACTGACATGGTCGTCGGTTACGATACGTCGACCTTTAACGACGCCAACTGGATCGACAAGCAGTGACACGATCACAGGGTGCGCAAATACCGAAGTGCCACCGTGGAGGAACTTGTATTCCGAATCCAGCGCAAGCGCGATGTAGTCCTGTTCATCGTCATAATTGAACACAACCTCACGCAAGCCAGATTGCTCAGGCGTGCAGGTTAGAAAATCTCTAAAAGACGCAAGAGTTTGTCCCACCGGGCCACCACCAGTACCACAGGCAATTTCACCAACCTCGGCATCAGGCACATGAGAGATAGGTTGCCCAAGTTTTAAATCCCAAATGGAAAAAAGGGGTTCGACCCTTACCTGTCCAACTGCTGCATTGGCTGAAAGGCCAATGCTGAGGACGATAATAATGATTATTCTCTGTATCACGAACTTACTTCAAACTCCTGCAGACCTTGGCAGCCGGATTGTCAAAAAATCCCTAGATTCCTCTAAGGTCAGTTTACCTAGGTCGATCACATAGGTCTGCTGGCAGGCGATGACATTGGCAACATTCTCGCCAAAAAAAGTCTTGCCATGCATTGGTTTGGACCCAGTGTCGAAGTCAGGCATAACCCTTCTGTAGCAACGGTCGTCGCGGTAGGCTCTGCTCTGATAGAGCATCGCACTGGATGGAAGATCGTATTTTGTAACTTCTATCAGCCGGTCCTTGGCGATCTTAGTCTCGTGTAGATTGTGTTCCGTTGGCGAGCATAAATTTATCCCAGTCCCACCATCGACGAGCCAGCCTTGACAACTCATGCAGGCTCCAGCCAATTTGAAGGCAACCTTCCACGGTCCAGATTATCGAACGGATTGACCGTATTCCGAAGAATGTTCATGTGGCATGCCTCATTGCAAGGGCAAGCGACACGGGCACGGGACGGGCCTCAGGCATGTGTTATCCTCCAGTTTGGGCAAGGATTTAGGACACGAAAATGCCGGGCAGCCGAAGCTGCCCGGCATTGTTATTTTTGCGATCAATCGACCGCGAAAACCCAAATCATGTTGGACTGCTGCATGTTTGCCAGCTCCACACGTCCCCCACCATTGCTTCCGATGTGGCCACCCTCAATGGCTATAAACTGCTTGCCATTGACGGCGTAGGTCATCGGCGGTGCCCTAAAGGCGGTGCCGACATTCATCGACCAAGCGGTTTCGAGCGTCGTCGCGTCATGTGCGGAGATGGTACCATCAAGATGGCCCGTCCAGACCAGATCTGGTGTCACCAACATCCCGCTGTTGTTAGGGTAGGGAGTAGCGTGCTTCCCTGTCGGCGTGCCAGAAGCTACATCAATCGCTGAGATCGAGCCAGATACTTCCCCAACGGACGCGAAAGTTCCACCAAGGATAACCACGCCAGCCGGTATGTCTTCCGGAGCGGTCTCTTTGGCCTCAATTTCAGAGCAGCCCTCTTGTCCGGCTCCGTATGCAATGCCGTTGACTGGATTAAAGGCGGTTGGAAAGAAGTTTACACCACCTCCCATGTGTGGGCAGTTTTCGATTTTGCCACCGTCACGTCTAAGTGCACCCACTGCGTAGGTCTGCAGCGATTTCGAGGGGTCATATTCCAAAGGCATGCCAGTCTTCGGGTCGATGCCTTCAGTCCAGTTCAACTCATTCACATACTGAGCTGACTGAATGTATGAACCGTTGCTCCGATCCAGCGAGTAGAAAAGGCCATTTCGGCCAAAGTGTGACAGAACTTTGCGGTCTTCCCCATTAACACTGATATCCATCAAGAGATGGCTACCGACTTCATCATAGTCCATGTAGTCGCCCGGCGTGTATTGAAAATGCCACTTCAGTTCACCTGAATCAACGTCAACCGCTATAGTAGAGTTGGTGTAGAGGTTGTCTCCAGGACGAAACTCAGGGTCAAACATCGGCGTAGGATTGCCAGTGCCCCAGAACGTCGTGTTCGTGTCCGGGTCATAAGAGCCGGTCACCCATAACGAACCTCCGCCAGTCTTCCAACAATCGGGGTTACCGGTTTCTTCACACAACCAGGTCTCCGACCCCGACTGGCCCGGTTCCGGCACCGTATAGAAGCGCCACAGTTCTTCACCACTATCGGCATCCAGAGCTGCAAGCCAGCCACGCGTAGCCCAGTCACCATAGGACTGGCCGACAAGAATTTTGTCACCAACGGCCAACGGCGCGCTAGTGAAGCCTTCACCCGGTTCAGTGGCGATCGCCTGATCCCAGACGACATCACCCGTTTCAATATCGCAGGCCACGACGCGGCCATCGTTCAACGCGGTGATGACGTTATTACCAGAAAGTGCCAGGCCACGGTGGGCCAAGAGAACGCCAGCAGTCGCGTCCTTTTCAATATCCGTGTCGCAAACCCAAAGAATCCGGCCATGTTTTCCCGACGAGACGTCAATTTTGTATGGTGTGCCCCAGGGATCGGAAACATACATGAAACCGTTGTCGACCAGGGGCGTGCCTTCCATATATCCAGCGCCAAAGCCGGAGGGTTCCAATCCGCCAAGTGGCACGGCAAAAGCCAAACGCATATCGCTAACATTGCCAGAGTTGATCTGGTTCAAGGCCGAATAACGATTAGAATCATAGGTTTTGTGGACCATAAGCCAGTTTTCGGATTCCGCTTCCGTTCCTGCAGCCACCAGTCGATCAGCAGTAACTTCATTAGCAAAACTTGTACAGGCCAAGCTTGCTGCCGTGACTGCTGCCAAACCGGCAATATAATATTTCATGATCATTTATGGTGCCTCCCCGCACTTGTATTATTTAAATAATAAATTTTCAGAATTTAGACATAAAAACATGTTGTCATCATTAGGTAATGGAAACTTCAATACGTGCTATTGGCATTTGTACATTGCACTAACATTCTGTTGAGACTGGCGGATTGGACTCTTCCGATCGCTTTGCAGGCAAAAATTAGCCTGCAGGCTTGGAGGGATTGTTAATTCTACTAATCTGGTCCAGTCCTAGGACTTGCACGTGGCGACGCCCGATTATCCACCCCATGAAAATCGAGGTGTAAATCAGAATTTTTTTGCCCTTAATCACAAAGTGGGTCCCACTCAACCCGTAGATTCCATGCAGCATAGCCACGCCGTATATCTGCTTTTTATGTTCGGCAATCAGGAACCGGGCGTGCAGCTGATCACAGCGCCAGCAGCGTTAGATTTCGCAAAGTGCAGGTAACTGTTCACTGGCTGCACACGGGCCAAAGGCCCGTATAATAGGCTTGTCACACTCGGGTAACCACGATGCGCCAGTGCATTGTCCTCCTAAATCCAATAACCAGTCTGTATCCAGGGATCAAATGAAATCGGCCACCAACTGGGAACCGTTCCTATGCCTATGCCTTTGGCTTGCTGACAATCAGACCGCGAAGCAGCGCCAAGCAAATCAACACCGGCCCCGCGCTGAGGGCCAACCAGTACCCATCTTTAAAGTCCGAAACCATCTTGACTTTATTACCCGTCATGGCGTGTTTGAGCTTCGATTTACCAATGAAATTGCTATCAGCCATTTCAGCCCGCAGATCACCAATTACAAAAGCTAGTACAACAGCCACCAAGTATGAAACACCGACAAGCCCAATCAGAACCGTTGCAAGTGGTAACTTAACCCGTGGTAAGTTAATCAAACCAAGAGAGATCTGCCTGTTAACGAAAAGGCTAGCCGCAAGAGCCAACATGCATAAAGCCAGATATGTCCACATGAATGGCTCAAAGAACCATGGCATGGACCAGAGAGTATCATCTGCATTATTCCTAACCTGTACAACTACTTCAATCCCCCAGGGGCGCATTAAGAGATGATCTTCGCCCGGTAAGACAGCAATTGTTCCACCCCACCAAGGCGCAAACCATGAATAAGCCATGAAAGCAGCGCCAGCCACGAGCAGGCCACGGAAAATCCAGCTCCCGGCACTACCACTAGTAGTGTCTTGGGATTCAGCTTGTGTCATGATCTCTCCTTGGAATGCCCGTCATCCTTGGACCACGCGGTCATTACACTAAATTTATTCAATGGGTACAAAATACTGATTGATAGCCCAAAAACTACCAGCGTCATTTTCCTTGAGTCAAGCCTCGCAGTCGCTGAACTTTTAACGGCATCGCTTTTAACATGAGGGCGTAAGCTCAGGTCACTTCTAATGAAACTATTCTTCACCCCTGAGTGGGTCTGTTAAAGTGGCAAAGAAGTTAAGCATCTGGTACTAAACAAGATTTTTAGTCCAATTAGCGGCTGCCGTTTCACCCAATTTGTTCTGATTCCACCAATTTAATCTGGGCCTGACATCGACAGACGGACACTGGCCGGATTAGAAGTTAAGCAACGTAAAATGCAATCTCTGATATTGAAAGATCAAATGGCGATCTGCCTGTTTGGATGTATACAAAGTTAATACTGATTGTCTTGCTCGTATTGATCTTGTGGATGATCCTCATGGACAACCTTAAACGTGACCTGGCTTGATTTTCTTGTCGACCGTGGATCTGGGTATAGAAAACATCCCACCAGCCTACCAAAAGTTTGAAAATTACCATATTCAGATGAGTTTTTTCAACCTGTGACGAAAGCGGTGCAGAAGAAAATTCCGGCCAAAGGGTGGGCGATAGTTACTTAAATTTCAAATTCAGAAATCTGCACTTTCACGCGGTGCGCCAGACCAGGCTCACTAGATATTTTTTCGCTTATAGTCGGTCAGACTAGCATAGGCTTCGGTAAGATCGCCAGTCCCTGCCACATTGCAGATCCCTGAAGGTGTGTCATCTCCTACGATTCTTCCTTGACACAAAAGTAGAATGCGGTCGGCATTTTCTACCTCGTCCACCAGGTGAGTTGCCCAGAGAATTGCCACCCCTGTATCATGGGCCAAGGCTTGCATGTCTTGAACCAACGAGCGGCGAGACGGTGAATCAAGACCTGCCGAAGGTTCGTCCATAATCAAGAGCCGGGGTCGGTTTAGCATGGCCCTCGCAACCTCGACCTTGCGTTGCTGGCCGCCTGACAGTTGACGCACTTTGCGTTTACGTAGATCGCTGAGGCCAAATTGCGCCGTCAGCTGGTCAAGCCTGCCCTTTAACATGGCGCCACGCAGTCCAAACAGTCGCCCATGGAAACGTAGATTTTCTTCGATGTTCATGTCCATGTCGATCGAGCGTGCCTGAAACACGACACCCACCCGCGCCAGCAATTGCGACCCGCTGTTTCGAAAGTTTTGCCCAAACACCTCAACTTCGCCTTGGTCAGCTGAAAACAGGCCAGTAATAATCTGAAATAGAGTGGACTTCCCAGCGCCATTTGGTCCAAGAAGCCCGATATACTCGCCAGCCCGCACATCGAAACTGACGCCATTCAAGGCTCGGATAGGACCATATGACTTGTGCACACTTGCCAGTGACAAAACGACATCAACCCCGCTCATGCCGCTGCGCCGTCTCGTTCCATTTCCGCAACCTTGCAACTGATGTAATCGCGGTCGCGGTCACCCCGTGGCCGATCAATCAGTAATTCGTCTGAGATTTGAGCAGGCCGGCCGCCCAGTGTAATGACACGATCCGCCAGTTCAGCAGCGTCACGCGCATCGTGTGTTACCAGCAGCACGGTCGGTTGATAGGCGCCTATCACTTGCGCCAGTAATCCGCGCAATTCATGTGCAAGTTTGCGGTCAACCGATACGAACGGTTCGTCCAGTAATAACAAGGCAGGTTGCACCACCAATGCACGCGCCAGTGCGACGCGTCTCTGCATACCCCCCGATAATTCAGCGGGCAGGTTACCCTCTGCACCGGAGAGCCCAAGATCTGCAAAAAGCTTGAGTGCGCGGCCCACATCAAGATCAGGTTTGACCGCCAAAAGGTTTCCAAGCGCAGATTCCCAAGGCAATAGCCTAGGATCCTGAAAAACAAATCCTGGAACGCCAGCCCGATCTGGTTCAGCATTATCAATAGCCAAGGAGCCTTCAAAATCGGTATCTATACCCGCAACCATCCGCAGCAATGTAGATTTGCCTACACCCGACGGCCCGATTAGAGCGGCCACTTGCCCAGCCGGAATTTGCAACGACAGGTCAACGAACACTGTCGTATTTTCGCCAAAGTCCTTGCGGCGAATATCTATCATTACATCTGCGCCAGTCGCCATCCCAGTATCCTTTTCTCGGCCTGCCTAAGAACCAGATATTCCAGCAAGATCACGACCGTCATGAAAGCACTCGTGTAAGCCAATATTCCCGTGATGTTAAAAGTTTGAAAAAAAATGCCGATGCGAAAACCGACGCCACCGTCGCTGCCCAGCACTTCAAACACCAGTACAATCTTCCAGATCAGGGACAAACCGGTGCGTGCGGCGGTCAGCACGTAGGGCATAAGTTGTGGCACGATAAAGTGCCTGACGCGTCGCCAGAACGGTACGCGGTAAACCTGCGCCAGTTCTGTAAATCCATGATCCAGCGCGCGAACCCCTTCGCGCATCGTGACTGACACCAACGGTGTTTTGTTTATGACCACTGCCAAAATAAGTGCGAATTCGCTGAGCCCCAACCAGATATAACAGGTGATCGCCACCACAATTGCTGGAAGGTTCAACCCGATTAGTATCCAATTGGCAAACAAGCGATCGAGACGTCGGAACCGACCCAGTAGGCCGCCAATGAAAATGCCAAAAAACATTGCCACCACAAACGCTATGGCGGCGCGGCATAGCGTTTTTCCCATGTCTACAAACAGGTGTTTTTTGCCAGCCAGCTCAACAAGCTCAACAAAAACCGCAGCTGGCGTAGGAAACAACCGATGCCCAACCCATAGGGCCAGCAAATGCCAAATCAATAATAGCAAGGGAATAGAAAACCATTCCAGTGACAGGAATGGTTTTCTAATTTGGGAGAAAGTTAAGCCAATCAAGGATTCGCACCTGGCAGATTATCACCGCCTATAGCCATCCCAGAACGTTCCGGGGTCCATCGTTTTGCTTTTGCCAACAAGGTCTTCGCCCCCAATTTCAGCCATAATTGCGAACAATGCAGCGGCGGCCACAATCGTTTCCTCATCATATGACGTTAGGATGCCAGCACGATAGTCATCGCGCAACTTTTCAAAAAGTACGTCGTTATCGGTAGCCCTCATTTTGCCACGTAGGATTTTCCAAACTGAATCATCGTTCAGCAAAAGATTCTTTGCGGCGAATGAAGCGTCCATAAAGCCCTTGATCGCCTGGGGGCGATCTTCGGCAACTGAATTGCGGAATACCCAGCCAAGCAGCGGTGGTTTGGGGCTAATTCCCATCTCGTCCATCATGGAAGCAACCGACACCAATTCAACGTTGCCATCGGCCTTAGCGCGTGCGTTCCAATGCCAAAAGTTAAGGGATGCGTCGATCTGACCTTCGGCCAACAACTCATTTATCAGTGGTGGTGCTCCGAACCGTGCGTTAACTTTGTCGGCTAGCGTATCGCCAGTTTGCTGCAAGTAATAAGCCTGTAAAGTAACCCAGCTTTTATCAACCGGGCCACCAGCCACGCCAATCGTTTTACCAGGTAGATCAGTCAAGCTGCTGATAGCACTGTTTGCTGGAACGATCAGCCCACCAACTGCGTAGGAATGCGGGACTAGCGTGAAACCATCACCCTGGCCACGCAAAACTGCAACCCAAAGAAAATCAGACAGGACAATATCAGCCTCGCCCGCCATGATGGCGACGTGGCTTGCTTGCTTGCTGGCGACATCCATCAATTTCAGGTCGATGCCAAATTTTTCATCTAGTTTATGGTCTTTGATGACCTGCATTTCCCAGCGTGCGGTGCCAAATTTCAACATGCCCACGGTTACAGGCTCAAGCGCTTTCGGCGGTGTTACCGCCAAAAGGGACGTAGTGAAAAACAGGACTACTAGTAAAACAATGCCAGCAACAGTTTTTAATAATCCGGATGGTACCAAAATTTTAATCCCTAAATAAATCCACAAAACGTGGAGTTTTAAAATAAATTATATCTCTTAGTTAGCACCCTTCCGAGCTAGTGCTACGCAATACGTTATATTGCAAAAAACAATTTGTAATTTTGAGGATCTCGCTCAAAAGTAGTTTACAAGACTTTTAGTGAAGGAAACAATTTCATGAAGAATTCGCTTGGATCACTCTTGGCTACTGCGTTAATTGGCGTCTTCCCAGCGTTGACGTTGGCGGAAGGGAACCTTGCAAGTCGCGCGACGCGCCTGCCCGATATGGTGATCGATAGTACAGAGCTGACGCTATCGGTGGCTGAGTTTGAGCTAGAAACGGGGAATTACTACCGCTGGCGGATCGTGCACGATGGTGGCGAAGAATTTCAGATCTTGGCGCCCGACTTGTTCCGTAACTCCTGGATTGGGCAAGTTGTGATTGAAGATCTGGAGGTAAAACCGCTTGGCCTGCACTCGGTCGAATTCGACGATGAGGGTACCATTGACGTCTGGTTTGTCCCAATCCGCCCCGGAAATTTTAATTTCTGGATCGACGGCTATGAGAACCGTGGACTGGCAGGCACGTTTGTCGTTCGCTAGCAAAATGTGCCGGATACTCATCTTGATCGCAGCCTTTGCGCTGTTCATAACCCCCTTGTTGGCCCGAGATACCGGGCGGATCTTTGTTAGCAACGAAAAAAGTCATGACATCCATGTTTTTGATGCGGACTTCAATCTGATCAAGAGGATAGAAACATCCCGCCGGCCGCGTGACATGAAACTTAATGCTGCCAGGACCCTACTATTTGTAGCGTGTGGTGATGATGACATCATCGACATAATAGACGTCGAATCTCTGGAAGTCGTGGATGGCATCCCGACTGGACCGAGCCCCGAAGTCTTTGAGTTTTCGTTAGATGGGAAGCAGATATACGTGTCCAACGAAGAGGATTCGATGATGGAAATCATTGACCTTGGAAGTCGTATTACGATACATAGTGTGCCGACCGGTGCCGAACCGGAGGGAGTGGCACTGGCTCCGGAGGGTGATGTTATTTACGTCACATCAGAAGTTGCGGATATGGTTCATGTCGTGGACGCCGCAGCCGGCGTGGTTACCGACAATATCATCGTTGGCACACGTCCGCGTCGTTTTGTGATGACTCCTGATACGAACGAGCTTTGGGTTTCTGCGGAATTGTCGAGTGAAATCTACGTAATCGATCGCGCCTCGAATGAGGTGACTAGTGTTCTTGAATTCTTGCCTCCAGGGTTCAGGCCAGAAGATGTAACACCCGTTGGGATGACGCTGACACGCGACGGTTCAGTCGGCCTGATCAGTCTCGGCCGTGCCAATCACGTTGCGGTGATTGATGCCCATAGCAAGGAAATAATTGCTTATGTATTGGTCGGGCGCAGGGCATGGTCGGTCGCTCTTACCCGCGATGAAAAGACTGCGGTCGTTGCAAATGGATTATCCGACGATATTACCTTGATCAACATGGAAACCTATCGCCCGATCCGTTCTATCCCCGTCGGCAGGGTCCCTCATACAGTCGTGATTGACGACTGATGCGTTCGCTCACCTTTCTTTTTTTCACTTTCTTTGCGCTGCCGCTATACGCACAGGATATCCATCTGGGCCTATTGCGGTTCCAAAACGACCCGCGCTTTGACGAAGATTTCGCCTATGCACGAATTGAATTGCGCGCGCAGGGGGATGTTCTGACCGCAATCAAAATGGCCATCAACGACATGAAGGTTATCACCGACGCCCGCGGACTAACTGTCGTCTTAAGCGAGGCAAAGGTTGCAGCGGACGGTCTTTTTCAAGCGGTGCAAAATATGCTTGCGGAAGGCGTGACCCATCTGATTGTGGATTTACCCGGTGACGAGGTCGATACCATGGCAACGTCACTTGCGGGAAGCAGTGTCGTCTTGCTGAACACCACGGCGCCCGAAGATTGGTTGCGTTCAAAGTGCCATCCTAATCTATTGCACACCGCGGCCGGTGACCGGATGATTGCCGATGCCTTGGTACAACATGCGATGTTTCACAAGTGGAGAGACCTTTTAGTCTTGCGCGGCAAGACAGATCGGGACACCTTGCGTGCCGATAGCTTCGTTCAGGCCGCAGAAAGGTTCCGGCTGCGTATTGTTGACGACCGCGAGTTTGATCTATCGACCAACCCTGCTTTGCGTGAGCAAAACAATATCTCACTGATCACTGGCGGTCGCCGCGACTATGACGCGGTTTATATTGCGGATGAGATCGGAGAATATGCCCGATATGTTCCATATCAAGTCGCTCGACCGCGCCCCGTTATTGGCGCGACCGGGCTTATAGCGGCAGAATGGCATTGGGCGCTAGAACGTTATGGGGGCCCACAGGTCAATTCGCGGTTCGAGCGATTGTCCACTGGCAACCGCCGCATGTCCTGGCAGGACTGGTCCGCCTGGATGGCCACGCGCGCGGTTCTTACTGCATTTACCAAGTCCCGAGATCCGGCAATGGAATCTGTGAATGCCTATTTGCGTTCAGACAGACTGCGCCTAGATGGATCCAAGGGAAAGCAGATGAGCTTCCGTCCCTGGAGTGGCCAGCTCCGGATGCCAATACTGCTGGCAACACATAACGCGATTATCGAAATTGCGCCGCTTGAGGGTTTCCTGCACCAAACCAACTCATTGGACACACTAGGCTATGACGAGAAGGAATTCATCTGTGACAAATAGTTTAGACACGGTGGGTCCAAATTACCTACTCGGAATCGTAGCGGTGACCGAACGTGAGATCGTGAAATTCATTCGCCAGCGCGAACGGCTGCTTTCCGCCATAGTGCGACCGTCGCTCTGGCTATTTATCTTTGCAAGCGGATCACAAAACCTGCTTGGAGTTTCAATTATTGAGCCCTATCAGACCTATACTTCCTACCAAGAATATATCCTTCCCGGCCTTTGCGGTATCATCATATTGTTCCAGTGCATGCAATCTGCACTTTCTCTGGTCTATGACCGCGAAGCCGGGGTGATGCGCGTAATGCTGGTGTCACCATTGCCGCGGAGCTTCCTACTTTTTGCCAAGATATTGGGCGCCACCATCCTTTCTGGGCTGCAGATCTATGTCTTTCTCGGTCTGGCTGCGATTTTCGGCTACTATATGCCGTTATCGGGCACGCTCCTGATCCTGCCGGCGATCTTCTTATCAGGTATTATGCTCGGCTCAATCGGACTACTGATCACTGTCTACACGCGCCAAATCGAGAATTTCGCAGGTATGATGAATTTCGTGATTTTCCCAATGTTCTTTTTGTCCTCAGCGATCTACCCCCTATGGAAACTGCGCGAATCGGGTTCAGAGTTGCTCTATTGGATCGCCGCGATCAACCCGTTTACGCATTCGGTCGAACTGATACGTTTTTCAGCCTATGGCAAGTTTAATGCCGTTTCTGCTGCTGTGGTGGTAAGTTGTGCCGTCATTGCTTTTTTTCTTGCTGCACGTGGCTATGATCCAAACCGTGGTGCGATCGGACGGATCAGGCGAGGCTGATCCCTCGGTTCCGATCTCACCGTTACTGTAACGGCAGTAACCGAGAAACATGCAAACGCGACCACCAGCGAAAATCCCACAGCCAGCAGTTTACTCCCCTGAGACGATTCCGCGCGACGTCTTCCAGACCCGCCGAACCAGAATTTCTGATGCGAAAACTGCCATGCTTTTGTAATCAGAAGATGCAATCACGGTTCCAAGTTCATCTATTTCCCCAAGCATTTGCCGGATTGCCTAGACATTGACTGGACGCGGGACTGCGCCGTCACGCAGTAATTCATTTTCTTTCTGACTAAACATTATGCAAAAAATGTTGACGTCTTTGGCTCCATACTCTGTGTGCTCTATGAGTTCACCAGAAATAACAACCAGATCGATCCGATAGCTTTTGGGAACGATAATTCAACTGACCTGCGCACTGACAGTCATGACTGCCACGTCAAACAGGCCGTTCTGCCCAAAATGATCGGGAGAAATGCAACGGAGATTATCCCAACGCCAAACCAGACTGCGACCTAAGCAGAGTTGTTTAATTTCACTTTTTTTGTCTTCGACATTTAGATCTTGCCATTTTCCGGCATTAAATGTTGCAATCCAATGGCTATCGCTAATGTACTTATTTAAAAATTTGCTCTATGTA
>Ga0302122_10000999_pt1 | contig 17765 bp, 8 predicted proteins | sample CB21_SCM_MG_FD_203115 | JGI IMG/M metagenome (GOLD analysis project Ga0302122, IMG submission 203115) | Marine microbial communities from Western Arctic Ocean, Canada - CB21_SCM | ecosystem: Environmental > Aquatic > Marine > Oceanic | place: Canada: Western Arctic Ocean | collected 2017-09-28
TGCCCCCCACACTTTCACTGTCAACACAAGTATTGGACCATTGGCTCCTTGGATAAATGGTGGAGAGCCGGTTAACTGGGAGATAAATCCAGATTTGCCAACTGGAATGGAATTCGATAACACAACAGGCTGGATTTCAGGTTCTTCGCCAAATTTGGTCGCTTCAAGTATCCATCAAATCACAGCTTCAAATAGCGGTGGTTCATCTTCAACTTCAGTTGAAATAATAATCATTGATGAGCCGGTCGTAAACCTTTCATATGGATTAGAAGAAATCGATTTAGCCTGGTTAAGAGAAAGTATCGATATTTCACCTACATACTCAGGGGGGATGGTGGTTGACTGGACTATGGAACCCTCATTGCCAGCCGGTTTAAATTTTGATGAAGGCAGAATCTATGGTTCAGCAGATACTCTGTATGGATGGACGAATCATACAATTTGGGCTAATAATACCGGTGGCTCATCATCCACAGAAATTCGTTTGAGAATTGCTGATATGACGCCAATGAACATTTCTTGGGATAATTCATCTATCATTACTTTGGCTTCTAATGAAAGTGTCATCATTGAGGTCTATAATGAAGGTCCAGACATTGATTCTTGGGAGGTTGAGCCAGCCTTGCCATTGGGATTAGAATTACTGAATAATGGTAGTATCAATGGTACCCCAATTGAACGAACTGCTTGGAGAACTTATCATCTATGGGCTAACAATACTGGTGGTATATTTGAGGCAAACCTCAGCATAGCAGTCCACGACCTAGATGCAGATTGGTTGGACTTGGTGGATGGGGTTGGAACTCTAGATTATGGTTCATCATGGCCTTCTCTTATCGTTCCAGTAGGAAAGTGGACATTCCCTGTTGGATTGGATTGGAACGATAGGCCAATTATCTCAGCAGGGCATTCTGGAAAAGGTAGAGTTGTTGGTTATGGGCACGAAGGATTCGTTGCCAATCAAGGTGGTGGCAATGAAACTACAATGTCACTTAACGCAATAAAATGGGCCTGTGGAGGAACAAGCAAAACAATAGGAGTGCAATCAGATTACAGTCATTTTGAAGATGAATTGACGGTAGAAGGATACAATGTTATTGGGAATGCTTGGCCAGATGATTTATCCTCCTTCGATTGTTTTATCGGCGACTTTTGGAATAGTTATTCCAACACGGAAAACAGCAATCTTGAATCTTTCATCCTCAGTGGAAAGGGGGCTATTTTTGGCGGCCATTCCTGGTATTGGTCCTATTCTAATAGCGATGTGGCCCATAATTATCCCGGAAATAAAATAATGAATACAACTGGATTATTCGTTTCATCCTCTTCGGGTTCTGTAAGTCTTGACTTGACTGGAAATCAACCTTCTGCGAACTTCAGATTGCACACCGCTCTTATTTCAGTAGAATCACACCTTGCTGGACAGGTATTATCAGTCTATGAAAAGGGAATTGCAGCCTCCACAGTGGAACGAGCAGTCGATAACTTACCCTTAGATTTTGATTTCATTTGGGCTCCAGTTCGCAAAATGACCAATGAATCTGGCTGGGTCATGATTTCATCATCCAACACTTTCAGTCTAGTAAATGCAGACCCCATCGAACGCTTGAATTTGAAAATCCAAGACCGATTACTACGTTTATTGCCAGTAGATCAAATCCCATATCATCCAAGCACCAAGGATTTTCCGGGAGATGTGCCAGCCAACGCAAGTAGAGTCAGCAGAACAGTAGAAATTAACGGAACTTTTGCCGGCCTACCTAGTGGTTTTGGCTATTCAGGAGCACGTTCAGCAGGAAGGATGAGCACCGGATTATATGCGGCAGCAGGTGAAGTTCTGAACGTTACATTTCCGAGCAATATCGTAGGAACGGGAGTCGATGTTCTAATCGGAGCCCATACTGATAGCCTCTGGGGTAAGGATACATTATCGCGTCACCCGATCATTTACCGAACACATAGTGCAACCAGTACAACCATTCAGGTTGGCTGTGCATTCGGGGGGACTATCTACATCCGTATTCCAGCCGGCTCAGCACTTGGGACATTCAATGTCAGTATTGATAATGCAGTACTAGCGCCATATTGGGTTCAAGGAGAGACTGACCAAAACTTGTGGAATAGTACAATCAGAGATTACCCAGCACCGTGGGCAGAAGTTGAATCAGAGTTCTTTATTCTCAGCGTGCCATCAGCCGACTTGCGTACATTAGACACACCTGACTTGACCATGGATTTCTGGGATCAAGCATTATCGATGGAACATAACCTCTCCGGATATACTCCATGGCCAAGGGTTGAAAGAGCGACTTTCGACGTACAAATTAGCGCCGGCTGGATGCATAGCGGCTATCCATTCATGGCTCATACTGCCTCTTCTCAAGGAGTGCTAAACTCTTCGCAAATGTGGAGTCAAGGTGACTGGGGGATGTTCCATGAATTAGGGCATAACCATCAATGGATGGCCTCAACATTACCTGGGAATACCGAGACTACTTGCAACCTCTATTCAGTTCGTTTGATGGAAGACCTAGTCGGCTTAGACATGGGGCAAGGTCATGGTTCGATGAGTGATAGTAGCCGCGAGAGCAGAACTGAAACTTATTTCCAAAATGGTGCTCAGATTTCTTCATGGAGCGTTTGGACCGCTCTTGAGACATTTGTACAAATCAAGGAAGAATTTGGCTGGGAGCCAGTCACTGCAGCCCTAACAGAATATTACACCATGACTGATTCACCAATTGGTGACGATGAAGAATTTAATAGGTGGGTCCTCGAATTATCACTTCAAACCGGCTATAACTTAGCGCCATATCATGAAGCATGGGGATTTCCTCTAAATCAAGAAACTAAAGATGCATTATTGCATTTGCCAGTTTGGGTGGACGACCCTCTAAGAACTTGGGTTTTTGAGTATGATATTCAGTTTAGAAATAATAGTGCGGCTAATATCTCCTCAACTTCTGCAGACTTGGAATGGGATGTTTATGATAATGGTAGTAATACAAATATAACAATTTGTTGGGGGCTTTTAGATGCAGGAAATAACCGAAATGTATGGGATAGTTGTGCCTTATATGGAGTCTCAAATGTGGGTCACGATAAACATTCAATAAGTGGGTTATTATCGCAAAATAACTATTATTTCAGGACTTTCGGAGAGAATAATAATGGCGAAACATGGTCAAATGTGACTAGTTTTACAACTTCTTAACCTCAAGATCAAGCACCACATGCCTAACCCGCGGCGCATAGGACTTTACATCCTCAAGATGCAATAGTTTCACCTCACTCCCCATCTCCTCAAAAGACTTCAAAGTCTCTTTTACAAATGTTCCATCATCCAAATTCTGTTGCTCCACATTCATGTGTACATGAATGATTCCTCCTTCTTCTTTCAAGCAATTGAAAGCTAACTCCCAAGCATAAGTTGAGGATGGCAATAATCCCAGCAATACCCTATCTGCAATGCCTTCAAGTTTTGGCGCAGTTTGACGATTATCTCCTTGGTGAATATGGCATCTTTGCATCATCATATTGGCAACGAGCCCTTTGGTCAGGCCATCGATACTGTCGGGGTTCATCTCACAAGCATGTACAATCAATGCCCCAGTATTGACTAGAATCGGCAAAGTGTAGTAGCCGATACCGGCGAACAGGTCGACCACTACGTCGCCTGCAGCGTCGAGATTCCCCATTCTTCTTCGCTCGGTGGTATTGCCGCTGCTGAACATGACTTTACTAGCATCGAAAACATAACGGATTCCGTTTTCTTTATGATTTACCCAGCCATGGCTTCCAAGCAGAATTTCAGCGTGGCTTTGGCGCATTGGTCCAGCGTCAACTTCTGCGCCTCGCCCAACTCGTTCAACCTTCAAAGCCCTGCATACTGCTTTCCAAGTATCGCTATTTCCATTGGGAAACGAATCGGGAGGGAGTAAGGCCAAGTCATCTAATAATTCCCATTTTGTTGGTAATTCTACATCAGGTAACTCTACTGCTAATCTTTGGTGAGGATTCAATTCTATTCGGACTTCGAAGTTTGATTGAATGATTTCACCGAATAGCACATTCACCATTTCATTTAGTGGCCAAATCACTTTTCCTTGCTGGTGAATTGGATGGAAACCATCGTCAAGAACGCCGGCATTAAAGGCGATTCTTCGGGCTCTTTCCGCCTCGTCAGATGGCACCTCCCAACCTACTTTTCTTTCCATTCTCTGCCCCCCTACGGGGGGGCCTGTCGTATATTCTGTTATATGTCAGCGGTGCATCCTCCCCCACGGGGAAGGCCATGCGCAGTGCAATTATCGGACGTCGTTCAACGCTATTTGTAGCAATTATTATGCTACTTTCAATTCAATTCGCGGGCCTTCCACTGGCTTCTGAAGAGGAAAAATCGTTCACCAACCATGAGTTCGCCGCTATTTGCGACACCATCTTGACCCCCGGAGGTGTTTGCGATGGATTGAATCCTGCAACTGATTTGACTCCAACATCTAAAGAATGGATTGAAGGAGACTACACTTTCGATATGATTTCTACTTCTCAAATTGGTTTATCAATGGAATGGGCAATGTATGAATTCAATGATTCCAAAGTAGGTGGCTTAGGAGAACTATTCCCTGACTTGCCATCTGCCGCAGAGGATTTGTTTACCCAAAATGGTCTACCAGCGGATTATTTGAGAAATTTCTTTGGAGTGGATATGGGTCAAGAGATGACAGTAGATGAGATGATTCTGAATCAAACAGAATCCGCAGTTAGCGACATGTTGAACAGTGGTTTTGGAGAAATCGCTTCTCTAAATGTAGAGTATCTTGAAAGAGGCTCGAAAGGCGCATCAGACCATTGTCTTCAAGATAGTTCCAAAGATGCCTTTGACACTGAAGGGGCATATGCAGACGACCCCTACAACCCCCCGATTTGCATTTCAATTTCGGCAGTCATCGACCTTTCAACAAGCAAATTCCAATTGGCCGATTCAGCAGAACTTGATCTTGAACGCTCCTATCAAGGATTATTGACAATGGGCTCTGAAATTTCCACCCCCTTCACTTTATTCGCTATGGTTGGCCACCAGAATACCTTCGAGATAGAACCTCCATCTTATGCAACAATCAATGGAGTAACTGGTCAAGGAGGCTCAACTCCCTCTCGCTCAGATGGACAATATTCCTACAATGTTGGGCGCTGGACTATCGATAATCGCGAGGCTAGTAATACCGATTCAACTCTTGAGCGCAATGTTACTTTAACCATTGGTCGCAGAACAACCTCAACCATCCCAGTGGTAATCGATACCGTGAATGATATTGCTGTTGAGATTTCAGTAGTTCTTGATATGTCAAATGAAGATGCTGCTAGTTTAGATGTCGATATTAAATTGAATTACATCGATTCTGATACTATGACAGAATGGGGGATAAGCATGGTTGACAATAGTTCAGGGGCTACTATCCCATGGGTAACGGCTGATGGAATCCGCATGGCTGAAGCCAATGGCCTTGTGGCAATGGATAATTTCACGGATAACTTTCCAGTTGATGCAATCGCTGAAGGAATTAGCGCAATCGTTGGTGAAGGAAAGGTAACCATGGAGTCTCCGAGTTGGCGAAATATCAGTGGTGTAGGAGGTCTGGGTTTCCATCATATTGCAGGCTCTACATGCGGTGAAGCCAATCCGCCGAGCGATGACCATGACCGTTATTGTATTGCAGGACAAAATGCTATGTCAGACGCATACCCAGTTCTGCTTGAATCCAGTAGCAACACCTTCCAATTTTCATTACTCGATATGGCAAAGTCCTACATTGACCTCAATGATACCGGCTTTGATTTGGAAGTTATCACTAATTCTGATTTGCAGACCGTATTAAATGCTGGATTATCGATTGAAACTGACATGGGGGATGGATTCGTCTCTGATATGATTCCAGATAATCTACCTCCAACAAAGGTGGAAGTCACACTAATTCTACCTGATTGGGTCAGTACTCCTGATGGAACAGGTGAAGTAACCTTCTCAAAGAGCAGTGCTGTGTTAGGAATAACTGGCACCAACCCATATGATTGGCGCAACCCAATCAAAGAAGGAGACACAACAGTTTGTGCAGCCAACCAACAGACCTGTGCATCTTTTGAAGTAGAACTAGACATTTCCAGTTTTGCTTTACATGAATGGACCCAAAAAGCTGAGATGGAATTTAGTGGTGGAGCGACATTCAAACTTTACAGGTTGGGATTGCCAGACGATGCAAGAGATATGTTGGCTACTGAAGATGCTACTTTGGATATGCCCGTTGTACCAGCCGACCTAGTTCGTTTAATGATCGATATCGGTGGTAGATTGGATGAGCCATATAACACGACAGTACCATTGATGGATGAGGAACTTTACCTTGTTTTCACACGCCAAGGAATACAGAATTTTGCTGCTGACCTAGGAAGAACCCTCACTAACACCATTCACCAAGCCGGCAGGGATATGAAGAGTGAAACTGGACAGAATATTGACTTTTCTCAAATTGAAATCGTTACTTCCGTCAGCAATTTAGAACCTCCATCGAGTACCAGTGTTGGCGATACAACACCGATTGAAGTTAGTATTGAAATTAAGAGTACAACTTTGACAGTTGCTTGGGAAGGAGAGTCCGATTTTTCCTTGACTACAACCAGCATTGATTCCCCATTAATGCCATTCTTCAACACATTTGCAGACCTTCTGAGAGGAAATAGCCTAATGAATGCGGCAGGAAGTGACGGTAGTGGATATGTGGTCACTGACCCTGGAACGGGTGAACCATTTGAATTAGAAATTGAAGGAGCAGACTTTGGTGACGATATGGGGGATATCATGCCAGCAATTACCTTGGTTCTTGGCTTACCAGCCGGTCTATCACTCGGTACTTTCGAATCTACAAATGGAGGCACTTCAACCACTGAAGTAGATGGCCGTCAACAAGTCACCTACAAAATGCCAAAAGCCGGTGAAACAGATACCCTATCCATAACTTTCGTTATCGGTTGGGCTTTCCTTTTGCAGGAGGCATGGGGCTATGCTGCAGTCAGCCTTTTGGGAATCGGCTTACTTTGGAGACGCCGTAAGCGTAAGCGTAGTCTAAAGTTAGACAAATTGGAGAATGAATTCACCAGTAAGAACAAGACAAGAGTATCTGAACGCCAATTCGCCGCAATGGGTGGTTGGGGGGATGATGCAGCGGGTGGTGCGCCACCTGCTCCAGGTTCTGGTTTTGGTGGAAACGAGGGTGGTAATGATTTCTTCGAGGATGCATCTTGGAATAGCTGATTTCGCTTTCTCCTAAGAGTGGTGCAACAACTTGTTGGCTATTAGATTTCAACGTAACAATGAATGCATCCTCAGTGTCAAAGCCTTGGCAGCCGCAGGGCACTCCGCAGCAGTATAGAGATGAATCGCTTCTCGCCAACATAACAATCTATCAGCAGGCTGGTGAATCCCTCTCAACATCCACAAGTCTGCTGCAAGTCGGCGACCAAGACGTGTGCTGGTTATCTCATCAAGTACAACTTCCTGAAGAGCCTCTATTCTCTGTTCTTCATTCATATTATTTAACGAGAGTAATTTGAGGGAGAGTGCCCTCAATGGATTCGATGATTCAACACAAATCAATCCCGAAAATTTGATATCTTCTCGATTTTTCATATCTACTATCAATGGGTCTTCACTTGAAGTTGTAGATTCTAAACTCTTTCTAATCGCAGCCGCAGCCTCTGGGTCAGACATTTTTAGTTTGATGGCATGCTTTAGGGATGCAATAGCAATGAGAACTTTCTTTCGTTGGTCGCTTTGTAATTCTTTCAAGGCTATCTCTTGAATCATTTTTTCTGCACTTTCAAGGCCTTGCATTTCTTCGTCGTCCGGAAGGCGGTCATCTATCATTCTCGTTGCTTCTGAAATTTGTAATTTTACCTTTTCAAGACCGCTAATAATGGCCATCGTTTGTTCAACCAATGTCAATGCCTCCTCCACCTTTCCTTGTTGGCGGGATAACCTTGCTCTTAATTCCAAAGGCGGATTTTTCATATTTTCTAATTCCGATTCAGCATGACTTGTCTCGCCTCGGTCTAAAGCAATAGATACAGAAATGTGGCGCAAAGCATCGGCTTCTGGCCATCGCCTACAAGCATCGTCGATTAGAGTAGCCATCGCTGCACTATCATGAAGAATAAGCCCTTCTCCATGTAATTCAAGATGTTCTTGTAAGTTTTCATCTGCTCCGTTTATTCTCATATGCAATTCCAATAGTTTTGCTTGTTGACCTGAAACTTCAGCCCAACGCAAGGCTGCTATTGCGTGTATCTTTTCAGATTCTTTTTGACTCCAACTTTCTCTTCGAACATTTCTGACCAGATGTTGCAATTCAACTAAATCCCCTTCAGACCATCGCATCAAGGCATGCTCATCGAGGGTTTCCATGCCATCATCTTCTCCAAGAATTTCGGCCTGAACTGGAACAGGAAGAACGGCAATCCCATCAAGCATTGGAAGCAATTCATCAGGAAGTTGAGTTAGAACAGTATCTTCAACGAATCTACGAATATGGGCACCTGCAAGAGGCTGTTCTGGGTTCCACATGTGCAAGGCTAGTGGGTGACCACCAAGGTGTTCGACTGCACTAAGGCGTTGTTGTTCATCGATATCATCCCCAAGGATTTCCATTGCAGCATCATCTGAGACTTCTTCGATGCTGATAACTTCGGAGATTTCAATTGGCGAAGGCGCTCTTGAGATGAGGATTAACTGCTGGCCTTTCTTATCTAAATATTCGATCATTTTGACGATACCCTTGAGGTGTCTATCGTGAATATCTTGCAAGTCATCTATAATTATGACCTCGCCATTACATTTCTCGCTAAGCCAATTTGCTACTGCTCTTGGCTCTTCGGGGGCTTCTAGACCATCCATTGCTCTTGCAGCAAGTGATGATGAATCATCGTAGATATTTGCTCTAACCCACCTGCAATTTTTTTTGTTTTTTAGCAGGCTTTCAACAAATGTTCTAATCAAAGAGGTCTTTCCAATTCCTGCAATTCCAACAATTGTCATCGATATAGGTTTTATTTGTGATAATCGCTCAAGGATTTCTTCCCTGCCCCTCAATTCGCCTAGTCCAGGCGGCTCACCCTTCAGTGAGGCTTTTCGAGTGGGCAATTCTTCTTGCTCTGGCAAGTTTGCAAGTTCTCTCCTTCCTGATTCAGTTAGATGGTAGACGTTCCTCCGGCGAGAACCTCCGCCTATGACATGAGCCAAACGGAGTTTCACCAAACCCTCTTCCATCAGTGCATTCAGAGGTGAATGCAAGGCTGACCTTACCACTCCAAGGGCTTCGGATAGCCCAGGTAAAGAGAGTTCTCTTGGAACATCCCAAGAATTAACTAATTCTTCAGAAAATTTTCCCAACCAACGCAACAGGCGAGTCTGCGAGGGGGTGAGCATGGTAGCCCTGAGGTGCACATGGTTCTTTGTGCCTACCCTTAGTCGTGCGGATGTGCCTGTTTCATCCAGCAGTCTTGACTTACCCGATTCACCGGGAGTTTATTTGTTCAAGAATAAGGCTGGAAGGGTACTTTATGTTGGCAAGGCGACTAGTCTTCGAAGCCGGACTCGCTCTTATTTTGCCAAAAATCCCGACAGAGTAATGATACCAGAATTAGTTGAAAAGTCAGATGATATTTCATTTATAGTTACCAACAACCCCAGTGAAGCCTTGGTCCTAGAACGGCAATTAATTAGAGAGCATAAACCACGCTATAATTCGATGTTAAAAGATGACAAATCTTATCCTTACCTTGCTTTTACAAATCATCGCTTTCCTCAAATCCTTTACACCAGACATCCACCTTCTGGTTCAAGGCACTGGGGGCCATTTCCTGATGCTGGAGCAGCCAAAAGAATGGTTCAGTTATTGCGTCGACAATTTGGTATTCGTGATTGTAAGGAATTGTTACCTCAAGGTTGCTTGTCGATGCATATTGGCTTATGCTCTGGACCTTGTATCGAAGCCGGTAACTATCAAGATAATGTAGATGCAGCTGCTAGTGTTTTGAATGGAGATGCTAAGGCTTTGTTGAGTGAATTAGTATCGGAAATGCAACAGTATTCAGATGAAAAACTCTTTGAGCAGGCTGCAAAAGTAAGGGATTTAATCGCCTCAGTACAGCGAACTCTTAGTCAGCAGGTAATCAGTAGTCGGTTTTATCGAGACTGCGATGCCATCGGTTTCGCCAGTCGAGGTGACTTGGCAATGGTTGTTGTTATGCATGCCAAGGAGGGAATAGTCCAATCACAGGAAAAATGGCTTCTGATTCATCGGGGCGACATTGGTGAAAGTATTGCCCGTTTCATTTCGGACCATTATGCGGCTAGAACTCCACCTCGCCTGATCCTTCTTCCCACTCCGCTGCCAGAGACGGTATCTGCTTGGCTAGATGAGCGACGTGGAAGCCAAGTCGAAGTTCGCATACCACATAGAGGCGACCTTGCTACTTTGAGAAAATTGGCTGACCAGAATGCTGATTTACAGGTTGAAAGACATTTGCGGAAGCATTCTGGAAGCCTTGAACAGAGGGCAGCAGATGATGGCGCGGTGTTACTAAAGCAAGAATCCCTAGACCATATTGTCTGTTTTGACATGTCTCAATTGCAAGGTGCGGAAAGGGTTGGAGCAAGTGTAGTTTTAAGAAATGGTAGACCTGCAAAGAAGGAATATCGCACCTATATTATCAAACAAGATTCAATGGATGATTTGAGAATGATGAGCGAGGTGGTGGAACGCTGGCTGAAAAGACAAGATGAGTGGCCTGAACTACTGCTTCTCGATGGTGGGGAAACTCACCTTTCAACGATCAACAAGATGTTGTCAAAACATGGTTTATCAGGGAGGTTTCCAGTAGCGGCATTGGCAAAGCGGGAAGAAACTCTTCATCGTTTAGAACAAGAACCGCTGATTCTCGATAGAATGGGCAGGGTAATTGTGCATGCACGAGATGAAGCCCACCGTTTCGTAAACTCTTATCACCGCAAAAGGCGCGGCCGTAGAACCCTACGTGACCCTTTAGAGGAGGTGAGTGGCATGGGTGCAAAAAAGTTGCAAGCATTACTACGTCATTTTGGAGGTCGTAAAGAAATTAAGCACGCAAGCCGAGAACAATTACTACAAGTTCCGGGAATCGGGCTAGCCCTTGCGAACAGGGTTTTAGAGTCATTTAAACCCTAGATTCTTCGTACAACTTTTCAAAATCAGCAGCGTTTTTAGCATAAGTGAAGAGGTCTAGGACCTTATCTCGACCGGTTAGCCCTTTCACTCTACGTTGTTGAGAATCAGCCAGTTCAGCATTTACCTTGGCTGCTAAATCTTCTGCATCACCGAGTTTAAACAAAGAACCAACCTGTGAATCAACCATCTCAGGAAGAGGTCCATGGTCTACAGTAACTACTGCTGTACCACTTGACATGGCCTCCAAAGGAATCAATCCCTGCCCTTCGTAATAAGAAGGATAGACTACCAAATCAGCACTCCTGTATAGTTGTGCTAATTCCTCGAATGAGAGGCTGGACTCAATCGAAACCGACCTTTCAATCCCGAGTTTTCTTGCTTGTTTCAACAAGGATTTCCGCATATGTCCCCGACCCACAATGACTAGTTTAGCCTGCGGATTTTTTTCAAGAATATGAGGCATGGAATGCAACAGTAAACGGTTCCCTTTTCTAGCAACTAAACGTCCCACTGCTAACAATAAAGGAGTCTTAGTATCAGGTTCTCCAGAAAGTGCAGCCTCATCATCAGCCCCATACTTCATGCGGACCCTTTCATGATTCAATTGACTATCTTCGTCGTCCCTATTTAGAGGATAAAATACCGTTTCATCAACTCCCCAATGGATGACTTCACAACGCCAATCTTTCTCCGGCCGATATCGACTTAGAAAATCCTCTTTTGTGGCATTTGAATTTGCAACACAAATCTTACTTGATAGAATACCTGCCCTCTCAAAGCGAGCAAACCACCCTCCGCTGAGGAGGATAGCAAGGTCATTGGGATTTTTCCAAGTTGCAGCCTCTTTGTATTTGGCAGCAAGGCGCATACCATCTCTCTCACCCAACCAAGAACCATGTAGGCTGGAAACTATCGGTGCAACATTTTTCTGAGCCCTCAAATATTGCTTCTTTGTCCAACTAATAAGTGGTAAATGAAGGTGGATGACATCAACCGTACTTCTCCTGTGAAGTTTTTCCAGTGCTCGTAAGGCGGTACGTCCGTATGATCTAGTAAATTGCATGGGAATAGGCGCCCAACCGACCTCAATTATCTCCACCCCAGGTTGAGTTGGAATCGTCTTCCCGCCATTGCTACGAGTGATTACACTGACTCGATGGCCATTTTTTGCCAAGTGTCCAGCCAAATGGTAAACCACCGAACCCATCCCTCCCCAGCGAGGCGGATATTCTCCTGAAAGCATGGCGATATGCACGTTTCTCATTTATCCGATAGAGAATAGCCCTTCAACGATTCTCCAAGCGGATGTTGCAAAACATCATCTTCAACCTTGGTTACATTCAGCGATAGAATTGAAAGGAGAAGACCGAGTCCGAGGGGTGTTGTCTATGACTGACCCCCTTCCCATTTCGGTTACTATTATCCTCCCAACCTACAATGAGGAGGCCGCAGTTGGCTTGACAATCGACTCTATTCCCACTGGTTGGTGCGACGAGATGGAAATTCTAATCGTTGATGGAAATTCAACCGATAAAACTCGTGAAATAGCTTTTGAAAAGGGAGCAAGAGTCCATATCGAACCTCGTAAAGGATATGGTAGAGCATACCGAACAGCATTTGATATTGCTAAAGGCGATTACATCATTACAATGGACGCGGATTGCACCTACCCAGCAGAAGTTATTCCAGACCTAGTAAGGAAACTTCTTGATGAAGATCTGGACTTCATTACATGCGACCGTCTAACCAAGGCTGAAGACGGCTCGATGTCAGGCATGCACGGCTTTGGAAATTGGGTTTTATCCTTTACCGCAAGGATGCTTTATTGGTATGGTATCAAAGATTCCCAATCTGGAATGTGGGTATTCCGTAAATCAATCATGGATAACCCAAAGATGAGACCTACAAATGATGGTATGCCTCTCTCTCAAGAAATGAAAATCTTAGCAAGAAAAGTACTCGGTAAAAAGAAGGCAATCGAGATTGCAGTACCTTACCGAGTGAGAGTTGGAGAAGCGGTCATCCATACCTGGGGAGATGGTTGGAAGAACTTTAGGTTCCTATATTTCAAGCGAATAGGATTGAATCGAACAAGAACTCCATGGGGCCACCTTGAAGATAGCAAGGATTCCATGAAAGGTGACGACACCAACTGAAACTTACTGATTTCTGTAGTGCCCAAGTCCGGCAATAGGTTTTTGGTAGAGTATGGGGGGGTGCTATTCTATGAGCCGAGTGAGAGCCACATCTCTGAGCCTGATTTTGACAATCATGATGCTGATTGGAAGTGCAGTTGTTCCTATTGCTAATGCACAACCAGTAGATTCTCCAGAAGCCCCTGAATCCGTGCTTTTTGGAATTGGATATGAATGGTCAAATTACGATAATGACATCAATGCATTAACTGGAATTTCTCTTGAAAATATTTTGATTGATGTTATGAAAGCAGCCGATGACTCGGGAATTGAACTAGTTTTGGCTGAAGTCACAAGCGGTTCCTCCTCTGTAATAATCGAACAATATGATGGTGATAGCACCACATGGGATGTCGATGGTACAAGTGTTGACCTAACAATGTCTCACACGGATCTCTTTGTACGCCATGGAATACTTGTTGATACTGCAATCATAACTTCGTGGTCAGATGACAAAGCAAACTGGGATTTGATTTATTCAATAGATTCTCAACAATTGTTCACCCTCGATGTAGAATATGTGGAGTATATCGATGGTGATGGCCTTCTCTATGGAATGGACTTGCAATTATCAATGAATAGCCAGCAGACTTTAGAGGTCGATTTATTAGGAAAAATCAGCGGAGATGATGAAACTCTCCCCTTCAACATCGAACTAGATGCGATAATAAATTACGGAATTGACTCCTTGACTAGTGAAGTCAGACTTGGAGAGCCAAGCCCAATTCACAATTATGTATCTTCAGACTATGATGAAGTCTCATGGGAATGCATTGATGATGGAACTTATATTCCTCAAAATGTTTGGGAGTACAATGGGGGTAATGCGGTAGATGTCCGTGATTACTGTGATACGTTTACTGGCGATTATGAAACCTCCAGCCAATACTCCCTTGCTCTAAGCGGAATCCCTGCAGAAGAGATAGGTCTTGAAGCCGATTTACTCGATATTTCCATAGCTGACCAATTTACTAGTACTGGTCATTTCGATGAGGATGATATAGAATTAGGAGGTTATATTGAATTTGGCGACTTCCTGCAAGAAGTAACCATCGATGAGGCCGGAACAGAAGTTCTGGCAGTCGAGATGCTTGGCGCCCCATTCTCCATAACTATGCCCTCTGTTGTTGCCATGAGTGCCGAGAAGGCAGTGATGGGAGATGGAACTTCACCAACTATGTGGGAGACTATTGCAGGCGAGTTCGAATTCCTAGACGAAGGTGAGGACGAAGATTCTGAAGATGGTACATACATCTGTGATAACGGTGAAGAAATCCCAAGCAGCTGGGTCAATGACGACTATGAGGACTGTGAAGACGGTTCAGACGAAGGCGTAGAAGAAGAAGGACAAGGAGAAGATGATGATACATACACTTGTGATAATGGTGAAGAAATCCCAAGCCACTGGGTCAATGACGGCAAGGAGGACTGTGAAGACGGTTCAGACGAAGGCGTAGACGAGGGCCAAGGAGATGATGAGGGTGATGAGGGCGATGGTCCTGAGATGAGCGAGCGCCTTGAAACAATAGTCAATGGTTTCACCGAATCAACCATGGACTCAACAATGAAATCATTCGGTGAGAACCTAGAGGATCGCCTTTCAAACTATGAGGAAGATTTAGCCTATGTTGATGCAGATGCCCGTATGTTGTGGTCAGAAGAACTTGGTAAGTGTGTTGGATTCCAAATCATCGTAGCGGATGAAGATGAATATTGGTACACACTTGTAGGGCCAGAATCAGATGCGTATGATGATGCTCCAACCTCAATCTCAATCGAATATCTAATTGGTTCAGCTGCCCAGGATGAAATTATACTGATGGAATCAGAGGATAGTTTGGATGATTTGGTAGATGAGAGCGGTCATGATGTTTCTGGTGTTAACGATGCAATAAGAGGCGAAGTAGAGCCAGAACCGGAACCAGAGCCAGAGCCGGAACCAGAGCCAGAGCCAGAGCCGGAACCGGAACCGGAAGTTCCAGATGAAAAGGACGACTCCAATGAATCCGCAGAAAAGTTAGCATCTGAAGGTGGCTTTGTTCCATTCGTTTCACCTCTAGCAACAATCGGAATAATCGCCTTGGCAGGTTTGGCTATTAGCCGCAAGCGCGACAAACCCTTTGCATGAAGAAATTGTTTGCATAGGATTGGATCACAAAAGGCGGTGGTAGCAGCATGCTACCTCGTCCTGCTGCTACCAATTCAGGTCAATTAGTCCGTTTCTCATTGATACTTATTCTGATAACTGCTAGTACAGCATCAACTTGGTTTATCGTCGATTTTGATATGACATATACGGATGGGCTTCCGTCAGGACCTCCTAATGCTGCAAGTATTGAGGCAAAATATATTGTGGATGATGAAAGAGAGGAAGTAACAATTCACATCGATGGTTTTACCGCTTTCAACCACTGGCTGCGAACTCGAAAACCAGTTGAGAGCCTTATCATGAAAGATGTTGAGATTCCAGACCCTGATCAAAAAGGCGATAGTGAAAATTACCGACTTGATGCGACAAGGGAGGTATTCTTTGCCCTTACTTTTGGCTTATTACTTTGTGAATTATTGCTACTTGCCAAGCGAGGGATGCCTGTGAAGGCAATCAGGTTTTTCTTTTGGGTAGCAACCGTCCTCTGTATGTTAGTGGTGGTGCCAATTTCAATTGCCTACGATATGGCAGACGGAGGCATTTCGGGAGTAGAGGAACCCCCATCATCTCAATTTACCCATGTCAGTGGAGATATGGAATGGTATTACCGTGGTCTTGAATTTGATGTGGAACTTGAATGGGCAGGTTATGATATGGGTTTGATTCCTGGGCCAAACCGAAGTGCTGTAAGGGATAATGAGCCGGTCATTGGAACTCCAGACCACGATAGTAGAATCGCTTTTGATGGAAACCTTAACATTAATTCAGCAGGGGCACTCCAGTATTTGTTATTCATTCCAATAATATGGTTCTTATTCCCTACCAAGAAGGAATTAGGGGTTTCCAAGAAAGAATTAGAGGTTTCCAAAAAAGAATTAGAGGTCAATCATTGAAGGTGCTTCTTCCTGATGATGTTCCTCTACAAGAGCAGCCTGATCCAAATCCGAAGTAAGGCTATCCTGAACAATAGTATCGAATGATGGCCATGATTCAACATCATCCATGTTGCTGAGTTTCTTGCGGCGCCGCGTTGCTAAGAAAACAAGAATCAGGATGACAAATGCGCCGCTACCGATTCCACCTCCAACATATCCCCAGTTAGTTTCTGTTAACGCTTCATTGACCAGCAAGTCGTGATAAAGAGTTGAGGTCACTACATCATCACCGCTAAGGTCAGTTGCTACAACTTTCAATTGAGGTCTGCCTGCTTCTTGTGGAGTGAATTCCAAAATTCCTGTCCACGTTCCATTACCTTGGTCAACCAATTGCAAGGTCCATTTTTGGATTCCATGATTGATGGTTGCTTCAATATCTTTGGTACTTCCATCAGCATCACTTAGTTGAACTGAAACTTTGATAGTAGATTTAACACCGGCTTGAAAAGAATCCTTTGAAACTATCAAGTCGCTCAATGATGGCCATGATTCACTGAGTGTAAGGTTGAAGTGGAATTCATCTGAGTATCTACGGGTATCTTCAACGACCAATTTTAGATGGTGGTTTCCAGGGCTTAATGGAACTTCTCCCCATTTAGCATCGAGAATTAAAATCCATTGGTCATTTATATTTTCAAACCATTCATGACTAGAGATATCTCCATCAGCATCATAAGAAGAGTTACCTGAAAGGGTGATATTTTTGGTTGGGCTCATCCTTTTACTCACACCAGGTTCTATCTCTGGAGCATCTACAACTGCAACTGGATTCGAATCTCCTACGACCAAGGTTATGCTCTCATTACTAATTCGGCCGGTAGCATCTTTCAAGGTAAATGTCAAGATGTGAGTTCCGGATGGTAAGTTGATTGCATAGGTCATTGCAGGGTCCACATTTTCCAATAAGGCTTCAGCGACTAATGGATGATTGCTGCTCAAACTCATGTTGTAAGAATCCCCGTCATAATCTATGGAGTAAGATGCATCGACCCATATTGTATCACTGGAAAGGAATCCTTGACCATCTGAAGGTGTGATTAGCCCGAGTACTGGGGCAGACTCCTCAACTTCAATAGTGAAAGAAGTGGAATTAACTCCTCCACGCAGGTCATCCAATGTCAGGGTAATCGTATGGCTGCCTGTTGTAAGGCGGCCAAACCATTTCAGCCAATCCTCACCATCAGGAGTTAATGTCCCAGTGAGGTTTGAACTCCAGTCAACACTTAGC
>Ga0302122_10001005_pt1 | contig 17731 bp, 11 predicted proteins | sample CB21_SCM_MG_FD_203115 | JGI IMG/M metagenome (GOLD analysis project Ga0302122, IMG submission 203115) | Marine microbial communities from Western Arctic Ocean, Canada - CB21_SCM | ecosystem: Environmental > Aquatic > Marine > Oceanic | place: Canada: Western Arctic Ocean | collected 2017-09-28
ATACTCATCTATTTGATCCACGCTAACTAAATTACTCATCTAACCTTTCTCCCAAGATATTTCATCTATTGAATTTTTTCAAAGATGTAAACGGCAGTCTTATTAAGGCAGAAGTCTAGCAGTAATTACCTTTGATCGAAACCGAACGAGGTTAGGGAATCATCACCATACCCCCTATAATAGCTAATGATGATCATGAATAATTCAATTGAATATGATGTAGCAATCGTTGGCGGTGGCATAGTTGGCGCTAGTCTTGCGTGCCTATTAGCTAATACTTCTCTTCGGATTGCTTTAGTAGATCGTCAGTTATTCGATGATTACGCGATTCCAGTCACTCAAGTTCAACCAAAATTCGATGCTCGAGTGAGCGCGATTACTGCAGTTTCAAGAAATTTTTTTGATCAAATGGGGCTGTGGGATGATATTGCTGCGATGCGTTGTTGTGGCTATTCAAATATGCATGTCTGGGATGCCGATGGCACTGGCTCAGTCTCTTTCTCAGCTGAGGATGTCAATCAACTAGAGCTCGGCAATATTGTTGAAAATTCGGTAATTCTCTCTGCTCTCTATAAAAGGCTTGATTCAATTGCTCACGTTGATCTTATCGCGCCTTTTTCTATTGACACCTTCCACCGGGATCAAGGTGCGAACAAAATCACATTACGATCAACCGAAGGAAATAATTTGACTGCCAAACTATTGGTGGCAGCCGATGGTGCCTCATCAAAGGTTCGAGAATTGGCAGAATTTGCAACGAAAGAGTGGGATTATAATCACCTCGCCCTAGTTACTACGGTTAAGACAGAGATAGCACATAGAAATACCGCATTTCAGCGCTTTATGACAACAGGCCCGTTGGCATTTTTGCCGTTGGCAGAATCTGCTTCAGACTCAGATCAAAAATTCAGCTCTATAGTTTGGTCGGCAATTCCTGAGAAGTCGGAAGAATTGATGTCCATGTCTGATAAAGAATTCGCGTTAGAGCTTAGTGCATCAATAGAAAATAAACTGGGTGCTATTGAATGGCTGGATAAGCGTTTTGTTTTTCCCTTACGCCAACGCCACGCTAAAGATTATGTTCAAGACAATATTGTTTTGGTAGGAGATGCCGCTCACAGTATCCACCCGCTCGCCGGCCAGGGTGTCAATCTGGGACTTTTAGATGTCCAAGTGCTTGTGAAAGAGTTGGAGCAAGGCTTACACGCAGGTAGAAAAGTAGCAGATATGACCGTGCTTAAATGTTATCAAAGAAAGAGAGTTGGTCATAATTTGGGAATGATGTGGATGATGGAGGGGTTTAAACATCTATTTGCCGAACAACCATTACCAGTTCGTTGGTTCAGAAATTTGGGAATGCGCGGAGTAGATGATATTCCTTTGGTTAAAAACCAGTTAGCACGACGGGCGATGGGCATAGATTGGTAACGATTCATGACTGGTTTCGTTTCTTGGTGAATTCAAAATCCCATTCACGAAATGATCGCGGCGGACAGTGATAATAGGCTCTACTTCTTTATCATCTGTTAACGCGCAGTTTACTGGTTAATTCTGATAAGTAGCTGCTGCTTGAATCGATCCGGCATTTCTTAACAGTACTACATATAAATCTCTGCTAAAAAATGTAAAAACTCTATATATTAGAATTTCTTATGGAGTTTTCTTAAAGTCAGTCGATACTATGCTTGTGCAAAGTTTAGCCTCTTGTTATGAGGGCTATTGGCTTATCAGGAGCAGTATTTAATGGCGAAGGAATCAAATTTCCCTTTTGATCTAGATCTTAGTGCTTTAGACACCGGGAGCATCACTAATATCTTAAACGATATAGAGGAACATCTCCCTTTTATGGAAACTGAGAGAGATATGGTTCAATTGCTTCAAGTTAAAAACTTCTTTGAAAAAGAACTCAAAGAATCTCGGAGACTCCACTAAATTTCGAAAAAGCGATTCTGCTCTGCTTCTTAGGGAATAGCTTATCAGCCCAGAAATCAATGCTTTTCCAATCCAACCGCTGCATCTGTCGAGTAGTCGTTACTTCTTATCTTGTCGATTACTGTGTACTCCCATTAAGGCTTGGTTTATCCTGCTAGGCCCTGTTTCTTTAGCAGTGGTGAAAAAATATTAGTGAAATGTAATCAACGAACATAAAATTAAAGGTTTGGACTATGAAAAACATATTTTCGCTCATCGTCATTAGCTGTTTATTTAGCGTTACAGCTTCCGCAGATCTCGATACAGCAGCTCTCGAAAGAGCAATGGCAAGTTCTGATCGACCGGCGGCTGACAAGGAGAGGGACGTAAGCCGAAAAGCACCAGAGGTGCTAGATTTCTTTGGTGTTGAGGCCGGCATGACAGTATTGGACGTTAACGCATCTGGTGGTTGGTATACAGAAGTGCTGTCCTACGCGGTTGGCCGCAATGGTAATGTACTAATGCAAAATAGAGCTGGTGGGCGTAACGCTGAAGCAGCTACGACTCGTGCTAATCGCTTAGGTAATGTTTCTGAATGGCTAGCTGAAATTTCAGAGATTCCCGCAGGTTCGGTAGATTTCGCTATAACCGGTTTGAATTTTCATGACTTTCATAATTCCAATCCAGCAACTGCCCAAGGCATTCTAAGTCAGATAAATGGGGCCCTTAAGCCCGGCGGTATTCTAGGCGTGCTTGATCACGAAGGTACTTCAGGTGCCGACAATACGACGTTGCATCGAATATCTTATGACGAAGCAGTAAAAGCTATATTGCAATCTGGTTTGGTATTGGTCGGTTCTAGCGAACTATTAGATAATCCTGCTGATAATCATACAGTCGGACCATTTGATCCTTCTTTGGGCCGAAACACCGATCGCATCGTATTAAAGTTTATGAAACTTTAGATCTAAGTGTAGTTTCAGCCATAAATTTCGAGCCATAGTCTTAGAGCACGTGATCACATCTAGCTCTTATTGAATTTACGGTTGGGTAGTAATGAGATAGGCACAAGATAGTTATAAAAAAGAGAGGCTGTTTTTAGCAGTCTCTTTTTTTATTTGAAGCAGAATTTTCTCTTGCGACAAAACAGTGAAAATAAGGCAAAACTTTTAATGTGATAGTATCTTTTTTGCACTATTAATCTTGATCATCCAAGTAAGTTTGATTTTGTTCAGCGCCAGTTGAGCATCTTAGATTCATCAACTATTAATTCCGAGAGTAGTTTGGAAAACCAAGAATCCCCTAACGCCGTTCGCAAATTTTTTTCTGTCTTCAAATATAGCAAAATCGCTATAGGAATTGTTTGGGGCACTAGCGCTGCCTTAACCGTTACCATGGCGTTAACAACTCTAGTTTCTGGCGTATTGCCTGCTGCCATAGCATCTATTGGAGGCCTCTTTGTCGATGCCGTAGTAGTCGCTGTGCAAGAAGGTGGAGACCTTTCCATTGAATCGCGGAACACCGTTCTTTACTACGTCATGCTGGAAGCCGGTCTGGTGGTTCTCATGACAGGAGCTCAAAGAATAAGTACTGTCAGTCAGTCCATTTTAAGAGTGCTCTTAGGAAATAAAATTAATGTTATGATTCTCGAAAAGGCTCTTACCTTGGAGCTAGCACATTTTGAGGATGCAGAGTATTACGACAAACTAGTGCGAGCACGACGGGAAGCATCGAGCAGACCTCTTAGTCTTGTTATTAAAACCTTCGATTTAATGAGAGATATTATCGCTCTTCTTACCATTGGCATCTGGTTGTTCCAGTTCTCCCCTTACGCAGTGCTTCTGCTGGCAGTCGCGGGTACACCAGCATTTATCGCTGAAGCAAAATTTTCCGGAGAAGCATTTCGTATTCATCGTCGTCGCTCAGCCGAGCGTCGCATGCAAATTTATCTTGAGATGGTATTGACCAGAGAAGATGGCGTTAAAGAAGTTAAACTTCTTCAGCTAGGTAAACTCTTTCTCAAGCGCTATATAGATATTTTTCTCAACATCTACAAAGAAGATAGAAACCTTGTTCTTCGCCGTGGCATATGGGGTTATCTTCTTGGATTAGTTGCCAGTGCGGCATTCTATTTTGCTTATGGCTGGGTGGGTTTCGCAGCCATGGCAGGAGCAATAACAATTGGCCAAATGACGATGTACATCGCTCAGTTCCGCCTAGGTCAGAATGCCGTTACCAGCAGCCTCACCGCAGTTAATGGAATGTATGAAGATAATTTGTATCTGTCCAATTTGAGCGAATACCTTGAACACAAAGTTCCGGAACAAACCGGTGAAAAGAAGTCAGGCCCTAGCCCTGCAGAGGGCATTCGGTTTGAGAATGTTAGTTTCTATTACCCAGGTAGTGATACGCCAGCGCTTAACAAGATCAATCTGCATATTAGTCCAGGTGAGAGTCTCGCAATTGTTGGTGAGAATGGGAGCGGCAAAACGACGCTAATAAAATTACTAACTCGATTATATGCACCGACTCAAGGAAAAATATTTCTTGAAGGTTTGGAATTGCAACAATGGGATATTGAAGCCTTAAGACAAAAGATTGGAGTGATATTCCAAGATTTTGCTCGTTACCAACTCATTGTCGGAGAAAATATTGGCATAGGAGATGTCGACAACATCGAAGAAGACAAACAAATTGCCCAGGCCGCAAAGCAGGGAATGGCTGATGTCTTCGTCAAAGATCTTCCTCTTGAGTACAAAACTCAATTGGGAACGTGGTTCAAAAATGGCAAGGAATTGTCTGGTGGGCAGTGGCAAAAAATTGCTTTGTCTCGCGCTTTTATGCGCAACCAAGCCGATATATTAATTCTTGATGAGCCTACGGCGGCGATTGATGCAAAGGCAGAGGCAGAAATATTTGCACATTTCCGTGACCTGACCGCAAATAAGATTTCCATAATAATTTCTCACCGATTTTCGACGGTTCGAATGGCCGATCACATTATTGTTTTGGAAAAAGCAGAAGTCATGGAGCAGGGCAGCCACAACGAATTGCTTGCTGCAGATGGCCAGTACGCAACATTATTTAAATTGCAGGCTAAGGGTTATCAATAAGCTGGTGAGATTAATTCAGTGTATTGTCTTGTAAATTAGTTAATTCGAATAAATGACAAATCCATATTTTTATTTTTGGCAGGTATGATCAACTGTTTCAGCGGGAAAATTCCTTTCAGCGCAGTTAATCTAATGGTAGTAAAAACTACTTTAGATCATAATCGGCTCCGGGGAACCGAAATCGTTTTGCTGTTTCAATAATTGAGATTAATTTAAAGAAGCTGGGCTATGCAAAAAAAACCAGACAAGCGGTTAGGTAATCATTCAGAGCAACAATCCGAGAATCTTTCTCAATCAGAAGCTAATAATCAGGGAAAACATCTGAGAAAAATTAGTCGAGCGAGGACCAGGTTGCTCGTTTGCTTTTTAACCTTGCCAGTTTATATAGGTGCACTTTGGATATTGCTGAACAACGGACGAAGCGTCGAGATGTTTATGTTGGTTTATATGTTTTTGTGGGCAGGCTTTGCTGTTGATATGTCGATGCGCCGCTGCCCTGTATGTGAAAAACAATTTTATGTCAAAAGTATTTTATTGAATCTGGTTAGCCGAGACTGCGTCCACTGTGGCCTTGCTACAATTCCTGCTAATAATGGTTCTGGCTCTGAAAGCAAAAAGTTCTAGAATTTCATTGCCCAGCACCTTACATTAACGTAGAAATCTTTGGTTGCTTAATATGGTAGAAATCAATGCGTTTTCACCGCAACATCTAGCTATCAAGAAAAATGTTGATTTGTTCTGCTGCCAAACGACCTTCATCGATAGCTCGAACAATTAAAGACTGGCCACGGCGGCAATCTCCAGCGGTAAATATTTTCTTTCTTGAAGTTTGAAAACTTCCATAGTCAGCAAGATAGTTCGAGCGACCATCGAGTTCCAATTCAAGTTTGTCACTAATATAGTGTTCTGGTCCTAGAAATCCCATGGAGATAAAAATAAGGTCTGCTTCCCAGAATTTTACAGTGCCAGGCACCGCTTTAAAATTCTCATCTACTTCCACAGTGTTGATGCCAAGTAAATTGCCATCATCATCCCTGACAAATTCTTTGCCTGAGATTGAATAAACTCTAGGGTCTTGGCCATCACGTACGGCGGCTTCTTCATGGCCATAATCGACACGATGAATCTTCGGCCACAGTGGCCAAGGATTATCATTTGCACGTTCAATAGGGGGCTTGGGCATAATTTCAAAATTAACTAATGACTTGCAGCCATGGCGCAGTGACGTGCCAATACAGTCAGTACCTGTATCTCCTCCGCCTATTACGATGACATGTTTGTCTTTAGCAGAAATATAATTTCCGTCTTCCAGATTTGAATCCAATAAGCTCTTGGTGTTTTTTAGCAAGAATTCCATCGCAAAATGAATTCCATTGCCTCCTCTATTTGGAATCCTTAGATCTCTTGGGGTTGTTGCTCCGGTCGCCAACAGCAAAGCGTCATTCGTGCTAAGTAAGTCTTTTCCTGATACTGAATGCTTTCCCTCGCCGCCGACATCTGCATTAACGATAAATTCGACACCTTCTTCTCTAAGCAAGTTAACTCGACGATCAACTATTTCTTTCTCGAGCTTCATGTTCGGAATACCGTACATTAAAAGTCCGCCGACACGATCTTCCCGCTCATATACCGTTACCGAGTGCCCGGCAAGATTGATTTGAGCGGCAGCTGCTAATCCGGCAGGCCCTGATCCAACAATGGCTACTGTCTTACCAGTTCTAATGGCTGGAGGATTAGCTACAACCCAACCATTTGCAAAGCCCTTGTCGATAATGGCGCATTCGATATTCTTAATTGTTACTGCTGACTCATTTACACCTAGTACACAAGATCCTTCGCAAGGAGCTGGACAGACACGGCCAGTAAATTCAGGAAAATTATTTGTTTTGTGTAAGCGATCAAGAGCTTCTTTCCAACGACCCTTATAGACTAGGTCATTCCATTCTGGAATTAAGTTATAAACGGGGCAGCCTTCATCAGATTGACAAAAAGGTACACCACAATCCATGCAGCGAGCGCCTTGAGTTGCAAGGTGGGCGTCATCATGATCAGTGTAAATTTCTTTGAAATCGACCAACCTCGCCATCGCATTGCGATAGGGTTCTGTCTTTCGATCGAACTCCTTAAAACCTGTTGGCTTACCCATCTAGCTTTTAACCTTTGGCAATTCTTGCCTCTTTGTGCTTCTACTAAGCAGCAGTTGCTGCGGCCCTTTCAGTAAGAACTCGTTTGTAGTCAGTCGGCATTACCTTGACAAATTGGGCCAGCGATTGCTCCCAATTGTTGAGTAGGGCGCTTGCCACAGGTGAGTTCGTATAATGATGATGATTCTCAATTAGCGTCTTCAATCCCAAAATATCTTCTGCGATACTCACTGATTCAAGCTCGAATGTATCTCGGTTACATTTCTTAGGGAATTCGCCATTCGGGTCCCAAACAAATGCTTCGCCACCACTCATGCCGGCACCAAAATTCCTACCGGTTCCACCCAAGATAACAATGCGACCACCAGTCATGTATTCACAGCAATGGTCACCGACGCCTTCAACCACTGCAGTAGCGCCACTATTTCGAACTGCGAAACGTTCAGCTGCAATACCGCGGATATAAGCTTCGCCGCTAGTTGCACCATAAAGGTTCACATTCCCAGCAATGACATTTTCTTCTGCTCTGAAACTACTCTGTTTAGGTGGATAAATAATAATCTTGCCACCAGACAGGCCTTTGCCTACGTAATCGTTGGCATCGCCTTCGATAGTTAGAGTGATTCCTTTGGCCAACCAAGCTCCCAGACTCTGGCCAGCAGATCCGTTAAGCTTAATATTGATGGTATCGTCCGGGAGCATTTTTTCTTGGAAGCGTTTAGCAACCTCATTAGAAAGCATGGTGCCCACTACACGATTAATATTAAGTACTTCATGTTCTATGTGAACTTTTTCACCAGTGGCTAGTGCTTTTTCCGCTAGTCGAATGAGTTCATTATCTAGCGCTTTTTCTAGACCATGGTCTTGGTCACGCGTCTTATAAAATTCAGTGCCTTCGAAGATAACTTTTGCTGGCTCTAGTAAGGCGCTTAAATCTAGGCCATTGGCTTTCCAATGGTTAATTGCATCATTTGTACTGAGCAAATCTACTCTACCTATCATTTCATTAACCGTCGCAACACCGAGTTCTGCCATGATGCCGCGCAGTTCTTCAGCAACCATGAATAGATAATTAACTACATGTTCAGGTTTGCCTTTGAATTTCTTACGTAATTCTGGGTCTTGTGTTGCAATCCCAACCGGGCAGGTATTCAAATGACACTTGCGCATCATGATACAGCCGAGAGTTATAAGCGGAGCAGTAGCAAAACCAAATTCTTCGGCCCCAAGTAATGCAGCAATAGCAATGTCGCGACCAGTTTTTAGTTGTCCGTCTGTTTGTAATACAACTCTTGAGCGCAAATTATTCATAACAAGAGTTTGGTGGGTTTCGGCAACGCCTAATTCCCAGGGTAGGCCAGCATGTTTAATTGAAGTAAGCGGTGATGCGCCGGTCCCTCCATCATGTCCTGAGATAACTAGGTGATCAGTTTTGGCCTTTGTTACACCAGCTGCAATAGTTCCTACGCCAATTTCTGCAACCAGTTTGACGCTTATTCGTGCCTCACGATTGGCATTCTTTAAGTCATGAATAAGCTGAGCGATATCCTCGATCGAATAAATGTCGTGATGAGGCGGCGGGCTTATTAACCCTACTCCAGGCGTGGAGTGACGAATGCGAGCAATATTGTCGTCGACTTTCCCGCCGGGTAATTCACCACCTTCGCCAGGTTTTGCACCTTGAGCAATTTTGATTTGTAATTCGTCGGCATTGGTCAGATACCAGGCTGTTACACCAAACCTGCCAGATGCCACTTGTTTGATTGCGGATCTTTTTGAATCACCATTCGATAGAGGATTGAAGCGTTCTGGGTCTTCTCCACCTTCACCAGTATTAGATTTTCCGCCAAGGCGGTTCATGGCGATAGCTAGGGATTCGTGGCTTTCTTCTGAAATGGAACCAAAGCTCATGGCTCCAGTCGCAAATCGTTTTACGATTTCATTGGCTGGTTCTACATCGTCAATCGAAATGGATTGTTTGATATCCTTTCGAAAATTTAGTAGCCCTCGAAAAGTGCAACGGCGTGTGCTGTCTTCATTAGAATACTTGGCAAACTCAGCATAAGCTTCTGCGCTATTATTGCGAGCAGCAACCTGAAGATTAAATATACTATTTGGGTTCCACATATGGGCATCACCACCGGTGCGCCAATGGAAATCGCCTGGATTGGATAATACAGGAATTCTGTCACTATCTTTTATTGGAAAGCCAATGCTATGCCGACGTTTTGATTCTTCGATTAGTGTTTCAAAATTGATGCCTTGGACTCTGCTGGCAGTGCCACTAAAACAGCGTTGGATTATTTCATCCGCTAATCCTACTGCTTCAAATATTTGTGCGCCTTTATAGGACTGCAATGTCGAAATACCCATCTTTGCCATTACTTTGAGCATGCCTTTTTCCACGCCTTTCTTATAACCGGCTACTAATGCTTCTTCGTTAGAGTATTTGTCACCCAGCAGACCATCTTTTTGGGCATGCCATAGAGCTTCTAATGCCAGATAAGGATTTATCGCGTCCGCACCATAACCAGCGAGCAAACAATGATGATGCACTTCTCTCGCTTCACCTGTTTCTATTACAATGCCTATTTGAGTTCGCTGTTGATTTCTTACTAAGTGGTGGTGAATCGTGCCACAGGCAACTAGGGAGCTCAGTGGAATTTTCGAAGCTGAAGTTTTTCGATCAGAAAGAATTAGAAAAGCATAACCTGCATTGATTGCCGCATCTGCCTCGAGGCATATCCGGTCCAATGCGCTTTGATAGTCATTGCCTTCAGTGCCATCAAAAGTAATATCTAACACTTGCGAGCGCAAGCCCTGGTAGTCCATATGCTTGATGTCAGCCAATTGCCTGTTAGATAGGATTGGATGTTCCAAGGTTAATCGATGGGCTTGCTCAGGGGTTGTTTCCAGCAAATTCCCTTCAGGTCCAATCTGACAGCGAAGAGACATCACAACCTCTTCACGAATAGAATCGATTGGAGGGTTTGTTACTTGTGCAAACAGTTGCTTGAAATAGTCGTAAATCATCCGTGGCTTGTCGGATAAACAGGCCAGCGCAGAATCATTTCCCATTGACCCCAAGGGGTCACGTGCCTCAGTTACTAGTGGCACTAACATAAACTGCATAGTTTCGGTGGTATAACCGAAAGCCTGCATGCGTTGCAGTAGGTTCTCTCCATCTAAAGAAACTGCATTGCTGGTACCAGCAATATCAGCAAGGCTAATTCGCTGCTCTGCCAACCACTCACCATAAGGACGTTTGGTTGAAATAATTTGTTTAACTTCTTCGTCAGGAATGAGGCGACCTTGCTCGAAATCTAATAAAAACATTTTGCCCGGTTGCAAGCGGCCTTTTAATTTAACGTTAGCAGGGTCTACCTGCAAAACTCCTACTTCAGATGCCATGATTACCTTGTCATCATGAGTAACATAGTAGCGAGAAGGGCGGAGTCCGTTTCTATCAAGGACTGCACCTATGTATTGCCCGTCAGAAAAAACTATTGAGGCTGGGCCGTCCCAGGGTTCCATTAAACCTGAATGGTACTCATAAAAGTCTTTCTTGCTTTCCTCCATATTTACATCTGATTGCCAAGCTTCAGGAATCATCATCATAGTTGCTTCAGCGAGTGAGCGGCCGGAAAGCAATAAGAATTCGAGTACCGCGTCGAAGCAGCCTGAATCTGAACAATCAGCATCTATTACTGGGAAGATAGATTTTAGTTTGTCGCCGAACGCTTTAGTTTCAACTTTGCCTTGGCGAGCAGCCATCGAATTGACATTGCCGCGCAGGGTATTGATTTCTCCATTGTGACTCATGAATCGATTTGGTTGTGCTCTATCCCAGGATGGAAAAGTGTTAGTACTAAAACGAGAATGCACCATCGCAAGGTGAGTTTCGAAATCCGTATTCATTAAGTCTTGGTAAAATGGAAACAATTGCCCAGGAGTTAACATGCCCTTGTAGACAACTACCTTATTAGAAAGGCTACAGGCGTAGACTTGTTTTGCTTCAATGAGCGATTCGTCGTTGCGTAATTGATGAGTAAAGCGTTTACGAATTATGTAAAGTTTTCTTTCAAAGTCTAGTTGTTCGAGCCCATCTGAAGCAGCTATAAAAAGTTGTTGGATAAAAGGCTGCGCCATTCTTGCGGCTGGACCGACATCTGCACTATCTGGATCGACAGGAACATCTCGCCAACCCACAAGAATCTGATTTTCGTCGGCGATGATTGCATTGATAGCCTGCCGACATTTTTCTCTCTCTTCACTTATCTGTGGAAGAAAAATATTTCCAACCGCAAATTTGCCCGCGTCTGGTAATTTGACACCGAGCTCCCGCTTAGCAATTTTTTGGAAAAAACTATGAGGTAGCGCCATGAGAATGCCGGCGCCATCTCCAGTATTGGCTTCAAAGCCACACCCGCCGCGATGATCCATCCGAGAATTAAGGTGATAGGCATCTAGCATAATTTGATGGCTGGGTTGGCCTTTTATATTTGCTACAAATCCCACACCACAGGAATCCTTTTCCTGAGCAGGATCATACAAGCCCGTTTTCGGAGGATAGCCAAATTTCAGCGGTAGCCGTACTGTCTTTCTCATAAGTTCAACTTGCTCATTTGTTGTTCGCTATTTAGTTCTTTTTGCTTTCGTTACTCGCCATCCCGCAGAGGTTATATCCTCTCGAGTGATTCCCGTAACTTTGCGGAATTTGTCCGGATAGGGCTTTGCGAAATATTCAGTCTTCCTCCCGCGAACCTAAGCGCTGTATTCAGCGCTCCGGAGGGGGCCGAAGAAAGTAACATTACAGCAGAATATGTCAAGGTTTGCGGGGGGTTTCCGCAGCTTGTCGGAGAGATAAGTGACTGAAAAATGGAGCAAAGCAAATTATAAAGAGAATTAAAGAATGACAATAAGTTGGCATGCATTAATACCATTCTAAAGATCTGACGAGATTTGACTGAAGTAAAAGCTGCTTATAGCCTTGTTAGCATTAAAAGCTGTTGTGCCACTTTAGAACGCCGCAAATATCTCCATAATCAAGATTTTCTTTGCTCAACTAAACTAGGTAATTCCGCCTCTATCTAATCATTTTATTTAGTTAAGAAGAACGCCAAACTCTCCAATACTTTCCCCTGCCTCTAGTTCTGATTCATTTCGACCGAAACCTTGTTGGAAGTGAGGGAAATTATAGCGTTCCGTGCTATTCGCTTGCTTGCTAAAATCCAGTAGGTGATTTACTCTGAGCCAGTAACCATGCGGCCTAAACGATAATGATTCTCATTTTTATTTAGCCAAAAACAAGATAAGTGAAGACAGTAAAGATTAAGAGTAAGAACCTTTAAAAGAAATTAAAAAGTGAAAAATCTATTTCCAACTATGGAGGCGAATGTAGCCCGTGAACCCTAAACTAACCCGAAGACGCTTCATAAAAGGGGTGATTGCCTCTGGAGCAGCGGCAACAACCACGACTATGTGGTATGCAGCCAATGGGCAAGACCGCCCGGCTGGTTTTGTTGAACGCCTAATCCGAATCAATGTAAATGGTCAAGAGCGCAGCGTTGATGTTGCCCCACAGGAAACCCTGGCATCGACTTTACGTTATAAACTTGGCTTAACTGGAACCAAGCTCGGCTGTAATCGGGGCGAATGCGGTGCCTGTACAGTTTTAGTGGATGATACTCCAACTTACGCTTGTTCAGTGCTTACCCATTCAATGAAGTTTGCTCGTATAGAAACTGTTGAAGGCCTGGAAGCACCAAATGGTGACTTACATGCAGTTCAGCAAGGGTTCATTGAGCAGCTATCTCCGCAATGCGGATACTGTACTCCGGGTCAGGTGATGTCTGCTGTAGGTTTGCTACGTGCAAATCCAAACCCAACTCGTGAAGAAGCGCGCCAGGCATTGGCAGGTAATATATGTCGCTGCGGTTCTTATGACTCATACTTAGACGGCGTTATGCGCGCTGCGGAAATAGGATAACTATCATGGCGTATATGCATATTGGTAAAGATTTTGTTCCACCCGATGTCGCGGGTAAGGTCACGGGGCGAATTAAGTACTCAGAAGATTACACTCGAGAAGGAATGGTCTACGCTAGGTTATTGACTAGCCCTATTCCTCACGCAAAAGTCGTTTCCATCGATGCCTCAGAAGCATTAGCAATGGAAGGCGTATTTGGGATTCTTACAGCAGATGATGTTTATCCTGATGGCGAAGCTAACAGCACTGGTCTGAAAATTTTAACCAACGAGCCAACTTTAGTTGGTGAGCCAATTCTTGCGGTAGCAGCTGTTGACGAGAAAACTGCAGAAACTGCTATCGCAGCGATCACTGTAACTTTCGAACGGTTACCTTTCGTATTGGACCCGGTCGACAGTTTAGAAGAAGGTGGCCCTGACGCCTACAATGGCGGTAATACATTTGTCTTCCGCGAAGGTTTCGCTCAAGAAAAATGGACATCTGACCAGGTCGCAAGCTTTAGAGCAGGTAACGAGCCAACTGCTGAACCCGCAGCGGAACTTTCCTATGGTGATCTCGAAGCAGGATTTGCAAATTCAGCTTTCGTTTATGAAACACCTTTTACCACTGCAGGTTATCCGCATATGTCGATGGAGCCACGAAGTGCCATGGCCTATTGGGAAGATGGCAAATTATATCTGCACGGAACATCGCAAAGCTTAACGGCTCTGGCGGATGGCATGGCAGGTATCGTTGGTGTGCCGAAAGAAGATTTAGTATTCATCAATGCTGCAACCGGTGGTGGTTTTGGACAGCGCTCACGTGCTGGCAGTATTCCTAGCATGGCGATTCCAGCGAAACTATCACAGAAGATTAATAGACCGGTGATGATGCGTTGCACGCGTGAAGAAGAATTCACGATAGGTGGTGCTCGTCAGGGTTTCCAAGGTTGGATTAAGCTTGGTTTCAAACAAGACGGTACGATGGCTGCAGCAGATCTCTGGATAGTTTCAGATAATGGTGGCAAAGGCGGCGGCGGTGATGCTTTTTCTGCGACTAATGCGATTAGTATCGTGTATCAAGCAGAAGCCGTAAGATTCCGTGGTGTTTCAATTGGCAGTAATACAGCTCACCGTGGCGCCCAACGTGGACCGGGTGAGAACCAGATTGCTGCGATTGTTTCTCCAATTCTCGATAAAGCTGCTGAAGAGTTGGGTATCGATCGACTGGAAATTCGTAAGCTAAATACTCCTCAAACAGGTGACGTTGGCGGAATTAATCGTCAGCCATTTACCAGCGCGTATATGCCAGAAGCTTTAGAACAGGCAGCCACAGCGTTTAATTGGGAAGAACGTATTACGCGATCCCGTCAACGAAACGGCACCAAGGTAACCGGAATTGGCATTGGTCAGGGTTATCACAATGCAGGTCGAAGCGGTATGGACGGCATAATTATGATGGGGCCTGATGGTCGCCTCAGGGTTCATAACGGTGTAGGCAATTTAGGAACTTATTCATACGCCTCAACATCGCGCGCTGCGGCAGAGGTATTAAAAATGCCTTGGGATCGTTGCGATGTGATTACCGGTCGCACGGATAATCATCTACCAATTACCTCCCCACAAGATGGCAGTAACTCCATCTTTACTAATACGCGAACTTGCTTTGGTGCAGCTCAAGATATGCTTGCTAAGATGAAGGAAATTGCTGCGGCAGACCTGGGTGGTGATTCTGCAGATTACGATGTTTCCAATGAGCGAGTTCACCAGATAGCTGATGACACTGTTGGCATGACCTTTGGTGAAGTTGCGCAGCGAGCAATGGAGCTAGGTGGCAAATACACCGGTGAAGCGGAACTTCCGGAAGAGCTTGCAGAGTGGACGCAGATTTCTGTTTCCCGTCTTGCCGGTTCTGGTTTCATGGGTGTTTATCATGATCCTCGCCATTCTAATAATCCTCCTGGGTTTACGGTTACTTGTACTGAAATCGAGCTTGATACAGAGACTGGTAAAATTGAGATTCTCGATATGGTCAGCATCGCTGAATGTGGCACTGTTGTTCATCCACAAGGTCTTAAGAATCAGTTGGTAGGTGGTGGAGTTTGGGGTATAGGCATGTCAGTGCTAGAACGACATCTATACGATCCGCAGAATGGATTACCTGCTAGTACTGGCTACTGGCAGAGTAAAATTCCAACCTATTTGGATACACCTTTAAAAATTGATACCGGTTGGGTGGATCTTCCAGATCCTGAAAATCCAGTGGGTGCTCGTGGTATCGGTGAGCCCTCAATGGGTTCAGTTTCTGCCGCATTAAACGCTGCTATTTCCGATGCGCTCGATGGACATGTGTTCAACGCAACGCCGGTAACTACAGATATGATCGTTAACCACATAGCAGGGATCTCCGAAGAATGGGTTCCTTTAGCTCAAAACAATTTCCGAGGTTAATATGGTAGCCACATCACATGACGTAATGCCCGATATTGAACTTTATCAGCCAACTGATGAAGAAAATGCCTTGGCATTAGCAAATACTTTAGGCGCAGATGGCTGGATAGTTGGTGGTGGTCAGGATACTTATGGTTGGTTGAAAGACCGCAATAAGAGTCCTGCAGCCATGATCGAGCTGACCCAAATTGATGCCTGGAAAGGAATCAAAGAAATCGCTGATGGGATCGAAATTGGTGCGGTTACAACCCTCACTGATATTGCTAATCATCCTCTAGTGCAATCGCGCTATGCCTTGCTGGCAACAGCGGCAGGCAAAGTTGCGAGTCCACAAATCCGCAATGTTGGAACCTTAGGCGGCAACCTGAATCAGGATGCTCGCTGTTGGTACTATCGCCGCGGACTAGATTGCTACCGAGCAGGTGGCAACATCTGTTATGCCGATTCTCCAGAAGGTTTAAACCGAGAGCACGCACTGTTTGGTGCTAGTCGTTGTGTTGCGGTTAGCCCTTCTGACACAGCACCCGCGTTGGTTGCACTTGATGCGACAATGGTAGTTGCCAGTTCGAGTGGCGAGCGCTTGATTCCTGCACAAGACTTTTTCGTAGGTCCGGAACGAGATATTGTCAATATGACTGTGCTCAATGATGATGAAATTCTGACTGCGGTTAGAATTCCTAGCACTTGGGCAAATGCTGAGTTCTACTTTGAAAAAGTAGCCGATAGAAATGTTTGGGATTTCGCACTGGTTAGCATTGCCGCGGCGTTTAAAGTCTCAGGTGGTTCTATCGAAGATGCGCGCATTGTTTGTGGAGCTGTCGAATGTACTCCTCGCAGGCTTGAATCGGTTGAAAGCGCAATTCGTGGCCAGCAAAGGTCTGAAGAGCTTGCGGCTAGTGCCGGCGAGATGGCTACAGAAGGTGCTCGGCCTCTGAATTACAACCATTTCAAAGTTCCGTTAATGCAAAATTTGGTTAAAAGAGCGATCCGAGGCTAAACCTTGGGCTCATTCCAATCGAATAAACATAAAATCCAGTACATAAAAATAAGAGGTTAAGACAGTGGGAGAAGGAATAGTTCGCTATAAGCGCGATGTATGGGGCGAGGAGGTAATTCTCGGTGTTTCTTGGGATTTACTTTGGGTAGTATCAGTAGCTATATTAGTTCTTCTCGCAGCCCACGCAATCATCATGGCCGCTTTGGCCAACAAAAAAATGGAGAAGCCTTCCGCTGCCGGAAGACGCGTTATTCGGCACGAATCAATCGACAGATTGTTTCATTGGGTTATGGCGGCAAGCATATTAGTGCTGATTTTGACCGGTATCGCGCCAATTATTGGCCTGCGAATTTCTTGGTTAAATATCCATTGGATTTCAGGCTTGTTGCTGACGTTCGTTGTTGCTTTCCATATCATCCGTTCTCTGTTTTGGCAGGATTTTGTATCAATGATATTGGGACCCCGAGATTTTGGTGAACCTTTTGATTCAACGAGGAAGCCAGGCAAATATTCCTTTGAGCAAAAAGGTATGCACTGGGCCGTAACTGTTGTGGTACTTGCAGTAATTGTTACCGGATTGTTGATGTTCTTGCAAATCGACTCACCATTTTGGGAACGCACCAACAGCATGCCTGAAAGCCAACTGGGTTTAGTTTTCTTGCTGCATGGGTTATCTACATTGGCTTTAGTTGCGTTGGCGTCTGCGCATATTTATTTTGCGCTGCGACCGGAAAAGATCTTCTATACTCGATCAATGGTATCTGGTTGGATTTCCGAAGATGAAATGGCCGCGAATCACGACACTAGTCTTTGGTCTCCTAAAGAAGCCGATTAAACAGCCAGAGTAGTAGACATGGAAGACGATATAGAAACGATTGAATCTGGCTACGAATTCTTGTTGGCATATGCTGCACAGGGCAGACCAGCTGGCGTTGAGTCGGGTCCTGGCCCTCACGCAAGACCAACTATAGATGGGATGGCTGTTGCGATGAAAAATATTGCAGCAGCTTTTTCTGAAAGCGCCAATGATTTTGAGCAAGTTATTGCCAATGATTGTCGCAATGCAGGGGCTGCTTTAACTTTCTTGCTATCTCAGGAAAAAATCGGTTCAGAAGTTGTAGATAATCTGAATGCCTCAATTCACTTAC
>Ga0302122_10001008_pt1 | contig 17720 bp, 11 predicted proteins | sample CB21_SCM_MG_FD_203115 | JGI IMG/M metagenome (GOLD analysis project Ga0302122, IMG submission 203115) | Marine microbial communities from Western Arctic Ocean, Canada - CB21_SCM | ecosystem: Environmental > Aquatic > Marine > Oceanic | place: Canada: Western Arctic Ocean | collected 2017-09-28
ACGGCGCCGGGGGCAGCCCCGGCGCCGCGTCGAGCGGCGCGCGCGTGCATCCCGCGCCGTCGCCGGCCGAAGCGCCCGCGCCGTCGCCGGGCGAGGCGCCCGCGCCCGCGCCCACCGTGGCGGAGGCGCCCGTGCCCGGTGAGTGGGACGCGTGCGCCCCGGCACCGGCGCCCGGCGCCATGGTGCTCTGGGACGACTACAGCAACGCATCGACGGCGCCCGCGCCCGCGCCCGGCGAGGACGACGACCTCACGTTCGTGAGCGTGCAGTCCGACGCGTCGCGGAAGTCCCTCGCGGAGACCGTCGAAGAAGCGTTGCAAAAAGCGAAGACCGGCAAAGAAAAGCTCGCGGCGGTCGTCACGGGTTTGTGGCTCTACCAGCACGCCATTTGTGGCGCGGAGGACGTCGACAGCGACGACGAGCCGCTCATCGTGCCGCCGGACTCCGAGAGCTCGGACGATGAGATCGAGGAGGAGGTTGAGGCGACGTGCTGCTTCGGGATACTCGCGGTCGTCCCGGAAGATGAACGGGAGTGGCGCTTACTTGGTGGACTAGTGGAGGTCCCGGAGGACCTGCGGGAGTTCGGGGCCGACGGGCGCGTCCTCGCCATTCAGGAGTCGAACGTCTTGCTCATCCTCATTTTGGCTTTAACGTTCGCGGACCTCATCGTCACGGCCCTGGCCACGTACCCCCAGGACGGCCCCATCTTGGCGGGGAACTGCCCCATGGTCGAACGCAGCGGGGACGGCCCCACCGATACGCGGGGGAACCCGGTCAAGGGCTGGGACTACGACGGGGACGGGCTCTGTTGCGACGAAAACGACGGGTTCCTGGAGCCGAGCAGCTGCGGCACGGGCAGCGAGTACCATAAAAAGGTCCTGGACGTACCTATCTCCAACCCGAGGCCGGACCAAGTCTTCGACCAAAGGAAGCAGTGCTACCAGTGCTTTAACACCACGGTCACCTCGCGGCGGCTCGCCACGGACGACCGGGACGCCCGGCGCCTGGCGACCTGCACGGAAGACGACCGCACCCGGGATGCAACAAGCTCTTCTGAAGGTTGCGCCTGGTACGCAGTACCGGGCAACGCGTACAGGTGCGGGGACTTCGACGACGACGACTTCACGGCCGCCATCCAGTGCTGCGCGTGTGGCGGCGGTTCTTACACGCCGGCCCCGACGGCGGCGCCCACGGGGGCGGCGGACGCCATGTGGTCCGGCTACAGCGAGTACCCCGAGCACAAGTTGCTTTGCACGGGCGGCCCGCCCTTCTCCATCACGGTCGGCGGCGAAGCCGTGTTGTACTTCGGACAATCCTACGTGGGTGGCATCTACACCAATCTGGTCACGGGTCTCGAGATCACGGAGATGCTCGACGCGTCGCCGCGGAACTCGGGCCCGCCGCAGATGACCGGCATCAATGATATGACGCCGGGCTGCCAGGTGCAGATTTTTGGCAATGTTGTTTTAGCCATTTTTTGCGTGGAGATATTTTTGAGATTAAGGCAGTTCTCCATTTGCCGGAGCTACCTGCAGTTCTTCACGGACCCGTTCTGTATTTTGGATTTCTCGCTCGTAGCCATTGATCTCATTGTCTTATTAATCACCCTAGCTCTAGCCGGAGTGGAAGAAAAGTACCCCTGGATGAAGCCTATTTCGGACTTCGCCAAGTCCGGGCGGATCATGCGCGCCATGCGCATCTTCCGGATGATGCGGGCCGTGCGCGCCGCGCGGGCCGTGGCCAAATTGAGCGCCAACATGGACATCTTCGACGCGGCCGCCGCCGGGAACCTGGCCATGATCGCCAAAAAAGTGAGTTCCAAGCACGTGGAGGAGGACGAGGTCGATAAGGACGATCCGGACTACGACGAGGAGGCCCAGCTCCAAAAACAGGAAGCGACGGACCTTGCGTTAAAGAAGGAGCGGGATGCGTTATGGAAGCGCAATGATTTGGGCGAGACGGCTTTACACGTGGCGGCGGCGCGGGGGCACGAGCGCGTGTGCAAGTGGCTCCTCGAGCGGCCGAGTTGCGATTCTGTGGACCCCCAGGACTGGACCACCGGGGCGACGCCGCTATGGAAGGCGTGTGCGTGTGGCAAACTAAAAGCGGCCAAGGTCCTCTTAGCGAAGGGCGCGGACCCCGAGGCCTGCCCCGTCTTCGGCGAATACCGGAACGTGACGGCCAAAACTTTAGCGTTAGCGAAGCACTGGGACCAATTGATCAACGAGACGGCTGCACTACGCGCGGAGGAGGAGCTTCGAGTGCAAGCTAAAAGAGAAAAGCGAGAAAGGCGGCGCAACCGGTTCAACCTGGCGGTCGCGGATCGCGACCGTAGAATAAGGGAGAAGGAGGCCGCGCGCATCTTAGAGATCCAGGAGCGCCAGATTCGAGCCAAGCACCGGGTGAAGACGCGCTTCGAGTCGTTCCTCCGGGAGGGCTTAAGGGGCGCGTGGGTGACGTGGCTCGAGGCCTACTTCGACCCGTCAGAAATGAAGGCGCGGGGCTCGTCCAAGGGCAAGAACCTGGCGAAGCGGGCCAAGGCCGCGCGCGTGGATTTTATAAGGTTGCAGAGCGACCCGCGCGAGGTGTTACGAAGGAAGGCGGCGGCGCGGGAAGCACGGAGGGAACACCGGCGCGTTCGAAGAAAGAACGCGGATGGACGACGGGCGAATAATGCGTTGCGGACAGCCTGGCGCGGCGACCTGGAGGAGCGGCCGGCTTTATCGGAAGCGGAGCGAGTTGAGAGGAAAGCGCGGGGGAGCGCGCCGACGAACGGGTCCTCCGTTTCGAGGCGGGTGCACGCGGACGCGACGTCGCCCGACCGCTCGGCCAAGCTGGACCGGCTGACGGCCGAGGGCTTTGCGTTACTGGCGCAGGCTCAACAGGAGCGCGACCGCCTCGCGCAGGACACGGAGACGGGTCCGGCGGCGGACGCGGAGGCGCTCGCCATAGAACCGGAAAAGCCGGAGGAGTGGGACGTCGAGAGGCTGAAGACTTTTCTGAAGGAGAAGGGGGACCGGTCCATGGCGGGCGCCGCGAAGCTGGGCCGGCCCGAGGACTTCAAGAAAGCTTTAGTTGAGAGGGTTCGAATGCACCTGGCGCGGTCGGCGCGGGCGGCGCCCAAGCGTTCCGGACGGGAGGAGCGCATGGAGCGCGTGCGCCGCAAGAAGCTGGACGACGACGAGCGCGACGCCGAGGACAAGGCCAAGGAGGAGGCCGAGGACCTCGCCTGGAAGAACCAGGAGGAGTGGGACGAAAACGCGTGGCTCGCCGGGTACCTGGTCGGCGTCAAAGCGAGGAAGGACAAGAAGTGGGAGGACGCCGAGGAGCTCGAGCGGCTCCGGAAGAAAGCGTATGGGGACGCGCCGCCCTCATACTAACTATGTTGTGTACTAATCGATTACGAGGGGCGGGGCGCTCTACGAGAGCTCGTCGATCAAGCCGGCGATGAGGTCGCTCTCGGCGAACTCGCCGTCGGTGGGGTCCTCGTCCGGGTTGAGCAGCAGCGCGCGCGCGGGCCCCTCCGCGGCGGCCGCCGCGTCCATGTCCACGACGCAGAGGCTGTCGTCGCAGGCGAAGCCCTCCAGCCCGCGCGCGGCGCCGTACGCCACGTCGCCCACGATGCTGGGCTGGCTGCCCTCCAAGGCCAGGTCCGCGGGCCCCCGCTGGCACCAGCTCACGAAGCTCTCGAGCTTCTTGCGCTTGCCCTCGGCGACGACAACGACCGTCTTGGGCTCGGCGCCGGGCGCGATGGAGCCCTTCAAACCGCGGAACTGCGTCATTTCCCGTCGGCACTGGTTCGCGAAGAAGGCGGTTGCCACCGTGTCGCCCTGCAGCGTGAATTCGCAGCTCTCCTGTTCCGCCATCCTCATCACGTTACGCCGCGGCACAACGGCGCGGCGGGGCACGAGGGCCGCGGCCAGGGCGCACAGCATGGACCACCGCAGGAGGACTGCCATTCTGAACAACTCTTGCTGGCGACAGGCAACGAGATCCGCACGGTTTTGGTATCGCAAGCTTCTTGCGTGGGCAACAGGCAACGCTCTCCTGGCGGGAGCTTGGCTTGTATGAACGAGGTGCGACGACGGCGCAGGTGCGGCGCGATCTGATCGTGGTAAAAACCCGTAAGTTAAACCCGCACGATAAGGCATCGCGTCGCTCCATAACAACGTACTTGGGTGCCGCCTCAGCTCGTGGAATCGCGCCAGGCCACGTACCAATTAGCAGCATTATTACTAGGGGGAGACCAGCGCGAGGGGGGCGTGGCGTATTCATGAATTCAGGAGGGGGCCTCGCCGTCCTCCTTCCGGCGCATGTAGCCGGCGCGGCCGCGGGCGCGCGAGTCGTCGCACTTGGACGCCTTGAGCTTGCCCGCGAAGGCGTGGATCTCGTGGAAGCGCTTGCAGCCCTTGCACCACTTGAAGTAGGCGCCGCTCGCCGTGTGCTTCCAGGTCACCGTGTCGCAGACCTTGCACACGTCCTTGTTCTGCGTGGGGATCACGACTAGGTCGTCGGTCGCGTCCGAGTCCTTGCCCTTGACCGGCGGCCGGCCCTTCCTGCCGCACATGACGCACGAGTGGGGCGCGCCGCGCCCCTTCGTCCGGTTGAAGTTGATCACGCTGTCGTACGCCGGCGCGGGCTGCGTCGGGACGCCGTCCAGCGGCGGCAGGTCTTTTAAGTCCACGGTGGTCGAGCACCCGCGGTGCCGGCCCGGCGACGTCACGGGCGGCGCGGGCAGCGGCCGCGGCGCCGGCGCCGGGCGCACGACCGCGGGCCGCGCCGCGATGGAGCCCTGCCTCCGGAGGGAGCCGTGCATCGTGGCGCCGGGCGGCCGGATCGGGCTCCCGACGTTCTGCAGCGGCGTCCCGCCCATGTCCATTTCGAATTCAAAGCCCTGGGCGTCGTCGATCAGGCGCGCGAACGGCTCGAACTCCAAAGGCGGCGAGGGCCGGTGCTGGCGCGCGCCCGGCTGCGATAGGCGGCGCGGGACGCCCCCACCTAACGGCGGCGACTGCCGGCCGCGGAAGGAATTCCGCGCGCCCAGGAAGGACGACGCGCCGTCGTAGGACCCGAGGCCCGAGCTCCGCATCTCCGCCGCCGCGAGCGCCGCCGCTTGCGCCACGGACTCGTCGTGGAACGAGTAGCCGGAGACCGGCTGGCGCATGTTATCGAGGAGGGACGCGCCCCGGCCCTCCGTATCCAGGAGCGACGCGCCGCGCGGCGAGGCGTACTGCGCCGGGTCCCTTCTCCCGCCGAACGACGTCGACGTCACGTCATCCAGGGACATCATGTGCTGCAGCTCGTGTTCTAAGGAGCGCGAGTTCGGTGGCGACGAGGCCACGTTGAAGGGCGGCTCCCGCTTCGCGACGCGGTCCAGGGCCGTCTCCAGGTCCGTTTTCTGGGCAAATAAACTATCTTTTAACTCGCCCTTCTGCTTCGAGTCGATGGCGCCGCTCGCCTCCATCTGACTGAGGGTCCGCAACCGATCGGCCGTGGCGCCCCGCTCCTTGTGCTGCTGGAGCCGCGCGGACAGGCCGCCGACGCTGCCATCGGGGTTGAGCACGCTGTCCGGGCTCACGTCGTCGAAAGAACGAACGAGCGGGTCCGCTTCTGCTGCGGCGAAGACGTTGCCCGGCGACGCGCCAGTTCGGATGTCCATTTTACGGCGCTGGGCCTGCTGCTGAAGCGAAACTTCTGTGGGCTTGCAGTGGATCGAGTTCTCTGCACACGACGCTGCTAACAGCGCGATGAGCTTAACGGAAAACCAAGGGCACAGCCAGACTATGGCTTTACGTGGCACAAGTGGCCGATTGGGGGCCGATTGTGTCTGGTCAACGCGGAGCATAAAACTGAGCTCAATTCGGTGATGGCTTGACGCGAGGAGCAGCCTCTTGGCGGTCATAGCGCTTGCGCGACCGGTGCGTACACCTCCAGACGAATAAGAAAAAATAGCAAAACCCGCACCTGATCAAATCGGAGCAACAGCGGCGCCTACATAGTGTCGCGGCTCAGAAACGCTGCACGCATTACGTTCGACTCATAAAATATAGTGCCACGCCTCGTGCGCAACCGGTGCTAGAGCCTCGCTGCGTGAAACCATTTCCTGGGTTAGCTTTGTGAAGGAGCACTGCCAAGAGCCCTGCGCGAAAGCTGCTGCCGTTACTGCGAGAAGGCCCCCATTTAAGAGCGCACCATGGTCAAGGGCAATTGGGAGCGGCGCATCGAAAAGGCCGACAAGCGCAAGGCTGCGAAGAAAGATGCCAAGGCGGCCAAGGCCAAGGGCCAGCTCGTCGACCCCCTCGACATTCTGAACGCCGTGTTCCTCAAGGACGCCGACGCCCATGTGTGGATAAGTGCACCAAATGGGGCCAAGCTCTGCGCCGCCCACTTCCGGCAGGGCGACTGCCCGAACCGGCGGTGCAAGTGGTCGCACGCCGAGTCCCTCGCGCCCTGGGGCCCCGCACCCACCGACGCGACGACGGCGCCGCCCGTGGAGCAGGTGCCGACCGTCGCGGCGGTCTTAGACGGCGCGTACGATGCGGCCGAGTTCAACGATTCGTGCGTGCTCGCACCGCTGCCGGAGGGCGTCGTGGCGCGCGTGCTCGATTGGTGCTCAGCATCTAAAGTGTGCGCCGCGGCGGCGGCCTGCAAATCCTTGAGGCGGGCGGCGTCGCTGTCGGCGGGCGTGCGCGCCCAGAAGGACGCCTGTCGGCCGCGCCTGCTCGCGGCGCGGCGGCGGCGCGTGCTCCGGGCGGCGCGGAACGTGCGGTTCGCCGGGGCGACGGTGGAAGGCCGGCGGGTCCTGGCCTTCGACGCAGAGGACGCCGACGTCTTCCGCGCGTTCGCGCGGCGGCGGCGGGAGGGCGTCGCCGCGAAGCCCGCGAAGCGCGTGACGAAATCGCGGCCCTTCCACGCGCTCCTCGGCGATGCTTCGGTCGCAGCGCGCGTTGTTTCCTGTGTCATCGCCACCCTGCCCGACGCCGGCATTACCGCGCTCGCGGCCTGTTCAAAGCGCCTCCGGGCGCTCACGAAGGTCGACGGGGACTACCGGGCGCGGCGGCGGCGGGGCCTCGAGGTCCGGACCGCGGCGAAGAAGAAGAAGGGCAAGCGCCGCCAGGTGGCCAAGCTGCAGCAGCTTCCCGAAGCCAAGGAGGCCGGGAAGAAGGACGGCTTCTCCCGGGGCAAGGCCGCCCGCGCGGCCGGCGGGGGGCCCTGCGGCCGGTGCTAAGAGTGACGTATTATTACAGAACGCCTAGTTCTCCCCGTAGCGCGTGTTGACCCAGTCGAAGGCCGGCTGCGTCATGAGCACCTGGTCGGCCCAGAGCATGTCCGTGACCGTGATCTCGTCCTGCAGGCGCAGCTCGCAGTTCGGCAGGTTCGACGCGCTCTTCTCGAAGGTCGCGTCCTCCGCGTCGTAGATCAGGACCGTCTTGGCGTCGGCGTCCAAGCCCAGGCCGGACAGCATGGACACGACGGCTGAGGTCTTCGGCTCGCTGAACTTGCCCGCGATGGAGTCCACGACGGTCGTGCGCGCGGCCTTGTTCTGGATGGCGATGCCGATGGCGAGCTCCGCCTCCTTGCGGTTCATCTTCTTGTTGGCCCAGTCCTTGGGCTTGGGCCCGAAGGACACGCCGCCGCCCACCTTCAGGGGCGAGCGGATGGAGCCCTGGCGCGCGCGGCCCGTGCCCTTCTGCTTGAAGGGCTTGCGGCCGCCGCCGCGCACCTCACTACGCGTCTTCGTTGACGCCGTGCCGGCGCGGGCGTTCCTTCTTTCCAAGACGTACTTGCGGTGCACGACGTACATGTCCTTCTCGTTTTTGGTGATCTTGAGGTTGAGCGTCGCCTTGCCGGCGTCGCCGCCCTCGAAGGTCTTCACCGGCACATCGGCCGTGGCGCTGGCGGCGAGGGCCTTCGGCCGTCGCGCCGTGGGGGGCGCCACGAGCGCCGCCGTGCTCGCGCAGAGCAGCGCTACTGCCACTCGCCTCATCATGGTGTCTCTTTGCGGCAGCTGAACCGCTAAGACTGCCAGCACGTTTGTTGCAAGCTGCAAGCGACGATAAACCCGTACCGGCAACCTGCCGCCGAAAGATCCACCAGAGGTGTTGTAGCTGTCGACGGGTCGGGCGGGACCCGCTAGCGTCTCGTTTTTACTCCAAAACGGGTTTAATCATATTTTCAGCTTGATGGCTCCAAAACAGCCTGCCCTACGCAGCTGCACCCCAGACGGGTCGCAGGGAATCTCGAGGCCGCTCCGGACTTCGCAGGGAAGGGGCGCACGAGTTCGGCGCGAAAAGAAAAACAAGAACAGTTACGACCCCTCAAGCGGCCGCCACCGCCGCGACCGCCGCGCCGGCGACGGCCAGGCGCCCGACCGGCGTGGCCTTAACGGCGGGCCCCGCGGCCTTGGCGAGCGAGTGGGCCGACCCCAGCGCGCACGTGAGCACCGCGAGGGCGCCGACCTGGTGCGCCGCGGCCAGGGGCACCGGGACCACGTACAGCAGCGTCGCGATGCCCAGCGACGCCTGGCCGAGCACCGCGACGGCCCCGGCGCCCACGAAGCGCCGGCACGCCACCGGCAGCATGGTCCACGCGCCCGCGCGCGTCGCCACGAAGAGCCCGCCCCCGGTGAGGGCCGTCGCGTAGGCGAGCATGCGGTGGTCGAACTGGACGCAGGCCGTGTTCTCGAAGGCGTTGCGCCAGAGCGGTTGGAGTGCAAGGAGATCGGGCGGCACGAAGGTCGCGTCGCCCCCGATGTCCCGGTCGTCGACCATGTAGGGCCACGTGTTAAAAGCCATGCCCGCGTCGTTGCCCGCGACGAAGGCGCCGGACACGGCCGTCACCAAGGTTAGAAAAGCCGTGCCGCGCGCGATCGGGGCTAAGCGCGCCGCGTGTGCTAGTCCCTCTTTGACCGCTCTTTGTCCACCGACTTGTTCCAAGCCGCACCAGACAAGACCACTATACGTCACGAAGGCCATCGTTAAATGAGTGGCCAGCCGGTACGGCGACACCCGGATGTCCTGCCGCTGCTTTTCTGGGAGCAGCTGCGTGTTGAGGCCCGAGCGGACCATCCACCAGCCGATCAGCCCCTGCATCCCGCCTAGTCCCAACAACGCCACCGCCCGCGGCTTCAGGTATGGGGTCAGTCTCCCTCTGGACCAAAAGTAGGCTAGAGGTACCCCGAACGCCACACCAACAACTCTTCCAAGCATCCTATGCCCGTACTCCCAGGCATAGATGTACTTGAACTCGTCCAGCGTCATGCTTTGGCGCTGCTGCCACTCGGGGAACTGTTTGTAGCGCGCGAACTCGACCTCCCACGCGGCCCGTGTGGTGGGCGGGAGGCCTCCCGTCAACTTCCAGTCGGTCATGCTCAGGCCGCTCCTCGTCAGACGCGTGAGGCCGCCTACAGAAACCATGCCCGCTACTAAACCGCCGCAGCCAAAGAGCCACCAGGCCACGGCTTTGTCATGCGTGATGGGTTGTGTTATGGTAGGTAAGGGCAGCGCCAGCGAGAGTTGTCGCGCCACGGGCGCGCGCGCGAAGCGCTGGGTCGTCGTCGGAGGTCTGTAGCCGCGGACGCCGGTGCCTATCATGTTTTGGGTGTTTGTCCTTGCGATTATCGCCGGCCCGCGCCTGTGCAGAGCCCGGCCAGGCGTGCCAGCGCAGCTGGCTCTTCTCAGTGCAGAGCGCATCATTTGTTTACGGTTTACGCCTCAAGGGCTGCGGGGTCTCGGCCAGTGTTCGTTGAGCACGGCCGACACAAAAGCTAATTCTTTGGGCCTCTGTGTAGCTGGGGACTCCTCAAAATTGAGGCCAGGTCGGCGGAGAAATCCGCACGGTAAAAACCCGTCGCAACCGGAGGAGCTCACAGACGACGGTCGCCTGCCGCAACAACGCGCCAGGATCACGTATAGTACTCAAGCAACCACTCTCTGCCTCAGTTGCTGCTGCGCTGCTCGCTGCGCTACCTGTCGTCGACGCTCGCAGCCCTTAGTGCACTTTAGTGCCTCGCTCGCTTGTACCGCGACTCCTCTTTAGAACACCATGGCCGAGACCTGGGAGGACGACGATGCGACGGCGCCGGGCGGCCGCAACGACGTGTTGCGGGGCCAGCTCAAGCGGGCCAACCTCTCCGAGGCGACGCTGCAGCTCTTCGAGCGCGACGAGGTGGACCTCGCGCTGTTATTGGACCTGGACGCGGAGTCCCAGGGCGAGGTCGAGTTCAAGGCGGGCGAGCGGGGGCGGCTCGTGGAGTGGCTCAAGGCGGTGCGCGGCCTGCGGACGCGGTGCGCGGCGCTCGACGCGGCAATAAATTAATTAGCCTCATAGTTAGTTGTTGTTACAGTGCTAGGACTAGTGGGCGGGGGCCCGGGCCTCAGCGCCTAGTGGGCGTCTCGTTCTCGTCGCCGGCGTAGGCGAAGCCCGAGAACGCGTTTTGAGGGGCAGTGTTTCGGGTGCGCGGCTCGTCGTCCGAGGACTCGCCGTCGGCGTTGAGCCGCGGCAATTGACCAGTAGCGATACACGTGATGCCCCGCGCGTCCTCCACCAGATAAGATTTGAGCAAGGGCGCGTGGGGCGGTGCTACGCTTTTCGCTTCCACGGCGCCCCAGTCCACGCCGCTAAAGAACGCGTGACCCTTGATCAACGCCATGCCGAAGCGGTCCGCACTCTGTTTCTTCAGCAGCCCGCTCACGGCGTCCGCGCACTCCACGCCCCACTTCACGATCAATGAAGGGGGCGCTTCTCTAAGGATGGCGCAGAACATGTCGCGCGGTCTATCTCGTGAAAAGGGCGGCGTTCCATTTAACAACTCGTGGAAGACACAACCTAAAGCCCACCAGTCCACCGAATCGTCGTAGGCCTCGCCTCTTAACAATTCGGGGGCCATGTAGTCGATCGTGCCGCAAAACGAACGCCGCCGCGGCGTCGCCGGCGTCTTACTACCGCTTTTCTTGTGGGGCGTCTTCATCGTTTCCGCGCAGGCGGCCGCGATGCCGAAGTCGCAGAGCGCCACGTGGCCCTGGCGGTCCACCAGCACGTTCGCCGGCTTTAGATCGCGGTGCACCACGCCTTGCACATGGAGGTAACTTAGAGCTAAAGCGAGTTCCGAGACATAAAAGCGCGCGCCGGCCTTTGTTATACTATGCTCCTTCGCGAACTCGCCCAGGCTTCCGCCGCAGTAGAAGTCGGACAACAGGTACAGCCGCGTCTCGGTCTGGAAGCTTAAGCGCAGGCGCGCCACGAAGGGGTGCTTTACAATACGTAACACGTCCCTTTCCAGTCTAGCTTGCGAGCGCTGGCCGCCCTTCAGGAGCTTGGACTTGTCCAGGACCTTCATGGCGTAGTTCCGCCCATCCAGCTTCTTCTCCACCAAGTAGACGACCCCGAAGCCGCCCCGCCCCAGAATACGCCTTCTCTCGAAATCACAAGGCGCGAAGGGCTGCTCGCTCAGGCGGTTCTTCTTCTTCTTGGACGGCTTCGTTTGCGGCGGCGGTTTTCGCGTTCGACTGGCGACCTCCCAGGCCCGCGGCTTGGTTGTATTACCGCCGATGCGCCGCGCGACGCCCCGCCGAATTTTGGCCAGGAGCCCCTTTTTCTTCTTCGGCGGGTCGTCCTTCTTGACGTCCTCGGAGCCGCGCTCGGAGCCGCGCTCGGAGCCGCTCTCGACGATCGTGCCCAGCGGCGTCGCCTCGAAGCGCACGGCGCTCCGCGGCGGCGTCCGCGGCGGCTTCGGCGGGAACGCCGCTTTTGGCGGCCCGTTCGCCGGCGCCAGCGCGTGCAGCTTCTTCAGGGCTGCGTCGCGGTCCGCGCGCGCCGCGTCATAGTCCGCGGCGATGGCGCGCTGGCGCTCCGGCGTGTCGACGGCGGACGCGTAAGTGGTCATTTTTTTTGTGCTGTGCGTCGACGCGCGTTGAGTCGTGCGGCGCTGTGGTTCTAGCGCGGCTGATGGTGCGGCGCTGAGCTTTTAGTGCGCGCGGCGTGGCTGTGCGAGATTCGGTGCTGAAGCCGTTTTTGCTTCGTTCGCGACGCGTGCGTTAGCACAGATGCCGCGCAGCGAGATTTGCAGCAATGTGCCCTAGAGCTCGCGTTTCACGCAGAGTGCAACACAAGTTTCGCCTGCTATCACGCTCGCAGCCGCCGTTGTGGGTCTGTCTGTTTTGGGCCAACCAAGCAATTTGCGAAACGCGCTCACCCGCGCGCGCCATTCTTCCTTCCCACCATGCTCTCTACGCTCGGCGGGACGAGTAATCGGCATCGTTGCGAGTCTTCGGATAATTTCAACATAGCGCGTGTGACTCCCGAACTATACTAGCTCTTCGCGCCCATCTAAAACTATAATCCGCACCCACCCGGTGGTGTCTAGCAACACACCTATCTATCAGAAACTAAAGTGATTCCGCATTTCCGCAGCTCATTTCCGCGGCGGCCGCCCGCCCGAACTAGGTCACGGTAGGCTACACTTGCGGCTGGGCGGTCAGCGTAATTAGGTCGTATGGGTAGAATGTCTAACACCACGTGCCCGTCAGAAACGAACATTGTTTTGAAATTCCCGCGGCCGCCCGAAGGCCCAAAAATGGACTTTGGTACCTTCCTGGGTAGGTAGAGTAAAATAAATGAGATCCCAAATTAAGTTGGCACCATAATCGGTCATCGAGACCAAAAGTTCACGTGTAGCGGCCGAGGCACATATGCTCGCGGCTCCCGGAAATCTTGAGACATTCGCGGATGAGTCTTACGGGTTGTCAAAGTACACCAGCGCTTGACGCCGCCATCCATCACCCGGTTAGTACATTATAAGTACTCCGGCCCAGTTTTTATGCGTATCCGACGGAACTGGGGCCGATAGCCCGCGCTCGGAGGGCGGGAAAAGAATCCTACTAGACACTTCCCTTCGTTAGGTGTGTTTACATCCCTTTGATAGTGGTAGAGTCCATGCAACCCACCAGAATGATTACTGAGGTGGCTTATGTACTCCGTATAGTCTGCACGGTTCGCCCGCGCCGATGAGGGCCACGCGCACCGGGCCCGCTTTCTTGGCGGACGCGCTCATCGGCGACGCCGGCGGACTGAAGAGCAGACTGTCGACGCCGTCGAGGACGGCCGTGAAGGGATTCATGATAGCCCTCGTGTCGCGTGAGCGCCTTGACAGCCGCCTTGACAGCCTTGAGTTAACGTTGAAGCGGCGCCGGACCAGTAGCACATAAACTTGGCGAGGTATATCAATTAGAGCCACAAACTCCCAGAGACCACTTTTTGTGCGTAGCCCGACGAGTGGGAAAACCCGTACAATAAGCACTATTCGAGGGAGTGTCGAGGGCAAGCCCCTGCGCGTCAACCAGCCAGCACCGGATCACACACATTTTTTACACGACTACCTCCGCGTCCCCGGCACGTCCTTCTTGCCGCCGGTGTCGACCGGGCAGAACGTCGGCGCCGCCGCGTCGTGAGAGCCGATACCCAGCTCGTGCAGGCACAGCATGCGCCCGAGGTCGTTCAGGGGCCGCATGGCGTCGCCCAACGTCGGCTCCTTCATCGGTTTTCCCTCCGCGTCGCGAGTCAGCCGCTCCGAGTGCAACAAGAGGAAGAACAAAAGCAGGGGCAAATAGGCCAGCGTGATGCGGAAGACGGTCCGCGCGTTCTCCGTCGTCCGCTTCCGCCGGAACTTGATTGACGCGGCCACCAGCGCCGCGTTCAGCACCAGCCCTTCCACGGCGAACATGGGCGACGCGGCGCCCATGGACACGGCCGCGAAGGGGAAGGCCGTGGAGTACAGCGAGTACCGCAGGATTAAGTTTGCCGTTCGCGACCCGGTCGGGTCGTTCACGGGCACCATCTGGTAATCGCCCCGCTTATAGTCCGTGCGGTGCACCCAGGCCAGGGCGAAGAAGTGGGGGAACTGCCACAGGTACAAAGCGCCCGCTAATAACCAGGGCTCGGCCGGCGTCGCACTGATCGTCGAACTTAGTGAAGCCAGCCAGGTCATGTCCAGCGATTGCAATGCGTTTTCGTGCATAGGGGACTCGGGCCCCCAGAGGCTCCCGCCGGCGGCGGCCCACCCGAGCAGAGGAGGCACGCCGCCGACGACCGCGCCGACCCACGTGTTTACCTCGGTCTTCGGCTTCAGGGACGTGTAGGCGCCCGCGTACAGGGCGAGGTTGCCCACGGCCAGCGCCGCGGCCGTCGGATCGAGGACCGCCAACGCGGCGGTGCCCGCGCCCCCGCTGACGCCGGCGAACGCCGCGGCGAATTGGGGCGAACACCGCCCGCTCGGCAACGGCCGTTTGCGCGTGCGCGTCATGAGCGCGTCCCGGTCGGTCTCCCGCAGTTGGTTCAGCGCGTTCGCCGCGCAGGACGTGCCGAACACGCCTAGGGTCGCGAGCGCGAATCCAGGAGCCAAGAGCGGCGCGCCCGTCGCCGCGTAGCCCATGGCGCCGGTCATGGCCACGAAGCCGCTCAGGCGCGACTTCCCCAGCTCCGCGCCCATGTCGAGCATGGCCGAGGGCGTCATACTTGGGCGGTCGGAGAGGTCGACGAGAATCGTGCTCGCCGGCGCGGCGGTGGTGCGCGGGTGCACTATTACAATATTGCCTCTGACACGGATCGGCGGCGCGAGCACGGTGGACTTGAGGCGCCGCGCCGCCAAGCGGGCCGGCCCCCTGGCGAGAGAGGTGAGCATGCTGTGCCTAAGCCTCGCGGCTGTGATGTGCGACGGTTCTAAAACGTAGCTCAGCGGTGGTTCCGATGGGTTCGGATGTTGCGGCAGCTGCCAGCTTGGTGCTGGAACACGCCACCTTTACAAGATGAGCAAGACTGAAATCGAGCGTGAACCCGAATCAAAGCTTGCCTGAACAGTTATGCGTATCTCATCCGCGTGCGACTGTTATATGCGCCTGGAGCATCAATCCTTCCCGCTTCAAAATACTCACGGGTTTTCACCCAAACCCCGCACGCTTACACGGGCTCGCATGCGCGCATATTTGCTGGCGCTGCGGCACAACGTGTGCTCAGTGAGGTGGCATTGTACGAATCGAAAGGAGCGCTGCATCCAGGGGATAACTGCTCGGCTCTTCCTGTAGCGGCGACCACAAACTGGTCAGCACCACATCGGCAGCGCAAGACGCACGCCGGCGCAGCGATCGACACGTCGGCAACGAAGAAACCGAAGCCAGCATGGCCTTTCGCCACAACCTAACAACCTTCTTCATACTCCTCTTCGCGCTCTGCGCCTTCGCGTCTCCGACGCTGTGGATCCAGTGGACGGTGGTCATCATCTTCCTGGGCCTCATGCTGCTCGTGGACCTCATGTTCCTTGACGATTCGGCGTTCGTCTTCGACCCCGACCCCGCGAACTGGCGGCGCCGGACCGAGCGGAGCTACTGACGGTGTCGCGCGCCGTCATAAGTACCGCCTGTGTATTATTCAGTATTCTAGTTAAGGCTACGGCGCCGGGATGTTCAGCCGCGGCACCGCCGGCTTCGACGAAGGCGGCGCGGTCGGCGCGGCGACGACCCGCGGCGACGCGCGCGCGACGATGGGCACGGACGAGGCCGGCCGCGATACTGCCGGCGACGCCGCGGCGGCGCCGGCCACGCGCTTCGAGGTCGCGCCGAGCTTCCCCGCGAGCGAACCCGTGTAGGCCGGCCCGGACGCGACCATGCGGTCCCAGGTCGAGGGCGCCTTGGAGAGCCGCGAGGGCGCCCGGAACTTGGCGCCCCTGCCATAAAAGCTCTCCCCGGTCACCACGTCGAAATCGTGGTGCCTCCCGTCCGTCTGCTCTTTTAAAGCAGAAGTCTTCGAAAACCTAGCAAGAGCCCGGCTCCGATCCCTCAAGTACTGCTCATTGGCCACGTGCTTGTGGTGCTCTTCAACTTTCGCCCCCACTTTGGAGGCGACGCCACTATTCGCGACGGCCTGCGCCATCTCCAGCTTGAAGGGGTCCTTCACTTCGTGCGACACTAAGTTATATGCGGCGCCCTCCCGGTACTGCATAGCTGGGGGCTGCTTGGCGAGTTGACCGGCACCGGCGATCGATGCCAAATGGGACCGCTGCTGCTGGAAGTCCTGTTCCTTACTGTCGTCGTGGTACCTTACCTTCACTAAGTCAAAATCACGCGTCGCCCGGAACTTTCTTTGCGCACTATGCTTGTTCTGTTCGCGGTCGGCGTGGAGCTTTTGGTCGTGGTCGTGCGTGTACTTGTTCGACACCAAATCGTACTCGCGCCGCTTCCAGCTCGCCGGTAACAGGTCGCCGTGGGCGTGTGAAAGCTGCTCGGCAGAAGTTTTTAATTGTACACCAGCCTTGCGCTCGTGGCTGATGATGTTCCAGCCCAGCTTCGAGTCCGGCGGCTTGGGCTTGCCCCCCTTCTTTGGGGCCCGCTCGTGGCTGCCCAAAGTTTCCTGGTGCGTCACAATATCATATTTCGGCTGCCGCGTGCGGCACCGCGCGAGCTTGGCGTCGAACGCTTTGTCTCTAGTATCCCTAAATATCCGCTCCTTCTTGGGGTCGTGGTAGCGCTGCAATAATGCATCAAAATTCCCCCGCTTCTCGTAGTGCGTCACCTTATGGTCCTTGGGCGGGGCCGCCTGGCCGACGCGCTCCCAGCTCGGCATGGTCCTTTCCCGCGTCATTTGTTGTAAAGCCGCGCCCCAGCTTTGTTCCGTAGGCAGCGCCGTGGTCGTGTCGAGGAGCCCCATGGCTGCAGCACCGTCGTCCGCGCTTTCAAGGTAGCCTCGCGGGGGGCAGCGTGAATCTCTATGGTCCACAGGACGCGATGTTGCAGCACCGTCCTTCTCAGGGGCCGTGCGGGCGCTTTAGTAGAGCCTCGGCTGCCCTTGAGCTCGCGTTAGGCCGAGTCCTAAAATTGCTAAAAATAAAAGCAAACAAAGAGCCGCCCGGGACCGGTCGGAGGAGTGCTCCCCATCGACGCCCGGTGCTCAAGCGTTATTCTAGCGTACCGGCACCTGCCTCACGTTCTTCCTGGAATAAAAATTACGTCGCGGCGACACCTCGCGCCACCCGGGGCCATCGGCACAGCGCGTGGTCGTGGTAGATGCCGCGGCCGCCGACGCGGCAGCTGCGGCCGCGCACCGTCCGGAAGGCCCGGTCGACGTTCCACACCGTCGCGCCCCCGCCTTCGATGGCGCCCCGGAAGACGTGACACGCCGAGAGCTCGTTGTTCACGCGGCCGTTTCTTTTGTGGCTCAATCCCCAGGCGGAGTGGTTGAACGCGGATGGTCGGGCGGCGGAGAAGTCCGTGCAGATCGAGGGCGCGCGCGGCCGGCACCGCACGAGCACCGCCGCGACACTTGGTTTGCGCAGGCGCGCCGCGAGGAACGACGCGTCCTCAATACGTATGTCCGGGTTCGCGCGCAGGACCCAGGCGTAGCGGTCGAACCAGCCCTTGCACGCCGCGACCATGACGGCCGCCATGGCCCCCTGCTGGTAGCCGGGGTTCCACCGCGTCCAGGCGAGGGTCGCGTTTCGCACCGGGAGCGCCGCGAGGGCGTGCGCCCAGGTGCTCGGCGCGGCAGCGCCCCGGCAGCCCGCGTACATCAAAACGTCGGCCTCCGCGAGCAGGTTCTGGCGGAGCGCGTTCGACCAGACGGTCTCCGCGAGCCAGGGACGGTCCGTAGTAAAAGTACTGCCCAGTACTCCCGGCCCAGAACGCTGCGTAGTATCTGCGTAGTACTGCGCAGGCCCTGCGACTTTTATTTTAATT
>Ga0302122_10001011_pt1 | contig 17714 bp, 13 predicted proteins | sample CB21_SCM_MG_FD_203115 | JGI IMG/M metagenome (GOLD analysis project Ga0302122, IMG submission 203115) | Marine microbial communities from Western Arctic Ocean, Canada - CB21_SCM | ecosystem: Environmental > Aquatic > Marine > Oceanic | place: Canada: Western Arctic Ocean | collected 2017-09-28
GCGCCGCCCTGTTCTGGGTCGTCTTCGCGTCGGGCGACTCCATCGACGACAAGGTCGCGCTGAAAGACGATGAGAAGGAGGAACCCCTTGTCAAAGGAAGTCCGATCGTCGCCAAGGGCAGTCCGCGGACGTCGCCGGTGAGCAAAGCCCGCAAGAGCGCCGCGGTCGTCTAAATTGTGTGATAGATATATCATTGTCCCGGTTTGGTCCTGCGGGCGTAATCGGCGGCGTGGGTTAGATAAACGCTACTTAGATAAGGATAGGACACACACTCCACTCCGACTCACCACCCCGCATCAAAGAGAAGGGGAGTCAAACGGCGACCGGTACGCCACCTTCGCCGACGAGTCGTCCGGCCCGAGGGACTGGTAGGACACGACCCTCTGCGTCGGCGTCTGGCGCTGAGGTGTCATGCTCGCACGTGCCTTGGCGACGCCGGTGGTCTCCGCGTTCGCGGCAAGGAGACCGTCGCGGGACCCTTCAGTTTTAGCGTGGGCAGCGTATCGTCGACGCATGACCCGTCCGTGGCATTCGCGTAGCCCGCGTCGCACGTACAGGTCGCCGCGCCGCCACTGACCGCGCACGAAGACCTGGCCCCGCACCGCACCTTCGCGCAGGCGTCGACGCGCGCGCAGCCGCCGCCTTCGCCCGTGCGCCTACCGTTGCCGATTTGCCCCGCCGGGCACGAGCAGTCGTAGCGCGCGGCTTTTCGACCGCCGGTCAGGTCCGCGATCGATCGTTTACAACTCGCCGTCGGCGCGCAGACCTCGGCGCACCGGTCGGGCTCGCAGCGAAAGGACGCTAAACACGCCTTCTTCTCCGCATTCTCCTCGACGGAAGTGCAGCACCGCGTCGTGGAGGCGAGGCCGCCGCACCCAAACAAAGCGCCCTCGGCCGCGAAGTATGAAGGGGAGCACTCGCACGCGTAGGAGCCCACGAGTTTCCGGCACGTCGACGTGGGGTCGCACTGGTGCTTCCAGGTCGGGTCGGCGACGGTGCACTCGTCCGTGTCCGTGACGATAATAATCATCTCGTAGCACGTCTCACTGCCGTCATCCGCCCCGTGATTCTCCGCGACGATCTTGTGCGTGCCGACGCGGTGAAGCTCGCCATCCCACCGGATCTTGATGTCGCCGACCTCGGCCTTCTCCGAAACGAGACTCACGACAGGGCCGAGGAGATCGCTCACGCCTCTCGGCGCCGCGTGCTGCTGGAATTCCATGGATCTGAGGACCTCGCACTTCGCTCCGCTCCGCTCCGCTCCGCTCGCGCTCACGGCCGCCGCCAAAACGACGAGTTTAGAAAATTGAATCGCCATGATCAATGTCCCTGGAGGTGAGCTCGACGCTCCTCGACTTCAGCGGCGCGCGCCGGACCTTCGCGTGGCCGATAGTTGAACGTTGAGACGCTGGTGGTGTGGATGGCGCAACTTTTGCGAGGCCAGGCAAAAATGCCGCCAAAAGACGGGTTTTATGGAAAACCCGGCACTTTAGTGTTCGGTCTGAAAAAAGTCACAGCTGTCAGGGCTTGGCCTCTGCCGCGCGCAGGCATCGCGGACGGCCAGTACCGGTTGCGTACCACGTCGCACACGTGCAGCATTGGTCGGCCGCACGTCCGGGGCAGCCCACATGCCGGCATTAGTGCTCTTCCGCCGCCGCTACCGCATCGCGTCTGATGATCTCCATTTACCAGCTTTGTACCTGGCGGGGCTGCGGCTCTTCGACGCCGCTGTGGTGCTACTGTACCTGATCCAGGTGGAAGCGAAGAGCCACCACAGCTGCCGCGTGCGGCACGGCTTCGCGCTGTTACTGGGATGCGTCGCGGTCGTCGGTATCGGAGGCGCCGTCGGCGCGTTCATGATAGCCATCGACGCGGCGCGCGGTCTGGTGTTGGAAAGGGACGCGCGACGGACGGCGCAGAAGCTGCTGAAAGTCGGTTTAGTGTGCTTTCCAATTGAATTGGTGTTGGGGGCGCTCTGCGTCTGGGTGGCCTGGTGGGGTGGCTCGACGACCTGTCGACGGGAGGACGGCGACCTGGTCCTGCTGCGCGTGGCGGCGACCCTCACGGCTATGCAATACGTGGCTACGTTAGTCTGCGCGGTCGTACTCCTGGACGCCCGCGGCGGTAAGGCCAAGACGCGGGCACCGCTCAGGAGAGGTGCATTGCTCGAGGTGCCGCTCCGGGACGTCAGCGCCGACGACCGCAAGAACCTGGCGAACTTGTGCCAGTGCGCGTGCCGGGTCCTCTCCATCGGAGCGTGCGGGTTCCTGGGATCCGCGCCCCAGGACGACCACGCGAAACACCACGCCGGCGACGCGCGAAACCACACGCCGCGGCACCAGCGCCTCAATGCCCACGCGGCGCTCTGGGAGGTGGCCGAGCTCTGGAGCGACTGGTGCGGCGCGCTCGACGCCGTGCCGAGCGACCTGGTCGCGGGCATGGCCCTCGTGCGAGCCCGGCAGAAGCAGGACGCACGGACGTGGCCCCACCGGTCTCGCGTCCACGAAAAAGCGGAAAAGCTCGAACCATCAGACCCGACGCTGGAGCGGCTCCAGTACTTCGCCACCTACGCCTTCGCGGTCTACGGCGCGGCCATGGCGTTCGCGCGGGACCCGAGGCGCGGACTCGTGTCGTGCGGGCGCGGTTTGAACCCCTGCTACCAGGGCGACGCGGACTTTGCCGCGCTGAACTACGACTCGCGGGACGCCACGGTGCTGTTCCACGACGAGGAGGCGGCGCCGAACCAACGCGTGCCTGTTGCCGTGATGGACGACGCGTCACGAGGTTGTGTCATTATCGCGTGTAGAGGTACTATGTCGCTCGAAGATTGTCTAAGTGATGCCACTTGTGCGGACACCTCCTTAGCGGAGTTTGATGCTAAACTCAGCGGCCGGGCCCACGCCGGTATGGCCTCGATCGCATCCAACACGCTACGACTGGTCCTGCCGCATCTAGATAAGACGGAGGGACCAATCGTGTGCGTGGGGCATTCCCTGGGCGGTGGCGTGGCGCAACTATTAGCGTTGTTCCTCACATCATCAAGGCCCGATAGAGAAGTAACATGCGTGGCCTATGAGCCGCCCGGCGCCGTCGTTGACCCGACCACGGCCGACGCCATGGACGGGTTTTGTCTCTCGTCTGTGCTAGCGGATGATTTAGTACCGAGAGCGGGCGTCCCGCAGCTCTTCCAGTTACGGGACGCGTGCGTCGACGGCCTTTGCAAGAGCAAGGTCCCGAAGTGGCGCGTCCTGGCGTCGCTCGCGGCGCGGTTCCCCATCTGCGAGAACCTCTTATATAGTGTTGAGGACGCGGCGTTCCCGGAGGCGCACTCGTTGTCGGAGGCCTGCTCGAAGTTGCTGACGGACGAGGCGCGGGAGGATCTACGGGCGCCCCAGGTGTTGTGTGTGCCCGGTCGCATTATCCACTTCGTCCGCGACAAACAGCGGAAGCGCGACGTCTCGGCCTTCGCGGCGCCGCGGGACCATTTTAACCACATCGTCGTGTCGTCCACCATCATGGCGGACCACTTTCCCTGGCGCGTGGAAAGGGCGATATCTGACGCGATGTATTGGGGTCAAATATACCCATGGCGAGCCGAGCCCACAGTTGTACGGGCTAGTGAGGACATTTAACTTAGTACATGTGCTAGGACGGTCGGGGGCGAGTCGCGCCGCGTCGATGGCGTCTCGTTGGCGCCAGCACGACGCCATCGATGCGATTAGAACGTCACGTCCACGCCCGCCCAGTCGAGGAAGCGCCCCGAGTCGTCCTCGGCGCAGCCGTCGACGATGTCGAGGAGCTGCGAGGCCGTGAAGTCCACGGGGAACAGCTTCTCCGGCGCGACGCGCGCCTGGAAGGGTTTGGACAGGCCCGTGTCCGTCGTCCCGGGATGCAAGGCGACGCAGATCGTGCGCTGGCGTTTTAACTCAATCGCACAATTAACGGTGGCCATGTTCAGCGCCGCCTTAGAGAGCCGGTACGAGTGCCAGCCGCCCAGGCCGTTGTCGGAGATGGACCCGACGCGCGCAGACAGGTTCGCGACGACCGAGGCCGGCCGGTCGCTCGTGCCCCGGCGGCCCGCGCTCAGGGCCTTGCGCAGGGCCTTCGTGACGAGGAGCGGGCCGGCGCAGTTGACATCGACGCTCTTCAACAACCACTCGCGGTCGACGGCGTCCAGCGAGCGCTCCGGGCCCCGGTCGCCCTCGTGCAGCAGACCCCCCACGTTCCAGAGCGCGTCCACGCGACTCCCAACAGCTTCGGGCAGCGCCGCTATGCTCGCGTCGTCACGGACGTCTAACGCTACGCGTTGCACGCGGTCCAATTCCGGCGCTTTGCTCGGGTCGCGGCAGCACGCGTAGATCGTCCCCGCGGTGCGCGCGTGCAGCTGCTCGACGATCGTGGCGCCGATGCCGCCCGACGCGCCGGTCACCACGAACACGGCGTCTGCGTCCGTGTTGCGCCGGGCCGCGTCCGCCGTCGCCGGGAAGAGCTCGCGGACGCGATGCGGTGGCGGCTTCCAGGCTGTCGACAGCGCGGCGGCAAGCCGTACACTTGTGGTGCAGGCTGCAAGGCGGCGCATCATACTTGTGCGACGCGAGAGCCGTGCAAGCCAGCCGAGTGGTGTCGCAGAGTTAAGATAATGATGCGTACGTCAACCAGTCGTTTTTATTGTCTGCGCACGCGGCAGGCTGCATGCCTGCAATGCCAGATGAGTTGTCTCCAGAGCTCTGACTCCTCGAGCTTAAATCAGCCTGCCTGACGCATTTCTGCACTACAGCCAAGACCAGTGCTCAAGGCCGAGCGCAGTGAACCTCTGCTCTCTCACAAGCATCGCTCGGTGCTTTAAAGGACGCTCGCGGAGTAAAACAAGCTCTCAGACAGCATGGCCGCTACGCATGCAATTGTTGGCGCCACAGGTGCGGTCGGTCGCGCATTGACTGCGCGCGTCATCAATCGTGGCGGCGTGCCGCTCCTCATCGGTCGCTCGGCGGACAAGCTCAACGCTTTGGCAAAGGAGCACGGCAACGCGCCGATACTCGTCGCGGACTGCGCCGCGCCCGACTCCCTTGCCGAAGCGTTCAAGGGTGCAGACGTTGATATGGCGCAACTCAAAGCCTACGCGTACTGCGCGGGCTCGATCACGCTCAAGCCGGTGCGCCGCGCGTCACTATCTGATTTTAGAGAGGCGTTCGACCTGAACGCGCTGAGCGCTATCGAAGTCCTCAAGGCGATCGAGAAGCCTATCAAGAAAAATAAGGGCTCGTGCGTGCTCTTCAGTACCATCGCCGTGCAGCAGGGCCTCCCGAACCACGCCGTCGTGAGCGCGGCGAAGGGCGCCGTCGAGGGCATGACGCGCGCTTTGGCGGCCGAGTACGCCTTAAGCGGCGTGCGCTTCAACGCCGTCGCGCCGTCGCTCTCGCGCAGCGCGATGGCCGCCGGCATGCTCGAGAAGGAAGCGATCGCGACGGCCCTAGCCAAGGCGCATCCGCTCGGGCGCCTCGGCGAGCCCGACGATCTGGCGGCGCTCGCGGACTTCCTCCTGTCCGAGGACGCGTCTTGGATCACGGGGCAGGTCGTGGGCGTCGACGGCGGGCGGTTCGCGGTGGCGTGAGTAATGTATGTTCTCTTCTGAAGCCCGAGCTTGGAAAACCCGCGCCTAGATACCCGCACGCTGAAAGAATCTCACACAAAAACGCGGATTCTTAGACGCTAGCACTGCAAAAAAGCATCGCACAGCAGCACAACTCGTTGAGTAGTGCTCGCAGCGATAATACACGACATGTGTCGTCGCCTCGTCTCCCTGGCGGTGAGCGCGGGCGCGCTGCTACAGGGGCGGCGCGCGCCGTGCGTGCAGCGGCGGCAATCCGTCGCGGCGGACGTGGTCGCGAGCGAGGACTCGCTGACCAAGGAGCAGCTCGCGCGCATGCTGGGCGAGGTGCGGGCGCACTACAAGTTACCGTTTAAGGCAGCGCCGACGTCGGACGCGGCGGTCGCGGAGATGGCGCGCGTCCGGAAGAGCCTGTACCGCACGCGGTTCGACGACCTAAAGCTGGACCGGTGCGAGGCGCGCGCATCAACAAAACACGGCCGCGGCCTCTTCGCGACGCGCGACATTGAGGAAGGCGAGCTCTGCACGCTCTACCCCGGCGACGCTTTACTATTATGGCCGGATGCCGATCCGGCCAATCGCAAGACGAACTGCGAGCTCAACGCGCTGTTCGGAAAACACGTCACAATGGAGGAGCAGACGAGCTCATCGCTCTTCCTCCGGAATCAGGACGCGCGGGGCTATGAACTTCCGGCCTCCAAAACGTTGAGCGTCGTCGGCGACCCGGCCCGCGATAATGATGCAGCCTACTTGGGTCATTTCGCAAACGACGGCGCTTCCGTGACAGCGGGCGATACCACGGCGCGCGACGCCTACGCCATGAGCAGTGCTGCGGCCGCGAACGCCGAGCACGTGACGGTCGAGGGCGCCCACTTTGCCACGGTCGCGACGCGCGCTATTCTGAAGGGCGCCGAGGTCCTCGTGAGCTACGGCGAGGGCTACTGGTTCACGCGCTCGGGCTTCGCCCTCCCCCCGGCGCCTGCCGCGGGCAAGGCGTCGAAGAAGAAGCCCAGCGCCAGCCGCGGCGGCGGTGGGTTCGGGGGGTAGACGGCCTCTCCTTGCGCTGCATCGGACTGCGCTTCGACGCCGTCGCGCCGTCGCTCTCGCTCTCGGTCGTCGCTCCGTCCGCTTCGTCGCTCTGTCGCTCCGTCCGCCCCGTCGCTCCGTCGCTCCGTCGCTCGTCGCTCGTCGCTCCGTCGGCCGCCGCTCGGGCGCTCGCGAACTTCCTCCAGGTCGTAGGTGTCGATGGCGGGCGGTTTGCGTGAGTAATGTGTCTGTTCGTCGAGTCTCCTTCACCACTAGGGGCTAGTAGTCTGCATCGATCGATCGAGCGCCCTTTCTTTTTATTCGGGTTTGCGCGTGAGAATCTGATGGCTTTAGATGCGGCTGCCAGGCCCGCGTACTGATTATATATGGCCCGCCGCCGCGGTCGGCGAGGCAGCGGCGCGCCAGCGCGCGGCCATCGGCGACCGGCAGGGCTGCCCCGGCTGGACGCCAACTCGCTGTCGTGTGTGGCAGACTACTGCACCCTCCGCGACTGCTGCGCGCTGCACCACCGCATCTCGAAGCGCACATCCCAACAGCTTGCCTCGGTCGACGAGAGTGAGGTGTTTGCGCGCGCTCGGGTCCTGCAACGCGTGGCGGAGTGGTGGCACGTGACGCTCCTGCCGTGTGAGCAACTCGAAAACAGCATCCTGGGGACTGAAACGCGCAGAAATAACAAAAACCATATCTGGCACCAGCTGCGCGTGCTCCTTCGGGCTCGGCACGTTCGCACGCTGCGGCTGGGCGGCCTGCAGGCGTTCTACACATACTCTGTTGGAGTGATATGTAAAATGTACAACCTGACACAATTTAGACGAGACCTCCTGTTGGCTCCAGTACGGCCCGGGGGCCTCTGAAGCCTAGACAGCCTGGAAAACATGCGCAAGGAAGTGCTGCGGACTAACGATGAGGCCCAGCAATACAATAGCTTGGGGCGGCCTCTCTGCGCAATACAAGTGCATACAAAACTATCTGCGCAATACTCGGCCTGCTTTCGCCGCCAGCGGTTCTCCGAATTTTTGGCCTTGGATAAGGCGCTGCGCCGCGGGACGCAGCGCCCGCGAGGGTGCCTCGTCGGGCCCTGGCGGTTCCTGGAGCAGTCTCTTTCCCGCGACTACTGTCCATGTTGCGACAGGTGGCACGATCAGTGTGGCCCGGAGTTCCACTTTCGCACGACTCGCCGCGGCGGGGATCTGTGCCCGTCTTGCGACCTGATTCCTTGGGTGGGCGCTCTGAAACTGTATCGATTGACACGAGAGCAGCTACCAAGCTCCGTTACATGGCATCGTAAGATGTATCGTACGCTGGCTCCCAACGACAGTTTTTCCTGCGTTCCGATGGTTCTTCGGAGCCGTGCTGAGGAGGTGGCACGGATGGTCTGGGGTGAAGACGAAGGCCGCGCGGCGCGAGCGAAGACGCGGGCGCATAAAAAGAGGCGGCGGCGGCAGCGCGACGCGGCGGTGAAGCGAAAATCATACAACAAGGTGCGTGGACCCCGCGCCTTTGTGCGCCCGTGTGTTTCTGTGGCGCCCCTTGCGAAAGCACTGCGGGCACCCGCTCCATGGGTTGCAAATTGGATTTCCGGAATTATGTGCCCTCGGCTTATGCCTTGAACGACGTGCCAGGCCCTGCTCGGCCCGCTAGTAGTATTAAATAATGTGCTGTTAGCCCTCCAGCAGCTTGTCGAAGTCGATGTGCGGCTCGTAGTGGTCGATGGCCGCCGCGATGCGCGACGCGTCCCCGACATGCATCTTGGCCGTGAAGTTGGCCATAACGTTCGTGGCCTCGACCGTGCCCTTGTCCGTGAGCATGACCGGCGCGTCGTACGCGCGCGCGATGTCCACCAGATAAGGGAGGTGCGTGTTGTCCTCCTTCGACCGGGCCGGGTCCATGTCGCACTCGCCCTTGCACAGGACCATGGCCCCGAGCCAGGCGTCGCGGTCCATCGTCCGATCCGGCAAGGGCACGGTTTTTGATTTGTAGTACGCTAAAAAAGCTAATAAAACGTCGTCGCGCGTGCAGTGCGTCACGAAGAGGGGTCGTCTTTCTCTCCGCTCGGCCTGCCTGAAATGCGTTTTCCTGAGGAACCGCCGCACACCCGTCGTGACACAATTAATGTCTTCCGTGCCGAAATGTAAATCCCTGTACGCCTTCCCGGAGATCAACTCGCCATCCAACAACCGCTCCAGATCGCCCAACGTCGCCTTGCCCAGGAAGGGCAGATCGGGCACCACCCCGAGCAACGGCACGCCCCACCGTTGTTGAATCGCCCGGCCCACATAGTCTCTCACCTGCTCCACCTTCTCGGGCACCACTTTATTCAAAACCACGCCTCGCAACCGCACGCCCCTATCTTTAAGCATGGCCCGGTTCATCTCCAGTTCGTCGAACGCACTCCCGATGCCCCCGTTCGCCACTAGAACGACATCCGCGTCGAGTCTTTTGGCGATGTCCGCGTTCGACGCGTCGATGATCGCCCCGACCCCGACGTGCCCCGTCCCTTCAAATATGAGCACGTCCGAGGTCTTCCGGACGTTTCTCACCGCCGCTTGGATCTTATCCATTTGTTCTGTAGAAGAGACCTCGCCGTCGATAAAGCGCTTCGTGTAGTCCCGCGGGACCAAAACGGGAGACATGTCCTCGTACCTTAAGTGCTCCAACCCGAAGTACTCCTTCATGACCTGCACGTCTTTGTCTACTCGGACACCTTTGTCCCCGACGGGTACGTGCTGCTGGCCCACGGGCTTGACGAAGCCCACGCGGTCGCCGAAGCGCTTCCTTAGACCGCTGAGGACCGCGAGCGACACGGTCGTCTTGCCGACGTGCTGCCGCGTCGCCGCGATGAAGAGCGGGCGCGGGGCGGCGGCGCTCATCTTTTATGTTGCTTCGTGGCGGTTTGCGTGCGATGTGCAGTGCTTCGCAGCGGCGTCGGCGTGCGGCGTGCAGTACTTCGGGCGCGCGCGCAGTGCTGTGCGCAGGCTGTGCTGTGCAGCAGAGGTGTGGTGTGAGCAGTCTATGCAGACAAGTCTCGCGGCGAAGAGCAGCAGTTGAAGGCAGCACTCTGAATGCGCTTTGAGGGCACCCGTTTGGGCTGTGCTTGCAAAGGGAGTGCTTTTGGCGCAGCGCAATGGTCTTGCATGCTTTGCAAAGTGGGCAAAGGAGGTGCATCGCGGCTCGTCGGTTTCCGCGTGAAGTAGACGTGCAAGCGACGGCTCCGGCATTACCGACCCCTCACGCGACGAGTTCCACTAAAGTCTTGAACACGGGTTTCTCAGCAGCTTTTATTTTTGCTGCCAACGGGTGGCACGCGCTTCACTACTACGCCAGCGCAGCCAGCTCGCGGCGTCAAGAGAGCCTCCCGCAGCAGCGCTCCGCGCGCCATAGCTCCAACGGCAGTAACCACCGCTTTGCCAGGCCAGCCGACGCAACTCAAATCCGCAGCGCGAACGCAAACAGGATGAGCACCTTCTTCCGCTCCCCTTCGGCGTCGTCGCCCGCGGCGGAGCGGCCCGACGCCTTATCACCAGAAGAGTCGCCGCAGATCACCACAAGAAGCGCAAGACGAGCGCGCCACGCCGGCGGCGACCGCGTCGGAGAATTAGAAGCAGAAAACGCGCAGCTCCGCGCGGAGATCGACCGGCTCAAGACGCAGAAGCGGCCGGTTCGACGGTCGAATTCTATGACCGGCCGGCCCAAGCGCACCGCCGAAAAACGCCGAAGGCATCTGCTGCGGGATAGCATCATGCACACGGTGGAGGAGGACGCCGAGGGCGACGGCGGCAGTCAAGTCCGGATCAAGCGGAACAAGATCTCCCGACAAGCTTCTATTGGTACTGCTACTGTTTTAAAACAGATGCCGGCGACGCCGCGACCAGCTGGGTTCTCGCTGGAACTGCCTACACGAGTGGTCGCGGTGTTCCGGGAGCCGAATCGCGTGGAGCACACGGAATACTTAGGAAGTAGCCAATTCGCGGACGATATCTTAAACCTAGCAAGGCAAGCTGGCAGACGTTTTGAAAGAGAACCGCGAGTACTCCAATTAGAATCCCCGGCGTACGTCTTCGGGGACACGCACGGTAATTTGGAAGACCTGCACTTCTTCTCGGACCACATCTGGAAGCTCGGCATTTCTCTAACGGCGGGGCAACTCGTGTTCCTAGGAGACTACGTCGATAGAGGACAATCTTCACTAGAGGTAGTGGCCTACCTCCTAGCCCTAAAGTGCTTAGAACCGCAAAAGGTCTGGATGTTAAGGGGCAACCACGAAACCAGAGACGTCAACGGCTGGGAGGAGCATTATGGGGACCGAAGTTTCCTCTGGCAGTGCAAACATCGCTTCGGGGACGAGCTGGGGCCGGTGGTCTGGGAGGGCGTCAACGCGTGCTTCGACCGCTTACCGCTCTGTGCGGTGATCGACGAGGAGATTGTTTGTTTACATGGGGGGATGCCGCGGCGGCCGCCGCCGGGGCCGCGGCCCTTCTGCGCCGACGCGGACTCGAAGACGCGGCTGGAGTTGCTGAACATGGTGCCGTCCGTGATCACGATTAACCCGCCCGATAACAGTATAGATGCGGACCTGCAGCAGATGGCCTCGGAGTGTTTGTGGAGCGATCCGGCGGTCGAAGAACAAGAACCGGACCTGAATGAGGAGGGTTATGGGGAGAGTCTGCGAGGGGGCGGCACCGTTTGCTTCGGCCACGCGGCCATTAAAGGGTTCTTGGAAGAGACGGGCTGCGCGTTCATCGTGCGCGCGCACGAGGCCCACGCCCACGGCGTCTCTTTGTCAAAGGGAGCCAAGGTCTTCACCGTGTTCTCGACCTCGAAAGATCATCATCAAGGCCGCCAGGCGTCGTGCGGCTGCATTTTGATAGATGTGGAGAAGATCCAGGTCATCAACAAGAGCCCTTCTTATAGGAACCACTTCGTGCACAAGCGGAATTCCATGTCGCTGATCGGCATCCCGCAGGACGAGATTTCTAAAAGGAAGCTCGTTGGTTTAGTGGTGGACGACGACGACGACGACGACGGCGTGGAGTACCTGGACGACTCCGAGGACGACGAGGACATCTTCGGGGCGGCCTAGTCGCTACTCGCTCGAACATCGTACATGCCTAACTTATGAAACTTAGACTAGCCTGGGTTTTTTTGGGGGGGACACCCCAGCACGCCTCGTCGGCGCCGTACTCACGGCGACGCGGAGCCGAGCGCGAGTGCCAGCTTCTCGCGCACCTTTTGAGCGCGTTGTGGACCTTGGGTGTCTCAGGATGCGCTTCGCCGAGGATGCGCTTCCACAACCGCGCGATGGACTCGAACGTCACCACGGCCTCGCGGAGATCGTCGAGCGTGGCGTCGTCGTTCTTGTACAAAGCGTCACCGTAGCACCACCTCATTGAGAGCGTGGATTTATCATCATCTCCCAAAAGACGTCGCGCCATAGGAATGGTTTTACGACGCCGCTGCGGCCGACCTGGCCGAGGCCAAAGCTTTGCTCGTGGAGGCCCTCTGCGCGATAGAGGCCGAGCGGCGGCTGGCGGAAATTCGAGGAGACCGGGGCGAACGTGCGTGCTGGAGTTGCAGGAATGAGCGGTACCACCTGCCAGGATCTAGGTATGGCAACTCGAGCACACCGAAAACCTGGCTACGTTGATAATAAGGGCAGGCCCTAGAAAGCCTGCAAGTGCCCCGTGCGCCACACCAACTCGGGCTCCGTCAGGATGGACAACGCCGAACGCGCGCTCGACTTCTCCCGCCAGTACGAGGCCATGGGGGGCTCCTAGGATGTAGCTATCGCGCCTAATTTTACCGTTTCATCAATGTCCCCGTCAGCTTTCGATGTGGCTCTTGCGACAATACTATTATTGATATATTACCCCTCGGCCCTCGAAGAAAGCACCGCCAGCGCGCCGCTCACACGTGCCATCGACGTGTAGTCCACGCCGACCGCCCCGCAGAACGCCTTCACGTCCAGCTCCAACTGGGAAGCGATCTTGCGTCCGTCCTTTGCTAATGATTCGGTGTTCCCCCGCTTGGCCATCACGGTCTCGAATTGGGCCGCGTGGTCCAGCACGGCCAGCGCGCGCGTCTCCAAATGGGAAGCACACCGCGCGGAGACCTCGCCTCTATCCGGTTGCGCGTCACCCAGCAGCGCCGACCACGTGTCGTAGAACTGCGCGAGGGGCTCATAGGCGTGCGAAATATAAGAAGATGCTTCGCTCGGCGGCCGCTGGCCCGTCAAATGGTACCGCGCCGCGACGCCCTTGCAGGCCGCCAATCGCGCGTCGATCACGCCCACCAAATCGTCCGCGGCGTCCCGCCGGCACGCCTCGACGGCGGCGTCGCACTCGACCAAAGCTTCGTCGCAGCCCGCCGCTAACAGGGCCGCGTCCTCGAGCGACAGGTCCAGCCTGGCTTCGAAACCGCTGCTCAGCGTCGCTCGTATACGAGAGGAAAACGTCCCGCAGTCCACGGCGCACCGCGCGTGCGCGTCGTGGCCGCTCGCTTGCGATGCGCGATGGGCGAGCCCCCGCGCGCTGCGCTGGGTCAGCTCCAGCGCCAGGGCCCCGAAGGCGTCGCCTACGGCCGGCAAAAACCGGTCGCCGGCCCCGCACCGCTCGACGGCGCCGATGAGCGCCAGCGCGGCGTCCTCCTCACTAGTCAACGCGCGGTCCACAGCCTGGACGAGGTCCGCCCGGACGAGCTCGACGTAGACCGGAAGGTTCCACCGCGCCTCGAGGTCGCCCGTCCGCGCGTGGCCCCGGAGCCGGCGCCGCGCGTGCGCCGCGGCGTCCCTATCGCCTTGCCCGGCGATGGCCGCGAGGCCCTCCCGAAAGGTATCCGTGGCCGCCACGGTCCGGTGCGCGGCGTCGGCGTCCCCGAGGTCAAACAAACCGGACAGCTCCGGGGTGTCTAAGAGCGCACTGCACACGCGGCTCCAGACCCCTTCGCACAGGAGATCGACGCCGAGCAAGGACCCGGGCGGCTGCATTGTAGCCGCGTGCTTGCGCTGTTCCCGTTCAATGGCCGACGGGACGCCGCTCAGACCAAGAACGTCGTCCTCGACGCCTCGCGCCGCACCTTCGCACGCCCGCAATGCCGTGCCGCAGCGCTCCTCGACGAACTCCAGCGTCGCGCGGTACATGGTCGGCAGCCCGGACCGGCTCCCCCGCTCCACGCCGTCTAGACGCGACCGCGTGTACGTCGCCTTCACGAAGGCATCTAAAACGCGCTCCCCGAAGAACGCCTCGAGGCGCGGGCCCCGCCCTAGTGCCGCGGCGGCCCGCAGCACGCGCTTGATCGCGGCGCTCTCGCCCGACTGCCGGCAGCAGGTGCCCACGAACTGGGCGTCGACGGCCGATTCCACGGCTAAGGAACAGGCCTCGACGCGCGCCCGGCACCCCTGCACGAAGGAGACGCGGTCGCCGTCTTTTAAACCATCGACGGCCCCGTCGAGCGACGCCTGCAGATGTAGCGCGTCGTGGGCCGCCCGCTCCACGTCGACATCATTTTCACCGAGCCGCGTTTCGAGATCAGTTAACGTGCCCGCGAAGCGCGCCACCTTGTCCTTCTCCCGGTCCTCCCGACGCTTCTCTTTGCGCTTTTCAAGCTCCGCCTCCAACTTCGCCTTTTCGACGCCGGCCAGCGCGGAGGCCTTGGACGCCTCGCCCTCCAGGGCCAATAAGGCCGCCTGCGTCGCCGCGGCGTCCTCGGCGCTGCTCTCCACGGAGTTGGCGATCTGGAAGAAGTCCCGGTAGTTCTCGGCGACGAGGTCGAAGAGCTGGGCGTCCTCTTGTTTTTTGTAGCCTTCGAGGAGGGCGTGCATGGCGGTCATTTCTAAGTTAGGCGCCGCGGCGTGGAGGGCGCTCAGTAGTTCGGGGCCCGTCTTGCCGGCGTCGAGCGCGGCGGAGATTGCGTCCTCGAGGCCGTCGGGCGGCGCTGGTGGTTGTGCCGCGAGCGTCGACATGGCTTTAGCGCGGCTCTTTTGAGGCTGTGTTTCGAGGAATTTTGATGAACAGTGACTCGCCGCGGCCACGTGCGCTCGCAACGTCCGCACACCGTCCCTGAGCTCCGGCGGCTGCTAAAACTTTGAGCGTGCGAAACCCGTGTAAAATGTCCCGCACCCGCGCGATACGATTAAAAGCTCAAATAAGGGTTGCCAGCTGCATTACCGTACGCGGGGACTCTGAGACATGCGTGCGTAGCATATTTTGAGCTCTGCGGTGCAGCGCCACCAGAAGAGGCCTCTGCCCAGCCCTGGGCGCCACGCTCCTTGGAGCAATGAGGCACACATGCGTCTGTGTTTTGCTGCTGCACGCCGTCGCCGCAGCGATGGCACCGCTGCCGTGGGGCAAGAAGCCGTGTCGGGATTACCTCAAGGATATGCGCGCGCAGACGCCCGTAGTCCTCGACGACGGCCTCGTGGAGTGCCATCCGTTGCGACACCTGCGCTGGACGGCATGCGTGTCGGAGGAGGAGGATGCTGCCAGTCCATTGCCGGCCCAATTGCACAGCGGGACGCCGGAGGTGAATGCGCGCAATAGTGCTTGCCATGCCGCCGCAGCGGTAGGAGTGGATTGGACCAATGTCCTGCGCAACGCGATGGCCTACCGCGACGGCGCCCCAGTCCCGGTGGTCGACTGTACAAATGACTGGCGCGTCGCCGACGCGGCGTCGCTCGAGGTCGTCGCCGCGTGCGCGTGTCTAGATAAACGCGTGTCGGTGCGGCGCGTCGACGGCGCGGGGGTCGCGCTCGACCCTGCGCTGGCGGCGCCACTCTTTGCGCGCGCCGGTTTGCCTGTGAGTGTGCACGACAGCAGCGACCCGTTCCTCGACGAGACTCGAACGCTAGTGCGGCCCGAGTGCCTGGCAAGCACGCGGGACCTGGAAGGGCCGGTCTGGCCAAAAGTCTTACATTTTGCCGAGGTCTTGGCGGATCTGCCCGACGACGCCGCGCGGAGCGAGCGGTTCGGCCCCGTTCCGGTGCGCTGCCTCGCCAACAGTGTCTGGGCGGCCGGGAGCCGGCACCGCGTCGCGGCGGCGCGGCTTTGTGGCGTCGCTCTACCTTGTCGAGTGGTGAAGAAGGGGAGCGACCAGCAGGCGGCCGGCGAAGGCCAGCAGGGCCAGGCCACGGTAGAGGTGACCCGGCGCGCGGCGTTGGTCGGCGGCAGCGCGGTGCCATTGTCGGCGCAAGCGCTGCAATCGCGGCCGCTGCTCGTGCACTACGGCGAAGGAGCGGATCGGGTCGCGGACTGCTACCTGCAAGCCGGGCGGCGGCCCGTCGTCGTCCTGGTCCACGGCGGCTATTGGCGCGAGAACTACGGCCGCTCCCTCATGGACGCGGCCGCGCGCGATATCGCCGGCGGCGAAGAATTCCACTGCGTCAACGTCGAGTACGCGCGCGGCGCCGGCAGCTGCGAGCGCGCGTCGGCCGACGTCGCCGTATTCATGGAGTGACTCGCGGGTCCCACCGCATGGGAATTAGGTTTGGACGCGGAGCACGTCGCGCTCGTGGGCCACAGCGCGGGTGGTCAGCTCGTTATGCGCCACGCGCTCCGCGGGTCCCCTGTGGCTTTCCCGAAAATGGGCGGCGGCGCGACGGTGCGCTGCGCTGTATCCTGCGGCGGTGTGCTGGACCTGCGCGAGGCGCGCGCTAAGCGCGTCGGGGGGGCTGCCGTCGACGACTTCATTGGTGCCCGCGGTAATCTACAAACGGCGTCGCCGATCGAGCTGCTGCCGCCGGCGTTGACTTCGTCGCTTCGGTTGCCCCGTACCGTTAACGGTACGGGGCACAAAGGCCCTAGTAGGTTTTGCGCCACTAGCCCATAGTGTGTTTTGCGCCGCTCGCCAGAACGCTATTCTTCGCCGCTCGCCTCTTCGCCACACCTAAAAACGTTTCTCTCGGCCCCAGCGTTCCGATGAGCAACTTTTCAAAACCATCCGAGCCCATGCTGCCGCGAAACTGCCGCCGACACCAGGATCATTTCGGACCCGCTCTAACCCGACTCTCGCCCAACCCTAACCCTAACCCTAGTCTACTCCTAATCCTAACCCTTACTCGGACCGAATTCTAACCTCAACCTCGCGACAGATAAAAAAAGTCGAGTCAGTCATTCCGATTCTGACTTTTTCCATCTCAACTCATCGCTAAATCGCCGAATCACCAAAAGACCGAATAGCGAGGAAGATTTAAATAACGTGAGAAAAAATGTTTTAAAATTAAAAAATGAACTCGACTATCCATGATACCAGGGAGCGGCAGGTTGAAGATATTCTCGGCGTCGTCGTGGTCCTTGCGCACGTACTGCAAAAGAAGGCCAGGGCAGCGGTGCGCAGTCGCGTACGACGGGTCGAGCTCGATCGCCTTCCGGTACATCTTCTCGGCGCCGTCGTAGTCCTTGCGCACGTACTGCAAAAGAAGGCCGAGGTTGTTGTGCGCCATCGCGTGCGACGGGTCGAGCTCGATCGCCTTCCGGTACATCTTCTCGGCGCCGTCGTAGTCAGTCCTTGCGCACGTTCTGCAAAAGAAGGCCGAGGTTGTTGTGCGCCATCGCGTGCGACGGGTCGAGCTCGATCGCCTTCCGGTACATCTTCTCGGCGCCGTCGTAGTCCTTGCGCACGTTCTGCAAAAGAGCGCCGAGGCTGTTGTGCGCCATCGCGTGCGACGGGTCGAGCTCGATGCAGCGCGTGTACGGCTCGTACTCGCCCTTGCAGTTCTTCATCCGGTTCTGCCCATAATATGCGTACCCGAGGTCGAACCACGTATTGCTATGCTTCGGGTCCATCTCGACAAATTTCCGGAACGCCGCGATGGCCTCGGGCCACTTCTTCTCTTTCTTCCGCGCCTGGCCCTCCGAATAGGACTTTGCCGCGGCCGCCGCGCGTGAACGCTTCTCCTCTTCGATGGCGCAAAGCTTGCCTTCCGCGGCGGCGGCTCGCGCCTCGGCGGCGCGAAGCTTCTCCCCCGCTTCGGCCGCGGACTCGACCTCGTGCCGCTGCTCCTGCTCCTCGGCCGCGCGAGCGGCCTTGGCCTCGCTCCGCCGCTGCTCTGCGACGACCTTGTTGCGCG